>Ga0210378_10001537_pt1 | contig 12084 bp, 10 predicted proteins | sample PLM1_60_b1redo_FD_155465 | JGI IMG/M metagenome (GOLD analysis project Ga0210378, IMG submission 155465) | Groundwater sediment microbial communities from an aquifer in East River, Colorado, USA - PLM1_60_b1 redo | ecosystem: Environmental > Terrestrial > Soil > Riparian zone | place: USA: East...
GTACCGCTATGCGCAGGTACAAGGACTCCCGTCAACCGGTTACCGTGACCGTAGTGAGGCGTACCCGCCCCGGGCAAGGCCGCTACACCGACACCTAGTCGAGGGCAGGTACCTGCCACTTACCCGCGCGTTGGCCCGGTGCTCAACCGAATTCTGCGGCGATAATTCGGGGGTCTATCGTGCCCATCGTCGTCGCCGTGATTCTCGTCGCGTCCGGGCTGGCCCGGCTGCCTGCACTGCACGCCATCCGCCGCACCGACATCGCTCCAGCCGGTCCGGAAACGGTCCGTCTAGAGGGCTGGCCCGGTTCGACGCCGAGGGCCAAGCCGGGCTGGTGGACCGGTTCCTCAGCGCCGCACCGCTCGCCGCGGTGCACTCCGGCCGAGGTCTACCGTGGGTGGACACAGGAGCCCAGCCTGGGTGAGGGGAGACCATGACCACACTGGAGAACCGGCCGAACACCGCACTCCTGGTCGTCGACGTGCAGAACGGCGTGGTCGAGGGGGCTCACGAGCGCGACGCGGTCGTCGCGAACGTCGGCAGCCTTGTCGAGAAGGCGCGGCGGGAACGGGTCTGCGTTGTCTGGGTCCAGCACTCCGACGAGCAGCTTGCGAGGGGCAGCGAGGACTGGCGGATCGTCCCCGAGCTGACTCCGGGCGACGCCGAGCCGCTGGTGGAGAAGAACTACGGCGACTCCTTCGAGGACACCACCCTCGAGACCGTGCTGTCGGGCCTCGGAGTCGGGCGACTCGTCGTCGTCGGCGCACAGACCGATGCGTGCATCCGCTCGACGCTGCACGGCGCGTTCGTCAGAGGGTACGACGCGACCCTTGTCAGCGACGCCCACACGACGGAGGACCAGACGGCATGGGGGGCGCCGCCGCCGGACCAGGTCATCGCGCACACGAACCTGTACTGGACCGAACAGACGGCGCCGGGGCGGACGGCCGGCACCGTCGAGACCAAGGATGTCGACTTCGGCGGCACGTCCTGAAGCCTGTGCGACGCAGACGCCGAGCGCCTTGGATGCGCGGTGCCGTAGGGCGGACGGCCGTCGCCTGCCGGTCGACCGGGTCCGCCGGCCTAATCCACGGGTTCGGCATCACCAGCGTTACCTGATGAGACTGCTCACTCCGGTTACGGTCATGGCGCAGCCGAGGGTCGCAACCATGAGAGCCGAGCAGCGGCGCCCGCGCCGTGATCCACTGTGGACGGTGACGGGTGAGTCGCGACAGCACAGGCGCCGCAGTGACAAGGAGGAGCCCGAGCCAGACCAGTACCGTGGGCCTTCGACATCCTCACGCCGGTTATGGCTTGGGTGGAGAGCGGCACCGCGCCTGGACAGATCATCGCAGCCAAGGTGGAGAACGGCACCGTCACCTGCACCCGGCCGGTATTCCCGTACCCGACCGTCGCGCGCTACATCGGCTCTGGCAGCATCGACGACGCGGTGAATTTCGTTCCCTTCACGCCAACCAGCGAGCCGGATGTCGACTACCACTGGCTTGGTGAGGAGCTTTACTCGCACGGGTATCAGGCAGAATGCCACGCCGAGGGCACGACGCTCGTCTGCGAGCCCAAGCGGCTCATCCTGAACCATGGCAATCCCCCACGCTAGCGCTGGCTCTTCGAGCATGGTTGCGTCGGTAACTGTCGACCGACCAGCGGAAACCGAGGCCGCCCACGTCTCGGTTGGTCCTGCCGGAGAGCTACCCTCCGCCCGCACGGACGGCGCGTGAATGCCGCACCGAATGGGTACGGGTCGCCGATCGGCACGGCGCGTGCGCGGCAACGGCTGACGGGGCCCGCATGGGAAAGGAGGCCTGTCGTGACATCCGATCTTCTGGTCCGTTCACTGAATGACGGACGCAGCCTGCCCGCGATCGGGTTCGGCTGCTCCCCGCGGCCCGGTCAGGACACGGAAGCCACTGTGCGCAGCGCGCTGGACGCCGGCTATCGCCTGCTGGACACCGCGCTTCGGTATGGCACCGAGGAGGCGGTCGGCCGTGCGGTGGCCGGCTGTGGGCTGGCTCGCGAGGAGATCACCGTGACCAGCAAGCTCCCAGGCCGCTACCACGGTAACGCCGAGACCTTCACCGCGTTCAACCAGACACTGGCCAACCTCGGGCTGGACTACGTCGACCTGTACCTGATCCACTGGCCGCTGCCCCGGCTGGACAAGTACGTCGACAGCTGGCGAGCCATGATCAAACTCAGGGACGACGGGCTGGCTCGATCGATCGGGGTATCCAACTTCACCGCGGCGCACCTGCGGCGGCTGATCGATGAGACCGGGGTCGTACCCGCCGTCAACCAGATCGAGATGCACCCCCGGTTCGGGCAGGAGCAGATGCGCGCCGTGCACGAGGAGCTCGGCATCGTCACCGAGAGTTGGAGCCCACTCGGCCGAGGCACCGGCCTGCTGGCCGACCCCACCGTCGTGGCGATCGCCACCGCGCACGGCGTGACCCCGGCGCAGGCGATCCTGCGCTGGCACGTGCAACTCGGCGCGGTGCCGTTGCCATTGTCGTCCGATCCGGTCCGGCAACGGGAAAACCTCGAGATCGTCGACTTCGCGCTGACCGAGCGGGAACTCGATGATCTCCGTCGGTTGGAGGCCGGGCGGCTTTGGGACCAGGACCCGGACACCTACGAGGAGTTCTGAGCAGCGACGGCACCGGAGCACCGACGGACGAGTGAAGCCAGCACGGTCGAGCCGCAGGAGACGATCGCCTACGGCGACGAGTCCCCGAACCAGGTGCTCGACCTGAACCTACCCAGCACGACCGAGGGCGACGCGCCGGTGGTGATCGCGATTCACCCCCCGGACGGCGAAGGTCCGGATGTGCAGGTGCACGACGAGCCCCAGTCACCCGAGTCACTGTTCCTCGGCGCCCCGGTCCAGGCCGTTCCCGAACTCGCCCGACGGGCGAACCCCATCAGCTACATCGCATCCAGCCCGGCGCTTCCGCCGTTCTTCCTCGCCGCCGGAACCAACGAACGTATCGTGCCCCATCAGCAGACGTTGATCCTCGACGCGGCGCTGCGCCGGCACGGCGGCAAGGTCGAGCTGCACATGCTTCGCGGCGCCCGGCACGGCGACCCGCTCTTCGAGCAGACCCTCACCACACCCGCGCTTGCCTGGTTGCACGCGCTCCGTGCCTGACCACGGCAGCCAGCCGGCGACCGGACGCGGATCATGCCCCGTGGGCGGGCTTGCGGACCAATATTGTGCGGAATGCCATAGGCAGCGGTTATCGGAGGCGGTATGGGACCTCGCCACAGCGACAGCGCTGGCCGATCACCAACACCGGAGGCAGCGCGGGCCACCGGGCCGGCATCGGCGTGGGCGCCGTTCCGGCTGTACCCGATCTTCCGAGCGCTCTGGATCGCGCAGTTCGCCTCGAACGTCGGCACCTGGATGCAGACCGTCGGCGCGCAGTGGCTGCTCATCGACCGCTCCCCGTTGCTGGTGTCGCTGGTGCAGACCGCATCCAGCCTGCCCATCGTGCTGCTAGCGCTGCCGGCCGGCGCGTGGGCCGACCTGGCAGACCGGCGGCGGCTGCTGCTCGGCGCCCAGGCCGGGATGTTCCTGGCCGCCGCGGCGCTGGCCGGCACCACCTTCCTCGGCGCGGCGTCCCCCACGGTCATCCTCACCCTGACCTTCCTGCTCGGCTGCGGCAACGCGGTGGCCGCCCCCGCCTGGCAGGCAATCCAGCCCGACCTGGTGGACCGGCCGGTGCTGCCGCAGGCGGCCGCGCTGAACGGGGTCAACATGAACCTGGCCAGGGCGGTCGGACCGCTCTTGGCGGTGTCATCGTCGCGGCCGCGGGCGCGGGCTGGGTGTTTGCGCTGAACGCGGTGTCCTTCGTCGGCATCGCAGCCGTGGTGACCCGTTGGCAGGCGCCGGAGCGTGCTGACGCGGGCTCGCGTGAGCGGTTGGTCGAGGCCCTGCGGGCCGGCGGCCGATACGTGCGGCACGCGCTGATCGTGCGACGGCTGCTGTACCGGGCGATCCTGTTCATCCCGGCCGCCAGCGCGGTCTGGGCCCTGCTGCCCGTGGTCGCGGCCAGAAACCTGCGCCTGGGCTCCGCCGGCTACGGGCTGTTGCTCGGCATGGTCGGCATCGGCGCCGTCACCGGCGCGCTGCTCATCCCGCGAGTGCGCGCCAGGATCGGCTCCGCTCGGCTGGTCAACGGGGCGATGTTCGTCACCGCCGCAGCCATCGGCGTGGTGGCCACCGTCCGCAACCCGGCGCTGGTCGGACTCGCCCTGGTGCCGGTTGGCGGCGCCTGGATCGCGGTAATGTCCAGCCTGAACTCCGGGCTGCAACTGGCCCTGCCGAACTGGGTCAGGGCCCGCGGCCTGGCCTACTACCTGGTCGTCTTCCAGGGCGCTCAGGCAGTGGCTGCCGTGATCTGGGGTGCCGTCGCCGACCGCACAACCGTCACCACCGCGCTGCTCGTCGCGGCCGCGGTGCTGGCCCTTGGCGCCGTACTCGGCCTGCGGACTCCGATGCCGGACACCAGCAAGCTGGACCGAACACCATCGGCGCACTGGCCGGCGCCGCAGCTGATATTCACCCCGAACGCCGACGACGGACCGATCCTGGTCACCCTGACCTACCACGTCCCCGAGCACAACGCCATCGCCTTCACCGACGCCATGCGACACGTCGGCCGCTCCCGGCGGCGCACCGGCGCCCTACGCTGGGAACTGTTCCGCGACGGCAGCGACCCCACCCGGTTCGTCGAGTCCTACCTGGTCGGCACCTGGGCCGAGCACCTGCGCCAGCACGAGCACCGGCTGACCGGTGCGGACCGCAGGTTCGAAGAAGAGGCAGGCCGCTACGCGCTCGGCGAACCGGACGTTGCGCACCTGTTCCCGCCGCCAGCATCCGAGCCGACCAAGCGTTAGAGCCGTCTGGGGGTGCACGGATGCCGCGCCGGGTGCGGATGATCGGCGACTGGTATCACGGACGGGCACCGCGGGGCGCTGTGTACGTGGGTCAGCGGAGGACCATGTCGTTGGTGACCGGCTTGTCGGTGCGTAATGCGTCGAACAGGCGGTTGGCCTTGGCCTGGTCTATTCGTTCGGCCGATGCGGATGTGACCGGGATGGTGCCGGTGATCACGCGGTCGCCGGAGATGCCGCGCAACGACCAGCCGAGGCTGGCCACGTGGTGCAGGTGGTCGCCGGCGTCGATGGTGAGGGCGTCCGGGATTGCGCCGATCAGCGGGAAGAGATGCAACGGGTTCAGGAGCGTGTGCGGGCTCGCGATCTCGCTGGCGAACGCGCCGATGAACTTCCGTTGGTTCACCACGCGGTCCAGGTCGGAGCGCGGCGTCGCCTCGCTCTTGCGGGTGCGGACGAATGCCAGGGCGGCGGCGCCGTCGAGCTTCTGGTGGCCTGCTGGGATGGTTGCGCCGGTTTCGTTGTCGTGTATTTCGGTCTGGATGTCGAGTTCGACGCCGCCGATCGCGTCGACCATGGTGGCGAAGCCGCCGAAGCCGATCTCGGCGTAGTGATCCATCCGTAGGCCGGTGAACTGCTCGACGGTCTGCACCAGCAGCGGCGCCCCGCCGATCGCGAAGGCTGCGTTGACCTTGTTTCGGCCCTTGCCGGGGATGTTCACCTCGAGGTCGCGCGGGATGCTCAGCAGGGTCGGCGTGGTGTCGTTGTCGGGCAGGTGCGCGATCATGATGGTGTCGGTGCGCTTGCCGGCGGTGTCGCCGGTTCTCAGCCGCTCCTGCGCCTGTGCGTCGAGCCCTTCCCTGGAGTCCGAGCCGACGACGAGCCAGTTCGTGCCCTGGCCACCGGCCGGCCGGCCTTCGTAGTCGCGCAGAGCGTCGACCCGGTTGATGGCGACGTCGAGGTAGATCCAGATCCCGCCGATGAGCAGCAGGACCACCGCGAACAGGACGAGGGCGACGCGGCCTGGCCGCAGGCGCCGGCGCCGGGGGCGCACCGGTGGGAACGGCGGCTGACTGGCCGGCGGATACCCCCGCGGCGGCGGACTCGTCGGCGGCTGACCCGCCGGCGGTGGTTGCTGACCTGGCGGGATCGGCATGACCCTGGTGCGCTGTGGTTGGCCGCCCTGCTGGGGGTTGGCCGGTGCCGGCCCACCGGCCATCGGGCGAAAGCCGCCGGCTGACGGCTGGTACACCCCGCCGGCCCGGTGGTGGTCCATCACCTGTCTCCTGCCGAATCGCCGCGCCCGATCACGGATGGCCCGCCGGACTGTGGATGACTGCCATCTGATGGACGCATGAGTGTCCCATCGGGTTGGCCGCGCCGCAGCCGGAGCACCAAGCCGATCGTTCCGCCGATGATCATCACGGGTATGTGCCGTGCCATGGTGCGCAACATCCTTCTCAGCGGGAAGGAGATGCCGCGACATGGACTCCGGATCGACTGCTACCCAATACTTCCTGTGGTCGTTTTCGGCCGTCATGGGTCATGATGGCTGGTGGGGACCAGACTCCGGCTTGCCAGCTGGTGGGAGCGGGCTCGGCTGGCTGCCGGCGGACCCAGGTCGTACGGAAGGGTGCGATGGCGGCACCAACGGATGGGACCACCGAGGTCTTCGTCGGCCGGGACGACGAACTGCACGTCCTGCGCGCGGTGCTGGACGAGGTGCGCGCCGGACAGCCGCAGGTCGTGTTGATCGAGGGTCCGGCCGGGATGGGCAAGACGGCGCTGGTTGACCGGTTCGTTCAACTCGAGGATGACATTCGGGTACTCCGCGCCAGCGGGGAGCCCTGGGAGGCGTTGGTCCCATACGGTGTCGTCGATCAGCTGACCCGAGGCGCTGGCGTCACCCCGGCCAGAATACTGGCCGGCCGCGAACGTGCGCTTCCGGTCGACGAGCCCATCGGTGTCGGAGGACGTCTGCTTGACCTCCTGGGAGAGCTCGACGCCAAGCGTCCCGTCGTTCTGGTGATCGATGACGCGCAGTGGGCCGACCTGGACTCGCTCAGGGCGTTGCTGTTCGCGCTGCGTCGGCTGGTCGCAGACCCGGTGCTGGCGCTGCTGACGGTGCGGCCGGAAGACGTGATGCGGTTGCCGGACGGGCTGCGTCGGTTGGCCGATGGCCAGACCGGGAGGACGTTGCTGCTCGGCGCTCTCGGGGCGAGCGAGGTGCGGGCGCTCGCGACGTCGCTCGGATTGCGTGACTTCTCGGATCGCACCGTGCAACGGCTGCACGCCCACACCCAAGGGAACCCGCTGTACGTGCGAGCCCTGCTGTCCGAGGTGCCGGCGGACAGATGGCGTCACTGGCAGCCCGTGCTGCCCGCGCCCCGCGCCTTCGCCTCGATGGTTGTACGTCGGCTGGAGTCCTGCAGTCCGGACGCCAGGCGGCTGGTGGAGGCCGCCTCAGTACTGGGCGGTAATGCCTTGCTCACGACCGCGGCCGCGCTGGCCCGGGTGGACGAGCCGCTGTCCGCGCTGGAGGAGGCGGCTATCGTCGATCTGCTCCAACCTCGCGAGGAACCAGGCGCGTGGAACGTGGCATTTCCGCATCCGCTGGTGCAGGCGGCGGTGTACAGCCAGTTGGGTCCGCATCGGCGGGCTCGGCTGCATGCCGACGCCGCCGGGTTGGTGGAGGACGAGGGGGCGGCACTTCGCCACCGGGTGGCGGCGGCGGGCACACCGGACCCCCAGCTGGCGACGGAGCTGGAGGCATTCGCACGGCGTCAGGCGAACGCCGGGGCGTGGGCGAGCGCCGCCTCTGCTCTGGTGGCGGCGAGCAGGCTCAGCCCCCATCGCGGTCTGCGGGAGTCCCGCCTGTTGCAGGCCGTCGACGCCATGGTCGGCGCTGGTGATCTGAGCCAGGCGAGCGCGTTCGCCCGGGAGATCATGGGATTTCCTGCCGGCGCGATGCGCGATGCGGCGCTGGGCTATCTCGCCGTCGTGCGCGGACGGCCGAGTGAGGCGGAGAGCCTGCTGCGCAGTGCGTGGGACGGTGCCGATGCGGTCAGAGAGTCGGGCATGGCGGCCACGATTGCGCAGCGACTGGCGCTGCATGCGGTCGGCCGGTTGCACGGTGCGGAGGTCGTCGAGTGGGCTCGCCGGGCGATCGAGCTAGCGGCGCCAGGTGAACCGGTGCGTGCCGAGGCGCAGGCTGTTCTCGGACTGGGCCTGGCGTGGCAGGGCCGCCTCGCGGAGGGTCTGGCGGTGCACGAGGCCGCCCTTGCCGAGATGGAAACGTTGGCTGAGAGTGCCCTGCCTCCGAGAATCAAGATGGCGCACGGGTGGCTGCGGCTGGCCGATGACGACATCGTCGGTGCGCATACCGAGCTGATGGAGACGGCTCCGGCGGCGCTCGGCCGAGGATCGATCCGGATCGCCCTGTGGGCGTACGCCTGGCTGGCCATGACGGACTACGCGATCGGCCGCTGGGACGAGGCGATCCTCGACGCCGAGCGGGCCGTTGCCCTCCTTGGTGAGAGCGGGCACGCCTGGCTGCGGCCGCTCGTGCGGTGCGCGGCTGCCGTGGTGCCGGCTGCCCGCGGTGACTGGCCGTCGGCGGAGGAGCACGTTCGGCTCGGGGTGGCGCAGTCCGGCGACTACGAACTCATGATCGTTGGAGCGGCCCTAGCCAGGGCACACCTGGCAGCCGCCCGTGGCGATCACGATGGCGTGCTGCGCGCCCTTGAGCCGTTGCTGACGATCCAGCCGCGTGACGCGATCGAGGAACCGGGCTTCTGGCCGTGGCGGGACCTGTACGGGGATGCCCTGGTCAGCGCCGGCCTCCTCGACGAGGCCGATGCCTTCCTCGCTCCGTTCGAGGCGCTGGCCGAGCTCCGAGGGCGGCGCGCGGAGATCGCCAGGTTGGCCCGCGTGCGGGGTCATCTGGAGTCCGCACGCGGTAACGCGAAGGAGGCCGAGGATGCGTTCCACCGCGGCCTCGAATTGCTCGGTCGGCTGCCGCTGCCGTTCGACCGGGCCCTGATCGAGCTGGGCTACGGCCAGACTCTGCGGCGGCACGGGAAACGCCGCTTGGCGGCCGCCCAGCTGCAGGCCGCCGCCGACCGGTTCGCCACCCTGGAGGCACGGCCCTACCTGGAGCGATGCGAGCGCGAGCTGATCGCGTGCGGCCTGGCTCCCGCGGAGCGGCACACCTTCGATCCGACCCGCCTCACCGCGCAAGAACTCGCGGTCTCCCGGCTGGTCGCCGACGGGCTGAGCAACCGTCAGGTCGCGGCGGAGCTGTTCATCAGCATCAAGACGGTTCAGTTCCATCTGACGCACATCTATTCGAAGCTGGGGGTCAGCTCGCGGACGGAGTTGGCTGCCCGCATGCGCGACGACGGCACCGACGTCAACAGCGATCGGGCCCAGCCCTAGTAGCGGGGCGCTCGGGGACTCCGCAGCCGAACCGCCGGCATGGCGCTAGGCGTTCCCCCGGCGCGAAGGACCGGGCCGGTGGGTGACCCTGCATCGACGATGCACACACGACCCGTGCCGGTGCGACACCGGCTGATCGAGCGGCCCGTCCGCCCGCTGCCGGGGCCGCGTGGCCTCGTGCACGACCTCGGTGCGGTCTACGCGGTGAACGGGCTCATCGGGCTGATCTTCGCCGCCACCGGGCCGGTTGCGGTGATCCTGGCGGTTGGCAGGCAGGGCGGGCTCTCCCAGGCCGAGCTGGCGTCCTGGATCTTCGGGGTGTTCTTCCTCAACGGGATTCTCACGGTGCTGGCGTGCTGGCTGTACCGGCAGCCGCTGGCCTTCTTCTGGACCATTCCGGGCACCGTGCTGGTCGGGCCGGCGCTCGGGCACCTGAGCCTACCGGAGGTCGTCGGCGCGTTCCTCGCGACCGGGTTGTTGGTGCTGGTACTGGGGCTGAGCGGGTGGGTCCGCCGCGCGATGGCCGCCATTCCGATGCCGATCGTCATGGCGATGGTCGCCGGCGTGTTCCTGCGCTTCGGCGTCGACCTGGTGCTCGCGCTGGGCAGGGACGTCGCGATCGCGGCACCCATGGTGGCCCTGTTCGTCCTGCTCAGCGCGCTGCCCTCGCTGGGTCGCCTGATACCTCCGATCATCGGCGCACTGCTCGTCGGAGCCGCGGCGGTCGCCGTGTCCGGTCGTTTCGAGCCTGGGCCGGTGGCGGCGCACTGGATCGCCGCGCCGGTGTTCCAGCAGCCGCAGTGGTCGCTGCAGGCGATGGTCGAGCTGGTCATCCCGCTGGCCGTGACGGTGCTGGTGGTCCAGAACGGCCAGGGGATCGCCGTGCTGCGATCCGCCGGGCACCAGCCGCCGATCAACGTCATCACCATCCTGTGCGGAGCCTGGTCGCTGCTCACCGCGGCCGTCGGAGCCGTGTCCACCTGCCTCACCGGGCCGACGAACGCCCTGCTGGCCGCCTCCGGTGAGCGCGCCCGTCACTACACGGCCGGCATCGTCTGCGGGCTGCTGGCGATCCTGTTCGGCCTGTTCGCGCCGCTGTTCACCCGGCTGATGCTCGCCACGCCGGGCGCCTTCATCGCGACGCTCGGCGGGTTGGCCATGCTGCGGGTGCTGCAGGCCTCGTTCGTGACCGCGTTCAGCAGCCGGTTCACCCTTGGCGCGCTGATCACCTTCGTGGTGACGGTGGCCGATCTGAAGATCCTGAACATCGGCTCGGCGTTCTGGGGACTGGTCGCCGGCTTCGCCGTCTCCTGGCTGCTGGAGCGCTCGGACTTCACACCCGATGCGGGCTGAGCCGGCCCGGTGGCTCACGTATCCGGGGCGATTCCCGAGCCGGCCCCGATACCCAGCGCCGCGTTCAGCGCGTCGATGGCGTGCTTGACCGCGACGCCGACCCATTCACCGTCCGCGATCTCCTGCATCCGCTGCCGGATGGCGCGCCGATCCGATCTCGGGAAGAGGTGGCCCTCGAGCCCGACGGCCAGCGCCAGCGACACCACGGCGGCGGTCTCCGGCGATGCCGGCTGGCCGAGCACCACGGCGTCGTCGAGCTGGTGCACCAGCTCGTGCTCGATCCGGCCGTCGACCTGGTGGGTGTGGTGCACCGGTATCAGACCCAGCACCCGGTGATCCTCGATCCGCAGCACGCCAGCGGCGACCAGCCGGTTCTGCACCTCGGCGCGGGTCCCCTTGGTGAGGTGGCGGACCCAGTAGTCCGGCTCGTGCAGCCTGGCATCGCCGGCGACGGCGGCTAGGGTGGCGTCCAGCAGCGGGTCACCCACCGGGGTGCGTTCGACGACGGCGACGTGCAAGTCGACCAACGCCACCCGCTCGCGCAGCACCAGGTCGAGCAGCAGCGCCCCGCCCAGCCCAAGGTCCAGGTGGGCGGTCGGGATCCGGGCCCGTCCCGTTGCCTCGTGGCAGACCAGCAGGAACAGGTCCTCCGCGAGGGTCACCACGGGTCGCCGCGCAGCATCACGTCCATACGGTGAGGAAGGTGTCGTTGAGTTCACGTTGGATGTAGAAGATGCCTTTGGCGAGTTGGTCCTCGGTCCAGTTGACGGTGGGGAAGTCGGGGAAGGTGCGGTAGCCAAGGCCGGCGAAGACCTCGTTGCGGTTGCCGGCCGGGTCGAAGAAGTAGATGGTGACGCCGCGGGTGATGCCGTGCCGGGTGGGGCCGAAGTCGATGGACACGTCGTCCATGCTCATGATGTCCCCGGCGCGCAGGATGGCGTTCCAGTCCTCCAGGTGGTAGGCGAAGTGGTGCAGCTTGCCGTTGGGGCCCTTGACCACGGCGAAGTCGTGCGGGGACTCCCCGCAGGCCATCCACGACCCGAGGACCTCCGGGTGGCTGGGGTTGGTGATGGCCCGCTCGGCGGCGTGGAAGTCCAGCACCTCCATGAAGAACCGCTCCACCAGGCCGGGGTCCTCGGCCGGCACCAGGGCGTGGTCGATCCAGTGCACCGCGATGCCCCTGGCGTCCCGCGGCCACGGGTCCGGGTTCAGCGACCCGGTGTCGGTGCCGCTGTACTCGATCTCGTTGTACAGCTCGATGACCTGCTCGGAGGGCAGGGTGATCCGCACCCCGTCGCCGACGGTGAGGTTCTCCCCCTTGGACACCCGGCCGGTGGTCGCCCCGAACCGCTGGGCCCGCTGCTCATAGGTCACCAGGTC
>Ga0210378_10001541_pt1 | contig 12073 bp, 11 predicted proteins | sample PLM1_60_b1redo_FD_155465 | JGI IMG/M metagenome (GOLD analysis project Ga0210378, IMG submission 155465) | Groundwater sediment microbial communities from an aquifer in East River, Colorado, USA - PLM1_60_b1 redo | ecosystem: Environmental > Terrestrial > Soil > Riparian zone | place: USA: East...
CGCGCAGGCCCGCACGACGGCGATGGAGCTGCTGGAGCGGGTCGGCATCACCGACCAGGCGCAGAAGTATCCGGCGCAGCTCTCCGGCGGGCAACAGCAGCGCGCTGCGATCGCCAGGGCGCTGGCCATGAGGCCCAAGGTGATGATGTTCGACGAGCCGACCTCCGCGCTCGACCCCGAGATGGTGCAGGAGGTGCTCGACGTGATGATCACCCTGGCCCGCGACGGCATGACGATGTTCGTGGTCACCCACGAGATGGGCTTCGCGCGGCGCGCGGCCAACCGGGTCGTGTTCATGGACGAGGGCGAGATCGTCGAGGACTCCGTCCCCGGCGAGTTCTTCACCGCCCCGAAGACGAACAGGGCCAAGGACTTCCTTGGCAAGATCCTCACCCACTGAAGGAGATGACGATGAAGCTGCGCACCCTTGCGGTGGGCGCACTGGTCGGCGGGCTCGCCCTCAGCACTGTTGCCGCATGCGGCAAGTCGGGGACGCCGAGCAGCGAATCCGCGGTCAGCCAGACCACCGCGACCAACGTGACGGTCGCCGGCTCGCCGACCTTCGACAAGATGAAGCAGCGCGGCAAGGTCGTGATCGGGGTCAAGGAGGACCAACCCGGCCTCGGCCTGAAGGACCCGACCACCGGCAAGTTCTCCGGCTTCGACATCGAGATCGCCAGGCTGATCGCCGGCCAGCTCGGCTTCGACCCGCAGAGCAAAATCGAGTACAAGCCGATCCCGTCGGCGTCCCGCGAGCAGGCGATCGTCAACGGTGACATCGACTACTACGTCGGCACCTACTCGATCACCGACAAGCGCAAGGAGCTGATCTCCTTCGCCGGCCCGTACTTCATCGCCGGCCAGGACCTGCTGGTGCGCAAGGCCGAGTCCGCGATCACCGGCCCGGACACCCTCAAGGGCAAGAAGGTCTGCTCGGTGACCGGCTCGACGCCGATCCAGCGGGTGCGCGACCAGAAGCTCACCGAGGACACCAACATCGTCGAGTTCAAGACGTACTCCGAGTGCGTCACCAAGCTGTCGCAGGGCGAGGTGGACGCGGTGACCACCGACGACGCCATCCTCAAGGGCTACGCCGCGCAGGAGCCGGACAAGTTCAAGGTCGTCGGCAAGACCTTCTCCACCGAGAAGTACGGCATCGGCCTCGCCAAGGACGACAAGGCGCTCCGCGACAAGATCAACGACATCCTCGAGGCCGCGATCAGCAGCGGCGAGTGGAAGACGATCTACGACGCGACGCTGGGCAAGTCCGGCTCGCCGGCCACCCCGCCGAAGGTCGAGCGGTACTGATCCCATTTCGAGGTGAATGGACCATTCCACCGCTAGCGCGGCGTGCGAATGGTCCATTCACCCCATGGAGGTATGGCGTGAGGACGCGCGATGGGTGACGTCTGGGGCGTGCTCGCCCACAACACCGACCTGTTCGTCACCGGGTTCGCCAACACGATCAAGCTGTTCCTGATCGCGTCGATCGGCTCGCTGGTGCTCGGCACCGTGCTGGCCATGATGCGGGTCAGCCCGGTGCCGATCCTGCGGGTGGCCGGCACGGCGTACGTGACCGTCGTGCGCAACACCCCGCTGACCCTCGTGCTGTTCTTCTTCGCCTTCGCCTACCCGCTGCTGCAGATCGTGCAGATCTCGTTCTTCGCCGCGGCGTGCATCGGGCTCACCGTGTACACCACAGCGTTCGTGTGCGAGGTGGTGCGCTCCGGCATCAACACCGTCAACGTCGGGCAGGCCGAGGCGTCCCGCGCGTTGGGCATGACGTTCGCCCAGACGCTGGGCAGCGTCGTGCTGCCGCAGGCCATCCGGTCGGTGGTGCCGCCGCTGACCAGCGTGCAGATCGCGCTGCTGAAGAACACCACGATCGCGGCCGGCTTCTCGGTGTTCGAGGCCGGCGCGATCCGCGACAACCTGTCAGAACGCGGTGAGGACGTGCTGGTCGGGCTGCTCTGGGTGGCGGCCGGCTTCCTGATCCTGGTGTTCCCGCTGACGATGCTGCAGCGCAGCCTCGAATGGCGCTGGCGGGTGGCCCGATGACCGCCGTGCTGTTCGACGTCCCGGGGCCGCGCGGAGTCGCGCGCAACCGGCTGGCCGGGGTGCTTGGCTCGGCCGTCGTGCTCGGCGTGCTCGGCTACGTCCTCTACCGGTTCTACGACACCGGGCAGTTCGAGGGCAGGCTGTGGAGCTGGCTGCAGTACGAGCAGATCCAGCGCGACCTGATCAAGGCCCTGTCCAGCACGCTGCGGGCGTTCGCGGCCGGCGCCGTGCTCGCGCTGGCCTTCGGCGCGGTCTTCGCCGCGGGCCGGCTGTCCGAGCACGGGTGGCTGCGCCTGCCGTCGGTGCTGGTGGTGGAGTTCTTCCGGGCCATCCCGCTGCTGATCCTGATCTTCCTGTTCTACTACGGGCTGCCGTCGGCCGGGGTCAAGATGACGCCGTTCATGGCACTGGTGCTCGGGCTGATGCTCTACAACGGCTCCGTGCTCGCCGAGGTCTTCCGCGCCGGCATCCTCTCGCTGCCGCGCGGCCAGAGCGAGGCCGCCTACGCCCTCGGCATGCGCAAGACCCAGGTGATGACCCTGGTGCTGCTCCCCCAGGCGCTGCGCGCGATGCTGCCCGCGATCATCAGCCAGCTCGTCGTGCTGCTCAAGGACACCGCACTCGGCTTCCTCATCACCTACTACGAGCTGCTGCGCTACGCCCAGAACATCGGCGGCTCCTTCCAGTTCGGCCGGCCGCTCATCCCCGTCTTCATCGTGGTGTCCTCGATCTACATCACCCTCTGCCTGCTCCTGACCTGGCTGGCCACCTACCTGGAGTCCCGCAACCGCCGCAGCAAGCGCATCCCGGCCGGCCGCGGACCCACCGAGCTGGCGCCGGAGCAGCCGCCCCTCGTCATCATCCCGGCCGGCGACGCCACGCTGTAGGCCGCCGCGTTCAGTGGGGTGGGTGGCGCCACTCCGTAGCGAGGGTGCGGAGGCCTGCTCCGCCGTCCACGAACTCGACACCAGCGGGCCATCACAAGATCAAATCCCCGATGCTGTCGAGTTCGTGGACCAGGAACGAGGCGTTGGCGACGGAGCACACTTCGTCAGTCGTGACTGGCCAGGACGGCCCGGCGGCACAGGCCGGGCAGGCGGCGGTCGAACAGCCGGCCGCAGCCGCTGACCACCGAGTGGATGCCAGCGAGCTGCAGGCAGTGCCACAGGCAGGCTTGGTTGGAGGCGACCACCGGCACGCCGAGATCACGTTCCAGCATCTCGATGGCCTCCAGCGAGCGGAAGCTGCTGCCGGGGATCAGCACGCCGTCGGCGGTCGCCGGGAACGAGCGGCGTACCTGGCGGTAGACCTCCTCGGGCCGGACGTACCAGTGCCCGCCGTTGTCGTAGATCTCGAACGTCTCCAGCCCTCGCCAGCCAGGGCCGAGGTCGAACCGCACCGTGCCGGCGATCTCGATGCCGGCGTCGGCGAAGAAGCGCTCGGTGGCCGCTGCGTTGGTTGCGGTGAACCACGGCGGGCTCACCAGCACCGGGTGGTAGACCCCGGTGGCCCGCAGCGCGTCGAGCATGGCGGCCGCGGCGGTCGTCACCGGCGTGCCACCGGCCAGCTTCGACGCCGAGGCGGCGAACGCGGCGTCGAAGCCGGGGCCGCCGAGGAAGCTGGCCGAGCCGAAGCACAGGCAGACGACGTCCACCTCGAGCTGCGCGAAGAAATCCAGCCCGCGTGCAACGTCGGCGGACTCGGCGACCGCCAGCGCGGCGTCCTCGCCGTAGTCGTGCCCGCGCCGCCGCGGGCTCTCGAACCGCGCGGTGTGCAGCGTCACCCCCGATGGGGCCATCGCCCACAGCTCGGCCTCCGGCACCGGGTCCTTGTGGATCACCAGGATGCCTATCGTGGCGGCCCAACCCCAGCTGTCCGCGCGCACCGGACTACACCCCTGCCGGCTCGGGGATGGACAGCGTGGCGCTGCGCAGGGCATCCTCGCGGCGAGCAGGAATTGGTAACTCAGGCCCATTGCCGCAGTCGACTACCAAGCCGTCGGACTTAGCGCGCGCGATCATCTCAATTGGCTCCTCGTATTTGCAGGGCGCCCGTTCGCGCTCGCCTCGACGATGAACGTGCGAATGGCGTTGACCGACCGGAAACTGTCCCGATGCGAGGTCCATTTCGTTCAGCCGCAACAAGCCGATGCTGTCCAGATCGGCGTCGAACTGCTGGTCAGCATCGACGCTCGAGGCCAGCATAGCTGGAGGCCGCCCGGTGCCGCGCCGGGTTGGCGCCGGATCACGGCAGGCGGGGCGATGCCCGGCCAGTTCGTCAGGCGTCGCCATCACGGCGGCCTCCAGCACCCCGCAGTGCTGGGTGATAACGGTCTCGACCTCGGCACCTTCTCGGCGAGGCTTGCCAAGAAGGATTCCGTCGGCACGGCAACAACCTCCAGCCATTTCGTTTGTGTTGCTTTCCACCACCACGTCCCAGCGCATAAACTGCGCGAATGGGACAACGTGTCCGCTGCCCCTTTCGAGGGTTAGCGGCGAACGGTGGCCGGGGATCTATATTTCTCACGCTAGATGCCGGTGGCTAGACCCAGACGGGTGATAATACGAGCGCAGCGTACGGTAGCCCTAACTACGGATTAAGTCGCCCAGTGGTGATCGATTCGTCCGGCCGGTCAACCGGACGCCACGGGTGGCCTAGGGCGTGCATGCTGTACTGCCTCGTCGGGTGTTCAGGCCCGCGGCCGGCGGCCGATCTTGTTGCCGAGCCACACCAGCGGGTCGTACTTGCGACCGGCGACGCGCTCCTTGAGCGGGATCAGCGCGTTGTCGGTGATCTTGATGTGCTCCGGGCAGACCTCGGTGCAGCACTTGGTGATGTTGCAGTAGCCGAGGCCGTGCTCCTGATGCGCACTCAGCTTGCGGTCGACACCCTCCTCGGCGGCCCCGTCCAGCGGGTGCATGTCCAACTCGGCGACCCGCATGAGGTACCGCGGACCGGCGAACACCGGCATGTTCTCCTCGTGGTCACGCAGCACGTGGCAGGTGTTCTGGCACAGGAAGCACTCGATGCACTTGCGGAACTCCTGCGAGCGCTCCACGTCGACCTGCTGCATCCGGTACTCGCCGGGCTGCAGACCCTTCGGCGGCACGAACGAGCGCACCTCGCGGGCCTTGGTGTAGTTGTACGAGACGTCGGTGACCAGGTCGCGCAGCACCGGGAAGGTCCGCAGCGGGGTCACGGTGATCGTCTCGTCCTCGGTGAACGTGGACATCCGGGTCATGCACATCAGCTCGGGGTGGCCGTTGACCTCGGCGGAGCACGAGCCGCACTTGCCGGCCTTGCAGTTCCACCGGACGGCCAGGTCACCGCACTGGGTGGCCTGTAACCGGTGGATCACGTCGAGCACCACCTCGCCCTCGTTCACCTCGACGGTGAAGTCCTCGAGCTCGCCGCCACCGGCGTCGCCGCGCCAGACCCGGAACTTCGCCTGGTAGGACATCTCAGCCCTGCTTTCCGGGGTGGTCGGTCAGCTCGGTCTCGGTGTAGTACTTCTCCAGCTCGGGCAGCTCGAAGAGCTCGAGCAGGTCCTGGCGCATCGGGACCTGCGGCTGTGGCTCGACCTTGACGCGGTCGTCGTCCTCTCCGGACGCGAGGCTGCACACGAGCAGCCGGTTGCGCCACGGCGGCTCCATGCCCGGATGGTCCTCGCGGGTGTGGCCGCCGCGGCTCTCGGTGCGCAGCAGCGCGGCCCGAGCCACGCACTCGCTCACCAGCAGCATGTTTCGCAGGTCGAGCGCGAGGTGCCAGCCAGGGTTGAACTGGCGGTGGCCCTCGACCATGACGTTGCTGGCCCGCTTCTTCAGCTCGCCCAGCTTCTGCAACGCCAGCTCCATCTCTTCCTGGATACGGATGATCCCGACCAGGTCGTTCATCGTCTGCTGCAGCTCGGCGTGCACGGTGTACGGGTTCTCGGTCGCGCCGGCCTCGGCCCCGTCGAACGGCGTGACCGCGCGGCGGGCGGCGGCGTCCACGTCCTCCTTGGCCACCGCTGGCCGCCCGGCCAGCCCGTCCACGTAGGACGCCGCGCCGGCACCCGCCCGCTTGCCGAACACCAGCAGGTCCGACAGCGAGTTGCCGCCCAGCCGGTTGGAGCCGTGCATGCCGCCGGAGCATTCTCCGGCGGCGAACAGCCCGGCGACCGTCGACTGCCCGGTGTCCGGATCGACCTCGACGCCGCCCATCACGTAGTGGCAGGTCGGGCCGACCTCCATCGGCTCGGCCGTGATGTCGACGTCGGCCAGTTCCTTGAACTGGTGGTACATCGACGGCAGCCGCCGCTTGATCTCCTCGGCCGGCACCCGGCTGGCGATGTCGAGGAACACGCCGCCGTGCGGCGATCCGCGGCCGGCCTTGACCTCGGAGTTGATCGCCCTCGCCACCTCGTCGCGTGGCAGCAGGTCGGGCGTGCGCCGGTTGTTCTCCTGGTCGGTGTACCAGCGGTCGGCTTCTTCCTGGCTGTCCGCGTACTGGCCCTTGAACACGTCCGGCACGTACTCGAACATGAACCGCTTCTGGTCGGAGTTGAGCAGCACTCCCCCGTCGCCACGGACGCCCTCGGTGACCAGGATCCCCTTGACGCTCGGCGGCCACACCATGCCGGTCGGGTGGAACTGCACGAACTCCATGTTGATCAGCGTGGCGCCGGCGCGCACGGCGAGCGCGTGCCCGTCGCCGGTGTACTCCCACGAGTTGCTGGTGACCTTGAACGACTTGCCGATGCCGCCGGTGGCCAGCACCACCGCCGGCGCCTCGAACAGCACGAACCGGCCGGACTCGCGCCAGTAAGCGAACGCGCCGCTGATCCTGCCGCCGTCCCCGCCGTCCCTGAACAGCTCGGTGATCGTGCACTCGGCGAAGACCTTGAGGTTGGCCTCGTAGTCGCCGGTCTTGGCGTGGTCCTCCTGCTGCAGCGAGACGATCTTCTGCTGCATGGTGCGGATCAGCTCGAGCCCGGTGCGGTCGCCGACGTGAGCCAGCCGCGGGTAGGTGTGCCCGCCGAAGTTGCGCTGGCTGATCCGGCCGTCCTTGGTCCGGTCGAACAGCGCGCCGTAGGTCTCCAGTTCCCAGACCCGGTCCGGCGCCTCCCTTGCGTGCAGCTCAGCCATCCGCCAGTTGTTGAGGAACTTGCCGCCGCGCATCGTGTCGCGGAAGTGCACCTGCCAGCTGTCGTTGGAGTTGACGTTGCCCATCGCCGCCGCGCAGCCGCCCTCGGCCATCACCGTGTGCGCCTTGCCGAACAGCGACTTGCTGATGATCGCCGTTCGCTTGCCCTGCTCGCGAGCCTCGATCGCGGCGCGCAGGCCGGCGCCGCCGGCCCCGATCACCACGACGTCGTAGGCGTGCCGCTCGACCTCGGTCATTCTCGGTTCCTACCTCAGTTGAAGATGCGCAGGTCGGTGATCGTGCCGCTGGCCACCAGCGCGACGTACAGGTCGGCGAACCCCACGGAGAACAGCGACACCCACGCGAGCGGCATATGCCTGGCGTTCAGCTTCGTGACCTGGGTCCACGCCCAGTACCGCACCGGGTGCTTGGAGAAGTGCTTCAGGCGCCCGCCGATCAGGTGCCGGCATGAGTGGCAGGACAGCGTGTATGCCCAGATCAGCAGGACGTTGACGACCAGGATCACGGTGCCGAGGCCGATGCCGAAGCCGCCGTCCTTGCCGTGGAAGGCGATCACCGCGTCGTAGGTCAGGACGATGGCCACCGGGATCGCCGAGTAGAAGAAGTACCGGTGCACGTTCTGTGCGACCAGCGGAAAGCGCGTCTCGCCGGTGTACCGCTTGTGCGGCTCAGCCACCGCGCACGCCGGCGGCGACAGCCAGAACGACCGGTAGTACGCCTTGCGGTAGTAGTAGCAGGTCAGCCGGAAGCCCAGGATGAACGGCAGCACGAACAGCGGCGGCGTGACCAGCGGCCCGAAGTCGGGAAACCACTGCCCCCAGTGGCTCGACCCCGGCTGGCAAGCATGCGACAGGCACGGCGAGTAGAACGGCGCAAGATAGTGGTACGCCGGCACCCAGTAGTTGTCGTTCATGAACGTGCGGACCAGGCCGTAGACCACGAACGTCGTCAGGCCGGCGAAGGTCAGCAGCGGCTGGAGCCACCAGCGGTCCGTGCGCAGGGTGCGTGCGGCCACCTGGACTCGACCGTTCGTGCCCGTGGTAGCGGTCATGATCTCCTTGCCCCGATCAACGCTGATACGGCAGCCACCGTGGTCTCCTCGTGGGGTGGTGCGGACATCGTGCCAGGTGACCGCGCCGCCGCACCCTCGGGGTGACGAGCGCTACTACAGCGTGTCGGCCGGGGTGTCGCCAACGCCACACCAGCCGGCCGTCCGGGCCCGCGCGCCGTCGACGTGTCCCTCGCACGGCGCGCCGGCCGAGGTCGTGTCGGTGGGTTCCGACATGATGGGTGCCATGGTGCAGGCAACGCTGTTCGACCCGCCCCAACTCGCCGTGGCCGACGCGGTCCGCCGCACCGCTCAGTATCCTCGGCTTCGCTACATGGGATCGAAGTACCGCCTGATCCCGCATCTCGCCGAGGTGTTCGCCGAAATTGGCGGTCGCACTGCGCTTGATGCCTTCTCCGGCAGCGGCGTGGTGTCCTATGCTCTGAAATGCCTCGGATACGAAGTCACCGCCAACGACTTTCTCAACTTCCCGTCCGTCATCGCCACCGCGACAGTCGCGAACCAGACGGCCCAGCTCTCCGAAGCTGACCTTGATACCATCTGCGGTCCGGCAGCCGACGATCGCGACTTCATACAGCGAACCTTCGATGGGCTGTACTTCACACCGGACGACCGGAGATTTCTTGACTCCGCGTGGTCAAATATCGATCAGTTGACCGGCAACAAGAAGGCATTGGCCGTCTCGGCTCTCGTGCTTGCGGCGGCTCGTAAGCAACCACGGGGAGTCTTCACGGTTACCGGCCTGCGATACGATGATGGCCGTCGTGACTTGCGCCTCCCCATCTGTCAACATTTCAGAGAGTGTGCCGCGGAGTACAATCGGGTTGTTTTCGACAGTCACCGGCCGAGCAGGGCGGTCCGTGGTGACGTATTTGAAATCGATCAGGCCAACTTCGACATCGCATACCTTGATCCGCCGTATGCCCCACCTCGCGATGACAACTGTTACATAAAGCGGTACCATTTTCTCGAAGGGCTTTCGGTCTACTGGCGCAACCAGACGATCCTGCAGGACACCCGGACCAAGAAGCTCGCCAAGGCATACACCCCATTTTCATACAAGCACACGGTCACCGCAGCCCTCGGGCGCTGTTTTGCGCGATTCCAGAACTCGACCATCGTGTTGTCATACTCATCCAACGCCGTACCGGACGCCGAAACCGTGGAAGCATTGCTGCTGGAGTACAAGAACGATGTCGAGGTACGGCGAATAGACCATAGGTACTCATTCGGCACGCACGCCACGGCCGCGCGGCGGGCTGCGTTCGAGTACCTGTTCATCGGTCGATGAATGAACGCGATACCACTGGGCAGCTTCCGGCAGGACCTGGAGAATGCGGCGCGACTTCGAGGATTGCTGACGTGATATCGACGGCCAGCGCTGGTCAATCAATGCCGATGTCGTCGAGTTTGTCCGAGTCCCGGCCGGCGGCGCGCAGCTCGTCGCGGACGACGCGGTAGGACAGGCCCTCGGGGTAGCCGCGGCGTGCCAGCATGCCGACGAGCTTGCGGATGGTGGTCACCTCGTCGGTGCCACCGCTTGCACCACCGCCCAGCCGGCGCCGGACCAGCGCGCGGGCCATGTCCTCCTCGGCGTGCGGGTCGACCGCGGCGACCGCCGTGTCGGTGGTCTGCTCGTCCACGCCGCGCCGGCGCAACTGGGCAGCGAGGGCACGGCGCCCGAGGCCGCGATAGGTGTGCCCGGATTGCACGAAGCTCTCCGCGAACGCCGTATCGTCGATCAGCCCGACCTCGGAGAACCGGGTCAGCACGTCCCGCGCGGTGTCCTCGTCGATCCCGCGCCGTGCCAACGCGATCGCCAGCTCGGCGCGGGTCCGTGCCTTGGTGGTCAGCAGCTGCAGACAGATCTGCCGCGCCCTGGCCCGCGGGTCATCGGCCTCGGCGCCTGCCCGCTCGCCGCTGTCCTGCTCGCTTCTGGCTTGCTCGACCTGGGGTGTCCGCGCGGACCGGCGTCCGGCCCGCGCGGCGCTGCGACTGGTCATCGCTCAGGCGTTCAGAAGTCGACGGGTGCTGGCACCGCGCCATCGGCGAGGTCGACATCCAGCTTCGCTCCGACGCCGAGCTTTTCCTTGATCCGCTTCTCGATCTCGCCGGCGACGTCCGGGTTCTCCCTGAGGAACTTGCGGGCGTTCTCCTTGCCCTGCCCGAGCTGATCGCCCTCGTAGGTGTACCAGGCCCCGGACTTGCGCACGATGCTCTGCTCCACGCCGACATCGATCAGCGAGCCCTCCCGGCTGATACCGTGCCCGTAGATGATGTCGAACTCGGCTTGCTTGAACGGCGGGCTGACCTTGTTCTTGACCACCTTGACCCTGGTCCGGTTGCCGACCGCGTCCGAACCGTCCTTGAGCGTCTCGATCCGCCGCACGTCCAGCCGCACCGAGGCGTAGAACTTCAACGCCTTGCCACCGGTGGTGGTCTCCGGGCTGTTGTGCACCATCACGCCGTCGACGAAGTAGTTGTGGTTGCCCTCCACCTCGATGTCGAAGCGGTGCATCGAGCGCGTCCTTGGCTTGACGTGGATATCGAGGATCCTCGCTGGTATCGGCCGCATCGTCGGCTCGACGAACTGCGGCACGACCGCGAACTGTCCCTTCATACGAGGTAGCAGCTTGTAGTCCATGGACGGGTGCACGTACGGCGCCACCAGAACCTGGAAGCGCGCCGACGCGGCTGTGGTGAACTGCAGTACAGCCTTACCCCGCGCGCCCCGAGACATCAACCGGACGTCCAGATCGTGGGTGTCACGCAGGTAGCGCACGAGCCGCTCGCGGGTTCCGGAGCTCATTGCCTCGACGCAGATCTCGATGCGACCACTCCCACCCTCAGTGCGCTGCTGCACGCCCTTCGAGCGGAGCGTAAAGCTGCCGTCATCCATGTACCAGACGGCCAGGGCTAGCGGAGTGAGCGCCTTGAGGAAATCCCAGCACAGGTGCTTCTTGCCGTCACCGAAATAGACGGACTGGTAGAGCTCGGCCAGTTCGGATAGCGGTGTGAAGTCGGCGAACTGTGCGCCTTTGGCATTGGTCGTGCGGCTGTTCGGGATATTGCCCAGAAGCCCGACCTTCCAGTCGAGGTAGGCCGCCTGCTTGACGCCGTGACCCAACCGGAAACGAACTCCCGAACGCCCGCGCCGGTTCGGTGACAGGTTCCCGTCACCCATGATCGAGCCGAGCACGACCTGCCACTGCTGCTCGCTCAGCCGCTGCTGTTCGGCGAGCACTACCCGGTCGCCGGCAAGCAGTTCACCGGCCTCGCGCCAGCCACCCGGGGTGCGAATCCGATGATTCTCGGTGGCCGCGAACTGCGCCCTCCCGTTACCGCCCGACTTGGCGACAGTGAACTGGAGGAACTGCTCAGCAGGGCCGTTGTCGAACCAGTTGACGACCTTGCGTGGAACGACGTTGTCGGTGTCCGGGTCGTAGCTGAGGACCTCGACGGCCATTCGTTGGTTGACGATCTTGCCAATCTTCTCCTGAGAGCCGTCGGCCAGCGTCACCCGAGTGGAGTAACTAAGACATCCGAACATCACACCTATCTTTTCGCGCAACTGGTTGATGAAAATTGCGGTGGTATTCGCATTGTTCAAGGCGGAGGTGATCTTGCGCAGGGCCTGGCTCATGAGACGGGCCTGCAGGCCGACGTGGTTGTCGCCCATCTCGCCCTCGATCTCGGCGCGCGGCACGAGGGCGGCGACGGAGTCGATCACGATGACGTCCAGCGCGCCGGAGCGGATGAGCATGTCCGCGATCTCCAGCGCCTGCTCGCCGGTGTCCGGCT
>Ga0210378_10001542_pt1 | contig 12070 bp, 11 predicted proteins | sample PLM1_60_b1redo_FD_155465 | JGI IMG/M metagenome (GOLD analysis project Ga0210378, IMG submission 155465) | Groundwater sediment microbial communities from an aquifer in East River, Colorado, USA - PLM1_60_b1 redo | ecosystem: Environmental > Terrestrial > Soil > Riparian zone | place: USA: East...
TGACGGCCAAGACCCAGCGTTGGGCGCCGGAGGAGTTGCTGCGCACCCTGATCGAGGCCGAGATCGCCGCCCGCGATGCCTCCAACACCCGGACTCGGATGAAGACCGCAGCGTTCCCGGTCACCAAGACCCTCGACGAGTTCGACCGCAGCGTGTCCAGCATCCCCATCGCGACGCTGGACTACCTCGCCTCCCTGGAGTGGATCACCGCAGGGGAGAACCTCTGCCTGGTCGGACCCGCTGGCACCGGCAAGAGCCACCTGCTCGTCGCGCTCGGCGTCGCGGCCGTGCAGGCCGGGCACCGGGTCCGCTACTTCACCGCCGCCGAGCTCGTCGAAACCCTCTACCGCGGCCTGGCCGACAACAGCGTCGGCCGGGTGATCGACACCCTGCTCCGCCACGAGTTGATCATCTGCGACGAGGTCGGGTTCGCGCCGCTGGACGACACCGGCGCGCAACTGCTGTTCCGCTTCGTCGCCGCCGCCTACGAACGCCGTGCACTCGGCATCGCCAGCCACTGGCCCTTCGAGTCCTGGGGCCGGTTCCTGCCCGAACACACCACCGCCGTCAGCCTGCTCGACCGGCTGCTCCATCACGCCAACGTCGTCATCACCGAGGGCGAGTCCCACCGCATGCGCCAAGCCCGAACCAAGCAAGGAGGTACCACCAAAAAACGCTGATCAACCCGAGGGGTGGGGACTTTTAGTTGGCCACCAGCGGGGACTACAACTTGGCCGTTGACACGCTGCCCCGACTGCCTTGCCCGAAGCTCACGAGAGGAAGGGGTCTCGCCATGATGTCTGGATAGTTCGTACTTGGAGGGAACCACCTGTGATCGTCGCCGACGTGATGCTCGACCACCCGTCGTGGCTGCCCAACCCGGATGGAACCGCCTGTCGCACGGTCCGTACTGGTAGTGCCGTGTGGGCGGTGGTCGTTACGCCGACCGGTGACGGGACCGTGATACCGGCCCTGAGTCTGGTTCGGGGGACGGGACCGCCGCCCGCGTTCGACCTGATCGACCCGACTGTCCTCAGTGGACCGCGCGAGTTGGCGGCACCACTGCTGAAAGCCGGAGTCGTTGCCCGCCTCGCGAATCCGGACCTGTGGGACGCGCTGGCGACCGCGATCGTCCGGCAGGTGATCCGGGCGGGGCAGGCACGTACGCTGTATCGCGCGTTCTGCCGCGAGCACGGTGACGAGGTTCGCACGTCAGCCGGATCGACCTGGTTGTTTCCCTCCCCGGAGACGGTGCTCGCCCTGCCGGACGCCGAGTTCACCCGGCTCAGGATGGCGTTCAAACGCCGACCGCTGCAAGCCGCCGCCCGGACCTACCTCGACCGCGCCACCGCGTGGGCCGGTCTGGACCACACACGACTGGTGAGCACGGTGCAGGCCGTGCCGCGCATCGGGCCATGGACCGCCGGAGCAGCCGTCGCCGACGCGACCAACGACTACAGCCTCTATCCATTCGCCGACCTCTCCTTACGCACGTGGGCGCGACGGCTCGCACCCGGACTGGACTGGCCGGACAGCGAGCCCGAGTTCGCCGCGACCTGGCGGAAGTTGGCGGGCGAGCAGCTGTCCCAATGGACCCTGCTCACACTTGCTTGGGGAGTCCGCCGTGCCAGACACGACGGAGCAGCCGCACTCTAGATCGACCACCGGCCTGATCGCCGGGGCCGACCTGACCCGGCCGCTCGATGCGCTGTTCGTCAACGCCCCGCTGCGCGACTACACGCAACGCCCGCCCGTCAACGACTTCACCCTGCCCGTGCTCGGCATGGGCTACATCGCCACCTACGCCGCCGCCCAGGGCTTCAACGTCGGTGTGCTCGATGCTGAGGCCCACGGCCTTGGCATCGACCACACCATCCGAGTCGTCAACGAGCTGGCGCCGCGCTGGGCCGGTTTCAACCTGCTCGCCCCGACCTACGAGATCAGCGCCCGTGTTGCAGCCGGTCTCGACGACGGCATCATGATCATGCTCGGTGGACACCAAGCCAAGGCCATGCCCGAGATCCTCACCGACCCGCGCATGGCCCGCTGCGCGGCGCTCGTGCTCGGCGAAGGCGAGACGCGCGTCGCCGAACTGCTGGCCGACCACCGCTACCGCGCCAGGCTACCAGGCGTGATGTGGCTCGACCCGATCATGCACACGCCGGTCACCGGTGGCCTGCCCGGCGGCGCCCACCATCTCGCCCCCGACATCGACGCCTTGCCGTTCGTGGACCGCGTCTTCCTTGCACAAGATCCGCACCGCGAGCTGGACGGCACGCGGGAGGCCAACATGGTCGGCGCCCGAGGCTGCCCCTACAACTGCTCGTTCTGCGGCGCGGCGGTCTCGGCCAATCCGGACATCACCATCCGCACCCGCGATCCGCACAACATCATCGCCGAGATGCACCAGCTCCGGGCTACCGGGGTGAACGCGTTCCGGTTCGTGGACGACCTGTTCCTCGGCGCCCGCCGGGTGATCGAGCAGATGATGTCCGCCTTCGCGGCCGAACGGGTCGGGGATTGGGCGCGGTGGGACGCCACCGGACGCATCAACGTGCTGCGCCGCGCCACTGACCAAACCCTGGACACGTTGGCGGACAACGGTTTGCGGGAAGTCGCGCTCGGCGTCGAGTCCGGCAGTGAACGCATGCTCGCCTACATCGACAAGCGCATCACACCCGACATGGCCAAGACCGTGATCTCGCGGTTGACCGAGCGCGGCATCAACGTCAAGGGCTACTTCATCCTCGGCTTTCCGACCGAGACCGCCGAGGAGATCGACGCCACCGTGCGGCTCGTGCACGAGTTGTGGGACGCCACCGACCACCTACCCGGACGATTCCGCGCTTCGGCGTTCGAGTACCGCCCCTATCCCGGTACGCCGGACTGGCACCGGCTCATGGCAACCGGCCGCTACACCGCCGACCAGTTGCTCAACTACAGCGCTGTTGACCTCACCAGCGGCGGTGTGGACGAGTCGATGCGCGAACGCGACGAGTTCAACTTCTCCGTCAACCTGCAGCTTTCCGCCGCCCCAATCGAGCAGGTGCGCGCCAACCTCATCCGACTAGCCCACGCCCAACACGAGAGGAAGACCGCCGCATGACCAGCGCACCGACGGGACTGCCGGTGACCCTCGACGGACCCGGCGGCGCGGTCAAGACCACCACCGCCCGCCACCTAACCGACCTGCTCGCCCGCCATGGCCACCGCGTCCACGCCACGACCCAGCCCTCCCGCGGCGAGCTTGGCCAGATCGCCCGACATCGCAGGGGTGGGTCTCGGAGGCCGTCGACGGGACCGGGAGGCGGGTCTTGGGCATACCACGGCGCGCAACGGGCCGCGCGCCACGGCCACGTCCAGCGCCGCAGCGAGCGCGGTCTCCTCGGTGACGTCGGCAGGCACGAACCGCGCCGCGTCGCCGAGTTCGGCGGCCGCCTTCTCGCCCTCGGCCTGGTCGATGTGGACCAGCACGACCCGACCCCCGTGCTCGACGATGCGCCGCGCGTGGCAAGGCCCAGCCCCGACCCTGCCCCGGTGACCAGCGCGCAGCCGCCCGCGATGTCCTTGAGACGGACTCCGGCCTCTCGTGTAGCCGTGCCCGAACCTCGCCCGCGCTGAGTTCCTCGACCCGCCGGTGGGCTACCTCCCGCAACGCATCAGACGCCACGAGCAGCGCTGTCGCACGTTCGGCGAGCGCTCGCACGCTTCCGATGGGCGAGCCCGTCAAGAATCGTTCACAATCCGCACCATTCCGCAAACCGCGGGGCAACTCGTACTTGTGACCAATCGCTCAGACTAGGCCGATGCCCGCCCTTTGTGCTTTGCATTACGCTCGGGAGCAGCCTGCCTTCGCTTGACGGGATTTCTTTTGGCCGCCTTCTTTGGTTCGGCCAGGTCCGGTCGCTGGGCATATCTTTCGATTACGGCTGCTTCGATCCGTGCCAACCGCTCGTTGATTTGCGTTATTTCCTCGCTCTCGGCAAGACGCACACCCTTCATGGCGTATTCGATGATCTCCCGTACAAGTGTGGTGTATCGAACGCCTCGTGTCTGTGCAAGAGCCTTCAAGGCATCGACAACCTCAGATGGCAAGCGGAGGGAGGTCGTTTTCATCGGACGTGGATCCACCCACTCTCCGCGCTGCATGTCGGAGGTCGTGTCGTGCGCATCATAGTGCGCCGCCAGTGTCTCAAGTTCGTGTGCTGGCAGGGGTAGGTTCTCTGTATGCTTCTTCATGGTCATCAACGTGCCTTCCTCTGGAAGGTCTTTTTCTCGCTTGGTGTCATGTCACGGGCGGTTACGATGAAAGCCTCATCCTGATCTTGAAGGACCTCATCCAAGGTGACGCCATGCCTTGCGATGTGGTCGGCCGACCACAGACTGTCTTTGACGTCCCGGAACACTCGGTCAAGTGTAATACGAACGCATTGCACTTGTCGACGACCGTCCGTGGAGCCCTCGGGCGCGCTGTCAGTTCGGCTGGCGGGTCCGGAGCGACGCGGCGCGGTCGAGGAAGAGTGCACGCTCCCGCGCATTGCGGGTGAGGTCGGCCGCACGCTGGAACTCTGCCAGCGCCTCGTCGGTTCGCCCGAGCTTGACCAGCAGGTCGCCGCGCACGGCGGGCAGTTGCGGGTAGCGCGCCAGCTCACCCGAGCGGGTCAGCGCGTCCACGATGGCCAGGCCCTCGGCGGGGCCGGCCGACATGCCCACCGCCACGGCGCGGTTGAGCTCGACGACGGGCGAGGCCCAGATGCGGCCGAGGACCTCGTACAGGGCGGCGATCCTGCGCCAGTCGGTGTCCTCGATGCTGGCGGCCCTGGCGTGGCAGGCCGCGATGCCGGCCTGCAGGGTGTACGGGCCGATCGGCGACGGCAGCGCCTCGGCCCGCGCCAGCGCCGCCAGCCCGCGTCGGACGAGCAGCCGGTCCCAGCGCCGGCGGTCCTGGTCGGCCAGCAGGACCGGCTCACCGCCCGGCCCGGTGCGCGCCGCCAGCCGTGACGCCTGGATCTCCATCAGCGCGACGAGCCCGTGGACCTCCGGCTCGTCGGGGACCAGGCCGGCGAGCACCCGGCCGAGCCGCAGGGCCTCCTCGCACAGGGCCGGCCGCATCCAGTCGTCGCCGGCGGTGGCCGAATAGCCCTCGTTGAAGATCAGGTAGACGACCTCGAGCACCGACCCGAGCCGGTCGGCCATCTCCTCGGGGCCAGGCAGCTCGAACGCGACGCCCCTGGTCGCCAGCGTCCGCTTGGCCCGGACGATCCGCTGGGCGGCCGTCGGCTCCGGCACAAGGAAGGCCCGAGCGATCTCGTCGGTGGACAGGCCGGCAAGGCAGCGCAGCGTCAGGGCGACCCGGGCGTCCATCGTCAGCACCGGGTGGCAGGCCGTGAAGACCAGCCGGAGCAGGTCGTCTCCGATGTGGTCGTCCAGAGCGGCGTCGACCTCGGCCGTGATCGGGTCATGGCTGTCGGTGACGTCGCGGCCGAGGATCTCCAGCTTGCGTTGCTGCACGCCGCGGCGGCGGTGCGCGTCGATCGCGCGGTTCTTGGCGGTGGCCACCAGCCAACCGGCGGGGTTGGGGGGTACGCCCGCGCGCGGCCATTGCTCGAGGGCGGCGACCAGGGCATCCTGCGCGGCCTCCTCGGCCAGGCCGATGTCCCCGGTGATCCGCGCCAGCCCGGCGATGATCCGGGCTGCCTCGATGCGCCACACCGCCTCCACGCCGCGGCGTGCGGTGTCGTCGGCCGCGGCGGTGTCGGCTGCGGCGGTGTCGGCGCCAGTGTTCACGGGCTCCGATCAAACCACGGCCCGGCCACCGCGACGTGAGTCGCCGGGTGACCGGGCCGGTCGTGCCATGGTCGAGGCACGGGTCGCGGCTGCGTCGAGGCTCAGCCGGCCGGCGCGAAGTCCTCAGGCCCGAACACCTTGAGCACGTCGGCCTCGCCCTCCCAGCCGGCCCAGTGCTCCTTGTGCAGCCTCATGAAGCGGGAGGCCCACTCGACGGCCTCCTCCCTGGAGCGCACCTGGTAGACGGCGTAGCTGATGAACTCCTTGGCCTCGGCGAACGGGCCGTCCATCACGCTGAGGTGGCCTCCGGCGAGCTGCACGCGAGCTCCGGACGAGCTCGGCGCCAGCCCGGCGGTGTCCAGCAGCGCGCCGGCCGCGGTGGCCTCCGCGCCCAGGTTCACGATGGCCTCCATCAGCGCGGGGGGCGGGGGCTCGGCCATCTGGGTGCCCTTGAGCAGGATCATGTATCGCATCGTGGTGACTCCCTCCGGGGTCGTCGATGATCAGGATGTCAGTTGCCGGCCGGGTGGGCGCCGCCGGGCGCGACCCGGCGGTAACGCTGCGCCGCCACGGCGGCCAGCCAGCCGAAGACCAGGATCACTGCGGCGGTGAAGGCCAGGTTGGCGGCCTCGCTGCCCCGGCCGGAGGCCACCATCGCGAATCCGGCGAGGAACACCACGCCGGTCAGCCGCGAGTAGCGCGCCCATCCGCGGTGGCCCTCCGCCGCGTACCGCCGCGCCACCGCGAAGCACGCGATCGCCAGGCAGGTGAACCCGACCGCGCCCGCGGCGAAGTGCACGATGCCGTGCCACGAGATCGGCGCCGGACCCTCGGGAGTTCCTGCCGGGAAGCCGAGGGCCGGGTCCGCGCGGAACACCCCGGCGGCCATCAGGCTCACCCCGTACACCGCGACGAGCTGCGGCGCCCTGGAACCCGGCCCGGTGCCGAGCGCCCGACGCAGGCCCGCCGCGAACGCGAGCACCATCAGGCCGGTGACGACGAAGTTGGCGATCTGGATCCAGCCGAGGTCGCCGTTGGCGAGCAGGCTCCACTGATGCCGGCCGAGCTCGAAGCCCTCCCGGGTCAACGACTGCACCAGGGCGGTGGCGACGTACACCGGCCCGGCGATGACGCCGTACCCCAGCAAAGACTTGGTGACCCTGCTCGCCGGGTCACAGGTGTCGCGCGCGGTGGTGGTGGCCGCCGTGGTCGTGCGCTGAGTCATGATCTTCCTCCTCCGACCGGCTGAACGCCCGCTGCGTTCCCGCCTTCGCCACCTCCACGAGCGACGAGGCCCCGGATCGACACGGCCCGTTCACTGATTTTTCGCGACGCTCCGGTCGCCACGAGCTGACCGCGCGGTCACGTGCGCATCGGGTCCACTCATCAGCACGGTCGGGATGGGTTCCCGAGTCAGGTGCGAAAAGCGTCTCTACGATGGTCGATGTCCAGGACCTGAATCTCGTGGCGGTTGTCGTCGATGCGGTATCGGACGCGATACTCGCCACGCCGTGCCCGCCACAGTCCTTCGAACGGGGCCTGCAGCGGCGCGCCGACGCGGCGAGGTCGCCGCAGCAACGGGCCACTGATGAATTCCCACGCTGCGAACGCTGCGAACGCTGCGAACGCTGCGGCCGCCGGCAGGCTCTCGCCTAGTGTGCGCCGCGCGCCCGGGGCCAGCACCAGCCGGTACGGGTCCGGCTCGGTGTCTTCATCGCTCGGCCCCGGCTGCTCATGCTGATTGTTCACGAGCCTTCCGTTGCGCCATCAGTACGGCCATCTCCTCGGCGGTCGTGGTCTCGCCTCGGGCGATCGCATCCTCGGCCTGACGTATCCGTGCCATCGCCGCCGGGTCGGAGAGCAGTTCGATGGTGGCCTCGAGGGAGTCCAGGTCTTCGGCCGAGATCAGCACGACGTACTGGCGGCCGTTGCGCGTGATGTGCACACGGTCGTGCGTGCGATCGACCTCGTCGGCCACTTCCGACAGCCGGGCCTTCGCCTCCGACAGAGGCATCGTCGTCATAGACTAGAATTGTAGTCTACGAGTTGGGTGTCGTCCAAAGCCGGCCGCCGCTAGCGACGGCCAACCGCTCTGAGCCGAGCCCAGCCGAGCACATATGATCGTCCTGATGCCGCGGACTGCCGGGACTGTGAGATCTGGGCGGTTCGTGGTCGTGGTGTACGGGCCGACGCTGCTGTTCGCGGTCGGGCAGGGCGCCGTGCTGCCGGTCATCGCGCTGTCGGCGCGTGATCTGGGTGCCTCGGTCGGGGTGGCCGGTCTGGTAGTGGCTTTGACCGGCGTCGGGCAGATTCTGGGTGACGTGCCGGCCGGTGCGCTGGCCGCCCGGCTCGGTGAGCGCCGGGCGATGATCGCGGCGGTGTTCGCGACGGCCGTCGCCCTCGCCGGCTGTGTACTGGCGCGGTCGGTGGTGGTGCTCGGCGCGAGCATCCTGGTCACCGGCCTGGCCGGGGCCGTGTTCGGCCTGGCCAGGCAGACCTACCTGACCGAGACGCTGCCGGTGCATGCCCGCGGTCGTGGCATGTCCACGCTCGGCGGGTCGCACCGGATCGGCCTGGCGATCGGCCCGTTCGTCGGCGCCGCTGCTGTCGGCCCGCTCGGCACCGACGGCGCGTTCCTGGTGCACCTGGTGGCTGCGGCCGCCACGGTGACCCACACCCTGCTCGCCATCACCCTCGCCGCCGCGCTCGTCGGCCTTGGCAACGGGCTTCAGCTCCGGCCTGGTGCTCACCCTCAGCGCCGACGTCGCCCCGCCGCACGGCCGCTCGCTGTTCTTCGGCGGCTGGCGGCTGATCACCGACCTCGGCGTGGCCGCGGGCCCGCTCGCGGTCGCTGCCATCGCCACAGTCGCCTCCCTGGTGGCCGCCTGCGCCGCAGCAGCAGCACTCGGCGCCGCCGCCGCCGGCACCGTATGGCGCTGGGCCCCCCGCCATCCGGCAACACCGACCACCTGACCCCGGCCCGGAGGCCGGGACGGGAGCTGCCGTTGAACTCAGCGGTGCCAGCAGCAACACTCCGGGGTCGGGTACGCCGGACGTGGCATTCGGCTATCCCTGGCTGGCTACTGGTTGGCCGACGGATTCGTAGAGTTGCGGTATGGCATCGCCGGAGCAGACTGCGCGCCTCGATAGCTGGATCTGGTCGGTGCGGCTGGTCAAGACGCGGTCGCAGGCGGCTGCCGCCTGCCGCGCCGGGCATGTCCGTCTCAACGGTGAGCGGGTCAAGCCGGCCCATGTTGTGCGCGCCGGGGACAAGGTGCGGGTGCGTCAGGCCGGGGCTGAGCGAACCGTCGTCGTCACCCGCATCCTGAACAAGCGGGTCAGCGCGGCCGTCGCCGCCGATTGCTTCCTCGACCGTGGTCCGCCGCCGGCACGTGAGGATGTCGCGGCCGCGGGTGTTCGCGATCGCGGCGCGGGGCGTCCGACCAAACGCGACCGTCGCGCCCTACAACGCCTGCGTGACGGTTGACAACGCCCATAACGGTCGCGCCAACCGCCGTGGCCGGCAGGGTCAGGATGCGTCGGCGCAGTGACCTTATGTCGTCCTGCCCATGCGGCCCAGTCTTTCACCATCACGCTCCCGTCAAGGTGATAGTCCGGGAACCGCCATGTCTGCTTTGGTCAGGCCAAGGGATAGTATTTGTTGAACAGGATGCGACATGCTTAGGCTACTTCGAGAATAGTCCCGCAATGTCCGTTCCTGCGGAGATACATCCGGCAACTGTTGCTGTAAAGCCTAACCAGAAGGCAATCCTCGACTTCCTGTCCTCACCCAGAAGGACCTGAGGGCGCTCGACGACGGGCTCGGCCTGGTGGCCGCGGCCACCGTCCTCGTGCCGCCGGCGCAGAGCTTGCATTCGAGGCTCTCGACGCCATCCGAACCTGGCGAAGAACTTGTCCCATGTGTGTCCCTCGGCGCTTCCACAGCCAAACAAGATCCCATAGGTTCGATTAGGACACGGGTGGCCCTTCTCTGTCATGACACCGCACCGCGTCGGCGCCTTGATGGCAATTAACCAACAAGGAACGGCAATGGCCATAGAGGCCGACCAGGTAACAGCCACCCAATCTTGTTGGCCAATGGAGTGAATCGCATATGCCGCAGCACCCAAAGCCATCAACAAAATGAAGAATGCTGACTCGTGCTTGCGAGCACGTCCTGCCAACCTTGCCCCCGTAACAATCTAGGACCTCGGTCCATTATCGTCGGACCAACCTGTCGAGGCTTCCGGCCAACGAGCGACACGCTCGCCGCCGTCACGTCCCACGAATAGACGCACACTGTCACGGGCTGTTGGCTTTTCCGTCCCGTGAAGTCTGAAACCTACTCGAATGCCAGCACGAAAGTCGGCACGCCTCCTGGTTATCGAGGCACCGATCGGCACAGCTGGATAGCTGTTGATCAAGTGGGTGACGTAGCGTGACATCGGGCCGGCCGGGCCGGGTAACCTGCGTAGCCCCTTTGCTTTGAGAGCCAGCTCGCACCACCCAAAACCGCAGGTCGAGGCGGAAACCCGCAGACCATGCGCGTTGCCAACTGGCTCTCAGAGCAAAGCAACCCGACACCACCCACCGACCCGCACGAGCCGCAACCAGCAAGATCACGATCTACGGCTGTGGTACCAGATGGCGGAGGCCATGTAGGCCGCGAGGATGTCGTTGGGGTGGCGGTCGAGGTTCTGTCGTGCTCGGTCGTAGCACCGGTGTCAGACGCAATAGCTCAGCGTGGACCTGCCGGTGGTTTCTGCTGGCAGGGGGCGGTGCCAGTAGCGCAGTGATCCTCGCTGGACAGCCGGTATCCCGCCAACGTAGCGCCCGCCGGGTACGCCAGTTCCTCGACGGTGGGAAACAAAGGGCCGTGGCCGACCCCTGTTGCCGGCCGCGATGCAACACGGGTCTGGTTGCTCCAGAGGACGGATCGCGACGCGTAGGGTCGGTCCATGGAGCTGCTGGCCGGTGTCCGCGCTCGGACCGTCGATACTGACCGCTTGCGCCAGCACGTGTACGAGTCGGGGCCCGAGGACGGCGTGCCGGTCGTGCTCGTCCACGGCAACTTGTCGACAGGCCGGTTCTACGAGTACCTGATGTCGAACGCCGCGGAGCAGTATCGCCTGCTCGCTCCGGACATGCGCGGCTTCGGGCGGACGCAGGCCCTGCCGATCGACGCGACGCGCGGGCTGCAGGACTGGGCCGACGACATCGATGCGCTGGTCCGGGCGCTGGAGATCGAGCGACCGGTGCACCTGGCCGGCTGGTCCACCGGCGGCGGCGCCATTGCGCTGTACGCCCAGGATCGCCGGGTGGCCTCCCTGACGTTCATCGATCCGGTCTCGCCGTTCGGTTTCGGCGGCGTCAAGGAGGACGGGACGCCGTGTTTTCCGGACTTCGCCGGCAGCGGCGGTGGCAGCGGCAACCCCGAGTTCGCCGCACGCATCGCGGCCGGCGACCGCTCGGCGGAGTCGCCGCTGTCACCGCGCAGCGTCATGCGGTCGTCGTACTGGTCGCCTCGACACACCGTCCCGCCCGAGTGGGAGGACGCGCTGGTCGAGGAGGTGCTGCTGTCCGTCACCGGCGACGACGGCTACCCCGGCGATGCCACGCCCTCGGAGAACTGGCCGGGGTTCGCGCCGGGGACCCGCGGCATCCTCAACGCGCTGTCGCCCAAGTACTGCAACTGGTCGCGGATCGTCGACATCGATCCGAAGCCACCCGTACTATGGACACGCGGCACCGACGACATCGTCATCGCCGACGGATCGTCCTGGGAGATGGGTAGCCTCGGAGCCGCCGGACAGGTGCCCGGCTGGCCGGGCACGGAGATCTTCCCTGCGCAGCAGATGGTGACGCAGACCCGCACCGTGCTCGAGCGCTACCGCGACGCCGGCGGCGACCTGCGCGCCGAGGTGTTCGACGGCTCCGGCCACGGTCCGCTCATCGACGCAGCGGACCGCTGGGCCGCCCTGTTCTTCGGCTTCCTCGTCGACGCCGAGAAGCGTCTCTAAGCGATGTGTGTCCGGATTGATCAAGGTCGACCTGGGACCCGTGGGCGCGGCGCTGCTGCTCGCCGCTGAGCTGGGGCGCTCTGCACGGCCTCGAGCCGCTTGGGGCGCCTGTCGGGCGAAGCTCCATCGCGTCAACGATGTGGGTGGCATGCTCGGCCGGTGAGGCCGTTCCTGTTGCTGGCCACCCGGGCCGACGACGCCGTCGCCGACGCCGAGTACCAGGCCTTTCTGCGCTTCGGTGGGCTGTCGGCGGCGCAGCTGGT
>Ga0210378_10001543_pt1 | contig 12066 bp, 11 predicted proteins | sample PLM1_60_b1redo_FD_155465 | JGI IMG/M metagenome (GOLD analysis project Ga0210378, IMG submission 155465) | Groundwater sediment microbial communities from an aquifer in East River, Colorado, USA - PLM1_60_b1 redo | ecosystem: Environmental > Terrestrial > Soil > Riparian zone | place: USA: East...
GTGGTCGTCGACGATGGTCGGCAGCACCGCCTGGCCGTCGACGACCCGCTCCCACCGTGGCCCGGCGCCCGGCCCGGCGCCCGGCCCGGCGCCCGGCCCGGCGCCCGGCCCGGCGCCCGGCCCGGCGCCCGGCCCGGCACCCGGCTCGGCCAGGTCGCGCAGCAGCGCCGCGCCGTCGGTGGCGAGCCGCTGCGCGAGCAGGGCGAACGGCCCGAACTCCGCCCGCAGCCGCCGGACCGCGCGCCGGATCTCCAGGCCGTGCAGGCCCCAGCCGCGCAGCCCGTGCAGCACCTGCGCCTCGGCCACCGCCACCAGCGGCATGGTCGGCTGGAAGCGCCCGGTGGACGCCACCGAGTGCAGCAGGCCGGCGGCCGCCCACTCGCCGATCGTGGTGCGCGGGATGGCCAGGTGCAGCGCCGCCTGTGCGGCCGTGAGCAGCGGTTCGGCAAACCGCTGGCTGTCCACGTGTCAAGTATGACGCGCCGCACCGACCGTTCTAGTTTGCTAGCATACTAGACATGGCGCCCGACGAGACGCCCGACAAGGCGCAGTTCAACGTCTACCTACCGCGTGAGCTGATCCGCCGGGTCAAGCACGACTCGGTGGACTCCGGGCTGTCCCTCTCGGCCTATGTCGAACGGGTACTGCGCGCCAACCTGGACAGGAAGGATGACCGACGATGAGGGTGATGCCCATCCGCTACGTCCGGATCCAGGTCACCGAGCACGAGGAGGAGCTCTACACCTGACGCAGCGGGCACTCGGTGAGCGTCGACCATGATCCGGGAGCGTCGGTACCGGCGATCAGGAGCACGCGGTCGATCCAGGCGTGCACCGGCAGCTCCCGCTCGACCTCGGCGGCGGCCAGCCTCATGCCGGCGAGGTCGGCCGTCGGGGTGTGGCCGATGGTGAGGTGCGGTATCGGGTCCGGGTACGTGCCGCCGTACGGCGGGTAGTCCGGGAAGTGATCCCAGACCGCTCTGGTCAGCGCGCGGAACGGCGAGTCCGGCTCGGGCGCGAGCCACGCCGCGCCGTCGTCGAACCACCTGACCTGCGAGAACGTGCACCGGAACGCCGCGACTGCGGCGACGACCGGCAGCAGCGTGGCGATGACGCCGTCGCCGATCCGGTCCGGGGGCATGAACGGGTAGAGGACCGTGACATGGGCGGGGACGCCCCACGTCGCCGAGCGGTCCAGCACCCACCGGTGACGGCCGACCACCGGCTCGGCCTCCGGCACGACGACGACGAGCGCGCTCTGCGTCGCCGGCCGTGCACCGTCGCCGCCAGGTGCAGCCGTTCCGATGATCGCCTCCCACTTCGGGGTGAATGGACCATTGCACCAGCGCAAGCGCGTATATGGTCCATCCACCGCGGCGGGCTCGCGGACGCCGGGTGAGGTGGCATTGGCCGGCGGGACCCCGTTCGGAGCAACCGCCCGTCGACGACCTGCGCCGCTCACCGGCACGTTCGTGTGAAGTCCGGCGACCGGTCACCGATCGGCGCCGGCCGCCGGTCGCAACCGCCCGAGCCGCCGATATGGCAGAGGCCGGGCACCTTGGTACGCACTGAGTACAGCCCGAATCGGATCGGCGGGGACGCCAAGCGCGTAACGCCGGTCACCCAGCCTGCTGACGGGTGCGAGGTGACGAACGTGAAGGACCTGACTCGCGCTTCGGCGACGGCCCCGGCGAGGGCCTCGGCGACGGCTTCGGCGTCCAGGGCGCCGGCCGCGGTCAGCCAGCCGCCGATGCCGCCGGTCGAACTGCCGCCGTTGCCCGACCGCTTCGCACCGCAGGTCGCGGCCGAGCTCGGCTGGGACGGCTCGGTGCTGCAACCCATGACCGTGCTGGGCCGCCGCGTGATCATGGTCGCTGAGCTGTTGCACGACGTGCACCTCGACCGCGTGCCGCGCGGCTGGGGCCCGGTCACCGACCGGATGTCGGTGGCCATGTGGAGCTGGCCCGAGCTGGCTGACACGGCGCCGGAGCCGGCGGTGCGGATCCGCGGCGTGATCGCGTCGGCACGGCACTGGCGCACCGCGCTCACCGCGGCCACCCCGTTCGCCGGGCTGGCCCCCACCGCGCTGCTGCTGCCGCCCGGCCCGGCCCGCGAGCCCGGCTGCCTGACGCATGCCGAGTTCTACGGTGCGTCCGTGGTGGCCACCGCCGACCGCGACCGCGTCGACCTGGTGCAGCAGGGCAGGCGCGGGCGGCTGGCCACCGCCGGCTCGAGCACGATCAGCCGCTGGGTGCACGAGGTGGTCTACGACAGGCTGGTCGCCGAGGCCTGCTGACCCAGCCCGGACCGGCCGGCGGCCGTCACCCACACGTCCAGCGCCGGCTGCGGCGGCAGGCCGTACAGCACCTCGGCCAGCTCGGCATGGCGGCGCATCGCGCCGGCGCAGCGCCGTGCCCACTGGTCCTGGCAGAGGTTGGTGCCGGCGCCGCCGGCCAGCGCGTCGTCCCGCAGCCGCAGCAGCGCGGCGACGGCGTGCGCGTGCGCGGCGTCCTGCAGGCCGCCCGTCACCCCGAGCCAGCTCAGCTCGGTACCGGCGCACACGTCGCACTCGCAGCGCCACAGCGGCGACCCAGGGTCGGCCATGATCGCGGCGTCCAGCCGGTCCAGCTCGACGAAGCGCAGCAGCTGCGGCACCAGCACGGCCGGCGGCTCGGCGCGGCCGCGGCGCACCGGCCCACGCCGCAGGTTGTCCCGCAGCCCGACTGCAGCGGCGTACCCGCCGAAGCACAGCGTGCCGAGCCCGGACACGTCGGCCCGCAGCACGATCACCGGTAGGCCGAGCCGCAGCAGCCGCAGCAGCCCGTCCACGATGGCCATGACGGCGAACGGGTCGCCGCCGCTCTCGATCACCAGCGCGATCGGGACCTCGACGGCGGCGACCTCGGCGCACAGCCGCTCGATGTCGTCCACCAGCCACGACGGGTGCAGCGGCAGCACGGCCACGACGCCGGGCCCGAGGTAGGCCGCCTGGTCGAGCACCGAGCACAGCGCCTCGCCGTCGCCGTGGCCGATGTACCCGGTGTCGGTCAGCGCGGCCGGTAGCCCCGCCGCGCGCTGCCAGTCGACCCACGACTGGCTCAGCCGCGCCTCCGGCCTGACCTTGGAGTGCCGGTAGCGCGCGGCGTCGACCAGCACCGGGCGGCCGAACCCCTCGGCGACCAGGTGCTGGGCGGCGGCCAGCCCGTCGCGGCCGGTGACCACCAGCCCACCGCCCGGCCGGTCGGCCCAGCTCGCGATGCGTACCGCCTCGCCGGCGCTGGCCTGGACGAGCAGCGCGCCGCGCAGCCGGCGCAGCCCGGAGGCGGACGCGCCGCCGCGGTGGCTGTGCCGCCCGATGCTCATGTCGAGCCCCCGGTTCCGTAGCGCTATGGCCCAATCACCCATTGTATGAACGCACCGGTAACCCGTCTGTGGGCCGAATGCATGCAATATGTGAGAATTATTCACGCAGTCGGCGGGAAGGGCTACCGTTGACGCCGTGATCCGCCGCGACGGCAGCACGTTCGGCAGCGCGTTCGGCAGCGCGTTCGGCAGCGCGTTCGACCGGGCGTTCGACCGGGCGTTCGACCGCTACGCGGCCGCGACCGCGGACCTCGACCCGCCGCTGGCGATAGTCGACCTCGACGCGTTCGACGCCAACGCCGCCGAGCTGGTGCGCCGCGCCGGCGGGCTGCCCGTCCGGCTGGCCAGCAAGTCCGTGCGCAGCCGCGCGCTGATCTCGCGCGCGCTGGCCGTGCCCGGTTTCCACGGCGTGCTCGCGTTCACCCTCGCCGAGGCGCTCTGGCTGGCCGGCGCCGGCGTGTCCGACGACGTGCTGGTCGGCTACCCCACCGCCGACCGCGGCGCCCTGCTGGCCCTCGCGCGCGAGGACGTGGCGCGGGTCGCGATCACCATCATGGTCGACTCGCCGGCGCAGCTCGACCTGGTGGACGCCGTGCTCGGGCCCGACCACCCCGAGATCAGGGTGTGCCTCGAGCTGGACGCCTCGTGGCGGCCGCTGCGCGGCGTGGTCGGGGACCGGCTGCACGTCGGCACCCGGCGCTCGCCGGTCTTCGAGGTGGCCGACGCCGCGTCGCTGGCCCGCCTGATGGCCGACCGCCGCGGGTTCCGGCTGGTCGGCATGATGGCCTACGAGGGGCAGATCGCCGGCGTCGGTGACGCACCGGCAAGGCGCCCGGTGCGCGGCGCGGTGCTGCGCTGGATTCAGGACCACTCCGCCTCCGAGCTGGCCGCGCGGCGCGCCGCGGCCGTCGCCGCCGTGAGCGACCTCGTCAAGCTCGAGTTCGTCAACGGCGGCGGCACCGGCAGCCTCGAGCGCACCGCGGCCGAGGGCGTGTGCACCGAGGCGGCCGCCGGCTCGGGCCTGTACGGGCCGGCCCTGTTCGACGCGTACACGGCGTTCCGGCCGCGCGCGGCCGCCTTCTTCGCGCTGCCGGTGGTACGCCGCCCCGGCCCCGCCCTTGCCACCGTCCTCGGCGGCGGGTACATCGCCTCCGGACCGGCGGGTGCGGACCGCCTGCCCACCCCCGTACACCCGCGAGGGCTGCGGCTGCTCGGCGCCGAGGGCGCCGGCGAGGTGCAGACGCCGGTCGCCGGCACGGCCGCCGCCGCCCTTGCCGTCGGCGACCGGGTCTGGTTCCGCCACGCCAAGGCCGGCGAGCTCTGCGAGCGCTTCGACGAGCTGCACCTCGTCCGCGGCGACGCGGTCGTCGACACCGTCCCCACCTACCGAGGCGAACGCCGTACCTTCTGCTGACCGGACGCGGGACTTTCGTCGGGCGCGCCGCAGCCGCTCAGCGACCAAGCAGGTTGGTATATTTTCTGGCATGATATCCCACCCGGACCCGGAGACCGTGCTCGGTGAGCTGGGCGACAAGGTGACTGCCGCCATTAGTGAGGCAGTTCGATTCGCCGAGCTCGAGGCCGGATACGAATGGAACAAAGATACTCGAACGGTAGGCGCCGCAGTCATCTCCCTGCGCGACGGCCGTGACAACATCATCTGGGTACACCCGTTGCCTGCCCCAGAGGCAAAAGACGATAAGGTAACTCGGCCAATGGTGCCGGGACCGACATCGCCGACCGTTGGCATACAAGGCGTGGCGACCGATGAACAGGCTGGATCTGATCAAACGTGAGCGGCCTTGGTGATGTGATCATCACTGCCCGCTTGGCGCGGGGGCTGACCCAATCTCAGCTCGCGGTCATAATAGATGTCAGACAGCCAACGCTTCATCGGTACGAGAATGATTTACGTGAACCCGAACCTGAAATCCTGGTTCGGCTAGCCGGCGCTTTTGGCGTGACCGAAGAGTTTCTGCGACACGCCGGCAAGCTGTACGGTGCCATGGCAGTCGACGTACACATGAGACGTCGTGCGACCGAAAAGGCAACCATCTGGCGCAGGCTGGAAGCCAAACTGAACGAATATCGTATGCACGCCAGCAAGCTGTTCGAGCAGGTGTCCCTGCATGCCACCCAGGTCGTCCCCACCTTCGATCCAATAGATACCAGCCCGGACGTCGCTGCACGATTTGCCCGCATGCAGTGGAGAATGCCAGTGGGTCCTGTTCGCAACTTGTTCGGTTGGCTCGAGGCTGCTGGTGGTATTGTGCTAGTCGAAGACTTCGGTACCTCACGTGTCGACGGACTATCACAGTGGATCAACGACTATCCAGTTGTCCTGCTCAATCTCAGGGCTCCGGTTGATCGTTTGAGGTGGACGACAGCGCACGAACTGGGACACCTTTGCTTGCATTCAACCTTCATAGCGGAAGATCCTGAGACCGAGGCGAACGCGTTTGCTGCCGAGTTTCTCATGCCGGCGGAGACAATTCGACCACAGCTCCGCAACTTGACCAGCGGTCGGCTGGTCGACCTCAAGCGGCAATGGGGCGTTTCAATGCAGGCGCTGATTGAGCGATCGCATCAGTTGAGCGTACTGACCGCCGGCCAGCGGACCTCGATGTACAAACACTTCAGCCGGATGGGCTGGCGGGTGCGAGAACCATTCAGTGACGAACTGGCGCCGGAAATACCTCGTTTGACTGCTACCATTACCGAGACCTTGCTCGCCAAGGGGTATTCACTCGAAGAATTGTCTCGACTGGCAGGTTTTGCAAGTGCTGACCACAATACGATGTTCCGCCCGTCGGGTCCGGCTCTGCGCGCGGTGTGACGGAAGATCATCCTTCCGGCGGAGGTGACGGGTGAGCGAGCCGCTGCCGGCGTTTCCTGCCGGCTTCCTGTGGGGTACGGCGACGGCGGCGTACCAGATCGAGGGGGCGGTGGACGAGGACGGCCGCAGATCACCGAGAACGGCTGCTGCTACGACGACGCTCCCGGCCCGGCCGGCACCGTCGAGGACCCCGACCGCATCGCCTACCTCGACGCCCACCTGCGCGCGGTGCGCTCCGCGATATCGCCCGGCGTCGACGTCCGCGGCCATTTCGTCTGGTCGCTGCTGGACAACTTCGAGTGGCCGAGGGCTACGCCAAGCGGTTCGGCCTGGTGCACGTCGACTTCGACACCCAGGTCCGCACGCCCAAGACCTCGTTCCACTGGTACCGCGACGTGATCACCCGCAACGGTTAACCTGGTGACGTGGACAGCCCGCGGGTCGAGCGGCCGCGCCCCGGCTGGATCCGGGACGTGGAGCTTCCGCGCAGCCTCGACGAGCTCCGCGGCCCCACCACCGGCACCGTCCGCCTGCCCCTGCGCATCTACTGGAGCGGCCCGAACCCCCAGAACGTCGAATGGGACCTCGCGGACACGAGTCGCAGGGCACGGTTGTACGAGATCGTGCTCCGCGAGGGCAGTCTCGACGACCAGCGTTCGTTGATCAACGGCGCCGAGCTCGCACGCCTGTGGGACTCGCTCTACCTGCCGACCCACATTCGCCGCGCGTGGCAGCCGCTTGTCGACGCGTCCCGGGCTGCCGCCTGATGGCGCTCGACCGGTTGCAGGAACGGATCGCACGGATCGCGCTGGCCTTACCGGAGGCGCGCACGCTGGCGCTCGCCGGTGGCGGAGCCATGATCGTGCACGGTTTCGTGGATCGCGCGACGCGGGACATCGACTTGTTCACCGAGATTGACGCCGAGGAGGCGTTGGCCGTCGCTGGCGCGCTGCGCCGCACGTTGACGGCCGGAGGTTTCGAGATCCAGAAGGCGGCGAAGCCACCGCACGAGAATCGCTTCGTCGCTCTCGAGCCGATCTCCGGCACCTCGGTCGAGGTGGAGATCTTTTCCGACGGCGGGCGCCTGCGGCCGCGGGTCCTGCTGGACATCGGGCCGGTACTGCACCGGGACGACGTCGCGGCGGACAAGACGCTGGCGTTGTGGGCGCGTGCCGAGCCACGCGACTTCATCGACGTGGTCGCTCTTCGGAACACGTACGGCGGGCGAGGGCTGCTCGAGCTCGCGGCTGAGAAGGACCGCGGGTTCACCGTGCCGACGTTCCTCGATGCGCTCCGCTCGATACGGCGGTTCACGCCGCGCGACTGGGACGACGCCGGCATCTCACCGCAGCAGGAGGCGGAGATCAGGCACGCCGTCGAGGAGTGGTGTCACGAACTGTCCGGCTGATGTGGGGAGTACGGCTGGTACCAGGCGGCTGACGGAGTCATCCTGGTGGCATGGGTGCGTGGGTGCCGGACGTCGAGCTGCCTGGTGGCCTCGACGAGCTGCGCGGCCCGATCGGCGGGATCGTCTACCTGCCGATGCGGGTGTCGCCGAACGCGCCGTTCCCCGAGCTGGTCGAGTGGGACATCGACCACGTCGAGCGCCGGATCTGCCTGTACGAGATCGTGCTGCGGGACGCCGAGCTGCGCGACCTGTGCGAGCTGGTCAACGGGCGTGAGCTGGTGGCGCTGTGGGACTCGCTGTACCTGCCGGTGCACGTTCGCCAGGCGTGGCAGCCGCTGATCGACTCGGCGAGGGCGGGCTGGCCGAACTAGGCGTAATGAGTGGCCCGTACTTCCCATCTGGGAATGTTCGTCCTAACCTCCGTGACGTTTGCCTGGAAGGGTCCCGCATCGGGGCACGCAAACGGGATTGTCCGCTCCAATTACGGAGGCTCTTGGTGACATCACGCATCACTCGGCGGGGCTTGATCGCCGCCGCCGCCGCCGCCGTGGCGACCGCGATCGGGTTCGCCACGGTTCCGTCGTCCGCCGCACCGGCCGGGCCGATGACGGCCGACCCGAACAGCGACTCGGCCGCCTCGACCGGCGTCGACTCGTCCAGCGCGCTGGTCAGGCTCAATGGCGACCCGCTCTCGGTGAACCCGAGGACCAAGCCGGCGCCGGCCAAGAAGGTCGACTACTCCAGCGAGACGACGAAGTCCGAGCGTGCCCGCCTCTCGGCGCTGCGCAACGACTTCAAGTCGTGGCTGCGGCGCAACGCTGCGGCGGCCAAGGTCACCGGCGAGTTCGACCTCGCGGTGAACGCGGTCGCGGTGCAGCTCAACGGCACCAGCCTTGCCACCCTGCGCACCGCGCCGCAGGTGGTCTCGGCCGAGTACGAGAGCGTGTTCCGGCCGCTCGACGACAACGATCCCGACCTCAACCTGGTCCACGCGATCGAGGCGTGGCACACGTCCCAGGTCGGCGGGGCCGCGAACGCCGGCCGCGGCGTGAAGGTCGGCATCATCGACACCGGCATCGACATCAGGCACCCGTGCTTCAGCGACGCCGGCTACCCGTCGACGCCACAGCTGGGCGACCCCCGGTTCACCAACAACAAGGTGATCGTCGCCAAGGTGTTCAACAACCACACGCCGTCGCAGGGCTACACGCCCGAGGCGATCCAGGACCACGGCACGCACGTCGCCGGCACGGTGGCCTGCAACCTCGACACCCCGGCCGACGTGCACGGCGTCGAGATCCCGTACGCGGTGTCCGGCGTGGCCCCCGCCGCCCAGCTGGGTAACTACAACGTCTTCCCTGGCAACGACGACAACGCCCGCAGCGAGGACATCCTCAACGCGCTGGAGGCCGCGTACGACGACGGCATGGACGTGATCAACATGTCGCTCGGCGGCAGGGGCAGCGGCGCCCAGGACCTGCTCACCATCGGGGTGGACAACCTGGACGAGGCCAACATGGTGAGCGCGGTGGCCGCCGGCAACTCCGGGCCGGGCCACTACACCGTCGAGTCGCCTGGCAGCGCGGCGCGCGCGCTGAGCGCCGGCGCGTCCACGGTCGGCCATTTCGTCGGCGCCCCTGTTCAGGTTGGCAGCACCACCTACCAGGCTGCCGCCGGTGACTTCGCCGTGGTCTCGAGCGACCTGACCGCCCCGCTCGGCGCGGTCGCCGGCCCGAGCAACGGCCTGAGCCTGGCGTGCACGCCGTTCCCGGCCGGCAGCCTCACCGGCAAGATCGCCGTGGTTTCCCGCGGAACATGCGCGTTCTCGCTCAAGATCCGCAACGCGCAGGACGCCGGCGCCGTCGCCACCCTGGTGGTGAACAACGTCGCCGGTGACCCGAACTCGATGGGCTCCGACGGCACGCCGAACCAGCCGACCATCCCGGCCTACGCGGCGAGCAAGAGCTCGGCGGCGAGCCTGCTGGCCCAGAACGGCTCGCCGGCGACGATCAGCGCCGCACTGGCGTACTTCCGGACGTCGAACGACAACATCATGGCCGGCTTCTCCAGCCAGGGCCCGACGGACACCTCCGCCCGCCGGGTCAAGCCCGACGTGGTCGCACCCGGCGTGAACGTGCTGTCCAGCATCCCGGTGAACTTCTGCGGCACCGGTGCGACCGACTGCTGGGCGTTCTTCCAGGGCACCTCGATGGCCACCCCGCACCTGGCCGGCATGTCGGCCGTGGTGCACGGCGCGCACCCGAGCTGGACGGCCGAGCAGGTGCGCTCGGCGGTGGTGAACACGGCGTCGCAGGGCGTGCTGACCAAGTTCACCGACGGCACCACCGTCGAGACCGACGTCAACGTGGTCGGCGCCGGCATCGGCAACCTGCTGAACGCGGTGGCCGCCTCGGTGGCGGTCGGGCCGGTCAGCACGACGTTCGGCACGGTGCCGGGCGGGTCGGGGCAGAGCCGTACCTCCTCGGTGCGGCTGACCAACCTCACCGGCTCGTCGCTGACGGTGTCGCTCGCGGTCGACTCCGTCATCGGCAGCGGCGTGACCTTCTCTGCGCCGTCGTCGGTGACGATCCCGGCCGGTGGCGCGGTGAACGTGCCGGTGACCCTGGACGTCGCCAAGGGCGCCGCCGGCGGTGACAAGTCGGCCATGCTGCGACTGTCGGCCGGGGCCGAGATCGCGCACAGCGTGCTGTACGTGTTCGTCGGCTAGGCACCGCGCATGAAGAACGGCGACGATGTGACATCGTCGCCGTTCTTCATGCGCGGGCTAGAGCACCTTGACCCCGACGTAGACGGTGACCTTGGCGCTGCCCATGCGGCCGGCGGCGTCCCACGCCTCCAGCGTCAGGGTGTACGTGGTGAGGGTGCCGGTGCCGGCAAGCAACCGCAGCTCGGCCTGCGCGTTGGCGCAGCTCTTGGCCACCGCGAAGGCACCGCCACCACCGGCGCTCGCGCCGGGCACGGCACTGCCCTCGCACAGCGTGGTGTTCTTGCCAAGCTCGTCGCGCGCGGTCCAGCGGAACCGGGTGCCGGCCACCGCGTTGCCGGCGTGGTCGACGGCCGTGCCGGCCAGTTCCATCGGCACCGGGTGGCCCTCGGTCTGGTAGACGGTGCTGACCTTGGCCGGCTTCTGGACGAACACCCTCGGCCGGTCCTGGCCGCCGGCCAGCACCGAGAAGCCGACGGAGGTGGTGACCGCGGTGCCGTTGTCCCCGGTGAACTCGGCAAGGTAGCTGCCGGGGTCCAGCTTGCTCGCCGGGATCTGCGCGGTGTGACCGGTGGCGGTGTGCACCACCTTGCCGGCCGACTCGACGCGCCGGATGGTCCAGGACACCGCGGAGTCGGGCAGCTGCGTCCACGTCGTCGGGTCCTCCGAGTCGCCGGCCAGCTCGATCGCGTCGGTCTCGTAGACGTCCTCGTCCTTCGCCGGTGAGACGATCTTCACCGTGGGCGCCGGCCGGACCACGTGGACCTTGACGGTCGCCGTCGTCGACCGGTCGTTGACGTCCACCGCGGTCGCGGTGATCACGCGCTCACCCTCTTTCGCCAGCTCGGTGCCGGTCGGCAGGGTGGTGGGCTGCCCCGTGACGTTCTTGCCGTCCAGCGTCCAGGTGATCGGCAGCCTGGTGCCCTTGAAGTCGACGGCGCTGCCGATGAGGTCGACCCACTGGCCCGGCTTGAGCTCCTTGCCGTCGGCCGGCGAGGAGATCCGCACCTCGGGCGCGGTCTGCTGCACGCCGAGCGCGCTTGCCACCGCGTCCAGCGCGTTGACCCGCAGCTTGTGACCGTCGATCACGCCGGGGAAGCCGACGCCGTCATGGTGTGCGGTGTCGTGCACGATCCGCCAGATGCCGTCCCGGTCCAGGCTCGGGTCGGCTGCCTTGACCAGCGCGGCGACACCGGCGAGGAAGGGGCTGGCGAAGCTGGTGCCGGACATCGTCGTGACGTCCGGGTACTTCGGGTTGGCCAGCCCGATGGTGTAGTACGGCCCGTAGATCTCGACGGTCTCGTTGTCGGTGTCGCTGCCGTAGTTGGAGTTCGGCGCCTTCCACTTGGAGTCGGCGTCGAGGCCGCCGACGCACACGACGTAGGCGCTCTCGCACGGGTATGTCAGCATGCCCTCCCAGCACGTCGAGCCGATGCAGTTCTCGGCGTCCACGTCGCGGTGCGCGTTGCCGGCGGCGGCGAACGCCAGCACGCCGCGGTCGCGCACCTTCTTCAGGAAGTGGTCGTACGACGCGCGGGTGGCCGACTGCGCGAGCGTCGTCTCGCTGCCCCAGCTCATGTTCAGGATCGCCGGCCGCTCCTCGTCCACCATGTCCCTGATCCGCTTGAACGCGTCCCAGGTGCCGTCGGCGTGCGACACCGCGACAAGCTCGCCGACCTGCCCGGCTACGCCGGCGGTGCCGTACTGGTTGTCGATGCGCCCCATGGCGGTGAGG
>Ga0210378_10001544_pt1 | contig 12049 bp, 11 predicted proteins | sample PLM1_60_b1redo_FD_155465 | JGI IMG/M metagenome (GOLD analysis project Ga0210378, IMG submission 155465) | Groundwater sediment microbial communities from an aquifer in East River, Colorado, USA - PLM1_60_b1 redo | ecosystem: Environmental > Terrestrial > Soil > Riparian zone | place: USA: East...
CTCCGGGGCTCGCCTTGACCTGGTGGCCGGATAACGATGCTACAATTTTCGGTACCTCAACCCCCCGGCGGGAACTTGCCCCGCCTCTAAAAGCCGGGCCCGCCCTCCATGGGCCGTGGCGAGCGCGTGCACTGGTCCCGGGTCTACCGGGCACTCGAGCCTCGCAGGAGTCTTCATGGCGCCGAGCCGGCCGTCTTCGGTCCCCCTCCGCGGTATCGCCGTGATCAGCCTCGTCATCGCCACCGCGGCCGTTCTCCCCGCCGCGCAGCCGAAGGAACCCGGTACCGAGCTCGACCATAAGGCGTTCTTCAAGCCCGAGCTGTCCATCAGCACGTCTCACGCGCCGCTGGGGGTCGTGCTCATGCGCCTGCCGAACCGCGGGGCGTGGGAAGGCTTCCTCGCCCAGCAAGGTGACGATGCCCGCCACCCCCGGGTGCAGGCGTGGTTGGACCCGCGCTCCGGCGCGGCCACGAACGTGATGGGAGCCTTCCCCCTGATCCCGGGCCGGGGCGTGGGCAACCAGGTCACCCTCCGCGACCTGGCCGCCCGCTTCGGGCGGCCGGTGTCCAGCGTCGACGAGCCGGTGGTGGCGGAGACGGTGCGACGCTTCGCGCAGAGCCAGCGCCTCGTGCTCGCCATCGACGTGAAGCAGCTGGGGGCGGCGCGCACGACGAAGGTGAACGACGACCTGTGGCAGGTCAGCATCCCCCAGGCCTACGCCGGCATCCCGGTGCGCGACGCGCGCCTGGTGGCGACCATCAACCACGGCAACCTCGTGGTCGTCGGCACCGAGGTGTGGGGCAACGTCCGTGGCCTCGATGCCACCCCCACCCTTCGCGCCGCTGATGCCCTGCAGGCCGGTTTCACCTACGCCGATGGCCGCGCGGCCTCCGACGTCCTCCTGCGCGAGCCCGCGCTCGAGATCGTGCCCGTCGCTCCCCCGGAGATGCAGGACGGCGCCGCCTACGCCGGCTCGGTGGGCGCCGGCTACGGCCACCGCCTGGTGTGGACCTTCGTCTTCCAGCGGCTCCCGGAGGAGGCTCGGTGGGAGGTCATCGTGGACGCCCACTCGGGCGAGGTGATCGCGTTCCAGGACCTCAACCGCTACGAGAACCAGCAGATCAAGGGCGGCGTGTATCCCCTGACGAGCACCGGCATCTGCCCGAACCCCGGCCAGTGCGGCACCATGCAGAGCGGCTGGCCCATGCCCTTCGCCGACACCGGCCTGGCCTTCCCCAACGACTTCACCAACGGCGCCGGCATCTTCAACTGGACCGGGGGGCCCGTGAGCACCACGCTCACCGGCCGCTACGTCGACATCGCCGACGGCTGCGGCCTCGTGAACGAGACCTCCCCGCCGGCACCCTCGATCTCGGCGGGGTCAACGATCAGCACGACTGCACGAGCGCGGGGACCTCCGCGGGCGACACCGCCTCCAGCCGGTCCGCCTTCTACGGGGTGAACAAGCTCTTCGAGCAGGCACCGGCTTCAACGCGAACGAGGACCAGAACGGCGGCCTGCACTGCGACCTCGAGTGCTCGGGCGTGCGGGACGCGGACTATCTCCAGCACAACCCCAACACGCCCGACACCGCGCTCGGCTTCGTCTGCTCCTCCTGCCAGACCGGGCCCGGCCCGTGCGGCCGCCAGGTGCACTGCGCGGCGGCACCGGTGCGGCAGGCGGCGTGGGACCTCGCCGCGCGCGACCTGCAAGCGCCGCCGTACAACTACGACAGCCAGACGGCGTTCATCGTCGCCAACCGCATCTTCTACCAGGGGAGCGGGAACGTCGGCTCGTGGCATGCCTGCACCTGCGGCGTGTCCGCCAGCGGCTGCGGGGCCACCAACGGCTACATGCAGTGGCTGGCCGCGGACGACGACGACGGGAACCTCGGCAACGGCACGCCGCACATGACCGCGCTCTACAACGCCTTCAACCGCCACGGCATCGCCTGCTCGGCGCCGGCGCCGCAGGACGGGGGCTGCAGCGGCGGGCCCACGGCGGCGCCGACGCTGAGCGCCACTCCCGACGACTACGCGGTGGCGCTCTCGTGGACCCCGCCCGTCACGGGCCCCGCCCCCACCCGGTACTGGGTATTCCGGACCGAGGGCCACGCCGGCTGTGACTTCGGCAAGGCGCTCATCGCCGAGGTCACCGGCACCAGCTTCACCGACGCCGACGTGGCGAACGGCCGGACGTACCACTACAACGTGGTCGCCGCGGGCGCCTCCTCCGCCTGCTTCGGCCCCGCCAGCACCTGCGTGGACGCGACGCCCGCGGCCCCCGTCGGCCCGAACTTCAGCGTGTCGTGCGCGCCGTCCGTCCTCGCGATGTCACAGGGGGGCAGCGCGGCGAGCACGTGCACGGTCTCCTCGACGAACGGCTTCGCCGCGGCCGTGGATCTGTCGTGCAGCGGCCTCCCGTCGGGTGTGAGCTGCGCGTTCAACCCCAGCCCGGTGACGCCTCCCGCGGACGGGACCGTCGGCAGCGCGCTCACCGTGACCGCCACCATGGCCGCGCCCCCCGGCAATTTCGCGTTCCAGGTGCGGGGCACCGGCGGCGGCCTCACGCGCAACGCGAACCTGCAGGTGACGGTGAACCCGACCGGCGGCGGCCCGCAGACCGCGGTGTACGACCCGCTCTTGCGGGCGCCCCGGTGCGCGGCCGGCTCCTCGTGCGATTCCGGAACCCTCCTCAACGGACGTGACGGCCGGGGGCCGGAGCCCAACCAGCCCAACACGATCAACGGCTCGTGCGCGGACGGGACGCTCGGCCGCGCAGTTCCGCTACCAGGGCACCCTGAGCACGTGCACCGTGGGGGCATACAACGACCGCGACGACCTGATCTTCGCCGTTCCGTAGTTCATCGGCCTTTCAACGCCGAGGCCGCGGAGGACGCGCAGAGGACGCAGAGAGAGGCGAGATAGGCGAGATGGGCGAGCTGTCCTCCGTCTCTTTCTCTGTTCTCTTGATTCCGTCCGTTCTCTGCGGTCTCTGCGACTCTCTGCGGCCTCTGCGTTGGAAGCCCTGCTACCCTTCGAGCGCCAGGCGGTAACCGGCCCCGCGCACGGTCTGGAGGTGCTTGGGCGCGCGCGGGTCCGCTTCGAGGTAGCGGCGCAGGCGGACGACGAAGTTGTCGACCGCGCGCGTCTCGGTGTCGGGGCTGAGGTTCCAGACCTTCTGCAGGATCTCGCCCTTGCCGACCACCTTGCCTGCGTTCTGGACGAGCAGCTTCAGGAGCATGGCCTCGAGCAGGGTCAGGCGGAACGTCTCTCCCCGGGCGCGCACTTCGAACTTGCGGAAGTCCACCTCCGCCTCCCCCACGCGTGCCGTGACGAGGTTGCCGGTGTCGCCCCGCGCCCAGTCGCGCCGCCGCAGCAGGCCGCGCACGCGCGCGAGGAGGACGGCGAGGTCGAACGGCTTGGCGAGGTAATCGTCGGCGCCGGCCTCCAGGCCGTGGACGACGTCCTCGGGCAGGCTCTTCGCCGTCAGCATGAGCACGGCAGTGAAGTTGCCCGCCTGGCGCATCGCGTCCACCACCGCGAAGCCGTCGACGCCGGGCAGCATGACGTCCAGGATCACGAGGTCGAAAGGAACGGGATCGGACACCGCCAGTCGGGACCGCGCCCGCGCGCCGTCCGCCTCCACCTCCGCCTCGTAGCCCTCGGCCTCCAGGTTGAACCGTATGCCGGCCGCGAGGTGCGCCTCGTCCTCCACGATGAGGATGCGCGCCATCAGCCCGCGGCCCCTTCGTCGGAAGCGTCCGCGGTGCCGGCCGGCTCCATGATCCGCGGCAGGGTCACGGTGAAGGTCGAGCCGCGGTCGGGGCCGGCGCTCTCGGCGGCCACGGTGCCCCGGTGCCCCTTCACGACCGATTTCACGATGAAGAGCCCGAGGCCGGTGCCGGTGTGGCTGCGGCGCACCTCGGCGCCGATCCGGTAGAAGCGGTTGAAGATGAAGCGCAGGTGCGCCCGGCTCATGCCGACGCCGTGGTCTTTCACCCGCAAGTGGGCCTGGCCGTCTCCATCCGCCGCGACCTGCACCTCCACCTTCACCTTGTCCTTCTCCTTCGAGTACTTCACCGCGTTGTCGAGGAGGTTGAGGACGGCCGTCTCGAGGGCCTGAGCATCCCCCCGCACGTGGAGGCTGTCCGGCCCGTCGTAGGCGAAGGTCTCGCGCGGGAGCTGGTGTCGGGTACGCGTGAGGTCCATGGCGCGGCGGACCAGCCGGGCGAAATCCAAGGGCTGCGGGTCCACCACCGGCCGATCGGTGTACATGGCCGCGTTGAGCACGTTGTTGATCGTGGAGTTCAGCCGGTCGAGGTCCTCGCGCATGGTGCGGTAGAAATCCGCCCGCCGGCTCTCGGGCAGGTCGCGCATCTGCAGGGTGTCGAGGTAGAGCTTGAGGGAGGCCACGGGCGTCTTCAGCTCGTGGGTCACCGCGCTCACGAAGTTGGATTGGCGCTCGTTCAGGCGCACCTCGCGCACGAGGAGGGCCACGATCAGGACCAGACCCGCGATCAGGAGCAGGAAGAGGACGGTGCCGAGGAAGTAGACGACCCACCGCAGGGTGGTCATCTCCTTGGCCCGCGCCATTTCGGACACGCCGATGATTTGCCAGCCCACCGTGAGCGCCACCGCCACCGCGATGAGGAGCACCCCCACCGTGATGTAGTGCCACTTCGGGCGCTTGGCCGCCGACAGCTGGGAGCCCGCTATGGGCATGCGCCCATTGTCCGCCTAAAACAGGCGGTCGGCCCGCCTGAGGATCGACGCCAGCCGGCCGCGGCTCCGAAAACGGGGAAAGCGCAGCAGCCTCCCCGAGTGGACGAGGCGCGCCCACAGGGAGCGGGCGTGGAGCGCGCGGGCGGCGGAAGGCATGAGCCGCCGCAGCTCGTCGCCGTAGGGGAACCACCAGAGCATCGGCGCGGCGCCGTCGTCGCGCGCCACGTACTTCACCTGGACCATCTCGCGGAGCCCGGCCGACCCGTGGGCGCGACCGATGCCGCTCTTCTTGAACCCGCCCCACGGGGCGGTGGGCTCGCCGAACGTATAAACACAGTCGTTGATCGTCACCACTCCCGCCTGCAGCTCGCGCTCCAGGCGCCGGGCGGTCGCGGGGTCACGGGTCCATCCGCTGGCCGTCAGGCCGTACTCGCTGTCGTTGGCGAGGCGGATGGCTTCGTCGAGGGACGAGACCGGCATGATGGGGAGCACGGGCCCGAAGGTCTCCTCGCGCATCACTCGCATCGTGTGGTCGACACCGGTGAGGACGGTGGGCGGATAGAAGTAGCCGGGGCCAGGCACGGCCACGCCCCCCGTGAGGACGCGGGCGCCCCGGGCCACGGCATCGGCCACATGCTCCTCCACGATCTTCCGCTGGCGCTCGAGGGTGAGGGCGCCGAGATCCACCTCGCCCGCGGCGGGGTCCCCGACCCGCAACGCCCGCGTCAGCTCCACTACCCGCTGCAGGAAGGGCTCCGCCACGGCGGTCTCCACGTACACGCGCTCGACGGAAGCACACGTCTGGCCGGCGTTGACGAAGGCTCCCCACACGATGCCGCGGGCGGCGCGGTCGAGATCGGCGTCACGGCATACCACGGCCGGATCCTTGCCGCCCAGCTCCAGCACGACCGGGGTGAGGTTCTTCGCCGCGGAGACCATCACCCGGCGTCCGGTGGCCGGGCTGCCCGTGAAGACGATCTTGTCGACCCGCGGGTCCTCCACCAGCCCCGGGGCGAGCGCGTCGTCGACCGCCACCACGTTGACGACACCGTCGGGCACGCCGGCCTCGCGGAAGACCTCCGCGATGCGGAGGCCGACCAGGGTCGTCGCAGGCGCCGGCTTCAGCACCACCGTGTTGCCGGCGGCCAGGGCGGTGGCCACGCCGGAGACCGAGATCCCGAAGGGGTAGTTCCACGGCGTCACGGCCAGCACGACGCCGTAAGGCTCGTAGCGGAGGCGCGCGTCCTTGTGGGCGAAGAGGAGCACCTGCGCCTCCACCGGGTCCTCCGCCAGCAGGTCCTCGGCGTGGAGGGCGAGGTGCTTGAGGGTCTCGAGCGCCGGGAACACCTCGACCAGGTGAGCCTCGACGGCCGGCTTGCCCTGCTCCTGCTCGATCAGCTTCGCGATCCCATCCGCGCGCTGCAGCACCACCTGTCGCGCGGCGAGCAGCACGCGCGCCCGCTCCCGGAAGGAGAGGGCCCGCCAAGCGGGGAACGCGGCCCGTGCCGCCGCGATGGCAGAGGCGGCCTGGTCGGCGTCGAGGAGGCTCGCCGACGCGAAAGCCGCTCCCGTGGCGGGGTTGACGACCGGGCGCACGCCGGCGCGCCCCTCGACCTCGCGGTTGGCGATCCAGGAGTGGTGCACGGAGAGCATGGCGTTCGATTCTACTGCGTACATCGGGGGACCCCGGAGGGCGTCCCGCGGGCTAGAATGGTCTCATGAGCGAGGTGGAGGAGCTGAGAGCGGTGAACGAGCGCTTCTACCGCGCGCTCGAAGAGCTGGACCTCGTGGAGATGGAGGGGATCTGGCTCCACGAGCCATGGGTGCGGTGCATCCACCCCGGGTGGGACGTGCTGGTGGGCTGGGGGCGAGTGCGCGAGTCGCTCGAGCAGATCTTCGCGAGCACCGGATGGATGCGCGTGACCCCCACCGAGTGCGACGTGCACATCTTCGGCGACGTGGGCATGGTGGCCTGCGCCGAGAACATCACCGCCTCACGCGACAGCGACGTGGGCGTAGCGGTGGCGCAAGCCACCAACCTGTTCCGCCGCACCCCCGAGGGGTGGCGGATGTTCCACCACCACGCCTCCCCCGCCCCCGTGCGCGTGACGCAGCCCTTCTCCGGGACGATTCAGTAAGGTTCGGGGGGGTACGAGGAACGAGAGCACCCCCCCGCGCGCATTCGCGCTCCCCCCCAAGTCGCTACGCGCCCGAATGAATCGGGCGTTCCGCTGCTACTTGTTCTTACGTATGGCGGCGTCGAGGCTGTAGCGGCCGGAGCCGCGGGACGCGATGTAGAGGAACACGAAGCAGTAGGCCACGGCCAGCTCGCCCTTGTTGATGATCGGCCAGAAGCCGCCCCCCGCGTGCACCATGAAATAGGCGACCGCCATCTGCCCCGCGGCGATGAAGGCGGCCCAGCCGGCGGCGAGCCCGATGGCGATCAGCAGGCCGCCGAAGAACTCGATGATCCCGGCCAGCCCCATCAGCCCCGTCAGCGGCACCTTCTGCCCACCCAAGGCGCCGAACAGCTTCTGCGCCCCATGCTGGGCGAAGGCGAGACCCACCATCAGGCGCATCAGGCAGTAGATCGCCTCGGAGTACCGTCCCAGGTAGCGTTCCATCACAACCTCCATTGTCGTTCCGGCGCGCGGCCGCGCGCCTAGCGCAAGTGCCCGATCTTCGACTGGAGGAAGGCCCGCGCCCGCTTGAACTCCGCGACGTCGCCCCGGCGCAGCGCGTTCACCGCCTCGGCCGCCCGCTCCGCCAACCCCGGCTGGTCGAGGCCCTGCAGCTCCTCCTGGACCTGGCGGAGCTTGGCCGCAACGCTGTCCAGGGTGCCCACGTCGGTGGCATTGAGGATGGACAACAGCACGTCGACGCGCGCCGCGGTGGGCATGGCCAGACCGTATCTGCGCCCGCGCACACTGTCAAGGCTCCGGCGCGCGCCGGTTATACTGTCCTCGCCGGCGGTGATAGGGCCGGAAGGACGTCATCAATGAAGAAAACCCAGTACCGCGTCGTCATCCTGGGCTCGGGCCCCGCCGGCCTCACGGCGGCCCTGTACGCCTCGCGCGCCAACCTCGAGCCCCTGGTCGTCGAAGGGGGCGGAGGCGAGGATCCCACCGACGTGCCGGGGGGCCAGCTCATGCTCACGAGCGACGTCGACAACTACCCGGGCTTCCCGGAGGGGCTCCTCGGGCCCGAGATGATGGACCGCTTCCGGCGGCAGGCGGACCGCTTCGGAACCGAGTTCACATCGGGAGCCGCGCGCAAGGCGGACCTCTCGCGCCGGCCGTTCGCGCTGACGCTCGACGAGGGAGAGGTGCGGGCCGAAACGCTCATCGTCGCCACCGGCGCCCGGGCCCGCTGGCTCGGGCTGCCCGAGGAGCTGGAGTTCCGGACCAAGATCGGCGGCGTCTCGGCCTGCGCCACCTGCGACGGCTTCTTCTACAAGAACAAGGACGTGTTCGTGGTGGGCGGCGGCGACACCGCCATGGAGGAGGCGACGTTCCTCACCAAGTTCGCCTCCAAGGTCACGGTCGTCCATCGCCGCGACGCCCTGCGCGCCTCGAAGATCATGCAGGACCGCGCCTTCGGCAACCCGAAGATCGCCTGGCTCTGGGACAGCGTCGTGGAGAAGATCCTGGGGGGCCACGGCAAGGGCGTGACGGGCGCAGTCGTGCGGAACCTCAAGACCGGCAAGTCGGCGGAGCACGCGGCCGGCGGCATCTTCATGGCCATCGGCCATGAGCCCAACACCGCTCTCTTCCGCGGCGTGCTGGAGATGAACGAGTCCGGCTACGTGCTGACCCGCGATGGGACGACGGCCACCAACGTGCCCGGGGTGTACGCGGCCGGTGACGTCGCCGACCACCGTTACCGGCAGGCGGTCACCGCCGCCGGCAGCGGCTGCATGGCCGCCATCGACGCCGAGCGTTTCCTGGCTCATCAGGCCGAGGAGGCCAAAGACGGTCGCGATCAGCCCGCCGCCCCCGCCTAGCCCGCGCCGCCTTCGCATCCTCCTCCTGGCCCCGCAGCCCTTCTTCGAGGTACGGGGCACGCCGCTCGCCGTACTGGCCATGGCCCGCGCGCTCACCGGCCTCGGCCATCACGTGGAGCTGCTCAGCTACCCGCAGGGCGCCGCCGTCGACGTTCCCGGCCTCGTCCATCGCCGCAGCCTGGGCCTGCCGGTCGGACGCGTGAGGGCGGGACCCTCTCTGGCCAAGATCCTCCTCGACGTGCCCTTCATGGCCCAGGCCGCCTGGCTCATGGCCACGGGCCGCTACGACGTCGTCCACGCGGTGGAAGAGGCCGCTCATCTCGCCGCCCCCCTGGCCCGGCTACTCCGGCTCCCCCTGGTGGCCGACGTGGACTCCTCCATCCCCGATCAACTTTCTCACTCGCCGCTCGCGCGGGGAGGGATCCTCCCGCGGATGGCGCGAGGGCTCGAGACCCACGCCTTCCGCCACGCGGCCGCCGCGATCACGGTGTGCCGCAGCCTCACCGACGGCGTGCGTGCTCGGGCTCCACGGACCCCCGTCTTCCAGGTCGAGGACCCGCCCCTCGTCGACGCCGCCTCTGCGCCGGACCCGCGGGAGGTAGCGCGGCTGCGGGAGGCGCTGGGCCTGGGGCCGAGCCCCGTTGTGCTCTACTCGGGCAACTTCGAGCCCTACCAGGGAGTGGACCTGCTACTGAAGGCGGCGGAGCGCGTGAAGGCCGCGCAGTTCGTCTTCATGGGGGGCGAGGCGGAAGAGATCGAAACCATGCGCGCGCGTGCGCTGTGGACGGGGGCCGGGGAGCGCTGCATCTTCGCCGGGAAACGGCCGCCCGCCGAGCTGCCCGCGTTCCTGGCCCTGGCCGACGTGGTCGTCTCCCCTCGGCGCCGGGGCGAGAACACCCCGTTCAAGGTCTACACCTACATGGCCTCGGGTCGTCCCCTGGTCGCCACCCGGATCGCCACCCATACACAGCTGCTCGACGATTCGCTCGCCTTCCTGGTCGACCCGTCGCCGGAAGGGCTCGCGGGCGGAATCGAGCAGGCGCTGGCCGACCCCGAGGACGCCCGGGGGCGGGCGGCCCGGGCCCGGGCTCTCGTCGAGCGGGAATATTCTCCCCGCCGCTATGTGGCCAAAGTAAAGCAGGCCTACGAAGGCGTCGTTTGCGCTATAAAGAGGTGAGCATGCGCCGCAAGTCCATTCTCCTCGTGGAGGACAATCCGGACGACGAGGCCCTCACCTTGCGGGCGCTCCGCAAGCATGACCTCGCCGACGAGGTGGTGGTCGTGCGGGACGGGGCGGAGGCGCTGGCCTTCTTCTACGAGGCCACGCGGGCCGGTGACGATCACCTGCCCGAGCTGGTGCTCCTGGACCTGAAGCTCCCGAAGGTGGACGGCCTGCAGGTCTTGAAGATCCTCCGGGAGGACGTGCACACGCGTCGGCTGCCGGTCGTCGTGCTCAGCTCGTCGAGCGAGGAGCGAGACATCGTCCAGAGCTACGATCTCGGGGCCAACAGCTACGTCCGGAAGCCCGTCGATTCCGCGGCGTTCTCGGAGGCGGTTCGGCAGCTCGGGATCTACTGGCTGGGGCTGAACGAGCCCTCCCCTCGCTGAGGAAGATGGGTGATCCCCTCCGGGTGCTCTTCGTCGAGGACGCCGAGAACGACTGCATCCTGATCCTGGACGAGCTGCGGCGCGGCGGCTACGAGGCGCAGTCGCGGCGCGTGGACTCCGCCGAAGGCCTGGCCGCAGCCCTGGCGGGGAGCTGGGACGTCGTCATCTGCGACTACCGGGTGCCGCCGCTGACCCCCCTGCACGTGATCCAGGCGCTGCGCGAGCGCGAGCTCGACGTCCCCATCATCGTGGTGTCCGGCATCGTGGAAGAAGAGGTCATGGTGGACGTCATGCGGGCGGGCGCCCACGACTACATGCAGAAGGGGAACCTCAAGCGCCTGATCCCGGCCATCGGGCGCGAGCTGGCGAAGGCGGCCGGCCGCCGCGTGCGCCGGGAGGCGGAGCGGGCCGCCGTCGAGAGCGCGCGGCAGCTGCGGGCGGTGTTCGACGAAGCCCTGGACGCCATGGTGCTCGCCGACGACGAAGGATGTTACGTCGAGGTGAACCCGGCCGCGTGCACGCTCTTCGGCCTCCCGCGGGAGGATCTGCTCAAACACCGGGTAACCGACTTCGCGGCGCCCGGCTTCGACGCCGCCGCCTCCTGGGAAGAGTTCCGGCGGGCGGGACGGGTCAAGGGTGAGTTCCGGCTGCGCCGTCCCGACGGCGCCTTCCGCGACCTCGAGTTTTCGGCCACTGCGGACGTCCTCCCCCATCGTCACCTCTCGGTGATGCGTGACGTGACCGAGCGCCGGGCCCAGGAGCGGGAGATCCGCGAGCAGAACGAGATCCTCGAGACGCTGAACCGCGCGGGACGCTTCCTCTCCGCGGAGCTGAACCTGGACAAGCTCGTGCAGGGCGTCACCGACGCCGCCACCGAGCTGACCGGCGCGCAGTTCGGGGCCTTCTTCTACAACGTGCAGGACGAGCACGGCGAGCGCTACACGCTGTTTACGCTGAGCGGCGCTCCCCGCGAAGCCTTTTCGCAGTTCCCCATGCCGCGCAACACCGAGATGTTCGGACCCACGTTCCGGGGCGAGGCGGTCGTCCGCATCGACGACGTCAGGAAGGACCCGCGCTACGGGCACAACGCGCCTTACTACGGGATGCCCCAGGGCCACCTCCCCGTCACCAGCTACCTGGCGGTGCCGGTGAACTCCCGGTCCGGAGACGTGCTGGGCGGCCTCTTCTTCGGACACGAGCAGGCGGGCGTGTTCGGGGAACGGCAGGAGAAGCTGGTCGTGGGGCTGGCCGCCCAGGCCGCCGTGGCCATGGACAACGCGCGCCTCTACCAGCAGGCCCAGGAGGCCAACCGGATGAAGGACGAGTTCCTCGGCACCCTCTCTCACGAGCTGCGCACGCCCATGAACGCCATCCTCGGGTGGGCGCAGCTCCTGAGGGAAGGAAAGCTGGACGCGGCCACCGCCGCCCGCGCCGTGCAGACGATCGACCGCAACGCGCGCCTCCAGACACAGCTCATCTCCGACATCCTGGATGTCTCGCGCATCGTCTCCGGCAAGCTCCGGCTCGATATACGGCTGGTCGAGATGGTGCGCGCGGTCGAGGCCGCTTTGGACACCGTCCGCCCCGCGGCCCAGGGCCGCGAGATCCAGCTGCACACGGCGCTCGACGCGGGCACGGGCCTCGTCTCGGGAGACGCCGACCGCCTGCAGCAGGTCGTCTGGAACCTGCTGTCGAACGCCATCAAGTTCACGCC
>Ga0210378_10001546_pt1 | contig 12039 bp, 10 predicted proteins | sample PLM1_60_b1redo_FD_155465 | JGI IMG/M metagenome (GOLD analysis project Ga0210378, IMG submission 155465) | Groundwater sediment microbial communities from an aquifer in East River, Colorado, USA - PLM1_60_b1 redo | ecosystem: Environmental > Terrestrial > Soil > Riparian zone | place: USA: East...
CGAGAACGTGTTCTTCGCCGCGACCGGCGTGACCGATGGCGAGCTGCTCCGCGGCGTGCGCTTCGAGCACCAGGAGGTCGTCACCCAGTCGCTGTCGATGCGCTCCAGGTCGGGCGCGGTGCGCCTGATCGATACCAGGCACCAGCTTAGCAAGTCGAACCTGGTGGCCAGGCCGCGGTAGGAGCTGCCCGCCGGCAGGCCGAAACGGATCCAGGCGTCGCGGATTGCCAGGCGAGCGCAGACAGACGACGCGAGGAGGAAGTGTCGTGGCGGACCTTGAGACGCAGGTCGTGGTCGTGGGCGGTGGGGCGACCGGGGCGGCGGTGCTCCGCGACCTCGCTCTGCGCGGCATCGACGCGGTGCTGGTCGAGCGGGCCGACCTCGGGACGGGCACGTCGGGCCGCTGGCACGGGCTGCTCCATTCAGGCGGCCGTTACGCGGTGAAGGACCCGGTCTCGGCGACCGAGTGCATCGAGGAGAACCGGGTGCTGCGGCGCATCGCGCCGCACTGCATCGAGGACACCGGCGGGCTGTTCGTGCTGCTGCCCGAGAACGACCAGGGCTACGGGGACGCCTTCGTCGAGGGCTGCCGGAAGACCGGCGTGCCCTGCGAGGAGCTGGCCCTGGACCAGGCGCGCAAGCGGGAGCCACTGCTGGCGCCGAACCTGTCGCGCGTGTTCGCCGTGCCCGACGGGACGTTGACCTTCGGCGAGGACGCCAGCCGGGTCCGTGCCCGGCACGGCCCCCGCGTGATGGCGTCGCTGCGCAACCTGGCGGTCACCCTGCTGGACCGTTCCCAACGGCCGGTGGCGTTGACCCATGCCGGGGAGGTATTCGCCAACTATGCCAGCGACATCCTCGCCCGGGTCACCACTGCCCGGTCGGCCGTGGGCGCCTTGCGTGGGCTGGTCGAGGGTGACATCGCGCTGCTGACCCACGCCCTGCATCGGCGCCGGTTCGTGCCCGCGCTGCCGAAGGAGTTCGCGCAGCGGTACCCATGCGTCAAGGTGGAGCTGATCGAGCGGAGCTGGCCGGAGATCGATGACGGTCCCACACCCGGTAGCAGCCGTCGCCGTCGAGGGCGTCGCACTGGAGCTCCGGGTGCTGGTCGACTCGGGAGACTCGCGCGTGGCCGAGCTGCTCAGGCATCGCTGCGCGCGAGGGCGATGAGCGTGAGCGCGACTAGCAACGCCGCAAGTGGCAGAACGACGAACACGGCGATGGCAGCATGGGCTCCGTGCCCGGAGCGTAGCAGGGCCCGCCTTCGAGGCGACGGAGGAGTACGCGCCTACCTCGGGGTGCGATGGGGGGTTCCACGCTCAGTCGGTCTTGTACCGCTCTGCCGTGCGGCGGGCCGCCTGCCGGTTGGCGCCGAGGGGTGCTGCTACCACAGGAACTGGTAGCCATCGCCGTAGAACTTGACCCATTCGCGGCGCAGGGTAGGGCTCGTCGAAGCCGCTGGGGTCGCCGGGGATCGCCGGGTCGCCCGCCTCGTGGTGTTGCCGGAGCAGGTGGGCGCCTAGCCGGTATGGCCACATCAGGACTTGCCAGGACTGCTCCTGGTCGAGCTGTGCCCGCAGCTTGGCGTTGGTGGCGGCGCCGAGGCGTTTGACCATGCGGTCGGCTTCGGCTTTGAGGTCGCTGGTGAGGTCGTGCAGGACGTAGCCGAAGGCGATGGCACCGACGGCGCCGGGGAGGCCGACGACGAGCAGGTCGTCGATGTCGGCGCGGCTCGACACGGCGGTACGTGCGGGCGACCTGCGCTGCGCGGCGGGTCCGCTCCGCTGGGCTGGGCGAGGCTCAGGCTGTAGCGGTCGAGGACCAGGGACAGGCTGAGTGAAGGCGAGCTTCGCGGCAAGTACCGATTGCCGCATCCGGCGGCGCGGGACACGCCTAGGATCGGGAGGAGCTGACATGCCGAGATACACGATTGCCGCATCCGGCGGCGCGGGACACGCCTAGGATCGGGAGGAGCTGACATGCCGAGATACACGATCCGTGAGGCGCGGGAGCTGCTCGACAAGGTGCTGGTGGCGCCCAGGCAGCGCCGGTGGCTGGAGGCCGACCTGGAGCGCGTGGTCAATCGAGTCAGGGTCCAGGTCGGCGAGCAGGCGCAGGCAGTCGCCGGGGAACTGCTGCCCAGGGCGAGCAGCACCGAGGAGCGATCGCTGGACCTCGTCGCTGGGGCCACAGGACCTGCTGAAGCGGGTGCAGAACCACGGCATCGATCTGGCCGACGCCCTGGCCAGGCGCGCCGAGCTAAGACGGGAGCTGGACGATCTGCCGAGCGAGGTGCGCGGCTGATCGAGCGCCACGAGCAGCTCCGGGCGCTGGAGCACGAGGATCCGGTGGAGAACGCCGAGGACTTCTACCCGCGGACATGCCGAGCGGCATGGCCCCCCACGTGGTCTGGGAGATCGTCGAGGGCCAGCCGGCGCAGCGTGTGGAGATCGAACACAGCTGGGGAGGGGGTGAATCGATGGCGACCCAGGAGCAGAAGATCGTCCAGGCCATTGGCGGCGGTGCGGGGTCCACCCACTTGATATGCCCACACTGCGGCAAGAGGGTGGACCTGACCTATCGCAGCTCGTACGAGCTGGCCCTCGACCTCGCAGTGCGCGAGCCAAGACCAGACGAGGAGGTGAGACCTAGATATGGCGACAAGAGCTGACAGCTACGCCGAGACCAACGTCGGCGAACACCAGCTCGGGTACTGCCGTCGTTGCGGCGCGCTGGTGGCGGACACCGCGATCCACAGGACCTTGTATGCCACGGCGGCCGCGACGGCCTTCCCGGGCGCGGCGGTCAACGTCCAGTGGCTGACCGGCGAGGCGGTCTGGAAGACCCGGAGCGCCTGACCGATGGCGAGGGACGCCAACGGCGAGGTGTGGGTCGAGCGAGGCGGGCAGCTCACGGCGCTGAATCCGCACCGGAAGGTCCGGTTCGACGCCATGCGGCTGACCGTCAACCACGTCGTCGTCCGCCTGGCTTCGTCCGACGAGCAGGAGAGGGTCGAGCACGGTCGCGTGGTCAAGATCGAGTTCGACCCAGGCCCCTACCGACCGGGCCGGCCGTTGGCCGACTTCTGAGTCGTGCCGAGGAGTCGGAGGCCCTGTCAGTCACCTCCGAGGCCACGCTCCTCGGCGCGTGTGCGGGCGTCTCGCGCTAGAGGCTTGGGGAACCCCGATCGACAAGAGGTTGTCGCTGTGATGCTGGGTGCTATGCCGCGATGCCGCAAGACGCACGGGAGCCCAGGGGCGAGGCTAGGCAGAACGACGAGTGCGAGCCGGCCGTTGGGTGCGCGCGCACCCGGTTGGCCGCGGGCCTGGCCGGCCAGGCCGCGAGGCGGAACCGATCAAGAGCCGGCTGGTGCAGCGGCCAATTGCGGGGTGTCGCACGCTTGCTCGGCCGACAGGAGACCACTCTCGGGGGATGCGAGCAGCCTTCCCTCGCGGGGCGCCCTGATCGCGCTGTGGATCCAGGCCGTGCCCGGCTTCTGCCGTGCTGAAATACTCGTACGCCCTCCCTTGACGTCGGGGGTGCATCGGCATAGCTTGCCTTGCGGCCTCAACGCCTCCGACCGTCGCACCTAGGAGGACTCAGTGGCCATCTACGACTATCGCTGTGGTGACTGCGGCCGTTTCGAGCAGCGGATGCCGATGGGCACGGCTACGGCGGCTGTGGTGTGCCCGAGCTGCGGTCGGGACGCCAAGCGGATCTTCGCCGTGCCGATGACCTACCGGACACCCAAGCCCCTTGCCACGATGCTGGCGCGTGAGGAGGCAAGCCGCGACTACCCGCAGGTGGTCGACCGGGTGCCCCCGCGCCGGCGACCACCACGCCCCACGCCACCGAATCCCGCCCTCGCGCGCCTTCCCAGACCCTAGCCTTCTGTCGAGTCGTCGTGTCGAGGCCTGGGTCGCCGGGCCTCGTGCGTGCGTTCCGGTGAGCGCCCAGTAAGAAGCCAGTACCATCCGCGACCGCCCCGCTCGGACTGCGATCAGAGGAGCGTCCAGCGCGCATGCCGGTCTTTCCCACCAGCGAGCCGCTCGCCCACCGCGGGCGAGGCTTGGCTGTCGCCCTGGGCGGGCTTGGCGCTCGTGCCCGCTCCCCGCCGCCCGCTGGTCGCAGCCGCGAGCGAGAGCACCAGACAAGCCGCAACCCAGCAAGGAAGGTGCCGCTCATGCCTGACGTGGTGTTCCGCGTCGACCAGTCCAAGTCCATGCGCGACCAGGCCGTGCCCGGCCACAACCGCTGGCACCCCGACAACCCCAGTGCCGCGTTCGTGCAGCCCGGCAGCGAGTTCCGGGTGGAGTGCCGCGAGTGGACCGACGCCCAGCTCGGCAACAACGACTCCGCCAACGACGTCCGCGACGTCGACCTCACGGTGGCCCACATGCTCAGCGGCCCCATCGAGATCCAGGGCGCCGAGCCCGGCGACCTGCTGGTCGTCGACATCCTCGACCTCGGCCCGGTGCCCCAGGAGACAGGACCCGCGCCCGGCCAGGGCTGGGGCTACACCGGGATCTTCGCCAAGACCAACGCCGGCGGCTTCCTCACCGACTACTTCCCCGACGCCTACAAGGCGATCTGGGACTTCCACGGCCAGCAGGCCACCTCCCGCCACCTGCCCGGCATCCGCTACACCGGCGTCACCCACCCCGGGCTGTTCGGCACCGCGCCCTCGGCGGAGCTGCTCGCCAAGTGGAACGAACGGGAGCGGGCGCTGATCGCCACCGACCCCGACCGGGTCCCGCCCCTGGCCCTGCCGCCGCTGGAGCAGAACACCCTGGCCGGCACGCTGACCGGCGCCGAGCTGGCCAGGGTCGGCCGCGAGGGCGCCCGGACGGTGCCGGCCCGGGAGAACGGCGGCAACCACGACATCAAGAACTTCACCCGCGGCTCGCGGGTGTTCTACCCCGTCCACGTCGCCGGGGCCAAGCTGTCCGGCGGGGACCTGCACTTCAGCCAGGGCGACGGGGAGATCACCTTCTGCGGCGCGATCGAGATGGGCGGCTTCATCGACTTCGGCGTCGACCTGATCAAGGGCGGCATGGAGAAGTACGGGGTGACCACCAACCCGATCTTCATGCCCGGCCGGGTCGAGCCCAGGTACAGCGAGTTCCTCTCGTTCATCGGCGTCTCGGTGGACCACGACACCAACACCAACTACTACATGGACGCCACGGTGGCCTACCGCCGGGCCTGCCTGAACGCCATCGAGTACCTCAAGACGTTCGGCTATTCCGGCGAGCAGGCCTACCTGCTGCTCGGCTCGGCCCCGATCGAGGGGCGCATCAGCGGGATCGTCGACATCCCCAACGCCTGCTGCTCGCTGTACCTGCCGACCGCGATCTTCGACTTCGACATCCGACCCACCGCGGAGGGCCCGAGGAAGGCCGACCGGGGACGGTGTGCGGTGACCTCCTAGCGGCAAGCGGCGCCGCCGGGCGCCCGGGATGCCACCCCGGGCGTCTGGCCGCCCCCGTGGTGGTCAACTTCGCTGGCTCGGACCCGGGAGGAGAGCGCAGCACCATGGCAGTCGCGGGCGCGCCACGGCGCGCGGCAGACAGCTGGGCCAGGATGGCCCAGAGCAACCCGGCGGTAGGGGTGGTGGACACCCTCCTGCGCGGCGTCGGGCAGGTCATGTTCCAGAACCACCCCCTCACCGGCCTGCTGTTCCTGGTCGGCGTCTTCGTCAACTCGTTCAAGTTCGGCGGGGCCGCCCTGCTCGGCGTGGCCGCCAGCACCCTGGCCGCCCACCTGCTGGGCGCCGACCGCACGCTGATCCGCAACGGCCTGTTCGGCTTCAACGGCGTGCTCGTGGGCATCGGGCTGGCCTTCTTCCTCGAGTTCGACTTCCTGCTCGCCGTCTACATCGTCCTCGGCGCTGCGGTCTCCACGATCGTGATGATGGCGCTGAGCAACCTGCTCAGCCCCTGGGACATGCCAGCGCTCACCGCCCCCTTCGTGCTCACCGCCTGGCTGCTGCTGTTCGCCGTCTACCAGTTCGAGTTCATCCACCCAAGCGAGCTGATCGCCCCGCTCGCGCCCAACCCGGAGGCGGCGGTCCAGACCGAGCTGCGGGAACTCGCCACCGGTGCCGGGGGCCTGACGGTGGCGAACCTGGCCCACGCCTTCTTCCGCGGCGTCGGCGAGGTGATGTTCCAGGACAACCTGCTGACCGGGGTGATCTTCCTGGTCGCCATCCTGGTCAACTCCCGGGTCTCGGCCGCCTTCGCCGCGGTCGGGTCGGCGGTGGCGCTGCTGACGGCCCTGGCCCTGGGCGGCGACGGCGTCGCCATCTACCACGGGCTCTACGGCTTCAACGCAGTGCTGTGCGCCATCGCCATCGGCGGGCTGTTCTTCGTGCTCACCTGGAAGTCGACCGTCTACGCGCTGCTGGCCGCGGTGTTCAGCGTGCCCGTGTTCGCCGCCATCGCGGTGCTGCTCTCCCCGATCGGCATGCCGGCGCTGACCGCACCGTTCGTGCTCACCACCTGGCTGTTCCTGTGGCCCAAGGCGGGCTTCCGGGCCCTTGCGCCGGTCGCGCTGGCCGACGTCACCACCGCCGAGAAGATCCGGGCAAGCTATCGGGTCCGTGCAGCAGGCCCCAGCGCCACCTCCGAGCCCGGCGAGGCGACGTGAGCGCACCCAACCGTCCTGGGAAGGCGTATGAGGAGGCACACTGCTCTTGGCGGCTCCTGGAGGTGATCGCCTGCTTGAACCGGCAGTCGGCCTGATCTGGTTCGCTGCTGTGGTCTTTGGCCTTGGCGCGCGTTGACGGTAGGCCATCTGGCGGGCCCGCTCCACCAGCGGTGCCGCCCCGGCAGCCGCATGATTCCGCTCGGCAGCCACGGCGCGAGCACGAGCGAGATAACCTGCTGTGGTGCCTTGGATTTCGATGGTACGAAGAAGGGCCATGCGACAAGTGAAAGGTTAGCGTGGACCCCCCCGCCGGCTGGACACCGTGGTTAGGCGGATCTTGCTGCCGGGGCGCAGGACCACCATCACCCCTCAGCCGCTCGGCGCCGGGGCCGGCTCGGGCACGCCCGCCTTCTCCAGCGTGCAGAAGGCGTTGAAGTCGGGGATGCCCGCCTGCGGCGAGCGGCGGTGGCGGTCGATGAGCACTTGGCCTTCCGGCCAGTGGACCTGGAGGCTGCCAGGGGCGACCGGGGCGATGTGGATCCGGCCGCGGTACTCGCCGACATCACTGTGCAGCACAACGGGATCGCCATTGGCGAGGCCGAGTCGCTCGGCGTCGGCGCGGCTGAGCAGGACCGCCTCTCGAACCGCCTGGTTGGAGGGGTCGACCTGCTCAAGGACCATGCTGTTGAACTGCTTGCCGCGCCTGGTGGCGACCCTGAACGTACGGTTAGGCTGGGCGAGCCTGGGCGGCTGCACCACCGAGAAGTGCGCCTTGCCGTCGGGGGTGGGGAACTTCCAGCCGGCGCACAGGTGCGGGCCGCCGTACTGGAACTGGTCGCCAAACTTGGCCAGGTGTTGGATGCCGTCGTAGGCGGGGATCGCGCGGGCGATGTCCGCGCGGATCGCGGCGGTGCCCTGGTAGTGGAGCCGCTCGGCCAGCTCGGGGCGGACCCGCGTGGCCAGCTCGACGAAGACCTGCCACTCGGGGCGCGCCTGGCCGATCCGCGGGCCAGGGACCTCCGGGCTGAAGATGACACGCCGCTCGGTCGAGGTTTCGGTGACACCGCCGGGGATCTCGTAGCGGGTGGCCGCGGGCAGCAGCACCACCGTGTCGGCCGGGTCAACCAGCATCTGGCTGGAAAGCACAATGTCGGCGTGGACGCGCAGCGGCACCCGCCCCAGCGCCCGCCGGCACCAGTCCGGGTCCGGCAGCACCTCGAGGAAGTTGCCGCCCGAGCTGATCAGGACGTCCAGCCGACCCTCGTCGGCGGCGTCGATCATCTCCGGGGCGGTCATGCCGGTGGTCGCCGGCACCTCGAAGCCCCACAGCTTGGAGAAGCGGGCCGCGTTCGCCTCGTCGATCGGCAGCCCGCCGGGCAGCACCGTCGCGTAGGCGCCCATCTCGGCACCGCCCTGCACGCCAGAATGGCCGCGGATCGGCATCAGCCCGCACTTGTCGCGGCCGACGAACCCCTTGGTCAGGCCGAGGTTGATGATCGCCCGGACGTTGTCCTCGCCGTACTCGTGCTGGGTGACACCCATGCTCCAGACCAGCACCGCGGTGCGGGCCTTGCCGAGCATGGCGGCGAACTCCTCCATCTCTCGCCGCGGGGCGCCGGCGAGGGCCTCCAGATCTTCCCAGGACTGGTCCTTGACCGCCTGGGCGAGCTGGTCGAAGCCCTCGGTGTGGTTCTCGATGAAGTCGCGGTCCACCCAGCCCTGCTCGATCATCTGCTTGAGCGCGCCGTTGAGGAAGCCGATGTCGCCGCCCACGTTGATGAGGAAGTAGCGGTCGGCGATCTTGGTGCCGAAGAGCGCGCTCTCCACGTTGGACGGCACCCAGTAGCGCTCCATACCAGGCTCGCGGTAGGTGTTCACCACCGCGATCTTCGTGCCAGCCTTCTTGGCGTGGTAGAGGTACTTCATCGCCACCGGCTGGTTGTTGGCCACGTTGGCGCCGACGAACACGATCAGGTCGCTGCCGATCCAGTCGGTGTACGAGCACGTCGTGGCGGCCACGCCGAGCGAGCCCTTGAGCCCAAAGGTGCTCGGCGAGTGGCAGACACGGGCGGCGTTGTCGACCGAGTTGATCCCTATTGCGCGCACGGCCTTCTGCGCGGCGAAGTAGGTCTCGTTCGGCGTGCCCCGGCTGGTGAGGTAGACGCCCAGCCGTTCGGGGGAGCTGGCGCGGACGCGCTCGGCGATCAGGTCCAGGGCGTCGTCCCAGCCGGTCCGGGTGAAGCCCGGCTGGCCTCTGCGGCGCACCATCGGGTAAGGGAGGCGGCCGAGGCCACGCAGCTCGGCGCTGCGCTTGCGCGCCAGGGGGGCCACGTCGGCGAGGAGGGTGACATCGAGCGCCGGCATGGTGTTCAGGCGCAGCAGCCGCAGACGGACGTTGCAGAGGTGGACCTGCCTGGTGGTCCAGTCGCGCATGCCCTTGGTGCCGAGGGCGCAGCCGTCGCAGGTCCCCTGGCTGAGGATGCGCCAGGCGTAGCGCGCCTGGTCGCGGTTCTCCTTGAAGGCGTTCCAGAGTTCGAGGTAGTTGTTCGGGTGCTTCTCGCCGATGCCGAACGGCTTCAGGCTGGCCCAGTTGCTCGGGTCCAGCCACTTCTCCCTGGTCACCGCAGCCCCTTTCGACGTCCCTTGCAGAGTAAAGCGGTTCCTCGGGCCGGGCGACAGGGCCGGACGCGGGGTTGTGGGGCAACCGATCTCCCGTGGCTCACCGTTAGCCTCGATTCTCGGGAGGCGGGCTATGCCCGCCTCTTGTGCTGGCTGGGTCCCGACCCTCGCGTGAAAGCCCTGGTCGCGAGGGGTGCCGATGCATTCGGCGCAGAGAACATCAACTGATCTACGAGAACCAGATGGCTAGAGACCGCGCAGTGAAAGCCGGCCAGCCGGCACAGCCGCCGGCCGCGGGCCTCCGTGTTCCGCCGGGTCGAGCACGAAACACCAGCGTGTCGCCTCGGCAGCCGCACACCCAGAGACGAGTAGAGAATGAACATCGTGGAGGCCTGTTCAGAGAGACGAGTTGAGTCATGCGGTCAGGAGCGGAGTACTTCACCGACCCATCGGGATCGGCGCAGCGCCGCTACGAGGCGCTGCGCGCCTACTTCCTGGAGGAACTGCCGGCCGCCGAGGTCGCCGACCGGTTCGCCTACTCCACCGCCAGCGTGCACCAGATGGCCACCCAGCTGCGCAAGGGCAGGCTGGAGCTGTTCGCCGAATCCAAGCCCGGCCCCAAAGGCCCCCGCAAGGCCGGGAACGTCCGCGACCGGGTCCTTGCCCTTCGCGCCCGCGACCACAGCATCACCGAGATCGCCGCGGCACTGACGGGCGAGGGCACCCCGGTGTCGGCGCAGACGGTGTGGAAGCTCCTGGAAGCCGAAGGCCTCCCGCGGCTGGCCCGCCGCGACAACACCCGCCGCGGCACCCCGCACCGGCTCGACCCCGTCAAAGCCGCCGCGTCGGGCTCCTGGCCCGCCGGGGCGATGCTGCCGTGTGACCACGCCGGGCTGCTGCTGCTGTTCCCCGCCATCGCCCAGCTGCGGCTGCCGGACCTGATCGCCGCCTGCGACTACCCCTCGACCAGCCAGCTGTCGGCCTGGCAGTCCATCGGCACCCTGCTGCTGGCCAAGTGCGGCCGGATCTCCCGGATCCACCACATCGACGCGTTCACCGACGACACCGGGCTGGGCTTCACCCTCGGGCTCACCGCGCTGCCCAAGGCCACCCACCTGACCAGCTACTCCTACCGCGTCCGCCGCGACTCCAACCAACAGCTGCTGCAGCTGCTGGTCAGCGAGCTCCAAGGCCACGGCCTGGCCAGCGGGACGGCCGGGTTCAACTGCGACTTCCACGCCATCCGCCACCACGGCACCGACGCCGTCCTGGAACAGCACTACGTGCCGGCCCGCTCCCAGCGCACCCGCGCCGTGCTCACCTTCTTCGCCCAAGACCACGCCTCCACCGAGATGGTCTACGCCAACGCCGACATCACCACCGCCGAGCAGCCCCAGGAGATCATCGCCTTCGCCGACTACTGGCGCGACGCCACCGGCGCCGAGGTCGGCCTGCTGGTGTTTGACTCCCAGCTCACCACCTACACCGTCCTGGACGAGCTCACCGCCCGCGGCATCCGCTGGCTCACCCTGCGCAAACGCGGCCCCAAAGCCCTCCAAGCACTCGACGCGCTACCCGCATCAGCCTGGCAAGCCGTCGAGATCAAACGCGCCGGCCGCTACCGCCGCCCCCACCTACACGAAGACCTGATCACCCTGGGCGGCATCAACGCACGAGTCCGCCAGATCGCCGTGAAGAACATCGGCCGCGACGAACCCGCGCTCCTCATCACCAACGACCTCACGACCCCGGCCAAGGACCTGTTCGCCCGCTACGCCGAGCGGATGCTCATCGAAAACGAGCTCGACGCCTCCATCGCCGGGTTCCACCTGGACGCCCTGTCCAGCGGCGTCCCGCTCAACGTCGACCTGGACACCACCCTCACCGTCGTCGCCGGCAACCTCTATCGCCTGCTCGCCCGCCGGCTGCCCCGCTACCAAGACGCCACCCCCGACAAGCTCTGGCGGCACTTCCTGGACGCCACCGGCACCCTGCACATCACCGGCGACCACGTCACCTGCGCACTCAACCTCCGCAGCAACCACCCCGTCCTCATCCAAGGCGGCTTCGCCGACCTCGACCTGCCCATCCCCTGGTGGCAAGACCGCACCCTCCGCTTCACCTTCCCCCCACGCTGACCGACACCCCTCACCCCGTCATCAACCCACGGACCTACCGGGCACCACAGCCCGCCACACCACCACAACCAGCCGCGCCAGCCAGCCCAGCCTCAACTCAATTACGGCACCGAGAATCGAGGTTAGGGGTCCTACGAGAATAACTTGGACACTTCACGGTATTTGTACTCTCTGTGATGAATCGATCGTATAATTCCACGCGCCGTGGAACTCGTGCGGGGTGATCGGGACCGCGGCCAACTCGGCGTCGGTGACCTTGACGCCCTTGGGATAGCTGCGGCGGTCGAGCTCGGCGTGGACCGCCAGGCCGGTGCGGGTGGTGGTCGCGCCGATCAGGTCGACGATCACCTCGTGGCTGACCAGCGGCCGGCCCCGCCAGTTCATCGAGATGTGGCTGAACAGGCGATGCTCGATCCGGTTCCACTTGGAGGTCCCTGGCGGGAGGTGGCAGACGCTGACCTGCAGGCCGGTCTCGGCCGCCAGGCGTGCCAGCGCGACCTTCCACAACCGCAGCCGGTAGCCGTTGCTGCCACCGGCGTCGGCGGTGACCAGCAGCCGGTCGGCCTGCGGGTAGGCCGGCTTGCCGAGCTGCTCCCACCAGCGCCGCAGCGCGGCGACGGCGAACGCGGCGGTG
>Ga0210378_10001547_pt1 | contig 12037 bp, 14 predicted proteins | sample PLM1_60_b1redo_FD_155465 | JGI IMG/M metagenome (GOLD analysis project Ga0210378, IMG submission 155465) | Groundwater sediment microbial communities from an aquifer in East River, Colorado, USA - PLM1_60_b1 redo | ecosystem: Environmental > Terrestrial > Soil > Riparian zone | place: USA: East...
GGGTTGCCGCTGGGCGTCTGGCTCGTGGGGCACGCGGGGTATCCACCGGTGTTCGTCGCCGGGGCGGTGGCCGCGCTGGTCGGGCTGGCGGTGGTGCCTGGCCTGCCAGGGCGGGAGCCGACCTCGGAGCATCCGGTCGGTGTTCTGGCCGGGCTGCGCACGCCCGTGCTGGTCCGGCTCTCGCTGGTGTTTGCGGTCACCGCGATGGCCGCCGGGGTGGTGGTCACCTTCCTGCCGCTCGCGGTCACGCGGGCATCGGGCAACCTGGCCGCGTTGGCCCTGTTCGCCCAAGCCGCGGCGGCAACCCTCAGCCGCTGGTGGGCGGGCCGGCACGGCGACCGGCACGGCCCGGCCGGGCTGCTCGTGCCCGGGGTCCTGGCCGTGGCGGTCGGGATGGCCGCGCTGGTGCCGACCGAGAGCGCCGCCGCGGTGGTGGCGGGGATGGTGCTGTTCGGGGCCGGCTTCGGCGTCACCCAGAACGCCACCCTGGCGTTGATGTTCGACCGGGTCTCCAGGGCCGGGTACGGGACGGTGAGCGCCCTGTGGAACCTCGCCTATGACGCGGGGCTGGGACTGGGAGCCGCCGGGTTCGGCGTGCTCGCCGCACAGACCGGCTACCCGACCGCGTTCGCGGTCACCGCCGCGCTGGTGCTGGCCGCGCTCGCGCCCGCCTGGCACGACCGCACGGCCTGATCCGCCAGGGCGTGCCGCTCAGCGCGGGGTGGGCCCGCCGAGCTCGGCCAGTCGGGCGTGGGCCTGGTCCAGCGTGCAGGCGGTCCCGCCGAGGTCGGCCCATGGGTCGGGCAGAGCGAGTCGCTCAGCGATCGTGCGCAGCGTGTGGCGCCTGGGGTCGAACTCGTCCAGCTCCGACCACTCCAGCGGGACCGAGATGGGCGCGCCCGGCAGCGCCCGGACGGCGTAGGGCGCGGCCATGTGCTGCGCGTAGCCGTTGCGTCCGATGTCGAGGAACAGGCGGCCGTGCCGGTCGGCGATGCGGCTCTCGGTGGTGAGGTCGTCGGGGTGGCGAGCGGCCAGGACCTCGGCGACGGCGATGCTGAACACCTTCACCGCGTCGGTCTCGGCGGCTGGGACCAGGGGCACCACCACATGCAGGCCGCGCGAGCCGCTGGACTTGAGGAACGAGGGTAGCCCCAGCTCGTCGAGCAGGTCGTGCAGTGTCGCCGCCGCCAACCGCAGCACCCGCGGGTCGGTCGAGGCCGGGTCGAGATCGAAGACCATCTGGTCCGGATGGTAGATATCGGGCGCGCGGCTCAGCCAGACGTGCGGGGTGATGCAGGCATGGTTGGCCAGATAGACGAGATCGTCGGGGGTGCGGCAGACCATGTAGGTGACCTCGTCGCGCGTGGTGGCCTGCCGGGTGCGGCGGTTGGGCGCGGTGACCCGCTCGATCCACTCCGGGAAGTACTCGGCGACCTGCTTCTGGTAGAAGCCGCCTCGGCCGATCCCGTTCGGGAACCGCTGCATGGCGACCGGGCGTCCGCTGACCAGCGGGAGCATCAGGGGGGCGACGGTCCGGTAGTAGTCGACCAGGTCGGCCTTGGTGATGCCGTCGTCTGGGAACAGCACCTTGTCGGGATGGGTGACCTGCACCCGGTCGCTCAAGCTCGCACCGCCTCGTCTGGACTCGCCCGATGTCCTACCCTCGCCCCGGGCGGGACGTCCGGCTGGACGACGAGATTGTGCCGACCCCGGCCACAACCGGCCAGGTCGACCCAAGGAAGGAACCCCATGAGCGCGAACACCACCGTCTGGTCTTCCAAGGTGGGCGAGGCACCGTCCGTGGGCGGGGCCAGGAACTGAGCGGCGACCAGCACGTGGAGAGCCTGCTGCGCGAGCTGGCGCCGCAGGTCCTCGGTGCGCTGGTTCGCCGTTACGGCCACTTCGACATGTGTGAGGACGCGGTGCAGGAGGCGCTGCTGGCCGCCGCGGTCCAGTGGCCCGACCAGGGGACGCCCGCAAACCCGCGGGGCTGGCTGCTCACCGTCGCCGCCCGCCGGCTGACCGACCAGTGGCGCAGCGACCAGGCCCGCCGACGCAGGGAGGCCACCGCCGCGGCCCAGGCCCCACCCGACGAGTTCCTCGCGTCAGGCCCCGGTGACGACGAGCGCGCGCCGGACCACGATGACACGCTCACCCTGCTGGTTCTGTGCTGCCACCCGGCGCTCTCGCCGCCCTCGCAGGTCGCGCTGACCCTACGCGCCGTCGGTGGGCTGACCACCGCCCAGATCGCCCGGGCGTTCATGGTTCCCGAGGCGACGATGGCCCAGCGCATCAGCCGCGCCAAGCAACGCATCAAGCAGGCCGGCACCCCATTCCGCCTGCCACCGGAGCCGGAGCGGACCGAGCGGCTGCGGGTGGTGCTGCAGGTGCTGTACCTGATCTTCAACGAGGGGTACACCACCACCTCCGGGCCTCACCTGCACCGCGCCGAGCTGACCGGTGAGGCGATCCGCCTGACCCGTGCCGTCCAGCGGCTGCTGCCCGACGACGGTGAGGTCGCCGGGCTGCTGGCGCTGATGCTGCTGACCGACGCGCGGCGCCCGGCGCGCACCCGAACCGACGGCACCCTGGTCCCGCTGGCCGAACAGGACCGCGACCTGTGGATCAAGCCGTCCATCGCCGAGGGGGTGGCGCTGCTCACCCGGGCGCTGGCCGGGACTCCGCTCGGTCCCTACCAGGTGCAGGCGGCGATCGCCGCGGTCCACGCCGAGGCGGAACGCGCGGGGGACACCGACTGGCCGCAGATCCTCGCCCTCTACGAGCTACTGGAACGGATTGCACCCAACCCGATGGTGACGCTCAACCACGCCGTCGCGGTGGCGATGGTGCACGGCCCAGAGGCCGGCCTCGACATGCTCCAGCCCCTCGACGACGATGCCCGGCTGGCTGGCCACCATCGACTGGAGGCGGTCCGCGCCCACCTGTTGGAGCTGGCCGGCGACCACCAGGCCGCCCGGGCCAGCTACCAACTGGCGGCGCGTCGCACCACCAGCCTCCCCGAGCAGCGCTATCTCCAGGCCCGGGCCGCCCGGCTGGCGGCGCGCCCTACCTAGCCCTCGCCGAGCGCGCCGGTCGTCTGACCGACCTCGATCAGATGCCCGTCGGGGTCACGCATGTAGCAGCGAATCTCCCTGCCGTGGTCCTTGGGAGGGGTCAGGAACGTGGCCCCTCGTGCGCTCCATTCGTGGTAGGCGGTCTGGATGTCGGCCACGCGGATGTTGAGGAAGGCGCTGGTCCGATTGGGGTCGCTCGGCGGCTCGAGCACGACCGTGGGCTTGTCGTCGGTCGGCCCGCCGCCGACGTTGATGATCACCCAGCCGTTGGCCAGCTTGACGATCGTCGGCTCGCCGTCCATCACGACCGTGCCGCCGAGCACGCCGGTGAAGAAGTCGCGCGAGCGCGCCACGTCCTCGGCGACGATGAAGTGGGTGAGCACGAACCCCTCGCTCGGGGCGGGGAAGTCGTCGGGTGCCATGGGCGCTCCTCTCGTCGGGCTGCGTGCCGAGCCCATCCTTATACCCGCGAGGATGGGATGCCCATCTCGTGGATGACGCCGTCGCCGTCGTCGGCAACCCTCGAGTTCGTGCACTCGCCCTCGCCGAGCCGGTTGGCATGGCCGGCCGCCGCGACCATCCCGCCGTCGGCCGCCGGGGCGCCGAACCGCACCCGGGTGTGGGGCACCAGGTTGCAGGCGGCGACCCCACCGGGGGCGTTCGCAGCGTAGAACTCGACCCACATCGAAGAACCGCGAGCGGCCAGGTCCAGGCCGCCCCAGCTCGCGGGGACCCGGATGCTGCCGACGGTCGTCTCCGTTGCGGTGGCCTGGTCGGTGACCGACGCGTTCCACCACCCCGGACGGGTCCGGGCCAGTCGCAGCCGGTAGGCACCTCCGGTCCTCCACTCGTAGGCGAGCCGGCACGTCCAGAACGGCGTGCCCTCGACGCCCCCGTGGCAGCCGGGGTTGTCCTCGCAGCCGACCGCCGACCAGACCGAGAAGACGGCCAGCTTGCCGACGCTGCCGTCGTCCCGGCGGTCGTGGGCCTGGAGCCCGAAGTAGCCGACGTCGCCGCCTTCGAAGCGCCACGAGTGTGCCCAGAAGTACGTCGTGGGGCCGGGGTCGAGCAGGATGCTCAGGTCCCAGGCCAGGCTGCTGGAGCCGGCCGCGCCAGCCGGCCATCTCCAGAAGGTGTAGGTCCCCTGTGGTCTGACCATGCCGATCAGGTGGCTCGATGCTCGGCGATCGCCTCCCGGGCCGCGTCGATCAGCAGTTCCATGGCCCGGTGGACGACCAGCAGGTCCTGGGCGGACATCCTGGCGAGGACCCGCTCCAGGCGCAGACGCCCGAGCTGCAGGAAGGCCTCCAGCTCTTGGCGCCCCGGTTCGGTCAGTCGGCAGACGACCAGCCGACGGTCTGCGGTGCCGTGCTCCCGCTCGACCAACCCCGCCGCCACCAGCCTGTTCACCAGGCCACTGGCCGAGGAGATGGTGACGTTGAGCTCCCTGGCCAGCTCGCCGACCCGCCTCGGCGCCTCCAGCAGCAGGTAGAGCGCGAGGACCTGCCGCATGGTCAGGTCGGGCTGGGCGGCGCCCGGCATGGCCCGGTCGAGCTGGACCGAGAGCGCGAGCGTGTCCCGGTCCCGCTCAAGGATGCTCCTTTGCATCTCGGCTCGCGAGCGGCGACGGGTGCCGCCGACGACGTTGCCGCTTCCGCGCATCTTATGCCCCCTCCGACGGCCTACAACAGCAATGAGGGAGCGGCGAGCGAGAGGCGCCAGACCGGCGCGGCGTCCAGGACCAGCAGGACGGCGGCGAGCACCACGGTGGCCAACAGGCCGGCGTGGCCGGCCCGCCTGCGGCGGGCGATGCCGGCCGGGCCGATGTTGCAGGCGCCCGAATAGTACGCCCCGCCCGACGGTCAGGGCTTGTCGGCCTCCATGGGCTGCCCTGGTCGGTACATCTGCGGCGGCTTGATGCCGGCGTACTGACCGCCGTCGATGGGCAGCGTCGCCCCGGTCACGAACGAGGCCTGGTCGGAGCAGAGCCAGAGGACGGTCGCTGCGACCTCCTCGGACCGGCCGACGCGCCGCATCGGCGTCGACAGGCCCGCCCGCCGCTGCGCCTCCTCGCCGGCGGCCTCCAGGTGGTGGGTGAGGATCGGCCCGGGGGCCACGACGTTCACGCGGATGCCCTGGTCGGCGTAGTCCAGCGCCGCGACCTTGGTCAGGGCGACGATCCCGGCCTTGCCGGCGGCGTAGCCGGCCAGGTTGGCCACGCCCTGGAGCCCGGCAAGGGACGCCATGTTCACGATCGCGCCGCCGCCGGCGCGGAGCATCGCCTGGATCTCGTACTTCATGCCCAGGAAGGTCCCGCGGATGTTGGTGCGGATGGCCCGGTCGAAGTCGTCGGGGTCCAGGTCGGCCAGCGGTGCCGGCGGGGGACCGTCGGTGGCGTTGTTGAAGGCGATGTCGAGGCGCCCGAAGGTCTCCTCCGCCTGCTGGACGAGCCGCTCGACCGACGCGGGGTCGCCGACGTCGGTGGGCACCGCCAGCGCCTGGCCACCTTCGGCGCGGATGCCCTCGGCGACCTGCTCCAGCGCGTCCTTGTCGCGGGCGGCAACCACGACGGCGGCGCCGGCCTGTGCGAACGCGCGGGCGGTGACCGCACCGATGCCGCGACTGGCGCCCGCGACCAGGGCGACCTTTCCGTGGAGCGACGGCTGCGGTGGTGTGGTGGTGGCAGTGGTGGTCATCGTGTCCTCCCTTGATCTGGTGGTGGCATGGCCGCCAGGTCCTCGAACGTCATCGCCGGTCCGGGGAGCGGCACGCCGGGCGGCGCCGGCGGCCGCAGCCCGTCGAGGAGCAGCTCGAGGTGCCGCCGGGCCAGGCGGTGGTTGACGGCGGCCGGGAACGGGCCGGGCAGCGGGCGGGACAGGCGCACCAGCAGCAGGCCGACGTCCCCGGAGGCCGCGTCGGGGCGCAACGACCCGTCGGCGTGGGCCGCGGTGATGATCTGGTCGACCGCCTCCGCCGAGGCGCTGCGGGCGGCGAGGAGCTCCTCGTCCAGCCGGAGCTGGCCGACGACGACCGGCATGACCGCGGCGATGCGCAGGTCGAGCGCGCGGCGCAGGTAGCGGGCGAGCGCCCCGAAGGCGTCGGGCTCCTCGCTCAGCGCCGTGCTGGCCTCGTGAGCGGAGCGGACGAGGAGGTCGAGGGCGAGCTGCCGCAGCAGGGCCGCTCGATCGGGGAAGTGCCGGTAGAGGGTGGCGATGCCGACCCCGGCCCGCCGGGCGATGTCGTCGAGGGGTGCGTGGGCGCCCTGCTCGACGAAGGCGTCGCGGGCGGCGGCCAGGAGCCGCTCACGGTTGCGGCGGGCGTCTTCGCGCATCCGCCGTGGCCGGATGGCGCTGATGCCGCCGGCGTCCTGGGACACGTCGCCTCCTATCCGGAGTGCTTTCCTCCGCTTGATCCTCAGGATAGCACGAACCGGAGAATCCTTCTCCGGTTGCGGCGGTCAGCGCCCGCGGAGCAGTCCCCACGCGACGGCGTAGGCGAAGCTGTTCGTCGCCACGTGGAGCATGACGGGAGCGAGCAGGCTGCCGGCGCGCAGGCGCAGCCAGCAGAAGCACCCGCCCGCCAGCGCGGTCGCGGCAACGGCCGCGGCGGTCACGACCGGGCGACCGGTCGGACCGTGGAGGGCGTCGGCCAGAACCGGGTTGTAGCCGGACAGCCCGCCCGCGGGCAGCACGTGCCACAGGCCGAACAGCGCGCTCGACCATGCGACCGCCACGCGCGGCGACCAGCGCCGCAGCCCCAGGCCGAGGAGCACCCCGCGGAACAGGGTCTCCTCCAGCAGCGCCGTGCCAAACGGGATGCGGACCAGGGTGGCGTACAGCAGCGCGGCCACCGAGTGCTCGTCGACGCGCCGGTCGGCGAACAGCTCGCGGGTCGCGGGCAGGGCCGCGCCGACCACGAGCAGCCCGGCCACCACCGCCATCGCGGCCGCGCCATGGCGCAGCCCGCGACCGAGGTGCTCGTCAGCCAGTCCCAGGTCGCGCGCGTCACAGCCCCCGATCCGGACCGCGATCAGCACCGCCAGCAGCGCGATGAGGAGCGCGGCCGGGACGTACAGCGCCGCGGGCAGGAGGAGGTTGGTGGCGGCGTTGCCCGCAGCGGCGAGCGCGACCACCAGCGTCATGGCGAGCCCGAAGCGCGGGGCTCGCCTGCCGTGGACGACACGATGCACCGCGGCCATCGGCAGCGCGCCGCGCCGGAGGGTCAATCCGCTGGCACCTCGCCGCGCAGCCACTGGATGTACCGCTCCGCGGAGCGCTCCAGCACGCGCTGGGCGTCGCGGCGAAGCATCGGCTCCCACCAGCCGCCATAGATGCGGTCGAACCGGTACGAGCGCACCGCCTCGACGACGCCGCGGACCGCCCGCTCTGGCAGCGGCAGCCGGTTCGGCGCGCTCCGCACGAAGGTGACCCGATCCTCGCCCGGCGTCACGAAGATGGTGTCGCCGCTCAGCAGCGCACCCGCGCCGCCGGCGCCGTCGGCCCAGTGCACGACGGCACTGCCCGCGAAGTGGCCGCCGCATTGGACCAGGGTGACGCCGGGGAGGACCGGCATCGAGCCGGACCAGGTCCGCAGCGGCCCGTCGGTCGGGCGGGTGAGCCAGGCGGCGTCGGCTTCGGGCAGCAGGACCTCCGCGTCGAAGGCGTGGCTCCACTCGGTGATCGTGCCGTAGAAATGCGGATGGCTCGCGGTGACCGCGCGGAGCCCGCCGGCGTCCCTGACCGCCTGGAGGGCCCGATCGTCGAGGAAGCCGGGCGGGTCCCACAGCAGGTTGCCCTCGGCGGTGCGCACCAGCAGCGCCCGATGGCCGATGGCGAACGGCGGGTCGACGCCGATCCCGAGCAGGCCCGGCTCGACGTCGCGGATGTCACCCCGGTGGCCGGCCGAGCGCAGCTCCTCCAGCGTGGTCCACCGCTGACCCGTTGCGGGCACCCACTGGCGCTCGTCCGCGCAGATGACACAGACGGTGGGCGGCGACGGGCCCTCCGGGTAGTGGTTGCCGCAGGTTGCGCAGATCCAGACCGGCGCGGCTGCCTCCGCCCTCTGGTCAGGGCTCATCGACGAGGATCGGGTCGCCCACGGAGATCCGGCCGTCGTTGAGGATGTCCGCGTTGAGCCCGCCGCGGTGGATCAGCTCCTCGATGATCCCGGGCCGCGTCATCTGCTGCAGATGCAGGCACGGCTCGCAGATCTCGACGCCGAAGCATTCGACGGCGCCGACCCGGAAGCGCCTGCCGACCAGCTCGTTGAGGCGGACGCCGCGCACCACCACCTGGCGGCGCGACTGCGCTCCGCTGAGGCCGACGTCCTCCAGCACCTCCGCCTCGATCAGCGTCAGCGCCTGGCCGGGCCTGGCGCCGTCCCCGTGGAAGTGGCGGTCGCCCTCGAGACCCTTGCCCGCGAGCACACCGACCGAGTCGACCGGTCCGATCGCGTCGGACGGGCCGATGTTGATCCGTTCGACGTTCACGGGGTCGATCATGTCCGGCGGACGATGCCGAGTCCAGCGCAAATCCAGGGCCCGCTGGCGGTCTCTCACCGGCTCGGGATGCGAGTAGACTCCTCGCCGATCAGGTCAAGGGGCCGCCTGCCGAAAAGGAAGGGTCATCATGACGCAGCACGAGCATCCCAACGTCACGGTCGTCCGGGAGGGCTTCGAGGCGTTCCAGAAGGGCGACACCGGGTGGATGGACCGGCACCTGGCCGACGATGTGGTCTGGCACGTCGGCGGCAACAGCAAGTGGAGCGGGGCCTACCAGGGCAAGGCGAACGTGCTGGAGTACTTCGCCCGCCAGGCCCAGGCGACCAGCGGGCCGCCTTTGGTGGACATCCATGACATCGTGGGCAACGACGACCATGTCGTGGTGCTGGGGACGGCCTCGGCCTCCGCGGCGGACGGGTCGGGCGCCGAGTGGAAATACGTGCAGATCTTCCACGTCAGGGATGGGAAGGCGACCGAGGTCTGGGGGATGGCGGAGAACGACGCCGCCGTCGACCCGTTCCTGGACGGCCTTCCCGGCTGAGCTGGGGGAGAGGGAGGCAGCAACCTTCGGCGTTGCTGCTGCTCGGGGTGACGCTGCTCGCCGCGGCATGCGGTGACGGGAGCACGGATGGGGGCGCGGCCAGCCAGGCGCCGGCGCCCCTTACCACTGCCGCGATCGCCAAGCCGTGCCTGCGCGGTGTCGAGTCCGCCGAGGTGGTCCGGTTCGGGACCACCACCGGCGCGGCGCTGGTCGGTGTCGTGCTTGGCAATGGCAGGACCGGCCTGGTGCTCGGCCACCAGGTCGGCAGCGACCTGTGCGAGTGGCTCCCGCAGGCGCAGGCGTTCGCCGAGCAGGGCTACCGGGTGCTCGCCGTCGACTTCGAGGGCTTCGGCGACTCCCAGCCAGGGTCGGGGACCGACGCGGGGATCGACACCGACGTCGTCGCCGCCGCCGAGCAGCTCCGTCGCCGCGGCGCGACCAGGGTCGTGCTGGTCGGCTCGTCGATGGGTGGCACGGCGGTGCTGTCGGCTGCCACCCGGATCCGCCCGCCGGTCGCGGGGGTGGTGAGCCTGTCGGGGCCGGCGTCGTTCCAGGGCGTGGACGCCGGGGCGGCGATCTCGCGGCTGCGGGTGCCGGTGTTGTTCGTCGCCGGCGCCGACGACCATCCGTTCGTCGACGACGCCAGGGCCATGTACCGCGAGGCCCCGACGCGCGACAAGCGGTTGCTGGTCATCCCCGGCGGCGGCCACGGCACCAGCATGCTGGAGTTCGGCGACGACGCGCCCAAGGTGCTGGCCGCCCTGCGGAAGTTCATCGCCGACCAGGCCCGCCGCTGAGGTTCCGCTCCCTCCGCTGGGCCGCGTCGGCGGCCGGGCAGGCGCCGACCTCGCGGCCACACGCCGTGGTGTCGCACAGCCGGCACATCCAGCGAACCGCCCCCGGCCCGCGGACCATCCCCGCGAGCAGGCGCGACACCAGTTCCTCCAACGTCCGGCGCTCGCCGGGCGCCAGCGCGGCGAGCGCGCCGTCCAGGACGGCCGCCCTGGCCGCGGCGACCCGCTTGGCGGCGCGACGGCCGGACGCCGTCAGCACCACGACCGTGGAACGGCCGTCGCCGCCGGGTTGGCGGCGGACGTAGGCGGCGTCCTGGAGCCGGTCGACCAGCCGGACGGTGCCGGACGAGGTGAGCCCGAGCACCTGGCCGAGCAGGTCGATCGTCGGGCGGTCCAGGAAGTCGTTGAGCGCGGACAGCGCGGCGGCGGCCGTCGCGGACTGGCCGGCGGCGCCGGCGATGGCGTCGGTGGTCCGGTCCGCCACCACCAGCGACAGCGCGCCGAGCAGGTTCGCGCCCCGGTCCACCCCAGACACGCCGGCGATCACTCGACGTCGTAGTCGAGAGTGGTCGACGTGGTCGCGCCGGCGACCATCTCGCCCCCGCCGCCCTCGAGCTCGGCGTAGGTCTGCTCGTCCCACGACTTGACCTCGAACGTGCCCGTCGCGTGCCTGCTCATGCTCCCTCCACTTCGTCGAGGCGTCCACGACCTGCCAGGATCCTACCCATATATGTGTGCGTCACACATATATGGCAGCCCCAGATGGATCAGCCGGAGTAGTGGCGCCAGTCCCGCCAGGAACCCGCCCAGGTGCCGATGAGGTCGCGGCAGACCCAGATCGGCCGGCCCTGCTCCTCGTTGTCGATCCCCTGGCCGTTGTCGAGCCGGCCGGCCAGCGTCACCGAGCGGAAGCGCTGCTGGAGGAAGGCGCGGCCGTCGGCGTCGCCGACCACGATCACCACGCGCCCGTCGCCGCCGGGTGGCCCCCACCACCAGAAGGAGTTGTGACCGCTTGAGACCGCGTCGCGCCCCCACGCGCCGCCGTAGCGGGCCAGCGCGCCCGCCTCCCCGTAGTTGCTGGTCACCGCGACCGCCTCGGCCCGCTCGGCCGGCGGCAACCCGTCGCGCACCCGCAGCACCTGGGCGACGTAGACGGGCCAGGCGAAGGTCTCGCCGGCGTCCTCGTTGACCTCGACGACCGCGCCGAGCGCCGAGGCCGGCAGCACCGGCAGCAGCAGCGGCAGGGGCAGCGCCGCCGCGACCGCCACCGCCGGCAGCAGCCGGCGCAGCGGCAGCCCACCCTCCCCGCGCTGCTCGCGCCGGCGGGCGAGCCACACGGCGCCGGCGGCGAACAGCACCGGGTAGAAGCCGAACGCGTAGTACGGCTTGCCCCCGACCAGCGTGTAGAAGGCGACGAACACCAGGTAGGCCATGGCCAGCGGCCGCCAGGGGCGCGCCCAGCCGGCGCGCAGCAGCACCAGCAGCCCGACGATCCACAGCGGCGCGAGCAGCGGGTTGGTCATGAGGAGCTGGAACGGCGGGAACGCGAGGCCGGCGCCAAGGCCACCGTCCTCTGCGCGCAGGTCGGCGAAGATCGCCAGCTGCGGCCAGCCGTGGCCGGCCTGCCAGGCCAGGTAGGGCGCCCACAGCGCCACGGCGGCCGCGGCGCCGGCCAGCAGCCAGCGGCTGGCCAGCAGGCGCCTGGCGTGCCGGTCGGCCAGCAGCCCCACGAGCACGGCGCCGGCGAGCTGGGCGACGGTCGCCTTGTTGAGCAGCCCCAGCCCGGCGACCAGGCCGATCGGCAGCCACAGCCGGCGGTCGCCGGTGCCGAGCAGGCGGATCAGCAGCAGCAGGCCGACCGCCCAGATGAGCAGGTCGTAGGTGGTCGTCGAGTGCAGGTGCCCGGTCGCCTGGGTGACCGCCGACGCGGCCACGCACGCCGCCGCCAGCAGCTGGGCGGCCCTGCCGCCGCCCAGCTCCCGGGCGACCAGCCCGGTCACCACCACCAGCGCCCCGACCGCCAGGGCCGGGAGCAGCCGCAACCCCGGCAGCCAGTCGCCGAACAGCAGCCGGGCCAGCCCCGCCAGCGCGGGGGTCAGCGGCGGCTGGTCGACATACCCCCAGGCGA
>Ga0210378_10001548_pt1 | contig 12037 bp, 13 predicted proteins | sample PLM1_60_b1redo_FD_155465 | JGI IMG/M metagenome (GOLD analysis project Ga0210378, IMG submission 155465) | Groundwater sediment microbial communities from an aquifer in East River, Colorado, USA - PLM1_60_b1 redo | ecosystem: Environmental > Terrestrial > Soil > Riparian zone | place: USA: East...
AGGGTGGTGACGCCCGAGTCGGCGATGGCGCTGAATGCCTTGGTGAACCCCCGATCCAGCGCGGGGCGAAGCCTGGTGCCGGCCCGGTGCTCTTCCCGCATCCGCTGGAACACCAACACGTTGGCGGGGGCCGTCCTTGGCCTCCAGGACGATCTGGGTGCCGCCGCGAAGGTCCAGGCCGAGCCGGGCGGGCCGGGTGACGGCCAGCCAGCCGGCCACCCCGAGAACAAGCAGTACGGCGGCAAGGCGCCACCCAAGGTGACGAGACACCGAGATGAACCTCCAGTTTCAGCCCGCGCCGGCCACCACCAGGCGCGGAACGTCGGTCAGGCCGACTGGAGGTGCGGCGGCGCCCGAGCCGCCGGCGGAGTAGACCGGACCGGCGAGCGGCCAAGCGTCGGGCCAGGCCGAAGCCATCCGGCCAGCAGGCGATGGGCGGCCGCGAGCACGGCAGCGAGCGCACCCAGCAGCGGCAGCGGGCGTCCCTGCGAGCCCGGGCGCTCGACCTGCGGGCGCGACGCCAGGACACGATCCCGCAGGGCGGCCGGCTGGAACCCAGGCTGTGCGCGACTCGTGGCCAGCTGGTCGGCGACGTCGCTCGCGGTCGATGCGACCAGGCCACCCGCCCAGAGCGACGCGAGCAGCACGGCGGGCACCAGGAGGACCCTGGTTGCCTGCTGCTGCCGGTGCACCCGCATGGCGGGTTTGACCGTACTGGATCCCGGGGCAAACGCCAAGGTCAGGCCTACCTTACGGCGCCCGCCGGATGGGCGGCTCCTCTGAGGTAGGCAAGCCATGGAGCGGCCAACTCTGAGGTGGCAGGGCCGCAGAGGTAAGGCTGCCGTCCGATTCGGGGCCGGGCACCTTAGACCTACGCTGGTCACAGACCAGATGACAGCAACGAGGAACGAGGTGAACGGAGATGCAGAGCTACCTCTCTGACCTGTTGGCCCGCGAGCGGATCGCCGAGTTCCGTCGTGACGCCGACCGTGACCGGCTGGCCGCCCTGGCCCGCGCGGTTGCCCGGAGGAGCCACACCGGCCGCGGGTCGCGGCGGACGCTTCTCGCGCGGCAGCCCAGGCGCGCGGCGGCCTGACGCGATCGCCCAGACCATCCACCAGCACGAGCCGGCGGCGCCCACCCCGCCGGCTCGTGCGTGTCTGTCGGGAGCAACGCCATACTGACCAGCATGGCCATCCGTTTCTCCTCCCCGAGCTTCGTCGGCCGTGCCGCCGAGCTTGCCCTCCTCGACCAGGCTTGGCGGCGGGCGGCCGGCGGCCCTGCCGCCGCAGTGGTCGGGGGCGAGGCGGGGGTCGGCAAGACCCGTCTGGTCGAGGAGCTCACGCGACGCTGCCAGGCCGAGGGCGTCCGCGTGTTCGTCGGAGGCTGTGTCGAGCTGGGTGAGGAGGGCGTGCCGTTCGCGCCGATCGTCGCGGCGTTGCGTGGCATGCTGCGGACCCTGGAGCCGGATGCGGCGCAGCGTTGGGTCGGTCACGGTCGCGGCGACCTGGGGCGGCTGCTGCCCGAGTTGGGTGGGCCGCCCGCCGGCGACGGCCAGGCGGTCGGGCCGGAGCTGACCTCTGCCCAGGGGCGGCTGTTCGAGCTCCTTCTCGACCTGGTGGAGCGGATGGCCAGCGAGCAGCCAACCGTCCTGGTGGTGGAGGACCTGCACTGGGCCGACCACTCCACCCGCGACCTGCTCGGCTTCCTGGTCCGCGGCATGCGCCGTCCGGGACTGCTGCTGGTGCTCACCTACCGCACCGACGAGCTGCACCGCCGGCACCCCCTGCGGCCGTTCCTGGCCGAGCTGGAGCGCATCCGCTGGGTCGAGCGGATGGAGCTGGATCGCTTCGACCGGCCGGAGATGATCGCGCAGCTCACCGGCATGCTCGGCGAGCCTCCCGGTGCGGAGCTCGTCGACGAGGTCTTCGAGCGCGCCCAGGGCAACCCGTTCTTCACCGAGGAGCTGGTGGCCGCTTCGGCCGCCGGGCTCGGCGGGCAGCTCCCGCCCACCCTGCGCGACACGCTGATGGCCAGGATCGATACCCTCCCCGACCGTACCCAGCATGTGCTGCGGGTGGCGGCCACGGCCGGCCGGCAGGTCGAGCACGACCTGCTCGCGGAGGTGGCCGAGCTGCCCGACGAGGAGCTGTTCGACGCCCTTCGCCAGGCGATCTCCGCCTATGTCCTGGTGTCCGACAACGAGCGCGACGCCTACGCCTTCCGCCACGCGCTGGTCCAGGAGGCGGTCTACGGGGACCTGCTGCCGGGGGAGCGCAGCCGCCTGCACGCCGCCTACGCGACCACCCTGGCCGCCCGGGAGGATCCCGGCGGCTGCGAGCAGGCGACCGCCGCCGCCGAGCTCGCCCACCACTGGTACGCCGCCCACGACATGGCACGCGCCCTGCCCGCCGCGGTGGTGGCCGGCGTGGCGGCCGAGCGGGTCTACGCCTACGCGGAGGCGCAGCGGCAGTTCGAGCGCGCCCTGGAGCTGTGGGAACGGGTCCCCGCCGCCCACCAGGGCCTCGACCTCGACCGGGTCGACCTGCTCGGCCACGCGGCCGAGGCGGCCTTCCGCATCGCCAGCGCGGACCGGGCGGTGGCGCTCATGCGCACCGCCCTGAAGGAGGTCGACGCCGACGCCGCGCCCCTGCGTGCCGGCGTGCTCACCGCGCGGCTGGCCCATTTCCTGCGCCTGTCCGGCAAGCAGGGCGCGTTCGCCACCTTCGACGAGGCGATCCGCCTGGTGCCGTCCGAGCCGCCGACGCCCGAACGGGCCCAGGTGCTGGCCAGCCTCGGCCAGGCGCTCATGCTCAAGCCGCTGTTCGATCAGGCCAGGGCCGTGTGTGAGGAGGCGATCGCGGTGGCCCGGGCGACCGGCGAGCGGGCGGCCGAGGGCCACGCGCGCGACACCCTGGGGGTGGTGCTTGCGCACCTCGGGGATACGGCCGGCGGGCTGGCGCACCTGGAGGAGGCCCTGCGGATCGCCGAGGACCTCCACGAGCGCCTCGGCTTGGACGTCGACGAGGTGTTGCGCGCCCAGTCCAACCAGTGCGACCTGCTGGACCTCACCGGCGAGCTGGAGCGGGCGGCCGCGCTGGCGCTGCACGGCGTCGAGGAGGCCCGCAAGCACGGCCTGGAGCGCTCCTTCGGCTCCTGGCTGACCGCCGACGCGGCGGGCGCGCTCATCAAGCTGGGACGCTGGGACGAGGCCAGCGAGCGCCTGCATGCCGCGCTGCCCCGCACGACCCTGGGGGGGCTGGCCGCGATCAACCTGTACCAGGTGCTGGCCACCCTGGAGGTGCGGCGCGGCGAGCTGGACCTGGCCGCCCAGCACCTGGACGACGCGCTGCGGTTGTTCGAGAAGGTGTTCGTGGGCGCCCAGCACCTCGGCCCGCTGTACCGCGAGCAGGCCGAGGTGGCGTTGTGGCAGGCCCGTCACGCCGAGGCCCGGGCGGCCGTGGCCACCGGCCTGTCGGCGTGCCTTGGGGTGGACGGGGCGCGGTATGCCGCCGGCCTGTACCCGGTCGGGTTGCGGGCCGAGGCCGACGCGGCGGAGCGGGCCCACGCCCGGCATGCCACCGAGGAGGAGGCCGACGCCCGGCGGGTCGCGGCCGGGCTGCTGGAGGGCGCCCGCGCCCTGAGCACGCCGTGGGGTCCGGAGTTCGCGGCGCACCTGGCCGTCTGCGAGGCGGAGTGGACGCGGGTGGTGGGGGAGTCCGGCCCCGACAGCTGGCGGTTGGCGGTGGACGCCTGGGACAAGTCCGGGCAGCCCTACCCGGCCGCGTACGCGCGCTGGCGCCTGGCGGAGGCGCTGCTGGGCGCGGGAGCGGACCGCGAGCAGGCCGAGTTGGCCGCCCGCGAGGCCCACGCGACCGCCGTGCGGCTGGGTGCCCGGCCGCTCCGGGACGAGCTGGAGAGGCTCGCCAGGCGCGGTCGTGTCGACCTGGCGGAACCGGCTGCGCCGGCGGAACCGGAGGACGGCGCGCCAGGTGAGGGCCTTGGTCTCACCCCGCGCGAGCTGGAGGTGCTGCGCCTGGTGGCCGACGGGCGCAGCAACCGCCAGATCGCCGAGGAGCTGTTCATCAGCGTCAAGACGGCCAGCGTCCACGTCTCCAACATCCTGGCCAAGCTCGGCGTGCGGACCCGGGTCGAGGCGGCCGCGATCGCCCACCGCCTGGCGTTGTTCGACGCGACCTGACCGGGCCGGGCCCTGCGCGCTGGCGCTACTTCGGCGGCAGCGTCCGGACGAACCCGAGCGCGTCGTCGATCCAGGCGGCGAGGGCGTCGTCGTCCTCCAGGGCGGCCGGGTCGACGGTGATCCACCCCTTCATCGGGCGGCCGCTGAAGTCGAACAGCCGGCCTCCTGGCCGCTCGAGCGCCGCGTCGGTGCCGTCGACGCCGACCCGCGCGATCAGCTCCTCGCCGATCACGCCGACGCACATGTTCCCGTCGACCAGGAAGGCGAGGCCGCCGAACATCTGCTTCTCGGTCAGCCCGCCGGTGTCGGCGAGCTGCTCGCGGATCCGCTGCGCCAGCCCCTGGTCGAACGCCATGCGCGAAGCCTACCCCAGCCGGTTCGGCTCGGCTCGCGCCTTATCATCCAGACGCCGGCGGCGATGTCGACGAGGAGGCCGTTGTCATGGATGAGCGCGATGTGAAGGTCAGTGAGCTGCTCCACGAGGCCGCCGAGACCCACCATCGGGTCTTTCGGATCACCGACGGCGCCGACGACGACTGGGCGTCCTGGTATGCGGAGTGGCTCGTCACCTTGTCGGAGCTGCCCGGCCTGCTCGGCGGCAGGCTGGTCCGTAGCGAGCTGACCTACCTGCTGGTGCGCCTGGACAAGGAGTACACCGAGCGCCGCCCGGAGCAGCGCTGGGAGGACTGGTACGCCCGCGAGCTGCTGGACCACTTCGGCGCGGGCTGAGCTCGCTGAGGGCTTGCCCTCCGCGGTCGCCGCGGGCAAGATGAGCCGTTCGCCGTGCCGACCTCGAAGCGAGGTTCCCGATGGCCTACTCCCTCGTCTGCGCCGACAGCGGCATGGACTGCCCCGGCCAGTTCCAGACCAGGACCGAGGACGAGCTCATGCACCACGTCGAGCTGCACGTCCGCGAGGCCCATCCGGACATGGAGCTGACGCCGGAGAACGTGGAGATGGTCAAGGGCCTGGTCCGCACGACCTGACCACGGACCCGACCCAAGCATGCGGGTACTGCTCATCGGTCCTCCGGGTGCCGGCAAGGGCACCCAGTCGACCCGTATCGCGACGCACTTCGACCTGACCCGGATCGCCACCGGCGACCTGCTGCGCGAGGAGGTCGCCAGCGGGTCGGCGCTCGGCCGCACCGCCAAGGCTTACATCGACCGCGGCGACCTGGTCCCCGACGACGTCGTGATCACCATGACCAGGGAGCGGGTCGTGCAGGCCAACAACGAGGGCGGCTTCGTCCTGGACGGCTACCCGCGCACGCTGGCACAGGCAGAGGACGCCTACCGCTGGGCCAAGGCCCGCGGGATCCCGCTCGACCTGGCCCTGTCCTTCGAGATCGGCACCGACGAGCTGCTGGCACGGCTCGCCGGCCGGGCGCGAGAGGAGGGCCGCAGCGACGACACCGAGGAGACGATCCGCCACCGCCTCGAGGTGTTCCGGACCCAGACCTACCCGCTGGTGGCCTACTACGAGCGGCGCGGGATCCTGGTCCGCGTCGACGCGGTCGGGCCGGTCGACGCGATCACCGAGCGGATCCTGGCCGCGCTGCACTGGCACAAGGCCAACGCGCTGGCCTCGGGCGCCGAGCGGCCGGAATGGGCGTTCGGCGCGGCCGAGGGGTAGCGCCCCGCGGCTTCCCCTTACGAGACCAACTCGGCGGCGGGCTCGGGCAGGATCGGGGTCGCGGCCTGCCTTGCGCGCCGGCTGCGCGCCTGGGACAGCCGCCAGGCGGCGACGGCGCCGACCACCGCGACGATCGCCAGGTATGCGGCCGAGCGGCCGAGACCGTCGATCCCGAAGGTGTTCATCAGGGTGCGCGCGTTGGTCAGCAGGATCGCGGCGCCCACGATGACGCCGAGCTTGCGGGGCGACAGTCGCCGCACCAGGTAGGCGGCCAGCGGCGCGGCGACCAGGCCGCCGGAGAGCAGCAGCAGGACCATCGTCAGCGGGACGTCCTTCCAGGTGAGCGAGATCAGGAAGCCGAGACTGGCGCCGAGGGCGACGAGGAACTCCCCGGTGTCGACCGAGCCGATGACCTTGCGGGGCTCCAGCCGGCCGGAGGCGAGCAGCGTCGGGGTGCCCACCGGGCCCCAGCCGCCACCGCCGACGGCGTCCAGGAACCCGGCGCCGAGGCCGAGCGGAGCGAGCACGCCGGCGGCGAGCGGCTTGGTGGCCCGGGTCCGCCGCGGGCCACGGGCCGCCCCGAGGAACCGGAACAGGACATAGACGCCGAGCACGCTGAGGATGGCCGCCACCCACGGCCTGGCCGTCGACCCGTCCAGCGACGACAGCACCACCGCGCCGAAGAAGCCGCCGACGCCCCCCGGCACGGTCATGATCCGCACCGTCCGCCAGTCGACGTTGCCGAAGCGCCAGTGCGAGACCCCGGAGACGAAGGTGGTGCCAAGCTCGGCCAGGTGGACGGTGGCCGAGGCGGCCGCCGGCGCGGTCCCGAACGCGACCAGCATGGTGGTGGAGGTCAGCCCGTACGCCATCCCGAGCGCCCCGTCCACGAGCTGAGCCAGCACCCCGACCAGCCCGAAGAGCACAAGCCTTCGCATCCAGCCCTCTCCGGTACGATTCCGACCAGCTTGATCTTGTCTACCAGCTTGGTTGGGATACTACGGCCCAACGGCTCCCCTGCAATCCGTCAACAAACGTAGATCGCCTACCGCAGCTTCGCGTCAGCCGGCCCGGTCGGGCAGCGCCTCGTAGACGCTCGCGGTCGCCACCCGTGGGCGAGATGCGGGAGCAGGTCGGACGCCCAGCCGGCGGCGCCCCCAGGTGCGAGGGTCGGTCACCCCGAGCGCGGTGGCCGGCAGGTCGCTGGCGGCCATCGCCGCCAGGCCGAGGCCGACGGCCGCGGCCCGCGGCCGAAGCGGATCGGGCAGCAGCGACCGCAGCAGGCCGTAGGCGCCGCCGATGCCGAGCCCGACGCCGAACCCGAGCAGGGCGCCGAGGCCGCTGCGCCGGTTGCCGGCCGACTCGCTGGCGTTGCCGCTGGCGGCCAACTCGACACCGGCGCGGTCGGCGAGCGCGCCGGCGACCTCGGCCGGCAGGGAGCTGGCCGGCCGGGCGCGCACCACCATGTCCAGGTAGGTGGCGACGTCGAGGGCGATCGTGCCGACCGCGCCGGCGGCGATCCCCCGCAGCAGTACTGTCCGGACTGGCCGGTACGATCCGGTCATGCTGGTCCGCCAGGCGTTCCGCTACGAGCTTGCCCCCACCGCCGTGCAGTGCGCGGCGCTGGCCAACCACGCCGGTGCCGCCCGCTGGGCGTGGAACTGGGGGCTTGCGGTGCGTCGCAAGGCCTACCGCCGGCGGGGCGAGACGCTGACCGCCGTGGACCTGCACCGGCTGCTCAACCGGCTCAAGCGCACCCCCATGTTCGCCTGGCTGTACGAGGTGTCCAAGTGCGCCCCTCAGGAAGCCCTGCGCGACTTGGATCGGGCTTACGCGAACTATTGGCGTGGGCGGAGGCGTGGCCGGCGGGTCGGCTTGCCACGGTTCAAGAAGCGCGGCCGCTGCCCGCAGCGGTTCCGGCTGACCGGTGCGATCCGGGTTGAGGAGGGCGCGGTGGTGCTCCCCAGGATCGGTCAGGTGGCGACCAAGGAGCCGACCGGCAAGTTCCGCGGCCGGATTCTGTCGGCCACCTGCCGCCGGGAGGCCGACCGCTGGTACTGCTCGTTGACCGTGGAGGTCGTCCGGCCTGACCCTGCTCCAGTGGACGGTCCGGTAGTCGGGGTTGACCGGGGCATCCATACCTTCGCGGTGTGCTCGGACGGCACCTCGATCGAGAGTCCAAGGGCACTGGAGCGTAGCCTGCGGAAGCTCCGACGGTGCTCTCGGGCGGTCAGCCGCACGCAGCGCGGGTCGCGGAACCGCGCCAAGGCAGTGCTGGCCTTGGCGCGCTGCCACCGCCGCATCCGCAATCAGCGCGTCGACGCGCTGCACAAGGCCACTACGGCACTGGCGACAGCCAAGTCGGCGATCGTGGTGGAAGACCTCAATGTGGCTGGCTTGCTCGGCAACCGGCACCTCGCGCGGGCGATCGCCGACCAGGGGTGGGCGGAGTTCCACCGCCAGCTCGCCTACAAGTGCCATTGGTACGGGTCCAAGCTGCTGGTCGCTCCGCGTTTCTTCCCGTCGAGCAGGCTGTGCTCGGCGTGTGGGGCGCTCAAGGCCGCCTTGCCGCTCGACGTGCGGGTGTTTCGCTGCCAGGTGTGCGGGCTGGTCATCGACCGGGACCTCAATGCGGCCAGGAACCTGGCCCGGCTCGCTGATGGGCCCGCCGGATCCGTCGCCGCCAGTTCGGCGGAGACGCAAAACGCCTGTGGAGAGGGTGGCGCTGGCCAGGCCGGCAACAGCTTGGTGGAACTGCCCTCGGCGAAGCAGGAACGGACCCGCATCTCGACACTCACAGATGCGTAGACTCCGATGAACGGCGTCTGGCTGCGGGTGGCTCCGTCACAGGCGGTCCCGCGGGTGCGGGCAGCGGTCCGAGCCGGGATCGCCGAGGTGTGGGGTGCGGCGCAGGGTCCCCGAGCCGGCCGGCGACTTCACGCTGCACGTGTCGCTCGCCTACAGCGACACCGACGGACCGCCTGAGCCGTACGCCGCGGCGCTGGCCGCGGCGGGGCCGCGGTCGGCGACGGTGGAGCTCGGCGCCATCCAGGTCATTTCGCTGGGCCGCGACACCCACCTCTACCGGTGGGAGACCCTCGCAACGGTGCCGATCGGCATCGGGCAATACGTGGAATTCGCGCTCGACCTGTCCGTGGTAATTAAGCACGCAAAACGGTCCCGGTTGCGTTGATACGAGCAAATTTGCCTTTCCGCGCCTCTTTCCCTTAGATTCCCGCCTCGGCGTCCTCGCCCAAGTCTCTATTGGGCCGCCTGTTCCAGCGGGGGGGCGAGCAACCGCCCAACTCCTCGAACCGGCCACGCCGCGCGCCAGCGTGTCGTGGCCATCGAGGTGGCACAGGCGTATCTGCAGAAAGGCTGGAGCGCATGAAGCACAAGCTGGCGACGATCCTGCTGCTGGTCGTGGCCTTGGTCGTGGCGACCTTCTCCGCCTCGACGATCACCATCACGCCCACGGCGAAGGCGGCTCCCAACGATCCCGACGTCCCGCCGCCGCTGTTCGAGCTCAACCAGTACGGCCCGACGGAGAACGACAACGCGATCCTCAAGTGGGACGAGGAGCTGCTCCAGACGATCCGCGCAAATCCGGCCGCCACGGGTCCGACCATCACCGCCCGCGCGATCGGCGTGCTCCACACGGCCACCTACGACGCCTGGGCGGCCTACGACCCGGTCGCGGTGCCCACCAGGCGGCCGGTGGGCTGGGCCCCGCGCCCGGCCGGGGAGCGCACGCCGGAGAACAAGAAGAAGGCAATCAGCTTCGCGGCCTACAAGACCCTCGTCGATCTGTTCCCGGGCCGCCAGAGCGACTATGCCGCGCAGATGGCCGAGTTCGAGTACAGCCTCGGCGACACCACAACCCCGGCCACGGTCGGCAACGACGCCGCCCAGCGGGTGATCGACGACCGCCACATCGACGGCTCCAACCAGCTCAACGGCTACGCAGACACGACCGGCTACCAGTCGAAGAACACCTGGGACACGGTGAACGACCGCTGGGCTTGGCAGCCGCTGTGCGTCCCCAACCCGAGCCCCCCGCCAGGGGCGATTCTGTGCCCCGGCGGCGCGGTCCAGAAGGCGCTCACCCCGCACTGGAAGAACGTCAAGCCGTTCGCGCTGTTCTCGGCGTGGCAGTACGAGGTGCCAGGGCCGCCCAAGGCGCCGGGCGGCGGCTACTCCACGGCCGACATCGTCCAGGAGTACAACGACAGCAAGGACCTCAGCGACGTCAACAAGGTCAAGGCCGAGTACTGGGCGGATGGGCCGAAGTCGGAATTCCCGCCCGGCCACTGGGCGGTGTTCGCCCAGGTCGCCTCCCGCAGGCGCAACCACAGCGTCGACACCGACGCCAAGATGTTCTTCGTCCTCGGCAACGCGCTGCTGGACGCGAGCATCACGTCCTGGGCGCTGAAGTACAAGTACGACTTCGTCCGGCCGATCACCGCCATCCGCGAGCACTACCGGGGCCAGCAGATCAGGTCGTGGCTGGGGCCCTACCAGGGCTACGACTGGGTCTGGGGCCAGCAGTGGATCCCCTACCAGGCCCCCAACGTCATCACGCCGCCGTTCCCCGAGTACACCTCCGGGCACTCGACATTCAGCGCCGCCGGTGCGAGGGTCCTCAACGCGTTCACCACCAGCGACGTCCTGGGCGCGAGCGTCACGATCAAGGCGGGCAAGTCGCTGTTCGAGCCGGCCGACGCGACCCACCCCGTCGGCACCCCGGCCAATGACGTGATCTTGTCGTGGCCGACCTACACCGCGGCGGCCGGCGAGGCCGGCTGGTCACGCCGATGGGGTGGCATCCACTTCAAGAGCGCCGACGAGCACGCTCGGATGGTGGGCACGATGGTCGGGACAGGCGCCTGGAACAAGGCGAAGACCTACTTCAACGGGACTGCCCCCCCTGGCTGAGAGCCCCTCGCAATGGAGCGGCGGCCGGCTGATGCCGGCCGCCGTCCTTGTGTTGCCGCGAGTCCGTCAGTCGCCCTGGTTCATGACGATGATGTTGATCGTCCTTGTGACAGTCACCCCATTGCCGCCGCCCACCGGTGGGAACAAGGTCGCCGTAGCCTGAGCCCTCCCCGCGTCGAATCCCGGCGCGCCGAAGATGGTGACGCCGACGCTGTGCGTGGACCCGTCGCACACGACGTTGTTGAGACCCGAGCCCGCCGTCATCGGATACGGTGTTTCAGGCGGCTCCTGCGACACGCTCACCTGGACCTGGCCCGGGTCCGCGGGGACGGTCCCCGTCTTGCAGCGAACGTCCAGCCCAACGTGAATAATGTTGCCGAAGTTGTCGTACTGCGCGTGCCGCTGGATGGCCACCGAGTTCGTCGGGGTGTCGGTAGCGCTCGCAGACATGAGCCCGAACGGCAGCGCGATCGCGACCGCGCCAGCTAGGACGAGCAACCGAATCCGCTTCACCATATTCCTCCACTCGAAATGGACCGGCCCGCCAAGGCCGATGTCAGACCCGCTCAACCAATTGCTAGCCACTACCCCGAGGCGGGCGTCTGTATACCCGGCGCCATAGGGGTCAAACGTGCAAAGTACTTGCAATGCAGCCCAACCGCAAATCTCAGCAAGATTAACTAGAATAATTGTTCGTTTCGGGTGCTGCTGCGTCGCTCAACCTTTTGTGACCAACGGCCTGACCTCGCCGATGAGCCGCTCCAGCGCCTCCCCGTCGCAGCGTCTTACGCTTGCCCGAGCGTCCGATCAGGATCCGGCGGGTGCGGCTGGAGGGGGAGCGGCCGCTGGCGGGCCCGCTGAAGCGGTAGCGCGGCCCTGACGACAGGAGCTGGCCATGGGTCGGCCGATCGTTGCTCGCATCGCCGGCACGCTGCTGGCGCTGCTCATCGCCGCAGCCGTGGGCGGCTGCGGCACCTCCGCGCAGACCACTGGCGCGGACGGCGCCACGGCCGCCACGGCCGCGCCCACGCCCACTGCGGGTGCCACGACCACGAGCGAGCCGGCTGTGCTCGTCGACGGCCGCCACCCGGTCTTCCTCAAGACGGTCGACCCGAACGGGCAGACGATCACCTTCGACCTGGTCCAGTTCTACACCGGCCAGGCCGCTGCCACGGCCGCCGCCGAGGACCACCAGGAGTCCCCACCGCCGAACGACACTACATCCGCAACGTGAACCCCGGGCTGCGCACCCTGCCCGTGCGTGCC
>Ga0210378_10001549_pt1 | contig 12036 bp, 13 predicted proteins | sample PLM1_60_b1redo_FD_155465 | JGI IMG/M metagenome (GOLD analysis project Ga0210378, IMG submission 155465) | Groundwater sediment microbial communities from an aquifer in East River, Colorado, USA - PLM1_60_b1 redo | ecosystem: Environmental > Terrestrial > Soil > Riparian zone | place: USA: East...
GTACGCGAGGGGAGCATAGACAACATCAACACCCTCGCGCCCCTGCTCCCCCACGCCTACGCCCCCGTCCCCAGGCCATCACGCCCCCAGCCCCGCACGCCGCCCCCCCGCTGGAGCCAGGCACAGCTTGGGTGATGGCGTGGACGTGCTTGTGCTTACCGGCGCGCCGCACTCCTTACAGAACTTCGCGCCGGCTGGGAGTTCTGTCGCGCACGACGTGCACATGAGCGCCAGCCGTCGACCACATTCCAAGCAGAACTTGGCGTCCCCGGGGTTCTCGTGCCGGCACTGAGGGCAACGCATCACGGCACCCGGGTCACGGGAAGCCCGGCGATCCGGTGGCGAGCATCGCGGATCATGGGGCCCCATCATCGGCGACGCTGCGGGGTGTGGCAAGTGCGGATACCAAGCCGCTTGGCGGCATGGCTACGATGGAAGAGCCTGCGGCTCCAGCGGGGGGCGGCGTGTGGGGCTGGGGGGCGTGATGGCCTGGGGACGGGGGCGCGGGGAAGGGGCGCGAGGGCGCTGAGGGCGTTGATGTCGACTACGCGCAACCGCCGCTCGACCTCGTCGGTCGTGAGCGCCTCCTGCTTCGTCGCGACGACCCAGACGTGCCCGAACGGGTCCTCGATCGTCCCCGAGCGGTCGCCGTAGAACTGGTCGGCGAGCGGCCGCACCACCGTCGCACCGGCGGCGACGGCGCGCGCGACCACCGCGTCGGCGTCGGCGACGTAGAGGTGCAGGTGCACGGGCGAGCCGCCGATCGAGCGCGGGCCGCGCGCGCCGTGGTCGGGATACTCGTCGGCCAGCATGAGCGTCGCGCCCTCGATGGTGAGCCCGGCGTGCCCGATCTTGCCGCTCGGCTCCGCGAGCCGCATGGTTTCGGTGGCCGCGAAGACCTCGACGTAGAAGTCGATCGCGCGGGCGGCGTCCTGGCAGATCACGTACGGCGTGAGTCCCGTCATGGCTTCACTCCTTCGATGATGCTCATGGCGGCCGGCGTGGGCACGATGCGCGCTACGCGAAGCCCGGCGCGCTCGACGAGCGCACGGAACTCGGCCGCGGTGCGCTCGCGCCCGCCGGTCACGATCATCATGTACAAGTCGGTGTGCGCGAGCATGCCGTCGAACGGCGACGACCCCGGTCGCTCGGGCACGATCCGCTCGACGATCAGGAGCTTCGCGGTCGCGTCCATCGCCGTCGCGATGTGGCTGAGGATCGCGACGCTGCGCTCGTCGTCCCAGTCGTGGATCACGCTCTTGATGAGGTAGGCGTCGGCCTTCGGGAGCGGGTCGGTGAAGAAGTCGCCGCCTGCGAACTCGTAGCGGTCGCCGAGGCGCGTCTTCTCGATGAGCGCGCGGGCGCCGGCGCGGCAGCGCTCCAGGTCGAAGACGATGCCGCGCAGCTCCGGGTTCGCCTTCAGAATGGGCGGCAGAAGGGCGCCGTAGCCACCGCCCACGTCGACGATCGTCCGGAAGCGGCTGAAGTCGTACGAGACCGCAATCGCGGGCGCCAGATGCCGCGTGAGCTGCACCATCGACTGATTGAAGACGTCGGAGGCGCCGGGGTCGCCGGTCGGCTCGACCCACGTGTCCCGACCGTCGAGCGACGGTACGGAGCGTCCGGTGCGAACGCACTCGACGAGCCGGCCCCACCATCCCCACACGCGCTCTCCGCCGACGAGCAGTACCCAGGCGCGCATGGAGTCGGGCCCGTCCGAGCGGAGGCACGCGCCGAGCGGCGTCAGGGCGAAGCGGCCCTCGTCGTCGGCGGTGCAGACGCCGATCGCGACCAGGGCACGGAGAAGGCGCCGGATCGAGTCGGGGTCGGCCCCGACGACGCGTGCGATCTCGGCGTGGCCACGCGTCACGTCACCCAGCGCGTCGGCGACGCCAAGCTCTGCCGCGACGTAGATCGCCTGCGGCACCCAGTAGCTCGTCGCCAGGCGCGAGAGCTGGAACGGCAGCGGGATGGGGGGAGGTGCTTCGGTGGTCATGGCTTCTCCTTTCGTGCTGCGATCAGCGACGCGGGTCTTCGGCGGTCGAATGCTCCGACCGACCCGGCGTGAGGTAGAGCTCCTTCACGGTTCCGTGGAGCGTATGGCGGTGCCAGAGCCCGCGCGGCACGACGATCACGCTCCCCTCGCCGACGGGCGTCACGACCGGGCCGTCGTCGTGGAGGATGGTGGCGTCGGCGCGGCCCTCGAGGATGTAGAGCAGCTCGTCGGTGTCGGGATGCCGCTCCCACGGCGACGTCCCGCCGGACGGCGCGTAGTCGACATCAGCGCTCTCCGCGCCATCGCGCCCCCGTCCCTCCGCCCCCCTTCCCAGGCCATCACGGCCTCAGCCCCGCACCCCGCCCCCCGCTGGAACCGCAGGGCGCCCGCAAAACGCCGCAACCCTTCGCGCGCTGCCGACGACGTGTTACTCCGCCGACGCTCTCAGCGCGCAGCGCAGCTGGTGAAGGTGGTTGTCGTCGTGCCAGGCCATCTCCGTCACGAAGTCGCTGGCGGTCATCCGCCCCCTGCGGGGGTGGAGGCCGCCCCGCTGCCACTGCTCGGGCGAAAGCGCCCTGAGGTGGGCGAGCGTCTCCTCACGCCGCTTGCGGAAGGTCGCGAGCGCCTCGGCGGCATCGTTCCGGAGATACTGCCGGTCCTGGGCCCAACGGTCGGGAGCGGCAGGCTGCCCATCGGGCTTCAGGCTCATCGCTCGAGTGCCCATCCCGGCCGCCGGGAACATCGGCTCGTCCATGGCCGCGATCATCTCGAGCCGGAGCATGAAGAGCTCCTCGCTGTCACGGAGGTGACAGACCACCTCCTTCGCGGCCCAGCTCGTCGGGCCGGGTCGCCGCACGAGGGCGGCCTCACTCTGGCCGCGGATTGCCGCGGCGAGGTTGCCGGCAGCTTGGGCCAAGCGTTCCATGCGCTGCCCGAGCGGTTCCTGGGTGAGCTCTTCCGTCGTCATCATGGCCTCCTTACCAATACAGACGTCGCATATCCCGATTGCTCTCAGCCATGCCAACTTGGAAGGGGTCCGCGGGTTCCGGTGTCCCGCGTGTCCTGGCCGCCGGCGGCAGCCCCGGAAGACAAGCGCATCCGCGGTGTCTGGAGTAGTGGGAGATCCTGTATGACGCTGGACCACGCCGGCCACCCGCGACCGGATCTATGCGGGTACTATGGTGCCTTGGGGCCTGTCGAGTGATACCCGGGGAGCTGCGCATTCTTCTCCAACGGTGTCGCGCCGAGGACTCGATCGCCTGGGAACACCTTGCTGCGTGGGTAAGAGCTCGGAGCCGTGCGGTCCTCGGCGGTGTCCAGAAGCTGAGCGATGCCGACCGAGAGGATGCGGTGGCCGACACGCTGAAGAGCCTCGTCACCGCTATCCGGCGCGACGAGATTCGCGGAGCGAGCAATGCCGAGATCGACGCGTATGTCGGCACGGCCATTCGGAACCGAGCGCTGAACGTTCTCCGCGGCCGGGCTCGCCGCCGCGAAGTCAGTGCATGGGCGGCCGAAGCGCCAGACAGTCACCCGCCCGAAAGCCCAGTGGGTGACGAGGCGCCGGACGAGGCTCCGCGTCAAGACACACAGGTGATCGCGGCGGAGCAGCTGGTTCGGGCGGAAAAGCTGCTCCTCTCCTGGCCCCCCGAAGATCGCTATCTGTTCATCGCCAAGCTCAATGGAGCGTCCGCCACGGTCATCAAGCAGACGCTCGAGCGGCCGCCGTTCGATCACTTCACCGCCGTCACCACGGTCGACACCCGATTTCATCGACTTCGGAAGCGCATGATCGAGCACATCCGAGAGCCATGAGCCCGCTGCGACCATTGCCACGAGATGACGAGCTCCTCTCGGAGCTGTTGCAGCGACTCGACGAGCGCTCGTGCTTGCCGGGCCGACTTCTTGGGGAGCTGATCGCCGGCACGCTGCCGTCGGCCGACGCCGCTGACGTGCGCGTGCACCTCAGGGACTGCCTGTCTTGCCTGAACACGTTCGCGCGACTCCAGAGCCTTCACGAAAGCCTGTCTCCATCCGAGGCCTACGAGGAGCTGCGCCGCCAGCAACCGTCCGGCCATCAAGCGGGGGGCGAACCCGAGCCTCGCCTGCGTCTGGTTGGAGACTCGCCGTCTGTGCGGCGCCTGCGACTGCAGATGAGCCGCCTGGCGGGGCTGGACCAGGGGCCGCGCGCGGCGCCGCCGCTCCTGGTCGCGGGGGAGATCGGCACTGGCAAGGGGGTGGTCGCTCGGGTGATCCACGACCTGAGCCGCCGTGCCGCACGACCGTTCATCGAGGTCGGGTGCGCCGTGATTCCACCGGCGCGGCTGCCGCTCGAGCTGTTCGGCCACGAGCGGGGCGCAGCCCCCGCATCCGGGGCGACCACTTCGGGCCTCTTCGAGGCGGCCGATGGCGGAACGCTCTTCCTGGATGGGATCCACGCGGTACCGCTCGAGCTCCAGGTGACGCTGATCGAGGCCATCGAGCGGGGCTCGGTGCGGCGCCTCGGCGGGATCGAGGCGAAGTCGCTGGACGTATGGATCATCGCCGCGTCGCACGTCGACCTCGAGGATGCGGTCCGTCGCGGCGCGTTCCGCGCCGATCTGCTCGATCACCTCAGGAGCTCGACGCTGGTGCTTCCCCCCCTTCGCGAGAGGCCGGACGATATCGTGCCGCTGGCGCGGTACTTCGTCGGCCGGCTCCCCCAGCATCATGGCGGTCCCCTGCAGCTCACAACCGACGCCGAGGAGCGGCTGCGGCGCTATCGCTGGCCGGGCAACGTGCGCGAGCTGTCCAATGTCATCGAGCGCGCGGCAAGGCTTGGTGCGCGAGCCGAGATCGGCGCCGAAGAGCTCGGGTTGCCCAGGTCATAGCCATGCCGGCACGCACGGGTCAGGATTTTCTCAGGGGCCTGAAGGACGACGAGCGGTACCAGTACGCCCGGAACGATCGACATCGCTTCGCCTCGTGGTCGATGGCCAAGACTGTCACTGCGATGCTGGTTGGGATCGCGATCGCGGAGCGCCGGATCCACTCTGTGGACGATCCTGCCGCTGCCTACGTGTCCGCGTTGGCCGGCACCGAGTACGGACGCACGCCGCTCCGGCATCTGCTTCAGATGTCCTCGGGAGTCCGTTTTGACGAACACTACTCGGGACGGGACGACCTCACACGGCTCCTCAGGGAGACCATCGATCAGGTGGGCCCGGGCGGTGTCGACGCGGTGAAACCGTACAACGAACGGGTCCGACCGAGCGGCACCGTCTTCTCCTACGCCTCCGCGGAGACTCAGGTGCTCGGCCTCGTGCTCCGAAGCGCGATCCGGCGCCCGATCGCTGATTACCTCCAAGAGAAGGTCTGGGGGCCGATCGGTGCAGAAGCGGACGCGACGTGGCTCATCGACCGCGATCTCGTCACGCAGGGCTTCGCCCTTGAGGCTGGCCCGGGACGTTGGAGGTGTCGCTGCGGGCTCGATCCCTCGAGAGGGAAACTGGCAGCTGCGCCTCGGCATTACGCGAGTGATCAACGATCTCGTCGGCGAGGTCAATCGCCCTACGGGGCTTTCATGATCGCCGCGCTATACGCGCACGTCACGCCGCGGAAGGAGAGCGTAGTCAACTTTAACGCCCTCGCGCCCTCGCTCCCCCACGCCTACGCCCCCGTCCCCAGGCCATCACGCCCCCAGCCCCGCACGCCGCCCCCCCGCTGGAGCCGCAGGCACAGCATCCGGGTGAACTGCGTCTGCCCCGGCTTCGTCGAGACCGACATGTGGGCGACCGTGTCCGCGGAGCTGGGCGCGCTATCCGGCGTCCCGGCTGCGGAGTTCACCCGCCGGCGCCTGGCCTCGGTGCCGCTGGGCCGGATGGAGCGGCCCGAGGACGTGGCGAACGTGATCGGCTTCCTTGCCTCGAGCAAGGCCGCCTACATGACGGGCCAGGCCATCAGCGTCGATGGCGGCCTCGTCATGCACTAGCAGATGAGCCAGTCGTATCCAAGACACATCGATCTTGAATCCGTGCCCAATTTCAGAGACCTCGGCGGATACAAGACGCGGGACGGGCGCGCCGTGTCATGGAGGCGGCTTTTCAGAAGTGCAACGTTGCATTCCATGAACCGACCGGATACTGCCAGGCTCAAAGAGGACATCCGCCCCAGGGCGGTCATAGACCTTGGAACTCCGAGAGAGCCGAACAAACAGCGGGAAATCAGCCTCCTCGGTGAAATGGGCGCGCGCTATCACAACATACCCTTCAGACCTGATTCGGTTGACTACCTGAAGCAAGAAACGGAGCTTTTCCTCGATGCGACCGATATGGGAGAGCTTTATCTGTACCGCATCCGCGAGCCGGAATTCGGCAAGAGGCTGGTGGACTCGCTGGAGCTGATTGCCGACCGGAACAATCACCCGCTGGTATTCCACTGCCGGGTGGGCAAGGACAGGACCGGCGTGCTCGCGGCCCTACTCCTGGCGGCGGCGGGCGTGATAGACGAGGACATTGTCCACGACTACACTCTTTCAGCCCCGATCATGCCGGAAATCCGGGACCGCACGAGAAATGACCCCGCCATCCCGCCGGCGGCCAAGGAGCTGCCTGATTTCCACTGGGAGGCCTCGGCTGAATCCATGGCGCGTTTTCTTGCGCTGCTCCGCCGGGAATACGGCTCGGCCGCGGGCTATCTCAAGGCGCAAGGCGGAGACAATTCGCTGCCCCAGCGGCTGGAAGAGGCTTTGTTGGTCTAGCAGCCGCCTACGCGTTCGGACGGCCTCCTCGCCGGGCCTCCTCGGTGGCGCGGGCGTCGAGGGCGGGCGGATCGGCGGCGGTCAGCACGACGCCGTAGTCGCGGAGGGCGTCGGCGGCCGTGAAGTAGCCGCGCGCCACGTCCCGCGCGACCAGCGGAGCGTAGTCAACTTTAACGCCCTCGCGCCCTCGCTCCCCCACGCCTACGCCCCCGTCCCCAGGCCATCACGCCCCCAGCCCCGCACGCCGCCCCCCCGCTGGAGCCGCAGGCAGCGCCCGGGCCTCTGAGCAGCAGAAGGGCGAGGACCATGTAGGTTCTCACGCGTGACGCCGGGCCGATCTGAGGTCGCTCAATCATTTCCCGCCAGGGCGTTGACAGCCGCCCAACGCCGCCGTTCACCTGCGGCGGACCGAGCGACCGAAGGAAGCGAGGCCGACGTCAGGTGCAACGGCATGTTAGCCCGGGGGCAGCACCGACTCCGGAGTCACCGACGTGTGCCCTCGATCACCGACATCGGGCCCCTTGTTGGGACGACACGGACAAAGTCGAAGCCGGCCTGGGCATAGAGTTCTTCGAACTCCAGCTGTGTCCGCTCCCGGCCACCGTGCGTAATGACAAGCATCTCGAGGTCGACGAACTTGGCGGCATCTGCCTCGTCGCCGGGCGCGATGACACGGTCTACGACTAGCAACTTGGTTCGCGGCCGCATCGCTCGGTGGCAGCTTCCGAGAATTCGTATGGCGCGCTTATCGTCCCAGTCGTGGATGATGTGCTTCATGATGTACGCATCGCCGCCCGGTGGAACAGCATCGAAGAAATCGCCCGTGACCACGGCGCAACGATCCACTACCCCTTCTTGCTGAAACAGACGTCTCGCACCCTCGGCCGCATGCGAGAGTTCAAAGAGCATCCCGCGCATGCCCGGATTGGCCTTCAGGATCGTCGCCAGCAGTAGGCCATGCCCGCCACCGACGTCAACCAGGGTATCGATTCCGGCGAAGTCATAGGCTTCGACGACAGCCACCGCGTGGGCCGCGCTGACAGCAGTCATGCCGTCATTGAGCACCGCGGCGACATCAGGATGCTCCTTCAGGTAGTCGAAGATCCCTACTCCGAAGACTTGGTCGACAGCGGGTTGTCCACTCTTGATGCTGTAGGCCAGCTCCCCCCATGGGCGCCATGTGATGTCATGGCCCGCAAGGCGGGCGAAGCCGCGAAGCGAGCCCGGCACGTCGCTACGGAGATAGCGCCCCAGCGGGGTCAATGCAAAGCCGCGCTCGGGTAGGCTCGAGAACAATCCCAAGCTTGCGAGTGCGCGAAGCAGTCGATAGACAGCATCCTCGGAGGCGCCGACCGCGTTCGCGATGTCGCGCGTCGAGCGCAGACCGTCCTTCAAAAGGTCCGCTATCCCAAGTTCGGCCGCGACGCACACCGCTTGGGATCTCCATTTGCCTGTAATGTAGTCCAGCAGCCGCCCCGGCGAAACCTCCTCATCTTTGTTTCCCGAGCCCGTCTCCAGGGACATCTCGTGACCCCCTATCGCCTGGCTAACTATAATTCGGTCTCGGAATATGCGGAACTGTGTAGCGCGGCAAAAGCTGCAGCGTGTCGCAGGCTATCACGGATCAGCCCGTCAGTGTCGCTCGCGTAGAGCATAGACAACATGAACGCCCTCGCGCCCCTGCTCCCCCATGCCTACGCCCCCGTCCCAGGCCATCACGCCCCCAGCCCCGCACGCCGCCCCCCCGCTGGAGCCGCAGGCACAGTCGCTCGGCGCGGGACTGGTGTTCGGACTGGCACTATCGGTGGCGAGCACCGTCGTGCTGCTCCGCGCGCTGGAGGCGCGGGGCCTGCTGGAGTCGGGTGACGGGCGCATCGCGGTCGGCTGGCTGATCGTGGAGGACCTCGTGATCGTCCTCGCGCTCGTGCTCCTCCCCGCCCTCGCCGAGCCCCTGGGTGGAAAGCCGTTGGACGGCAGCAGCGCGCCGGACAACCTCTGGATCACCCTCGGCCTCACGCTGGGCAAGATCGCGCTGTTCGCCGTGCTCATGCTGGTGGTCGGCGTGCGAGTTTTCCCGTGGCTCCTCAAGCGGGTCGAGGACACGGGCTCGCGCGAGCTGTTCACCCTGGCCGTGGTCGCGCTCGCCCTCGGGGTCGCGTTCGGCTCCGCCAAGCTCTTCGGCGTGTCGTTCGCGCTCGGGGCGTTCTTCGCGGGCATGGTGGTCAACGAGCCGGACCTGAGCCATCGTGCGGCGACGGATACTCAGCCGCTGCAGGACGCGTTCGCGGGACTCTTCTTCGTGGCCGTGGGGATGCTCTTCGACCCGAGATCCTGATCGAACAGCCGCTCAAGCTGCTCGCGGTGCTCGCGATCATCGTTGTGGGCAAGTCGCTGGCCGCCCTCGGCATCGTGCTCGCCCTGCAGTACCCGCTGGGCACGGCCTTGTCCGTCTCCGCCGCCCTGGCGCAGATCGGGGAATTCTCCTTCATCCTGGCCGGACTCGGCGTGAGCCTCGGCCTCTTGCCGCCAGAAGGACACACCCTGATCCTGGGGGGCGCGATCCTCTCCATCACGCTCAATCCGCTGCTGTTCAACCTCGTGTCGCGGCTGAAGGTAGCCCAACCAGCGTAGCGCGACTGGAGCGCGGGGCGGGCAGCGGCGCCTCGAGCAGCGCGCGCATCTCGGCACCGTTCCACTCGCGGGCGCCGATCGCCATGCCTGCCACCTCGCCGCCCGGCTACCAGGAAGGGCCGCTTCCGGAGGGCGTTCGTGTCTACTGCGCTCCCCCGCGGGGCGACACCCGGTCGTGGAGTCCGATGCTTTCTCGGAGCAGCTCGGGCTCGACGCCGAAGTAGGGGTCGATCTCCGGAATCACCGGGGCCGACCGTCCCGGGGTGTCGCCGCGTGGAGTGCCGTCCTTGCGATAGACGGAGACCTCCGGTCGGGTCAGGCTGAGCGACCCCGGGCCTAGTGGCCCTTGTCCTGCTGATTCCGGAGCTTCCTGAGGTGCAGCTTCGCCACGTCGACCCAGTCCTTCTCGGACGGGAGCGGGCCGGCGAGCGCAATGTAGCGCTCCCAGAGCGAGATGGACTCCTTGGCATCCACTTTCTCGTAGACGAGGGCGAGGTTGTAGAGCGCACCGGTATTCTTGCTGTCCGCCTCGACCACCTTTCGGTATTCGCCGATCGCCTCTTGATACAGCCCTTTGTCCTCGTAGACCTCCGCCAAGCCCATGCGCGCGTCGAGGAAGCTGCCGTCCAGATCGATGGCCTTTTTGTAGGCCTGCACCGATTCGTAGTACAGGCCCTTCTCCGAGTAGTAGAGCTTGCCCAGGCTCACGTGGACCTTGGCATTGAGCGGGTTGAATCCCAGCGCCTTCTGGTAGGCGACAACCGCGCCATCCACGTCGCCCTTGGCGGCCTTGGCGTCGCCCAACCCCACGTGCGCGTCGGCAAAAAACGGCCGGATCTCGAGCGCCTTGCCATAGGCCTCGATGGCCTGGTCGAACGGGCGCTGCGGCGCAGTGAGGAAGAAGTCGCCGAGTGCCTTGTAGGGCTCGGGATACGCCGGATCGAGCTGAGTGGATGCGCGGAACTGTGCCGCGGCCTTCCAGCGGTTGCCGAGGTTCTGGTGGACGGCGCCGAGCGTGTACTGGGCAACCACGAACTGGGGATCGATCTCGATCGCCTTGCCGAGCAGCTCGACGGCCATGTCGTTGCCTTCCTGGCCGCCGCGGTACGCCGCCTCTTGCCCGCGCACGAAGGCCTCGAAGGCGCGCTGCGAGGTCGTCGGGCTCGCCCATTTCTGCACGCGGGCGCTCTCGCTCTCGCTCAGGGTGATCTTCAGCGCGCGGGCATACGCCACCGGAAGGCCGCGAAGGCGCTCCATGAGCGTCCTGTCCGCCACCACGACGGGGTCAAGCGCGATCCGCTCGCTCCGCTCGCCCCTGAGCTCGACGCAGCGCGGCACGATGGACAGGTCCGCCCCTGCGCGCCGCACCTCACCGTAGACCGCCACATCCGCTCCGACGGTGCGCGCCGCCGCGAGCGCGGCCTGATCATCCCAGGCGTCGGACCGGGACAGCCGCTTGAGGCGCTCGCGATCGATCTGGATCAGCGCCGGCATCTGCACGAGACCAAGGGTCAACACCTGGGCAATGCCTTCCCCGATCCACTGCTCCTGCCGCCCGAGGTCGCCGGTGGCATACGGCAGGACGATGACCGTCCGTGTCTTGGTCGCCGCCTCCGCACCCAGCGCGGTGAGCAGCGAGAGCGTGAGTGCTGCGAGGACGGCCAACTCAGGTCGCCGTTGGGCTGTCATGTCCGGGCCCTCCCTTTCCACTGCCACGCGTGCCCTTGAACCACCCCAGCATCCATGTGGACCATGCCACATCCGACTCGCCGCAGGGCGATCAGGCCTGCTTCGGCGCGGACCGCACGCCTCCCCGTCATCTCTCCGACAGCTTGCGCAAGAGGGCTTCGTCCACGCCGGGGCCGGGGCCCCTGAACTCTTGCCGTACGGTACCACCACTCGCGCGAGCTGGGAGCCGACCATCTGGTCCGCTCGCCGCGGGGCCATGCCCACCAGGTAGACACCTTCCTGAGTGGTCGGGAATCGTCCGCGATACCGGCCCGGCCTGATCTGCTCCAGCCCGACGACGTCGCTAACACCAGCTCACGGTCCCCTCGGCTGAGGAGCCCGCGCCACGTCATCCTCAACCCCTGCTGTTCACCCTCGTCTCGTGGTTGAAGACAGCCCGACCGGCCCAGCGCGACGTCAGCGCGGCGCGGGCAGCAGCGTCTCGAGCAGCGCGCGCATCTCGGCGCCGTTCCACTCGCGGGCGCCGATCGCCATGCCCGTCACCTCTCCGCCCGGCTTCACGAGAAACGTCGCGGGGAGGCTCGTCACCCGCCAGGCCTTCGACGTCGCGAGATCGGGGTCGAGCCCGATCGGGAACGTGAGCCGCTGATGGTCCAGATAGGGCGCGAGCAGGCCGCGCGGCGCGCCGCGATCCACCGAAACGCCGATGACGACCAGCCCCCGCTTCCGATACGCCTGCCAGAGCGCCTCGAGGGTCGGCATCTCGACCGTGCACGGCGCGCACCACGTGGCCCAGAAGTTCAGGACGACGAGCTTGTCCCGGAAGGCGTCGAGCGCTACCTCCCCATCGGCGGGGAAGAGCATAGACAACATCAACACCCTCGCGCCCCTGCTCCCCCACGCCTACGCCCCCGTCCCCAGGCCATCACGCCCCCAGCCCCGCACGCCGCCCCCCCGCTGGAGCCGCAGGCACAGCGCACAT
>Ga0210378_10001550_pt1 | contig 12031 bp, 12 predicted proteins | sample PLM1_60_b1redo_FD_155465 | JGI IMG/M metagenome (GOLD analysis project Ga0210378, IMG submission 155465) | Groundwater sediment microbial communities from an aquifer in East River, Colorado, USA - PLM1_60_b1 redo | ecosystem: Environmental > Terrestrial > Soil > Riparian zone | place: USA: East...
CACCTACCTTACCCAACCAGCGGACTGCGGCACACCCTCTGCAGGCGGTCAGGTCGTCTGCAAGCGGTCACATCAGCGGCTCGCCGCGCATCGTCGCCGCGGCCACCTCGCCGATCTTCCGGCGGCTGTTGCGGGCCTTCGCCCGCAGCCGGTTGAAGGCCGTGACGGCATCGACGCCGTCCCGGGCCATCACGAAGCCGATCCCCCGCTCGATGGTGACCCGGTAGTCCAGCGCGTACTGCAACTGGCCGGCCAACTGGTCGCTGCGGTGCGCCGCGACGCTGATCGCCAGCAGGTTCTCGATGACCCGTGCATACCAGCCGAGCGCCTCGACGTCGTCGTCGTCCCACTCCCTGGGGTGGTCGACGTACGCGTCCAGGATGCCGACCGGGCCGCCTCCGAGCCGCACCGGAACGCCGAGGACCGCTCGCACCCTCGCCCGGTCCAGCACGGCGCGCAGCAGCGGCCACCGGTCGTCGGCGAGCACGTCCGCGGTGCGCACCGGCTGGTCCAGGACGAACGCGTCGACGCAGGGCCCCTCGCCGGTCTTCAGCTGGGCGTACTCGAGGTGCCGCCCGGCCTGGTCGGAGGCCGCGACGTAATGCAGCTCGTGCGCGGTGTCGACGACCAGCAGGCCGGCGCCGGTGACCGAGAACAGCTGACCGGCCGCATCCACGACCTGGTTGAGCAGGCCGGCCATGTCCAACTCGCCGACCGCTAGCCGGTCCAGCCGGCGCAGGCTGGCTTCCAGCGCCTCGCGGTCCACGCTCACCCGGACCTCCGTATGCCGGCCCCGTCACCGGCATTATTCCGTCATTGTGGTCCGGACCGGTACGGGTCGAGCAGAAGCTGGAGGCGGCGGACCAGAGCATCCTGGTGCCGCGACTGAACGGCGGCACGAAGCAGGGTGGCCAGTACGTCGGCGAACGCCCGGGCGCCCGCCTCGTCCTCCTCCGTCCAGGACCGCGCGTCGGCGCGGTAGAGGTCCAGCACCCCGACCGGCTGGCCGGCGACGCTGACGGGCGCGGCCAGCACGGCCCGGATGCCGGCGCCGTTCAGGTCTCCGGCGGCGTGCAGGCTGTGGTAGGCCGGGTCGGCGGTGATGTCCGGTGTGCTGACGGTCCCCCGGGTGGCAAGCGAGTCGAAGCCGGGCCCGATCCCGTGCCGCAGCTGCGCGGCCTCCAGTGCGCCCCCACCCTCGTCCGAGGATCCGACGTAGCGCAGCCGCTGCTGCTCGTCGAGCATCATGAGCCCGGCGCCGGTCACCCTGAGCACGCTGCGGATCGCGTCCATCGTCTGCTCCAGCAGGGTGCCGAGATCCGCGCCGGCCGGGTCGAGGCCGCCGATGCTGGCCCGCAGCGCCGCGGTCACGTCGGCGGCCGGGTCCTGTGCCATGCTGTCTCCTCGGCGCCGCGGGGGGCGGCCTCCTGCGCCGGCATCTGGCCTCCCGCCCAGCGCGAGCCGCTGGCGGCGACGGGGCGGCGTGGTCCTCCCTGCTTGGCTGAATTCCCTCGCTGCCCGCTCCAAAACCCCTGGCCGGCGTGCCGGACGACCATCGCTCGCGCCGGCACCGGGCCGCCGGCTGGCAGACTCGGCCCATGAGTGCGCGCAGCGAGCGAATCGGCTGGCACAGTGCGTCTGGTGCCTCATGTCCGCCCGCAGCGAAGCGAGGACGGGCATGAGCGAGCGGGAGGCGGGTGCGGACCGCCGGATCGCGGTGGTCGACATCGACGGCGTGGTTGCCGACGTGCGGCACCGGCTGCACCTGGTCGAGCAGCGGCCGAAGCGGTGGGAGGAGTTCTTCGCGCTGGCTGCCGAGGACCCACCGCTGGACGAGGGCGTCGCCCTGGTGCACGAGCTGGCGGCCGGGCAGGACATCGTCTGGCTCACCGGCCGGCCGGAGCGGACCCGCTGGCTGACCGAGCGGTGGCTGGCCGAGCAGGGACTGCCAGCCGGCACGCTGCTGATGCGCCCGGACCGGGACTACCGGCCGGCCCGGTTCACCAAGCGGGAGGAGCTGCGCCGGCTGCGCCGCCGGCGGGAGATCGCGGTCGTGGTCGACGACGACCCGGAAGTGACCGCCACGCTGGCCGAGGACGGCTTTCCGGTGCGGCTGGCCGACTGGCTGCCGCACTCCTCCACGCTGCGCGCCGCCCAGGAGCGCGACGGCCGGACCTGAGTCCCAACGTAGGCTGGGCGCGTGACGGACCGCGCAGCGGTGACGCACCACGCACCGGTGCGGCCCCGCAATGACCCGCGACAGTACGACGACCTTGCCGCCGAGTGGTGGATGCCGAACGGCACGTTCGCGATGCTGCACTGGATCGCCGAGGCTCGTGCCGGCCTCATCCCGCCGGCCGAGCGGCCGGGCGCGGTGCTGGTCGACCTCGGCTGCGGCGGCGGGCTGCTCGCGCCGCACGCCGCCCGGCTGGGCTACCGGCATGTCGGGGTCGACCTCGGCCAGCGCGCGCTGGAGGTGGCCCGGGAGCACGCCGTGCTGCCGGTGTGCGCCGACGTGGCCCGGCTTCCGCTCGCCGACGAGGTCGCCGATGTCGTGTCCGCCGGCGAGATCCTCGAGCACGTGCCCGACCTGCCGGCCGCCGTCGCCGAGGCGTGCCGGGTGCTGCGGCCGGGTGGCACGCTGGTGATCGACACGCTGGCCCGGACCCGGCTGGCCCGGCTGGTCGCGGTGACCATCGGCGAGCGGGTGCCCGGCGGGGCGCCGCGGGGTATTCACGACCCGGCGCTGTTCGTCGACCGGCGGGACCTGGTCGAGCGGTGCGCCCGGCATGGAGTGCGGCTGACGCTGCGCGGCTTCCGCCCGTCCGTGCTGGGCATGCTCCGGTGGCTGGTGCGCCACGACCGGCCGGTCCGGCTGGTCCCCACCGGGTCGACTGCGGTGCTGTTCCAGGCGTACGGCGTCAAGGAGGAGATGCGGTGACGGCACCACGGTCCACAGTGGACGAGCTCGCCGGGGACGGCGGGCGGGCCGGCGAGGTGGGCCGGCTCGCCGACCCGGCTGCGGGGCTGGCCGCGGCGCGAGCCGTCGCCCCGCGGCTAGCGGAGCGGGCCGACGCGCACGACCGGGCCGGCGCGTTCCCGGCCGCCGACTTCGCCAGCTGCGCGCAGCCGGGCTGCTCGGGCTGATGGTGCCGGCCCGGCTCGGCGGTCCGGGCGCCGGGTTCGCCGACTACGCCGAGGTGGCGATGGCGCTGGCGGCCGGCAACGGCGCCACCGCGCTGGTCTTCAACATGCACGCCTCGGTCACCGGCGCGCTGGCGCAGACGCCGGACGATGTGGCCCGGGCGCTCGGGGTGCCCGAGTCGTACTTCGCGATGCGGGACCGCGCGCTGCGGCAGGCGCTCGACGGCGCCCTGTTCGCCGTCGCGATGAGCGAGCGCGGCGCCGGGAGCCGGCTGTCCGCGCTGCGCACCGGGTACGAGCCGGTCGACGGCGGGTACCGGATCCGGGGCGCGAAGACGTTCGTCTCCGGCGCCGGCCACGCCGACCTCTACCTGGTCGCTGCCCGGGCCGCGGGCTCGCCGGCCGGCCCGGGCAGCCGCCCGACCGTCTCGCATTTCCTCGTCCCGGCCGGCGACGGGCTTGCCGTGGAGCGCACCTGGGACGCGCTCGGCATGCGCGCGACCGGCAGCGAGGACGTGCACCTCGACGTTGTCGTCGGCGCCGACGCGCTGCTCGGCGGGATCGAAGGACTCACCCTGCTGCTGGCCCAGGTGATGCCGCAGTGGCTGGTCGCCTCGTACGCGGCGGTGTACGTCGGGGTCGCCCGGTCCGCGGTCGACGCCGCGGCCGCCCACCTCACCGGCCGCGGGCTGCACCGGCTGCCGGCGGTGCGGGCCCGGGTGGGCCGGGCCGAGGCGCGGGTCGAGGCGGCGCGGCTGGCCGTGCTGGAGGCGGCTCGCCGGGTGGACGCCGCGCCCGGCGACCCGGCCACGAACCGGTGGGTGTGGCGGGCGAAGCTGCTCGCCGGCGAGACCGCGATGGAGGTGGCCGCGTCGATGCTGGAGGCGGCCGGCACCTCGGCCACCCGGCGCGGGCACCCGCTGGAGCGGATCTACCGGGACGCCCGGTGCGGGTCGCTGCAGCCGGCCACCAGCGACGTGTGCGCCGACTGGCTCGGCATGGCCGCGCTCGGGCTGGACCCGGAGAACGACGCCGAGGTCGCCCGGTGGTGAGCGCCGGCCCTGCCGGGGGGGTCGCGGGGGGCGGAGCCCCCCGTGCGGGCGTCCGGATCACCGGGATGGGCCATGCGGTGCCGGCCGGGTACGACCAGCGGACCGTGTGGGAAGCGTACTTCGCCGGTCACTACGCCGACGTCCCGGCGGCCGAGCGCATCTTCGCCGCCGCCGGCGTGCGCACCAGGCACGCGGTCGCCAACCCGGTGTACGAGGACGTCTCGCGCTGGGGCACCGCGGCCCGGATGCGGCGGTATCTCGCCGAGGCGATGCCGCTGGGAAAGGATGCGGTCGCCGCCGCGCTGACCGACGCCGGGGTGGACGCCGCAGACGTCGGCCTGTTCGCGGTCGCCTCCTGCACTGGGTACGTCACGCCGGGCATCGACATCCGGCTGGCCCGCGACCTCGGCATGGCCGCCGACGTGCAGCGACTGCTGGTCGGCCACATGGGCTGCTACGCGGCCATCCCCGGGCTCGGCGCGATCAGCGACTTCGCCACCGCCCGAGGCCGGCCGGCCGTGCTGCTCTGCCTGGAGTTGCCCTCGCTGCACCTCCAGCCGCCCACCGACGAGGTGGACCAGGTGGTGGCGCACGCGCTGTTCGCCGACGCCGCGGCGGCGCTGGTCGTCCAGCCGCAAGCCGCCTCGGCCGGGTACGAGGTGCTGGACGTGGTCGCCCGCACCGACGTGACCACCGCCGAGTACATGACCTGGGACGTCACCGACGCCGGCTTCCGGATGGGCCTCTCGCCCCGGGTGCCGGCGGTGCTCGCCCGGCACGTCCGCGGCGTCGTGCACGGCATGCTGGACCGCAACGGCGTTGCGCCGTCCGATGTGGACGGTTGGGCGGTGCATCCGGGCGGGCGGCGGATCCTCGAGGTGGTGGGGCGCCGGCTGGGGCTGTCCGGCGAGGCGCTGGACGCCTCCTACGGCGTGCTGCGTGACTACGGCAACTGCTCCTCGGCCACCGTGCTGCTGGTGCTCGCCCGGCTGCGGTCCGCCGCCGCGGTGCGCGCCGGCCGGCACGCGGTCGCGATGGCGTTCGGACCCGGGCTGACCCTCTACGCGGCCCTGCTCCGGGCGACCTGAGGCGTACTCGTTCATCCCCTGCTGGGGGCAAGGCCGGCTCGGCTGAGCCCGGGCGTCAGCCGCCGGCGAGTGCGCGCAGCAGCGGCGCGGCCTTGGCGTGCGCCTCGGCCACCTCGGCGCCGGGGTCGCTGCCCCAGGTCACGCCGCCGCCGGCCCACAGGTGCAGCCGGCCGCCGGCGGCGGCGACGGTGCGGATGGTCAGCCCGAGCTCGATGCGGTCCGGGGTGACGAAGCCGAGGGCGCCCATGCTCGGCCCTCGCCCGACCGGCTCGAGTGCGGCGGCGAGCCCGACCGCGGCCAGCTTCGGCGCCCCGGTCACCGACCCGCCGGGCAGCAGCGCGCGCAGCAGCGCGGCCAGCCCGGTGCCGGGCCGCAGCTGAGCGGCCACGGTCGACTCCGCCTGCCAGAGCCCGCACCACTCGCGCACCGCGAACAGCGACTCGACCCGTACCGTGCCGGGCACGGCGAGCCGGCCGAGGTCGTTGCGTTCCAGGTCCACGATCATGATGTGCTCGGCGCGCTCTTTCGCACTGGTGAGCAGCGCGCGCCGGCCGGCGGCGGTGGCCGGCCGGGTGCCCTTCACCGGCCGGGTCCGGGCGACCCCGCCGGCGACGACCACCAGTGACTCCGGTGAGGCCGAGGCGACCGCCCAGCCGGGGCTCGCCGGACCGGTTCCGGTCTCCGGCCCGCCGCCACCCGGCACCCCGCCGTACCCGGCGCCGGCCAGCAGCCCGCCGTAGGTGGCACCGGGCAGGGTCGCCACCGCGGCGAGCGCGGCGGCCGGGTCCCCGCGGTATGGCGCGGACCGGTGCCCGACGACGTTGACCTGGTAGACCTCGCCCGCGGCGATCTGCGCACGGACCGCGCGGACCGCGGCGGCGTGCTCGGCGTCGGTCCAGCCGAGGGTCCAGGTGCCGACCGCGCACCGGGCCGCCGGCGGCGCCGCCGGAGGCACCGGTGGGGGCCGGCCCCCGGCCCGGGTCAGAGCCCCGTACACCGCGTCGGCGGAGGCGTCGTAGGCGACCGCAACCAGATCAGGCACCTCCGGCGCCGGGCTGACCGCCCCGGCCGCCGCGCCGGACATCCGCGCGGCCGCGGCCGCGCCGACCAGCACTGCCGCTCCCACCGCAGGGCTGGCGGCCGGGCGCCGGCCGTAGCCGGACAGGTCGTCCACGCTCGCGGTGGGTCGCCGGCCGGAGCCGGAGAGGTCCCCTACCGGCAGGCCGTGCTCACCCAGGAATGCCTCCAGCAGCGCCGCCGGGTCGCCCCCGTCCCGGACGCGCCACTCGACCCGGGCGCGCTCGACGAGCCGGCCAGCGAGGCCGGCCGGAGCGCCCGGTGGGGCGGGTGGTGCCGGGAAGATGCGCAATCGAGACCCGAAGAGAGCAATATTTGAAAGACGGGACGAGCCGACGACGTCCAGAATTGTGAGTAGAGCCACCTCAACCAGCCGCATCACCTACCCCGACCGATGGATCCGCCATGTGCCAGCACTACCCAGCGTGCCCGCCCGCCGAGGCGTCGGACCGGGACGCTGCCCACGTCATCTCCAGCCACCCCGAGCAAGGCTGGAGCCTGTTGTGCAACGGCGTGGTGCTGTTCGAGGACACCGGCGAGATCCTTCCCGACGGCCGGGCCATCGGCCCGCGCCGGTGGTGCCCGGGCGGCCTGGCCGGCGCGGCCTGAGCCGCACGGCTCAGTCCTGGTAGGCCGACACCGGGGGGCAGCTGCAGACCAGATGGCGGTCGCCGTACGCGCCGTCGATGCGGCGCACCGGCGGCCAGAACTTGTCCTCAGCCCAGCTGCCCGTCGGGTACGCGGCCACCTCCCGGGGGTACGGGTGGCTCCAGGCGGTCTGGGCGACGGAGGCCGCCGTGTGCGGCGCGTTGCGCAGCGGATTGTCGGTACGGTCCCACTCGCCGCTGGCCACCTTCGCGATCTCGTGCCGGATCGCGATCATCGCCTCGCAGAACCGGTCGAGCTCGCGCAGGTCCTCCGACTCGGTCGGCTCGATCATCAGCGTCCCGGGCACCGGGAACGACATCGTCGGCGCGTGGAAGCCGTAGTCGATCAGCCGCTTGGCCACGTCATCGACGGTGACGCCGGTCTCCCTGGTGATCCGGCGCAGGTCGACGATGCACTCGTGGGCGACCAGCCCGCCGCGGCCGGTGTAGAGCACCGGGTAGTGCGGGCGGAGCCGAGCGGCGACATAGTTGGCCACCAGGATCGCCGACCGGGTGGCGTGCAGCAGGCCGTCCGGGCCCATCAGCCGGAGGTACGCCCACGAGATCGGCAGGATCGACGCACTTCCCCACGGTGCGGCCGCGACCGGGCCCGGCCCCGAGTCCGGTCCGGCCAGCGGCTGCAGCGGATGGTTGGGCAGGTACGGCGCCAGGTGCGCGCGTACGCCGACGGGCCCCACCCCGGGCCCGCCGCCGCCGTGCGGAATGCAGAACGTCTTGTGCAGGTTGAGCTGCGACACGTCGGCGCCGAACCGGCCGGGCTTGGCGAGGCCGAGCAGCGCGTTCAGGTTCGCCCCGTCCACGTAGACCTGCCCGCCCGCCGCGTGGACGGCCGCGCACGCCGTCGTGATGTCGCTTTCGAACACGCCATGCGTGGACGGGTAGGTCACCATCAGCGCGGCCAGCCGGCCGGCGTGCGCGTCGATCTTGGCGCGCAGGTCGTCGACGTCGACGTCGCCGTTCTCCCGGCAAGCCACCACGACCACGCGCATGCCGGCCATCGCCGCGCTGGCCGCATTGGTGCCGTGCGCGCTGGACGGGATCAGGCAGGCGTCCCGGTGCCCTTCGCCGCGCGCCCGGTGGTAGGCGTGGATTGCCAGCAGCCCGGCGAGCTCGCCCTGCGAGCCGGCGTTCGGCTGCAGCGACACCGCGTCGTAGCCGGTGAGCTCCGCCAGCCACGCCTCCAGGTCACGGATCAGGTCGAGGTAGCCGGCGGCCTGCTCGGCCGGCGCGAACGGGTGCATGCCGGCGAACCCCGGCAGGCTGATCGGCTCCATCTCGGTGGTCGCGTTCAGCTTCATCGTGCACGAGCCGAGCGGGATCATGCCGCGGTCCAGCGCGTAGTCGCGGTCGGCCAACCGGCGCAGGTAGCGCAGCATCGCGGTCTCGCTGCGGTGCCTGGAGAACACCGCGTGCGTGAGGTACGCCGAGGTGCGCCGGATCGCCGCCGGCAGGGCCTCCGTCGTGGCCGCGTCCAGCTCGTCCACTGTGGACTCGTCGGCGGTCACCCCGACGGCGGCCCAGACCGCTGCGAGGTGCTCCCGCCCGGTCACCTCGTCGCAGGCGATCCCTACGGTGTCCGGGTCGGCCAGCCGCAGGTTGACTCCCCGCTCGGCCGCGGCGGCGACCACCGCGGCGGCCCGGCCGGGCACCCGGGCCAGCACGGTGTCGAAGAACGCCTCGTGCAGCACCTCGATCCCGGCGCGGCGCAGCCCGGCCGCCAGCACCGCCGCGTACCGGTGCGCCCGGTTGGCGATCGCAGCCAGGCCCTCCGGCCCGTGGTACACCGCGTACATGGCGGCGATCACCGCCAGCAGCACCTGCGCGGTGCAGATGTTGCTGGTCGCCTTCTCCCGGCGGATGTGCTGCTCGCGGGTCTGCAGGGCGAGCCGGTACGCCGGCGTGCCGTCGGCGTCCACCGACACGCCGACCAGCCGGCCCGGCAGCGACCGCTCCAGGCCGGCGCGCACGGCCATGAACCCGGCGTGCGGGCCGCCGAAGCCGAGCGGCACGCCGAACCGCTGGGACGAGCCGACGACGACGTCGGCCCCTACCTCGCCGGGCGGGTGGAGCAGGGTGAGCGCCAGCAGGTCGGCGGCGACCACGACGAGGGCGCCGCCCGCGTGCGCGGCCTCGATCGCCGGCGTCAGGTCGCGGACGGCCCCGCTCGCGCCCGGGTACTGCAGCAGCAGGCCGAACACGTCCCGCCCGGCCAGTTCGTCCGGCAGGTCGGCAGGAGCGAGCGCGGCGCCGCCGGCGGCGGCCGCGTCGGTAGGCGGGCCGGCCGACTCGCCAGCAGCGAGGTCGGCGACGACGACCTCGATGCCGAGCGGCACCGCGCGGGTGCGAACGACGGCGATCGTCTGCGGCAGGCAGTCCGCGTCGACGACGAAGACCGCGCCGGCCGGAGCCTTGGAGCCGCGCCGGCACAGTGCCATCGCCTCGGCCGCGGCCGTCGACTCGTCCAGCAGCGACGCGTTCGCGGTCGGCAGCCCGGCCAGGTCGGCGACCATCGTCTGGAAGGTGAGCAGCGCCTCCAGCCGGCCCTGCGAGATCTCCGGCTGGTAGGGGGTGTACGCGGTGTACCAGGCCGGGCTCTCCAGCACGTTCCGCCGAATCACCGCAGGGGTGATCGTGTCCGAGTAGCCCAGGCCGATCATGCTGGTGAGCACCTGGTTGCGCCCGGCCAGCGCCCTGAGCTCGGCGGCGACCCGGCTCTCGCTGCCGGCCGGCGGCAGCCGCAGCGGCTCCCGGATCAGGATCGAGCTGGGCACCGCCGCGGCGCACAGCTCCTCCAGCGAGCCGTAGCCGACCGTCGCCAGCATCTTGGCCTGCTCGTCGGCGTCGGCCCCGACGTGCCGGGAGACGAAGGGGGCGGCGGCCTCCAGGTCGCCGAGGGCAGCGCGGTCGCTCATCTGTTCACGGCCTCCGAGATCGGTTCCTGCTGATGTCAGAGATATGCCCGTCCGCGACCGAGCGTTGCGCCGAGTGGCGCCTCGTCGCGGTCGCGACCGGCGTCCCCCTCTGTCCGCGCACCGTCCAGAGTCGCCTCGCCCGCACGGTCCGGTCGCCTGAGAGGTTCCGGGGGGTTGCCCCTTCGGCGCCCCAGCTGGCTGGCTGGGAACTCTCCCATGCGGGGTCTGCAGCGCCCCCGACGGTACCAGCGCGAGCCGCGCCACCGCGCCGACCCGCCGACCCGCCGAATCCCGCTAGCCGCCGACCCGCGAGCCACCCACCCACGACCGCCGGCGGCGCCGAGGAGGCGCCGCCGGTGACGGGGGATCTGTCGTCACCCCGCGCGCAGCGGTCGTCACCGTGCAGGACGGGTGATGGTGCGGGGCCGCGGCGGCCCGGCGGCATGGGCGAGCCGCGGGGCTAGGCGGGGGGCTAGGCGGGGGACGAGCCGGGGGCTAGCCGGCGGCGGTCGCGCGGCGGTGTCGGCGGTGGGCTAGCTCGTCGGCGACCGAAACCGGCTCGCCGGGCGCGGGCTCGGCGCGTTCGCCCGGAAGCTCGGCCAGCGAGCCGGTGAGCTCGCGCAGCGCCCCGCTCACCGCGATGCCGAAGACGCCCTGGCCACCCTGCAGCAGGTCGACGACCTCCTCCGGGGAGGTGCACTCGTACACCGTCGTGCCGTCGGACAGCAACGTGATCTGGGCGAGGTCCTGCACGCCGCGGGCCCGCAGGTGCTCGACGGCGGTGCGGATGTTCTGCAGCGAGACGCCCGTGTCCAGCAGCCGCTTGACCACCTTGAGGACCAGGATGTCCTTGAACGAGTACAGCCGCTGCGTGCCGGACCCGGCGGCCGCCCGGATCGACGGCTCGACCAGCTTGGTGCGGGCCCAGTAGTCCAGCTGCCGGTAGGTGATGCCGGCCGCGTTGCAGGCGGTCGGGCCGCGGTAGCCGATCAGCTCGTCGGACACGGGCGAACGGACGTCGACATCGGTGAACAGAGCCTCCTGCCGCGGGCCGCCGCCGTCACCGGGGCCACCGGGCGGGTTCAGCTCGCTCACCGTGCACCCCGCCCGGTCGCGGCACGGCGTTCGTGCTCGACGTTCGCTAGTGCGTCGCTCACGGAAGCCTCCTGAGCCGCTCCGATGCCACCGGAGGGGAAGTCACACGGTGGGAATTCGGACACTATGCCGCCAGGCGCCAGCGGTCAACGCACACGGCCGGCGTGTCTCAATCCTCAACCTGAAGTAAAGACGAAACGACGCTCACTGCCCCGCAAAATCGTCTGGTGAGATCGTGTCGAGGAACTCCCGGAACTTTTCGACCTCGTCCTCCTGCTCGTCCGGGATCGCGATCCCGGCCTCGGCGAGCACGGCCTCCTCACCATAGATGGTCGTACCAACGCGGAGGGCGAGGGCGATCGCGTCCGACGGGCGGGCGCTGACTCGGGCGCCGCCGGCGAACACCAGCTCGGCGTAGAAAACCCCGTCGCGCAGGTCGGTGATGTGCACCGCCTCGAGCCGAGCTCCCAGCGCGGTGATCACGTCACGCAGCAGGTCGTGGGTCAGCGGCCGGGCGGGGCGCACCCCCTGCTGCTCAAACGCGATCGCAGAAGCCTCCACCGCACCGATCCAGATCGGCAGGTACCGGTCGCCCTCGGCCTCCTTGAGCAACACGATGGGCTGGTTGACGGGCAGTTCGACCCGGACCCCAACGACACGCAGCTCATTCACAGCCGACGCCCTCCGACGAAAGACCTGCCTTGACGACGCTACACGCTGCGCCCGCCCGGTGCGCTCTGAGCAAGGTGTTCCGTGCGGGTTCTCCCGCGCCGCGGTTCCCGTCCCGGACCGCCGCACTTCTCCCCTCTGAACGCACCCGGCCGCCGACCGGTTCGACCGTTGCCGCAAGGTCCGCAGCGCCGGCCGCGCGGGCGGCCGTGCACCGCCCGTGACGGCACCATTCGACGCCCCGGCGTAGCCGGGGCGCGATGCGCGCGGCCTTGCTAGCCCAGCTCCGCCCGCAGCCCGGCCTTCACCAAAGCGGCGTGCAGCCG
>Ga0210378_10001552_pt1 | contig 12026 bp, 8 predicted proteins | sample PLM1_60_b1redo_FD_155465 | JGI IMG/M metagenome (GOLD analysis project Ga0210378, IMG submission 155465) | Groundwater sediment microbial communities from an aquifer in East River, Colorado, USA - PLM1_60_b1 redo | ecosystem: Environmental > Terrestrial > Soil > Riparian zone | place: USA: East...
GCCTCGGCCGCTGGCTCCATCGAGTCCCCACATGAAAAGCATCACGGACACCCTCATTGACCAGAACGTGTTGTGGTGGTCGTCGCCGAGCACCCGCTGGCGGGCGGCCAGGGTCTGCTCGTGCAGCGTACGGGCGCCTTGGAGGTCGCCGAGGTTTCGGCGGGTCTCGGCAAGACCGTGCATTGACCAGAAGGTGTCGGGGTGGTCGTCGCCGAGCACTCGTCGGCGGGCGGCCAGGGTCTGCTCGAACAGGTCGTGGGCGCCTTGGAGGTCGCCGAGGCTCCGGCGGGTCTCGGCGAGGCTGTTCATCGAATTGAGAGTGTCGGGGTGGTCGTCGCCGAGCACCGGCCGGTAGCCGGCGAGAGTCTGCTCGTGCAGCTCGTGGGCGCCTTGGAGGTCGCCGAGAACCCGCCGGATCACGGCGAGCCTGTTCATCGACCCGAGAGTATCGGGGTGGTGATCGCCAAGCACCCGCCGGCGGGCAGTCACAGTCGACTCGAACAGTTGGCGGGCGCCCTGCAGGTCGCCGAGGTTCCGGCGAGTCGCCGCGAGGCTGTGCATCGAATGGAGGGTGTCGGGGTGGTCGTCGCCGAGGACCCGCCGGCGGGCGGTTAGCGTCTGCTCGTGCAGGTCGTGAGCGCTCTGCAGGTCGCCGAGGTTTCGGCGCGTCTCGGCGAGGTCGTTCATCGAGGACAGGGTGTCGGGGTGGTCGTCGCCCAGCACCCGCCGACGGCCATCCAGGGCCTGCTCTTGCAGCGTCAGGGCTTGCTGGTACTGGCCTCGGCTCGACAGATATACAGCTGCCTCGTTGAGTAGCAGCGCCGTCGCCTCAGGCTCGACGCCCAACGTGTCGGCGTAGTCAACGACAGCCAGCGCATGGGCCAGCAGACGTGCGCAGGCCGGCCAGGCCGCCACGTCGTTGGGTGCGTCTGGGAAGGCCGCGCAGACCAGCCGGACCGCCGTACCGGCCCACTGCTGCTGGTCCTCGGGGCTGAGGCTGGCACGCACCACGGTCTGGACTAGACGATGGACGGTCAGGGTGCCGGCGGTTGCAGTGACGAGGGAATAGCGGCGCAGCGCGGCAACCGCCGCGTCGAGTGCGAACAGATCAGTCGCCAGCTCAACCAACTCGTCGGGCTGCTCATCGACCAGTTCGGCGAACAGCTTCCTTGGGATGTCGTCAGGAGCCAGAAACGCGCACGCCTCCAGCAGCGCCACGGCCCCTGGCGTCTTGCCGACCCGCTCCAGCGAGACTTGCCAAGTCGTTGCCACCGTGTCGGCTGGGTTGCGGTCACGTGGGCGGCCCTTAGCGAGCGTCCGTGCCGGGAACTGGCGCAGGCGGTCCAGGTAGTCGGCCAGCGAGATGCGGGTCTCTCGCACATAGGCACCCGCCTGTTCCAACGCGAGCGCGAGATAGCCCAGGAGTTCGGCCACCTCGGTGGCCGCCTGCCGGTCGCCACTGTCTGTACGACGCAGCAGGAACCGGATCGCCTCCTCCGAGCTGAGCAGATCCAGTTCTATCAGCTTCGCCTGCGAGTCCCAGCTCGCGTCGCGGGAGGTGACCAATACCTGCCCAAGCACTACCCGCGGCAGCACGTCGGCTAGGAGGCCGCTGAAGATGGCTGATCCTGTTCGGACGGTCATCTCTGTAGCAGCACAGGAATCGGTCGCCCAGTTGGCGTGATGGCCTGCTCTGGGCAGGGTCGCGGTCGGGCGGGTGGCAGCTGGGCTGGCCGGTCAGCCCAGCGCCCAAGCCCCGTCCCGGCGGGTGAGGCCGAGGACCAGCAGCCGGCGCAGGTTCAGCGCGGCGACCCGGACCGACAGCCACACGTGGTTGCGCTCGATCCCAAGGTAGGGCACCCGCCGGCAGCCGTCGGCGACCAGCCAGGCGATCGACCGTTCCACCATCGGCCGCCAGCGCCGGTAGCTGTCTTGGAAGCCGCGGGTGGTGGCGCGGCGGCGGGCGGCGCGCAGCTCATCCTCGTGGGGGTGGACATGGATGGTGCGTCCGCCGGTCGCGGTCGTGCAGCGCTGGCGCAGCGGGCAACGCTGGCAGCGTTTGCCGAAGCTGGCCTGCCCGGACGGGGTGATGCGGGCCTTGGAGCCGGCCGGGCAGGTGACCGTGCCGGCCTGGGTGTCGATGGTGAAGTCGTGCTTGGTGAAGCCGCCCGGCACCGCGCTGGTCAGCGGCCCCGGCTTGATCGTCTGGGCATGCTTTGCTGCCCGAAGCGCCGCGCGGGTCTCCCCGGACCCATACCCGGAGTCGCCCAGCACCTCCAAGCCGGGCTCCTCGCCGTCCAGCAGCTCCACGCCGGTCGGCCCGTCGGGGGCGCTCGCGGTGGTCAGCGCGCACTCGGTGAACAGCCCGGACTGCGGCTCGGCGGCGACATGGGCCTTGTAGCCGTCGCGCTTGTGCGCGCTGGTCTTGCGGGTATGGCGCGCCTGCGGGTCGACGGTGGAGAGCACCCGATCCTTGGCGACCTTGCGGGCGATCCTGAAGGCCCCCGGCCGCTCGCCCGCCTCCACGTCCTGGCCGGCGACCAGCGCCAGCAACGCCACCGCCTCGGCCTGCTCACCACCCACCTCCAGGCCGGTGACCGCCGCCAGCACCGCCAGCGCGTCGTTGACCAGCCCGGTGACCAGCGCCTGCTTGGCCGCAGGGTCGTCCCAGGCACACACCGGCTTGCCCGGCTGGTCGTAGTCGTGCGCGCCCACCTGGGCCTTGGACGCTTGCGGCACCAGCCGGCGGGCCCGGCGGATCGCGGCGACCAGCTGCGTGACCGTGTCTTGGGTGGCGACCGCATCATCGAGGATCGTGGAGTCAAGCACCCGCCGGCGCCGCCCGGCCAGCACCCCGGTCGCATCGACCACCTGGCGGACCGCGTCGAAGATCCGCCTGGGCCGAGCCGAGCGGCGGATGCGGGCTCGCCAGTACACCAGCACCGTCGGGTGGAAGCCCTCGTCGTCCAGCCGCAGCCCGCAGGCGACCTTCCAGGCGATGTCGCGCCGCAGCGCGCTGATCGCCTCCCGATCCGACAAGCCCTCCAGCGCCTGCAACACCATGACGCTGGCGACCACCTCGGCCGGCACCGACGGATGCCCCCGACCCTGGCGGGTCAGGTCCGCGAACGCCGCAGGTGGGAACAGCTGGTGGCGGTGGTCGGCAAGAAACGCATACACCGACCCGTCAGGGACCAGATGCCGGCACCAGACGGCCGCGTCCATCTGGGCATCGGAGGCATGGCGGGCTGGGCTCATGCCCGCAGTCTGCCCGCCCCCAGCTCCATACGCGAACTACCGCATCGACCCGATCACCCAGATCGACAACACCGACAGAAACACGCCCGATCAGCAGGCTCCTAGGGTGCGGGGGCCGGGGGTCCCGCCCGCCCGACTGGTTCACGTGCGAGGGAGGGTGGGACCCCCGGCCCCCGCCCCGGACACCCCGGGGATCAGCCCGCGCGCCGGGGCCGCCGCCGGACCACGTCGAGCAGCAGCCCGATCTCCTCGACCCCCAGCAGCCGGGCCACCACCAGATAGCTGCAGAGCCCCGCGGCGACCCCACCAACCACCGTGACCAGGTCGCGCAGGAACCCGGGCCCCAGCGGTGCGCCGGCGGCCCGGCCGACCAGCCCGGCCACCACCGCCATCACCACCCCGGCGACGAGCATGCGGGCCACCGACCGGAGGATGCGGCCGCCCTCCAGGCCGCCGATGCGTCGCGAGAGGAAGACGAGCAGCAGGGTGGAGCCGACCGTGTAGTGGGCCGCGTGCCCGAGGGCGAGGCCGGGGATCTTCCAGGGCTCCGGCAGCAGCCCGAACAGCAGCAGGTTGGCGACGACGTTGGTGCCGACCGCGACCAGGTTGAGCAGGAAGGTCGTACGGGTGTCCTGCAGGGCGTAGAAGGCGCGCAGGAGGAGCTGGAAGGTCGAGAACGGCACCAGCCCCAGGACGAAGACGACCAGCACGCGGGTGAGCAGGTCGGTGCTGGCCCCGGTCACCACCCCGTGCTCCAGCAGCAGCCGCACGATCGGCCCCGCCAGCGCCAGGTAGCCGAGGGCCGCGGGCAGCAGCACCGCGGCCGTCAGGCGGATCCCCCTGGCGAGGGTGGACCGGAAGGCGTCCCAGTCGCCGGCCACGGCGTGCTCGCTGAGCGGCGGTAGCAGGGCGGTCATGACCGACACCGCGAACACGCCGTGGGGGAGCTGGAAGAAGATGAACGCGGTCGAGTAGGCGGTGTAGCCGCCCTGCACCCCGTAGGCCAGGACGGGGACGAGCAGGTAGCCGAGCTGGTTGGTGACCACGTAGCCGACGGTGAAGGCCGACAGGGTGGCCAACTTGCGGATCGCCTGGTCGCGCCAGTTCCACACGAAGTGGAAGCGGAAGCCGATACGGCGCAGGAACGGCCACTGCACCAGCGTCATGGCCGCGACCCCGGCGGTGGTGCCGAGGCCCAGCAGCAGCTTCTGGCCGGTGGTCACCTCGCCCACCTGCGGCACCTGCTGGCCTACGAGGAAATGGAAGGTGAGGCCGACCGCGATCACGACCAGGTTGTTCAGGATCGGCGCGAACATCGGCACGCCGAAGCGCCGGTTGGCGTTGAGCAGCCCGGTCATGACCGACCCGACCCCGTAGAACACGATCTGCGGCATGAACATGGCCAAGAGCTGCCCGCCGAGCTGGATGGCCTCGGCCCGCTCGGCGGGGCTGCCCGCGTGGATGTAGAGCCGGATGATCCAGGAGGAGGTGGCCATCGTGGCCAGGGCCAGCAGGCCGAGCCCGACGATCGCGATCGTCATGGTCGCCCTGGCGACGTGCCACGCCTGCCTGACCCCGCGGGTGTTGCGGACCTCCACGAACACCGGCACGAAGATCGACGACAGGATCCCGCCGAGGACCAGCTCGTAGATGATGTTCGGGGTGGTGTTGGCGACGTTGTAGACGTCGGCGAGGCGGCTCTCGCCGACGCCGAGGGTGGCGACCAGCACGGTCACCCTGAGCAGCCCGGTCACCCGGGACAGCAGGGTCCCGGTGGCCATCAGCGCGGTGGAGCGGGCCAGGCTCGGGTCGGCCCGGGGTCCCTCCCCTGTGGCCGCGGCCTCGCTCGCCGGGGGACCGCCCCCGGTCCACCGGGGCACCCCCTCGGGGTTCCCCGGACCCCTCCCGATCCTCCGGGGGACCCCCTCGGGGTTCCCCGGACCCCTCCGCCTCATGCCGGGCCGCCGGCGTCGCGGGCGGCGCGCCGCCTGCCGCGTCGCCACCAGAGGAGCAGGAAGCCGGCCGCCCCGCCGCTCAGGACGAGCGCCACGCGGTTGAACGCGGTGGAGACGAGCACGACCTCGCCGTCGGCGATCGGCTCGGCGCCGTCCGAGGTGAGGACGTCGACCCGGATCGGGAAGGTGCCGGTCGTCCGGGTGCCGACCCCGAGGAGCTGCGTCGAACGGCGGTGCGGCTCCAGCACGAACGGCTCGCTCGACTCGGGCGGCAGGTCGACCTTTGGGGACGACAGGCGCAGGACCACCGTGAGCCGCTCGGCGCTGTCGTTGCGGACCGTGATCGGGATCGTGCCCCTCCTGGCGGTGAGGGTGACGCGTGTCGCCTCGACGTCGACCAGCCGGTAGACGTCCGCGATGCCCCGCTGGACCGCGCGGACGAAGGCGCGACCGCGCGCCCTGGCGGTGGCGGGCCGCCAGTCGCTCGACTCGGCGATCAACAGGTCGCGGTCGAAGTCCCCGGCCGCCGGGCGGAATCCGGGCCCGACCGACCCCCGGAAGCTGGCAAGCTCCGAACGGACCTGGTCGACCCTGTCCAGGTAGGCGTCGGGCAACCCGGCAGCCACGTCGTGGGCGGTGATGGTGGCCAGCCGGCGCTCGCCCTGATCGGGTCCCTGCGCCACGCCGTCGGCCAGGGTCGCCGCCCGCTGCACGCGCAGCCACGGGACGGCGGCGAGGCCTCGGACGAGCGCGCGGAAGAACGGGGCCGGCGGCCGCCAGCCGCGGGGAGGGGCGAGCAGGATGCCGCGCGGCTCGCTCGAGTTCGGCCGCTCCAGCCAGGCGACGGCGGTCTCGGCCAGGATCCGCTGGGCCCACTCGGCCGGGGCGCTCGCCGCCCTCGGGTCGGTCAGCGCGGCCGACAGCGCCGGGTCGCCGACCAGGGCGCGCTGGCGCTGCAACATCCCCTCGCCCAGGTCGACGGTGGCGTTCTGGGTGAAGGTCGCCGAGGTTGGCAGCCGCCGCGGGTCCAGGACCACGGTGTCGGCGCCCGCCGCGGCGAGCGTCTGCAGCACCGCGGCGTCGATCGCCCCGTCGACCGGCCACGCCAGGCGCTGATCCGGGAGGGTCCCGAGCCCGGCCCTGAGCACGCTGCGGCCGACCTGCAGGGCCGTCTGGCCGTCGGACCTGTTCCTGACCAGGGCCGGCAGGTCGGCGTCGGCGTAGGGGAAGGCGGCTGGGGGGTTGCCGCTCGCGGCCGTCTTGAGGTTCTCCAGGAACCTGCTGGCGTTGCGGGACCGCTGGTCTCCGGCTGGCACGGTGGTCGACTTCCCGCCGCTGCGTAGGCGCCAGCTCCCGGCCATGGCGGTGGCCTCCTCGACCAGCAACCCGTCGACCACCATGGTCAGCGCCGGCGCCCCGGGACGTGCCAACTCGGCGGCGACCGCCCCGAGCGAGCCGCGCGGGCCGAGCAGCTCGCCGAGCCGGTCGTCGACGAACTCGCCGCTCGAGTTGCGGTGGGGTGGCTCGTGGAACGGCACCAGCAGGGCGGCTCGGAGCGGCTGGGCCGGGCGCGCCGGGAGTTGGACGACGAAGGTGGCGAGCCTGGCCGTCAGCGGTCCGGCGGGGGTCGCCGCCTGGACCCGGATCGACAGCGGCAGGACCGCCCCGACGCCGCCCGCCCCGAGCCTGGGCGGCACGGCGACCCGCCGCGGCTCCAGCCCGAGGGTTGCCCCGGGCGCGACCTCGGCGCCGGGCGGCTGGAAGCTGTCCAGCCCCCCGCGCCCCAGCGCCGGCTCGCCGGGGGCGGCGAGCAGGCTGGACAGCTCCGAGCGGGTGGCCACCGGCTGCCCGACGAGGACCTGCACGGTGAGGTCGCGCGCCGGCACCTGGCCGTGGTTGCGCACTGCGACCCGGTAGCGGAGCGGCGTCTCCGGGCCGACCATCGGCGAGATGGACAGCAGCACGATCTCGAGGGCGGAGCCGGCCGGCTGCGCCCGCCCCCGCCCCGGCGCCGCGAGCCCCGCCGAGACCGCCAGGACGACCGCGACAACGGCGACGGCGAGGAGGACGCGCCGGCTCACCCCGACCGACCGGCGGATCCCCCCGGTGCGCCCTGCCTGGCCAGCGCCGCCGGGATCAGGTCGAGCAGCTTGCGCTCGTTGGCGAAGGCCATCCGCCGCCTGGCCTGCTCGAGGATGAACCAGTCCGCGTCCTCCATCTCGCTGTCGTGCCTGGCGAAGTCACCGCCGACCGCACGCATCAGGAAATAGTGGACGAACTTGTGGTAGCGGGTCTGCTCGGGTGTCCAGACGAACCAGTAGTCGATGGTGTCGAGCGGGCCGATCAGCTCGACCTCCAGGCCGGTCTCCTCGCGGACCTCGCGCACGGCGGTGTCGGCGACCGTCTCGCCCGGCTCCTGGGCGCCTTTTGGCAGCGTCCATTGCAGGGCGCCCCGGGCCGAGCGGTGGGCGACGAGCGCCACCGACGCGTCGGGCCGAGGCTGGGCGAGCACCACCCCGCCGGCCGAGACGGCACGGGCGGTCCGCACGGTCAGCTTCCCTGCCTGGTGATGCGGGCGACCACCGCGCTGGTCGCCTTGACCAGGTCGGCGCCCCGCACCTTGAGGATCACGCCCGGCTCGCCGGCGGCCGCGTAGACGACGTCCTGGGCGGCGACCTGCTCGTCGACGACCAGGGTGGTCGGGCATTCCAGAGCGACCGGCGGCACGAAGGCGAGCAGGTACCCGGTGAGCCCGGGGGCACGGTCCGGGGGGACCGGGCTCAGTCCCTCGCGGCCGAGCAGCTCGGCCACGCTGGCGGTGTCCACGGTGGCGTCGGCGGGAGCCAGCGCCACCACCGCCCCGCCGTCGTCGGCGAGCAGCGTCGGACGGCCGACCGCGACGGCCGGCAACCCGAGGACGCCAGGGGCGGCGGCAAGGTCCCGCAACGGCCCTGGGAGCTGGAAGAGCTCGTGCACGACGTCGTCGGCGAGCAGGTGGTTGTGGACGTCGATGCTGGATCGCACGGGGGGTCTCCAGTGGAGTCACATCGGCGGGCGCGCGACCCCGAGTATAGCGGGAGGCCGGAGCGTGGACGCCCCGGCCATCATCCCTGCGGACGACCTCCGCGCCGGCCCCTCAGCGCGACCCGCCCTTGCGGCCGATCCGCTGGTAGAACTCGATCCCATAGCGCTGCTTGGTGGTCTCGCCGCCTTTCTTCCCCCCCATCCGCCCGATCTTTCCGAAGAAGTCGTCTCCGTACCGCTTCTTGGTGGTCTGTCCGCCCTTGCGGCCCGCCTCGGCCCTGCTCATCTTCCTGATGGTCGGCATCGAACCACCTCCTCCCCAGAGCGGTTGCCTCGTTGCCGCCCTCGTAAACCACCTAGTTCGGCCCAACCCCAGCGGTATGCTGCCGAAGATGAGCGAGCTCTCCCCGGCGCAGCGTGAAGCCCTCGGCGCCCTGCTCCGGGCCGCCCCGTTCGCCAAGGTCGTCCGCGACCTCGGCGAACGCTTCGCGCAACGCGGCCACGAGCTGTACCTGGTCGGGGGCACCGTTCGCGACGCCCTGCTGGACCGCGCCTCCCCCGACGTCGACCTGACCACCGACGCTTCCCCGGACCAGATCCTGGCGGTGGTGCGGGCCAGGGGATGGAGCGACCGCGTCTGGCTCCAAGGGGTCCGTTACGGCACGGTCGGGGTCCGCAAGGGCGACTTCCGGCTGGAGATCACCACCTTCCGGTCCGACCGCTACCGGGAGGACTCCCGCAAGCCCGAGGTGACCTTTGGGCGCTCGGTCGAGGAGGACCTGGCCAGGCGCGACTTCACGGTCAACGCGATGGCAATGCGGCTGCCTGACGGGCCGTTCGTCGACCCCCACGGCGGGCTGGCCGACCTGGCCGCCAGGCGCCTGCGCACCCCTTCCAGCCCGGCCGTCTCCTTCGAGGACGACCCCCTGCGCATGCTGCGGGCCGCACGCTTCGCCGCCCAGCTCGAGCTGGTACCCACCCAGGAGACGGTCGCCGCGATCACCGAACGCCGCGACCGCCTGCAGATCGTCGCCCGCGAGCGGATCCGCGACGAGCTCGAGAAGCTGCTGCTCGGCCGCGCCCCGGCGAAGGGCCTATGGCTCGTGGTCAACACCCGTATCGCCGACGAGTTCCTCCCCGAGCTGCCGGCGCTCGCCCTGGAGCAGGACCCCGTCCACCGCCACAAGGACGTGCTGCGGCACACCATCGCGGTGGTCGAGCGGACGACCACGTTCGACGCCGACGACCCCGACCTGACCCTGCGCATGGCTGCGCTGCTGCACGACATCGGCAAGCCGCGCACCCGCCGGGTCGGCCCCGAAGGCGTCAGCTTCCACCTCCACGAGGTCGTCGGCGCCAAGATGGCCGAGCGGCGGCTCACCGAGCTGCGCTTCCCGACCGACTTCGTCGCCAACGTGCGCCAGCTCGTCCTGCTCCACCTCCGCTTCCACACCTACCGGCTCGGCTGGAGCGACTCGGCGGTGCGACGTTACGTGCGCGACGCGGGGCCGCTGCTGGACCGGCTGAACTTCCTGGTCCGGTCGGACTGCACCACCCGCAACGTGTTCAAGGCCAGGCAGCTCGCCGCCTACTCCGACGAGCTGGAGGAGCGGATCGCCCGCCTGGAGGCCGAGGAGGAGCTGGCCAGCATCCGCCCGCCGCTGGACGGTCGCCAGGTGATGGCCCAGCTCGGCATCCCGCCCGGCCCGCCGGTCGGCAAGGCCCTGGCGCACCTGCTCGAGCTGCGCCTCGACCGCGGTCCGATGACCGAGGACGAGGCCGTCCAGGCCCTCGGTGAGTGGGCCCGGGCCGAGGGTCTTGGGGGGTCCGGGGGGCTCAAGCCTAGCCCCCCGGTGGATCAGGACCCACCCGGCGAAGCTGACGGCGGGTCAGGGTAGCCGGACGACGACGCCCTCGTCCGGGCCGAGCCGGAGCGGGTCCAGCCCGACCTCCGCGGTCGCGCGGGCGGGGTCGGTGGCCAGCTCTAGCCGGCCGCGGTCGGCCCCGAGCCCGGGCTGGTACGACAACGGCTGGCTGGTGAGGTTCAGCGCCACCAGCAGTCGCTCCTCCCCGGTGGTGCGCAGGTAGGCGTAGCAGCCGTCGGGGGCGTCCGGCAGCGCGTGGTAGTCGCCGGCACGCAGGGCGGCGGAGCCCTTGCGGTACCAGATCAGCCGCCGGTAGAGGCTGATCAGAGAGGCCGGATCGTCCCGCTGGGCGGCGACGTTGACGGTGACCGCGTCCCGCCCGATCGGCAGCCACGGCTCGACGCCGGGTCGGCCGCTGAAGCCGGCTCCTGGCGAGCCGTCCCATTGCATGGGGGTGCGCTGCGGGTCGCGGCCGTCGACGTCGACCATCCGGTCGGCGGGAACCTCGCCGTCGGTCATGCCGATCTCGTCGCCGGCGTAGACGAACGGTGTGCCCCGCAGGGTGAGCAGCAGCATGGCGGCCACCCGGGCCCGTGGCTGGCCGTTGCCGCCTTCGTCGTAGCGGCTGGCGATGCGGGAGACGTCGTGGTCGCCGAGCATCCAGGCCGGCCAGGAGTACTGCGGGAGCAGGCCGGTGAACTCGTCGACCACCGAGCGGAAGGCCGCCGCCTTCCACGGCTGGGTGAGGAACACGAAGTTGTGCGCCAGGTGGAACTCGTCCTGCCCGGAGCCGTAGTAGCTGGCGAGCCTCGCGAGGTCGAGTAGGTAGACCTCGCCGACCGCCATGCGGTCGTCGTAGGCGTCCAGGGTGCGCCGGAAGCGGCGCAGGATCTCGTGGACCTCCGGCCAGTCCTCGTCGCGCCGGTCCACCGTCTTGAGCTTGGCCAGCCGTGCGGCCCTCGCCTCGGCGCTCTTGTCCAGCTCCGCGTCGTCGCCCAGCTCGACCAGCGGGTTGTCCAGCAGCTCCGGGTCGCGGGCCATCTTGTGGGCGACGTCCACCCGGAAGCCGTCGACGCCGCGGTCCAGCCAGAAGCGCATGACCTCGTCCATGGCCTCCCGGACCTCCGGGTTCCACCAGTTGAGGTCGGGCTGCTCCGGCGTGAACGAGTGCAGGTACCACTGGCCGGTCCGCTCGTCGAAGGTCCAGGCCCGGCCGGTCCTTGGGAAGGCGCTGATCCAGTTGTTGGGCGGGGATCCGTCCGGCTTGGAGTCGCCCCAGACATACCAGTCCCGCTTGGGGCTGTCGCGCGACGCCCGCGACTCGAGGAACCAGGGGTGCTGGTCGGAGGTGTGGTTGGGGACCAGGTCGATGACGATCCGGATGCCGCGGGCGTGGGCCCCGGCGACCAGCCGGTCGAAGTCGTCCAGGGTGCCGAACAGCGGATCGACGCCGGTGTAGTCGGCCACGTCGTAGCCGAAGTCGACCATGGGCGAGGGGTAGAAGGGCGACAGCCAGATCGCGTCCACCCCGAGCGAGGACGGGGTACCGTCGTTCAGGTGGTCGAGCCGGGCGGTGATCCCCGGCAGGTCGCCGACCCCGTCGCCGTCCCCGTCCGCGAAGCTCCTGGGGTAGATCTGATAGATGACCCCGTACCGCCACCAGTCACCTCTGGCCACGCCGCCTCCCTCCTCGTCGTGCGGTTGCCTGATCCACCGGGGCACCCCCACGGGGTTCCCCGGACCCCTCCGGATCCACCGGGGCACCCCTCGGGGTTCCCCGGACCCCTCCGGATCCACCGGGGGCACCCCTCGGGGTTCCCCGGACCCCTCCGGATCCACCGGGGCACCCCTCGGGGTTCCCCGGACCCCTCCGGATCCACCGGGGCACCCCTCGGGGTTCCCCGGACCCCTCCGGATCCACCGG
>Ga0210378_10001554_pt1 | contig 12020 bp, 13 predicted proteins | sample PLM1_60_b1redo_FD_155465 | JGI IMG/M metagenome (GOLD analysis project Ga0210378, IMG submission 155465) | Groundwater sediment microbial communities from an aquifer in East River, Colorado, USA - PLM1_60_b1 redo | ecosystem: Environmental > Terrestrial > Soil > Riparian zone | place: USA: East...
GGCGGCGATTCTATCCTACGGCCGCGCGAGCAACAGCCTGACGGGGTCGTGGTCGGAGGCACGGGGGCTCGCGTCGGGCGAGGCGTTGGGGCCCGCGTCGCCGAAGTCGACGTTGACGTGCAAGGGCCCTAGCGCGAGGACGCGCGGGACGAGGGCCGCGTCCACCAGGACGTGGTCGACCGCCTGGTACAGCCCCTGCGCCGCGTAGGTGTAGACCCTCTCCGAGCCCCCGCTGGCCTGCGGGTTCACGAGGCGGCCGCCGGCCGTGAGGCGCTGGAGGGGCGCGCTGTCCTCGAACGCGTTGAGGTCCCCGAGGACGATGACCGGCACGTCGGTCTCGGCGGCCTTGAGCTCGTCCACGAGGGCCCGGACCGCGTCGGCCTGGGCGATGCGGTCCCGCTCGTCGGCGGCCGCGTCGCCGGAGGCCGCCTTGAAATGGTTGACGACCACCGTCAAGCGCTCGCGGTTGTCGAGGGCCTCCAGCCGCACCACCAGCGGCGGCCGGGTGAACATCGCGGACGGCCGCGCTTCGGCCGAGCGCAGCCATAGCCGTCCGGAGTTGTAGAGTAACCCCACGTCCAGGCCCTGCGGATCCGTTCCTTCGACGAGCACCGGCCGGTAGCCCACGGGAAGAAGCACGGGCTGGGCCGTGAGGTCCTGCAGGACCTCCATCTTCTCGACCGCCTGAACGCCGATGACGTCCGGCAGGCCGGCGAAGCGGGCGATGGAGCTGGCCCGGCGAGCGAGGCCGGCCGCATACTGTTCGGGGCTCGGCACCTCGTCGTCCTTCCCCGGGTCGTCGGCCGCATCGAAGAGGCCTTGCAGATGGTAGGTCGCGACGCTGAGCGCCGCCGGCGAGGCGGCCGCCGCCGGCGGCCAGGCGCCGGTACGCTCCACCGTGAGCGAGCGCGCGGGAGGCACTTCGACCTCGTACTGGCCGGAGGCCTCGCTGAGCACGCCGGTGAGGTCGCTCACCCGGTCGCCCTGGCTGAGCGTGAGCCATCCGGCGGGGGCGGACAGCCCCAGCTTGCGCCCGTCCGTGTCACCCCGGTAGAGGCGGCTGATGCCGCTCGACTCGGGCATCACGTAGGACTCGCCGAGGTGATCGGTGGCCGCCACTACCCGCGACACGGGCAGGGACACGAGCATCCCCTCGCAGGCCTCGAGGTAGACCGCCGCCGCCGATGAATCGGAGGGGGGCGCGAGCCGGACGGCCTCGAGGCTGCCCGCGTAGGCGCCGCCATCGGCGACGCTCTCGAGCTCGAGCGCGGTCAGGCCGAGGTCATTGCTGACCCGGCCCGTGACGGTGACGCGATTGCCGATCGTCACCGCGGCCGGACGGGTTGCCGTCCGCACGAAGATGCCGTCACTCGTGGCCGCGTTGCCGTCACAACCCGGCTCCTGCATGAAGAATCCGCCCCGTCCGGGCTGGAAGTCGGCGGTCACGACTCCGGTCGCGGAAACGCGCGTGCCGATCATGGCCGGCGTCGGGCCGGAGCCCTGGATGGCGCAGATGCGGACGCTCTGGGCGAGCACGGACAGAGGCGCGAGGGTGATGAGTCCGACCGCCGGCAGGATGGATCGGGCGGCCCCGAGCATAACGGGCAAGTGTACACTCAAGCGTGGAAGCCCTTCTCGTCAAGTATGGCTACATCCTGCTCTTTGGCGGCGTGATCGTCGAAGGCGAGATCTTCCTCCTCACCGCCGCCTTCCTCGCCCACCGCGGCACCTTCGACCTGCCGACGGTCGTCGCCGTGGCCGTGGCCGCCACCATGCTCGGCGACCAGGTGTACTACCAGGCCGCCAGGGCCCGCGGGCGGGCATGGCTGGAGCGGCGCAAGGGCGCGCGGGCGAAATACGCCCGCATCATCGAACTCACGGCTCGACGGGGGCCGTGGCTCCTCCTCGTCAGCCGATACACCTACGGCTTCCGCATCGTGATCCCCGCGGCGTGCGGCGCGGTGGGCATGCCGGCGGGGCTATTCACTTTCATGGACTTCCTCGCGGTGGCGGTGTGGGCGGGTCTGATGGCCGCCCTCGGCTACTACGGAGGGGCGGCGATCGCCGGATACCTCCACGACTTCCAACGGATCGTCGTGTGGATCGTGGTCGCGGGGATCCTGTGCGTGGCCGCGGTGCTCTCCTTCCGCCGCATGACCCGCGAGGTCCGCCTCCGCGAGCTGGGCATGGCCGACGTGCACGCGGTCATGCCGTTCGTCATGTCGCTGCTGGGGGTGGTGAACATCGCGTCCGCTCTCTGGCCGCACTCGGCCACCACGCGCGCCGTGAGTCGACTCCTGCCGCTGGAGGTGAGCCACGGCTCGCGCGCGGTGATGCTCTTCGCCGGGATCGCCCTGCTCCAGGTGACCCGCCACCTCGCCCGGCGCAAGGAGCTGGCCTGGTGGGTGGCCGTCCTGGCGCTCTCGCTCTCCTTCGTCTCCCACGTGTGGCCGGAGCTGGACGTGACCGACGCGCTCGTCTCCGGGCTTCTGCTCGCCTATCTGCTCGCCTTCCGTCGGCGCTTCCACGCGCTCTCCGATCCGGCCAGCCTGCGACGCGCCCTCGTCATGGTCCCCGTGCTCGGGGCGGTAGTGGTGGCCTACGGCTGGCTCGGCTTCACGCGGCTCGGCCTGAAGTTCGAGTGGCCGCCCGGCGCGACGCCGCTGATGGAAGCGGTGCGGGACGGTATCCTCATACAACCTCCGCGCGTCCGGCCTCTGGGCCGCGACGCCGAGCGCTTCGTGAATTCCCTGGCCGTCGCGGGGTGGCTGGCACGGCTCTACGGGCTCGTGCTTCTGTTGCGGCCGGTCGTGGTGAGGGGCCGCCAGGAGGCGCCGCCCGAGGTCGTCGAGGACCTGACCCGGCGCCATGGGCACCGCTCGCTGTCCGCGTTCGCGGCTCGCGCGGACAAGCACCACGTCGTCGTGGCCGGGGAACGCGGCCTGGTCGCCTTCGCCGTGCGCCACGCGGCGGCCATCGCCTGCGGCGACCCGCTGGCGCCGCCCGAGGCGCTCGATGAAAGCGTCCGCGACTTCGTCGAGCGGTGCCGTCGCAACGGCTGGACACCCGCCTTCTACGGGGTGGCGGAGGAGAACCTGCCCGCCTACCAGAAGGCGGGCCTCAAGCTGCTGCCCATTGCGCAGGAGGCCGTGCGGTCGCTGCGCGAAGGCCTCCCGGCCGCGTGGCCGGAGGCGCTGTCGGCGAAGCTCGACGAAGCGCGCGCCGCGGGGCTCCGCGTGCGCCGCTATCATCGCTCCCTCGTCCCGGAGCCGCTCCTCGACGAGCAGCTCGAAGAGGTGTCGGAGGCATGGCTGAAGGAGCGCCGCCTGGGCGAGCTCCGATTCAGCCTCGGGTCGTTCTCGTTGGAGGAGATCGACGGCCATCCGATGTTCGTCTGCGAGTCGGCGCGCGGTGTCGAGGCGTTCTGCTCGTGGCTCCCGTATGCGGCGGCCCGCCGCATGGTCCTCGACCTCCTCCGCAAGCGGCCCGACGCCGCCGCGGGCGGCCGCGAGCTGCTGCTCGCCGAAAGCCTGGCCGCCTTCGCCGAGGCGGGGCTCGAAGAGGCCAGCTTCGGACTCATCTCCGTGTCGCGGCCGGAGGCCGTAGGCGGTCCGCGCAAGGGCAACTCGCGGCTGGAGCGATTCCTGGACCGACTGGGAACCGCCTACGGGTACAGGGACCTCTTCGACCTCAAGGATGCGTTCGGCCCGCGGTGGCAGGCGCGGTATCTCGCGTTGCCGAGCGACCGCAGCCTGCCGCGCGTTGCCCTCGCCCTGGCCGACGTGCACACGACGCGCGGGTTGGGGCAGTTGCTGAGGCGCTGACTGGTCACGGGCTGTTCAAGGGCTGAACCCAGACGAGTTCGAGCAAGTGTGCTTCGGAGAAGCGCTGGTCCTTAGCGCCAAGACCGAAGGCAAGAATCCCGTCTACTACGTCCTCGGCGAAACCGAAGCCGGGCGTCGCTTGTTCTGCGTGGTCATCCGCTTTCCGGACGGAAAGGGTTATCCTGTTACGGCACGCGATATGACGCCCAGCGAAGCGGAGCGTTACGCTGCCTGGAAGAAGCCATGAAGATTCCGACGACTGATTCGATTCGCGAGTTAGCGGAATTCTGGGACACTCACGACCTGACCGAGTTTGAAGATGATCTCGAGGAAGCGAAGGAGCGGGTCTTCATATCCAACTCGTTCCAGGACGAGTTCGACGAATAATGTCAGTCCCGGGGCGCGTCTGGAGTCTTACCGCCGCGAACGGGCGACGCGGTGCTCGTTGCGGCTCTCGGCCTTCTTCGCCGCCGGCCGCTCGCCCAGCTCCTCGAGCACGCCCAGGATCAAGAGGGGCCACACCGTGGTCGCGTCCGCGAAAACCTCCGCGAAGCGACCGCCCTCGGCGGGCGGCACGAACTTGCCCCAGGACACGCCCTCCGAGTACGTGCAGCCCGACAGGCCCCCCCAGTGCGTGGGCTCCGGACAGATGCGGACGGCGTAGTGGTAGCGCGGTGGCTTCAGGTCCAGCCCCAGGCGGTGGTTCATGATGTCGATGTACGGTCCCACCTCCTGCGCCCAGTTGCGGGGCACGCCGCCGCCGATCGTGAAGATCCCCAGCCGGTCCGCGCCGAGGCTGAAGCGCGCGAAGCTGTTCAGGTCGAGGTACGGGTTGAACCGGGGAATCGCGGCGAAGAGTGAGTCGAGCTCCTTCGCCCCCTCGCGCCTGGCCTTCCGCATCGTCCACGTCGAGAGGTCGAGACCCAGCTCGGAGTCGGTGAAGGCGGGGACGTAGACGGGCACGCCCTTCTCGTACGCGCTGCGCAGGACGCCCGCCCCCTGTTTGTCCTCAGCCAGCAGGCGCCCGATGGCGCGGCAGATGATCTCGCTCGACAGCTCGCCGGTGAGCGTGTCCAGCGCGCGGGAAGTGAACTCCTCGACGTAGTTGAGGTTCGCCTCCATCTCCAGCGTGTCGTAGACGCGGTTGTAGCCCTTTTCGAACAGCTCCTCGTCCGACATCCGGGGGTCGTGGCGGTAGTGGACCATCCCCACCGCCTCGGAGAGGCCGTGGGCCATGAGGGCGCCGGTGGACACGATCGCGTCGACCATGCCGGCGTCGATCATCTTCGAGATGACCTTTCCCATCTTCGCGATCGTCATGGCCCCCGAAAGCGTGAGGACCACCCGGCACCCGGGGTCCTTGACCATGGCGGTGGTCACGTCGAGCGCCTCGCCGAGGCTGCGGCCGCTGAACGCGGTGCGCGACATCCCCCGCAGGAGGGAGGCGAACGAGGTGACCTCGTCGAGGTCCAGGCTCTCGAGGGGGACCAGGCCGTCCTGCCGTCCGTCGTGGAACTCGCGCGTCTTGTTCATGCACACCCCCGTGAGGATCGTATCATCGGGAGCGTGCGTATCGAGGAATTGCGGCGCCGTCTCGACGAGCTGTACCTCCACTACGACCATCGGTTCGTCGATCCCGACCCGCTCCAGTTCGTGCGCGCCCAGGACGCGGACGAGGACCGGGAGGTCGCCGGCCTCATCGCGTCCGCGCTCGCCTACGGCAACGTCGTCCAGATCAAGCGCAGCATCGGGACCGTGCTCGCCGCCCTGGGAGAGGGGCCGGCGCAGGCCGTGCGCCGCCTGGATCCGCGCGCGGCCGCCCGCCGTCTAGCGGGCTTCCGCCACCGGTTCAACGACGGGCGCGACGTGGCCTGCCTGCTGTTCTTCATCCGCCAGATGCTCGAGCAGGACGGCTCGGTGGAGGCTTTCTTCGCCCGCGGACTCCAGCCCGGCGCCCCCGACGTCGGTCCGGCGCTGGCCTCGTTCTCCGCGCGCGCGCTCGCCCTCGACCACGGGGGCCTCTACGGCCGCCGGGCGTTGCCCGCGGGCGCCGGCGTGCGGTTCTTCTTTCCGTCTCCCGTCGACGGTAGCGCGTGCAAGCGGCTCAACCTCTACCTTCGCTGGATGGCGCGCCGCGACGGCGTGGACCTCGGCGTCTGGCGCGCCGTCGATCCCGCCGGGCTCGTGATCCCGCTCGATGCCCACATCTATGCGATCGCCCGCCGCGTGCGGCTCACGCGATACCGCTCCCCGGGCTGGGCGATGGCGGTGGACATCACGCGGCGGCTGCGGCGGCTCGACCCCGCCGACCCGGTGAAGTACGACTTCGCCTTCCACCGCATGGGTCTCTTCAAGAAGAAGGACGAGATCCGCGGGCTTTTGTAATGTAGTTCGGGGGGGTACGAAGAACGACAGCACCCCCCCGCGCGCATTCGCGCTCCCCCCCAGTCGCTCGCGGCGGAGTGAATCCGCCGCTCGCTGCTTGTTGCTCACTCCACCGGCGCGAGCAGCACCACCGAGTAGCCGACGGCCGGGCGTGACCCCGGGTTGGCGTACGAGTGGCGCTGGTCGCCGCGGAACGTCATCACGTCGCCCGGAGCGAGCTTCCACTGCTCGCCGGCCACGGCGAGGACGATCTCGCCCGTCTCGCACGTGAGGTACTCGCGGGTCCCCGGCATGTGGGGCACGCCGGTCATGCGCCCCCGCGGGGGCAGCTCCATCCGGTCGATGAGCACGCCGGGGATGCGGTCGGGGAGCAGCTTGCGCAGCAGGACGTCGCCCTGCTTCCGCGTCGGCAGGCTGTCGCGGCGGTAGAGCCGGCCGGAGGCGCGCGGGTTGGCCGTGAGCTCTTCGATCGGGACCTGCAGGGCGAGAGCCGCCCGATGGAGGACGGAAAGAGTGGGGTTGGCCGCGCCCGACTCCAGGTGGCCCCACGTCGCGCGGGGAAGGCCGGCCAGACGGGCGATCTGCTCCTGGGTGAGGCCGCGGGACTCCCGCAGCTGCCGAAGGTTGGCGGCCAGGCGTGAGGCCAGAGGGTCGCTCATGCCCAAAGATTAGCTCCGCGCCAATGCATTGGCAAGGATGTTGGTGCCTTGGAGGAGACGGCCTATGTTGGGGGCGGAGGTCGGAAGCATGCGGATCGACGGGTCGGCGGCGCTGGTGACGGGGGGCAGCCGGGGGCTGGGCGCGGCGCTGGGCCGCGCGCTGGCCCGGGAGGGTGCGCGGGTCGTGCTCGTGGCGCGAGCCGGGGAGGAGCTGGAAGCGGTGGCCGCGGAGATCCGGACCGCCGGAGGCGAGGCCCACGCCGTCGCCGGCGACGTCGGCGATCCTCGCTCGGCCGCGGCGCTGGCCGGCGCGGCGGCCGCGCTCGTCGGCCCGCTGGACCTCGTCGTCCACGGCGCCAGCACGCTCGGCCCGGTGCCGCTGCGTCTGCTCCTCGACACGCATCCCACGGAGCTGGAGCGTGCGCTGGCCGTGAACGTCGTAGGGCCGTTCCGGCTGACGCGCCTGATCGCCGGGGGAATGGTCCTGCGCGGCCGTGGGCTCGTCGTGCACGTCACCTCCGACGCCTCCGTCGCCGCCTACCCGCGCTGGGGGGCCTACGGGCTGTCGAAGGCGGCCTTCGACCACATGGCGCGGATCTGGGGGGCGGAGCTGGAGGGCACGGGCGTGCGCTTCCTCAGCATCGATCCCGGGGAGATGGACACGCGCATGCACGCCGAGGCCGTACCCGAGGCCGACCCGGCGACGCTGCAGGATCCCGCGGTGGTGGCCGGGCGCATCGTGCAGATCATCCGGGACTCCGAGACGCTCGCCAGCGGCGTCCGGGTCGAGGCCGCCACGGCGGCAATCGAGCGCGCGCGGATTCATTCCGCGCGAGCGTCATGATAGCGGCCACTGAGCCCCGCGGCCACGCGGAAGAGCGTCTGCTCCATCTCGATCCCAACGCCGGGCGCTTTCGCGACACGAGCCTCATGGACCTGCCGGCGCTGCTCCGGCGCGACGACCTGGTGGTGGTCAACGACGCCGCGACCCTGCCCGCTTCGCTGGCCGCGCGGGCGCCCGGGGGCGCGGAGGTGGAGATTCGGCTGCTCGGCGAGGCGGGCGCGGGCCGATGGAGGGCCGTGCTCTTCGGTGAGGGAGACTGGCACACGCGGACCGAGCAGAGGCCGGCGCCCCCCGTCCTCCGCCCCGGCGACGCGCTCCAGCTCGACGGGCTGCGGGCCACGGTCCTCTCCGTGTGGTACCCGTCGCCGCGCCTCGTCGAATTGCGTTTCGACACGGCAGGGGCGGTGTTGTGGTCGGCCCTCTACCGCCTCGGCCGGCCGATCCAGTACGCGCACCTGGAAGCCGGCCTCGCGCTTTCCGACGTCCAGACTGCGTATGCGTCCCGGCCGTGGGCCGCGGAGCTGCCCTCGGCGGGAAGGCCCTTGAACTGGGAGCTGCTCCTGGCGCTGAAGCGCCAGGGCATCGCGCTCGCGGCCATCACCCACGCCGCCGGCCTCTCCTCGACCGGCGATCCGGCCCTCGACCATGCGCTCCCCCTGCCCGAGCGCTACGAGATACCTCCCGACACGGTGGAGGCCGTCGTGAAGGCGCGGGCGCGGGGCGGGCGGGTCGTGGCCGTGGGCACGTCGGTCGTGCGCGCCCTCGAAGGCTGCGCGCTGCGCCATGGAAGCAGCCTCGCCGCCGGGCGAGGCGTCACGGACCTCGTCGTGGGCCCCGGTTTTGTGCCCCAGGTCGTCGACGGGCTGCTCACCGGGTTCCATGAGCCGGGCTCCAGCCATCTGGGACTGCTGCGTGCCTTCGTCCCTCCGCCGCTGCTCGATGCGGCGTACGCGCACGCCGAGGCCGCGGGCTACCGCGGGCACGAGTTCGGCGACTCCAGCCTCATCCTGGCCGCCTGAGGTCCGGACCTCCCCCGGCCGTCCGCAGTCCAATAATCCAGCAGGCCGGTGTGGACGGCTGCCACCGCCGAGCCTGGAGGTGCGATTGATGCGGCAATTCCTGGTCCTGGCCGTGATCCTGGGTCTCGCCGGTTGCGGAGGCGGAAGCACACCGATCCCCACTCAGCCCAGTCCCGCTCCCGCTCCCACCCCCACTCCGGTACCCACACCCACCCCCAACCCCTTCGCGGCGGCCTGCGGCACGCCGCTGCCAGCCTTCGAGGATTCGTACGGGTTCGGAGTAAAGGTCCAGCTCGAGCCCACGCTGAACAAGAAGATCCTGAATGCCAGCCCGATCGTGAGGAACGCCAGCTACTGCGCGGCCGCCGGCATGCCGAACCGCAGCATCTGCAACACGCGCACCGAGGACGCGGCGCAGCGGGCGCCCTGCGACCACTACCTCTCCGGCATGTCGGATTCAGGGAAACCGGGCCCGAACTGGTTCCAGGACGTCGACGGCAACGGCAAGCTCGTCAAGTGTGGCGAGAGCGGAACCGACTGCAAGCTGAAGCCGGAGAACCAGTACCTGCTCGACGTCTACGCTCCCGGCACCTACGTCGCGTGTGGCGGCAAGGGCTCCCCCGGGACGTGTGGCGGCTGCGTACTGGCGGAGTCCACGTGGGGGATCATCCACAAGAACCCCTCGGGCCTGTGCTCGGCGGAGTGAGGGATCGGGGCTAGGGGCGGTCTGAACTCGGCCGGCTGCCCTTCGCGTACGGGTTGGGCCAGTTGCGGCGCAGAGGCACGGACGAGCCCGCCACCGGTGCCGCCAGCGTGGAATCGGACGGTGTCCCCGCTACCCCGGTGTCCGCCGTCTGCGCGGCGGGCTCCGCACGACGCGCCCGACGGATCTTCGTCACGACCGAGCTGCCGCCTTCGCTCGTCATGAAGAGAATCGCCTGGTCCCCCGGCCGCACGACGGAAAGCGCCTGCAGGGCCTCGCCCGTGGCGCGCTCGACCCGCTGACGGCCGCTCACGTCGAGGAACGTCAGCGTGCCCTTGGCGGGGTTGCTGCCGAGGATCGTGACCTGGACGAAAGACCGGGCCGTCTCGGTTCCGGCCACCGCGGGCAAGGCGGAGGTGCCCAGCAGCAAGAGGGAAAAAGCCGTATGAATGAGACTCATGTGCACTAGCGGGTGCAAACGGGGTGCCATAGCCTCTCTCCGCTATCTCGTTGAATCCAGAAGCGTCCTGCGGCGAGTCCCGCCTTGTTTGTAAGTCCGCGTAGAATCACCCGTTCACGGTATTCATTTCGCGCGAGCGAAAGAAGGAGCGCGATGCCAGAGCCGCCCGGTCCCGAGGGCCAGCCGGTCGACGTCGTCCGGATCATGAAGGAGATCCGCGAGTCGATCCAGAAGAAGCGGGAGCAGGGGCTCTACACCGACGAGGAGGTCGAGTCGCTCGCCGCCATGCGCCTGCGCGCGTTCGGCGAGGAGGCGCGCATCGACGGCAAGCTGCTGGAGCGGCTGCTGGGACCCACCCACGACTGGAACATCTCCGTGGACTACCTCATCCGCACTACCCGCCCCGGCCTCGCCGGGCGGGCGCTCGTCTTCACCAAGAGGCTCGTGCGACCCTTCGTGCGGCTCTACACCGACCACCTCCTCAACCGTCAGGCCCAGATCAACGTCTACTTCGCCCACCTCCTCCACAACAACGTCCGGGAGACGGCCCGGCTGCAGGTGGAGCTGCAGGCTCTGCGGCACCGCTGCGAGGCGCTCGAGCGCGAGAAGGAGAACCGTCCGCCCCGATGAAGATCGGGCTCGTCGTCCAGCGCTTCGGAGAAGAGGTGATCGGGGGCGCCGAGCTCCACGCGCGCTGGATCGCCCAGCACCTCGCCGAGAGCCACCAGGTGGAGGTCCTCACCACGTGCGCAGTGGACTACCTCACCTGGGAGAACGTCTACGAGCCCGGCGAGACGACCGTGGCCGGGCTGCCGGTGCGCCGGTTCCCGGTGGGGCGGCGGCGCACGTCGGAGGGCTTCGACGAGCTGTCGTCCAAAGTCCATTTCTTCGACCACACCGACGACGAGGAGCGGCGCTGGATGGAGGAGCACGGCCCGGTCACCCCGGGGTTGCTGCGGCACCTGGAGAGCCGGGGCGGGGAATACGACGTGCTCGTCTTCTTCTCCTACCGCTACTGGACCACGTACCACGGCCTGCGCATCCACCCGGCCAAGAGCATCCTCGTCCCCACCGCGGAGCAGGACAACGCGGTCCGACTCCGGATCTTCCGCGACCTGTTCCGCCTGCCCGCCGCCCTCGCCTTCAACTCCCCGGAGGAGCGCGAGCTCCTGATGGAAGTGAGCGGTGCCGCGGAGCTTCCCGGCGAGGTCGTCGGCGTGGGGATCGAGGACGCGCCGGTGGTGCCGCCGGACGAGATCCGCCGCCGGCTCGACGTGCTCGGCGATTACGTCGTCTACGTGGGGCGCATCGAGCGGGAGAAGGGCTGCGCGCGCCTGTTCGACGAGTTCGCGCGGTTCGTGCGCGAGCAGGCGCCCCACCTCAACCTCGTGCTCGTCGGCAAGGCGGTGCTGCCGGTACCCGTGCACGTGAATTTCACCCACCTCGGCGTGCTCTCCGAGACCGAGAAGCTGTCCGTCATCGGCGCGAGCAAGCTGCTCGTACACCCCAGTCCCTTCGAGAGCCTCAGCATGGCCCTGCTGGAGGCGTGGAAGATGGGCCGGCCCGCGCTCGTCAACGGCCGCTGCTCGGTGCTGAGGGGCCAGGTCCAGCGCGCCGGCGGCGGCCTCTACTACGGGCCCTACGAGGAGTTCGCCGAGGCCCTCACCTGGCTGCTGTCGTACGGGGCCGAGGCCGACGCTCTCGGGCGGTCCGGCCGCGCCTACTTCGAGCGCCACTACTCGTGGCCAGTGATCATGGAGAAGTACGAGCGGCTGCTCGCCCAGGCGCGCCGCGCGATCCCGGCCGGCCGTGGCTGAAGCATGCGACTCTGCTTCGTGATCCAGCGCTACGGCCTGGAAGTGGCGGGGGGCTCCGAGCTGCACTGCCGGTGGCTGGCCGGACGCCTGGCAAGCCGCCACGAGGTGGAGGTCGTGACCACGTGCGCCCTCGACTACCTCGAATGGCGCGATCACTACCCGCCGGGCCCCGACCGGGTGGAGGGCATTTCCGTCACCCGCTACCCCGTGGCGCGGCCCCGCTCGGAGCGGCGCTTCGCCCTCGTCTCCGAACTCGTCTTCCACGAGGAGCATTCGCTCGCCGACGAGCGCGAGTGGGTGTTGGAGAGC
>Ga0210378_10001557_pt1 | contig 11981 bp, 7 predicted proteins | sample PLM1_60_b1redo_FD_155465 | JGI IMG/M metagenome (GOLD analysis project Ga0210378, IMG submission 155465) | Groundwater sediment microbial communities from an aquifer in East River, Colorado, USA - PLM1_60_b1 redo | ecosystem: Environmental > Terrestrial > Soil > Riparian zone | place: USA: East...
AACATCCTGTTCTCAGGCGCGGTCGGCAACGGCTCGAAGATCATCTACAACCGCAACCCGCGGGACAGGGTCGAGGCGGTCGCGCCATGGCTGACCGTCGACGGTGACCCGTACCCCGCCGTGGTCAACGGCCGCATCCAATGGATCGTGGACGGCTACACCACGCTCGACCACTACCCGTACGCCCAGCGCACCTCGTTGCAGTCGGCGACCCAGGACACCCTGGTCGGGGTGGCCGGCCAGCCCAACCGGCTGATCAGCTACATCCGCAACTCCGTCAAGGCCACCGTGGACGCCTACGACGGCACCGTGACGCTGTACGCCATCGACGAGAACGACCCGGTGCTGAAGACCTGGATGGGCGTCTTCCCCGGCACCGTCCGGCCCAGCAGCGACATCTCGCCGGAGCTGCGCTCGCACTTCCGCTACCCGGAGGACCTGTTCAAGGTGCAGCGCGAGCTGCTGTCCCGCTACCACGTGTCCAACCCGGCCGAGTTCTTCTCCACCGTGTCGTTCTGGGACGTGCCGTCGGACCCGACGAAGGACACCTCGGCGACGCAGGCGGCCAACCCGCAGCCGCCGTACTACGTGCTGGCCGGCGACCCCAAGAACGGCACAACGCCGCACTTCCAACTCACCAGCGCGCTGGTCAGCCTGCGGCGTGAGTTCCTGTCCGCCTACGTCTCCGCCAGCTCCGAACCCGGCACCTACGGCAAGATCACGGTGCTGCAGCTGCCGTCGGACACCCAGACACCCGGCCCGCAGCAGGTGCAGACCCAGTTCACCACGTCGACCAGGGTCAGCAGCGAGCTGAACCTGCTGCGCCAGCAGCAGACCAGGGTCACCTACGGCAACCTGCTGACCCTGCCGGTGGCCGGCGGGCTGCTCTACGTCGAGCCGATCTACATCGAACGGTCGTCGCAGGAATCATCGTTCCCGCAGCTCAACAAGGTCCTCGTCAGCTACGCGGGCCGGATCGGCTACCAACCCACGCTGGCCAAGGCGCTCGAGGAGGTGTTCGGCGCGGGCGCGGGGGAGAGCACCACCCAGCCGGGCGACGGCGGCACCACCACCCCGCCGCCGACCACCTCGGCACCGCCCACCACCTCGGCGCCCCCGCCCATCGGCACCAGCCCCGACCTCGACCAGGCCGTGCACGACATCTCCACCGCGCTGGCCGCCATCAAGGACGCCCAGGCCCGCGGCGACTGGCAAGCTCTCGGCAAGGCCTACGCCGACCTCGAGTCCGCCACCCAGCGCTACGAGCAGGCCCGCGCCTCGGCCGGCACCGGGTCCACCACGGCGACGGCGCCGACCACCACAGCACCCGCCCCCAGCCCAACCCCCGGCGGCTGAGGGGCAGCTCACCCGCCCGATCGGGGACCCGGTTTGCACCCCCTCCCCGCGGCCGCGTACGCTTGGTACTACCGACGCGGGGTGGAGCAGCTCGGTAGCTCGCTGGGCTCATAACCCAGAGGTCGAGGGTTCGAATCCCTCCCCCGCTACCAGATCGAGAGGTCCCTGACCAGCAGGTTAGGGACCTCTCGCATGTCTGGCGACCCTGTCAACGAGGCCTCGAAGAGCCCAATGGTCACGGAAATGATCACGGCTCGCCCTGGCAGAGTCGGTTGAGGCGTCAGCGGCTGGTAATCAACCAGTCGGTAGTGCGGATCTGCGTGATGTGCTGGGGGTCGTGGCTACGCCCGTATGCCAGGACATCCTGATGCTCGCCTCGCTGGGCGCCTCATGGTGAACGTGTCGGCGACCCGCTTGCTCGTCCTGTGAGGTTCCCAGCCGGGGGGCTGTCAACGAGCGGACCTCCACCCTGCCCCGTCCATGTGGCGACGCAGGCCTCGTTGCCCTCGGCGTCGGCCAGCCCCCACCCACCCCGGGGCGTTGTGATCGGTGACCAGATGCCCGCGGAGGCGATCGCCGCAGCCACCCGCGCCTCGGCTTGATTGTGTGGCACCCCAGACGTCGAGGTGGATCCGGTTACGCTGCGGGCGCGGCGCGTCCATCTGCTGGAAGAAGACCGTCGGCCCGCGGCCGCGGTGGCTTGTGGCGGCGCTACCGCAGTTCGGTCCCGACTCCGTGCTGGTGCAGGTGGGCGAGCACGCGGTCGCGGTCGGCGGCGGGAACCGCTAGGCCGACCAGTCGCCGCGCCCGGGTGATCGCGACGTAGATCACCCGCAGCGCCTCGGCGACGTCCGGGTCGGTTGTTGTGCCGGACAGCCAGGCGGTGATGGTGGCGTTGGTGTCGGCCCTGGCCGGCATGATGATCAGCACGGCGTTGGCCTCGTCGCCTTTGGCTTGGTGGACGGTGCTGAGCCTGGGTCGGGCGCCGGCGGCGGCGCCCGAAGGTAGCCCGGCGACGCTGCGCGCGGACTGGAGTCTCTGCTTGGCAGTGCAGGGCAGCTTGGTGCCGGACCGGGCTGCCGCGTTGGCGGGCGGGTGTGCGGTGAGGGTGGTTGCGGCGGCGCTGACCCAGGTGCTCATCGGCTGGTCGAGCGAGGGCAGGGCGTAGGTGATGCGGTGCACAAGGCGCTCGAAGTCCGCCGGGTCGATGTCGTTGGCCGTGAGGGTCTCGGTGGCGGTGAGACGGTCGGCGTCGGCGTACCACCAGCGGAGGACCGTGCGGTGGAGGATGTCGCGCGCTCGGGTGCGCACACGGGTGGGCGCGCTGGGGTACTCGGTGATGATGCCGGCGGCCCAGGCGAGGCTAGTGCTCTTGGCCGGCGGTGGGTTGGCTGGTCCGGCGTAGGTCTTCGGCAGGGTGGTCTGACCATGGCTGAGTACCAGGCATTCGGCGGTGCCGATGCCCAGCTTGTCGGCATAGCCGATGAAGTCGGCGGTGATTGCGTCTTGGTCGGCGGAGGTGTACACGGGGACCGGATGGGCGGCGTCGTGGTGGTCGGCGACGGCGACGTCGGGGATGCGGCGTGCCGGGTCGGCCCGCAGGGTGGCGGCGAGGGTGCAGATAGCGGTCGTGCTGCGCCAGTTATGGATGAGGTCGCGGCGGCCAAGGGTCGTGGCGAAGGTCATGAGTGCGTCGGTGGCTGCGCCGCGGAAGCCGTAGATGGCCTGGTCGGGGTCGGCGACCAGAATCAGTGGCAGCCCGAGGTCGTGGAGCCGGCGGAGGATGTGCAGGTCGGCGGTGGAGCAGTCCTGGGCCTCGTCGACGACCAGTTCGGCGTACTTGGCGGTGAGCATAGGGCCGATCCTGTCGCCGAGGTTGGCCAGGTTTCGGCTGGCGTGCGCGCGCAGCTCGGTCCCGGTGATGTAGCCGGCCGTGGTCAGCGTTGTCCGGGTGCGGAGGGCCTGGCGGGCCCAGTCGGCGGGCAGCGCGCCCCGGCGGGCCGCGCCGGTAGGTCGCGGCGACCAGAGGCTGGTGGCCGGGTCGTAGGAGAAGTCGGCGTCGGCGAGGTGAAATGGTCGTTTGCTCGCGATGAAGGTGGCGTCGGCGGCGGGTGCGTCGCGCCAGGATTCGAGCCGGATCCAGGTCCGGCCGGCTGGCAGGAACGGGCGGACCAGGTGCAGCCATAGGAAGGTGTCGAGGGTGGAGATGAGATGGGGGTGGTCGGTGAGGTCGAGCCGGTCGGCCGCCGCGCAGCGTCGATAGACCTCGGTGGTGGCCACCCGGGTGAACGAGGTGACGGCCCGGCCGGCGCGCACCGGTACCGGGCGGCTGAGGTGGCGTTCGACGATGAGTCGGGTCTTGCCCGCGCCGGGGCAGGCGATGACCGCGAACGGCGGGTCGGTGGTGACGAGCTGCTGCTGGGCGGCCAGAGCTTTGGCGCGCGCATCGACGGTCACGGCTGCTCGCCCTGGCCGGGGGCGGTCAGCCAGCGCAGCCCGTCCGCGAGGTAGGTCGGCACCTGCAGCGCCGTGCCGCGGGCCCGGGCGGCGTCGAGAAAGTCCTGGGCGAAGTCACCTTTGCGCAGGTCGGCTTTCTTGAACCGCTGGGCGAACAGCGCCGCCCGCTGTTCGGGATCGGCCGCCTCGGTGTCGGACTTGGCCGTACGCCAGGCCTGCGGCTGCTGGGCAGCCCATGCCGTCCACACCGCGTCGGCGTTGCCCGCGACGAGCAGTTCGGGTTCCAGCGTGGTCGGCGTGGAGAACACGGCGGCGTGATCTGCGGCGTCGAGTTCGGCGATCAGGTCGGTGATCTCGGCGATGCGGGCGGCGCCGGTGCGTTCGGGGTTCTGGCTGTCCCCGTCGGTGACCACCATGACGCGCCGACCGATGCGGCGCCCGTTGACGGCGGTCAGCAGGACTCGCAGGTATGGCAGGAAGTCGACCCCGTCGATCGGCACCAGGACGGTGGCCACGAACCGGGCCCGCTCGAGGGAGCCGGCCGGGAAGAGGGCGTCGGCCATGGGCGGCAAGATCAGCGCCTCACCGATGCCTTCGAGCAAGGCCACCCGCGGGCTGAACAACATCGCGCTGCGGGTCGCGGTGAGGTAGCGGTTGAGCTTGCGCCGATCCGCGTCGGGTAGCCCGAGTGCGGAGATGTTGACTACGGCGGTCTCGTATCGGGCCCAGTCGACGTCGATGTCGGTCGTCGCGTCGGCGTCGCCGGTGCGCGGTGGCGCACTACCCGGCGGTGCGGCCGGCGCCGGGCGCGGCGCGTCGGGCTGCGGCACGAGGCAGGTGGCGGCCGGCAGGGCGGTCGGCTTGCGCTGGACGACGACGAGGTCGGTGGCGTCGGCGGAGGTGGCCAACGACGGGGCGTGGCTGGTGATCACGACCTGGAGGTAGCCGCGCCAGCGGCCAGGCCGCGGGCCGATCCGGCTGGCGGCGGCCGCGTCGCGCAGATAGTCCAGCAGCAGCGCCTGGAGCGGTGGGTGAAGGTGAGCCTCGGGCTCCTCGACCAGGAGCAGCGTCAGGTCTGCCTCGGTCGCCGCGTCGAGCTGGGCCAGCACGGTGGCGATGAACAGCAGGTTGGCATAGCCCATGCCGGACTCGGCGATGTCACGGGGGACGAGGCCGGCGTCGGCCATCCGCAGCCGCAGCCCCCGGGCGAGGGCCTGCACGGAGGTGGCGGGGAAGCCCAGACCGGTGCCCTGCTCGTAGGCGCCCCGGGTCAGCCGGGACAGCCGGTCACCGATCTGGCCGGCCGCCGCGGTGAGCACGCGGTGCCCCTCGACCTCACCGAGCCGGCCGCGAACGAAGCCGAGCAGGGCCGCCTCGTTCACCGCGACACCGTCGTCGTCGCGGACCGGGTCGGGGCCGGTCAGCAGGCTGGCCAGGATCGTCTGGATGCGGCCACCGGCACCGGAACCGAGGTCGCGGGCGGCGTCGCGCAGCGGCGGCAGGTACACGTGGCGCAGCCGATCGCGGCCACGAGGCTGCGGGTCGGTCGGGTCGGCGCCGTTGCCGGCCACCCAGGTGACCTGGCCCCGGATCTGGGTCGCGCCCGGCGCGGTGTAGCGCAATTCGTACAGCACCCGGTCCAGCTCCGAGGTCGCGGCGTGCTGGTATGGGGCGAGGTCCTCGGCGGTGCCGGTGTAACTCGCCCGCATCAGGATCCTGTTCTGGCCGGGACCCCGGAATACGTCCTCGCCGCCCAGATACAGGTTGCGGCGCCCGTCGACGGGGTCGGTGATCAACCGCAGGGCGTCGACGATGTTCGACTTGCCGCCGCTGTTCTCCCCAATGAGGACCGACACGTCCCGGCCGAGGTACACCGACACGCCCGCGAGCGAACGGAAACCTTCGATGTCCAACTGGCTCAGGTACACCCCGGAGCTCCTCGTGGTCGCACCGCCGCCCGGCGGACGGCCGTTGGTCAAGTCGGCCGGGCGCCGGCCTTCGGACGAGGCGGGCACGAGCGACAGAGTCAGCCGCTCACGCTACGCCGCAGTCTGGATCGGCGTCAACTTACGGGGAATATTTTGATGGCGATGTCTGGTGATGTAACCTGAGGGCCACATGGTTGGCGGCATCTGGACGGGGGTGCTGGTCGTGGAGGCGATTGCGCACCCCGCGATGCTGGTGCTTGCCCGTGAGTCGCGTGGCATGACCCAGGCCGAACTCGCCAAGGCGATGACTGAGCGCTCGGCGCAAGACGCGCCGGTGTCGCAGGGCTATATAAGCAAGGCTGAGGCTGCCCGGGTGGAGGTCAGCGGGCCCCGCCTCGTGATTTACGCGGACGCGCTTCGCTACCCAGTGCAGGTGCTGTGCACCGACCCTCAACTGCATGGCGTAGGGGTCGGCCTCGTCCACCACCGCAAACGTGCCTCGCTCGGTGCGCCGGCGCTGCGCCGCATCCACGCCGAGCTCACCCTGGCGCGCCGGCAGACCCGGGCCCTGCTTGCCCTCGTCGGCGACGAGCATCCCCACCGGTTCCGCCGGATCCCGGTGGACGACCTTGACACCGCCGCGGACGCGGCGATCACGGTGCGCCACGAGTGGAATCTCGCTCCCGGCGCCGTTTCCCAGCTGGTGACCCATATTGAGGACGCCGGTGGCCTCGTGCTCGTCCGAGACCTCGGCTCCCGCGAGTTGGACGCGGTGACCCAGTGGATCGACGGCGACCCGCCGCTGTTCCTGATCCACGCCCACGCCCCGGCGGACCGGTTCCGGTTCAGCCTGGCCCACGAGCTAGGCCACGTCTTCCTCCATGACGAGCCGGGCGTGACCGCGGTGCAGGAGAGGCAGGCCGACGAGTTCGCCAGCGAGCTGTTGATGCCGGCCGACACCATCCGTCATGACCTGAAGCGGGGCCGGTTGGACCTCACCCGCCTGCTGGAGCTCAAGCATCACTGGGGCGTGTCGATGGCGGCGCTGCTGCGGCGCGCGTCCACGCTGAGCGTGATCAGTGAATGGCAGTACCGCAACCTGATGGTGGAGATGTCCGCGCTCGGATACCGCACTCAGGAGCCGACCGACCTGGCCCGAGAAGACCCGCGTTTCTTCCCGGATCTCGTCACTGACCTCCTTGACAATCGAGGCCACAGCCTCGACCAGCTCGCCGATGCCGCCGGTCTGCTCCCGGACGAGTTTACGCACCTCTATATCGATGACCCCCGTTCCCCTGACGCGCCAGTCGAGGTACCGCGATGACCGCACCCGCCGAGCTGCCGCCCCCGGGCCGGCAATCAACCACGATTGCCGCGCAGGTGGTCACAGGCCGGATCTTTCTGCTGAACAGCTCGCAGTACGCGGACGGCGTGCCGTCGTTCGTGTCGGTCGGCCGCAGCGGCGTCGTCGCGTGCGGCCGCGACGCCAACGCGAAGATCTCCAAGATCGGGCGGCAGGCGCTGGTCCCGCTGCTGGCCGATCCCGGCGCATACACCCGCCAGGTGGCCACCCCCGACGAGCCGTTCGCCCTTCCTGACAGCGACGGCACGCTGTTCGGCAGCGATGTCGACACGGTGCTGAAGGGCCAGCGCGACTGCGGGGCCGCGGTGGCGATCATCCCGGCCCGCTACGTCCAGGCCGGCGACTCGCCGGCGTTCAAGGCGCTGGTCAGGCAGGCCCAGGCGATCGAGCGCGACGACGTCATCGCGGCGGTCCCGGTGGCCATCGCCTGGTTGAGGGAGCAGCAGTACCTGACCCAGTTCATCGCCGGGCTGAACCGGATCCCGCACCCGAAGGCGCTGATGTTCGGCGACCAGAAGAACCCGTTCGACACCGTCTCGGCCATCGTGAACTTCCGCCGGCTACTGGCCGAGACGACCGACGTGGGACTGTGGCGCGCCGACGTGCTGGCTGCGTTCGACTGCCTGGCCCACGGCGGGACCTTCGCCGCCATCGGAGCTGGCGGATCGCTGCGGCACCTCGTGCCCGCCGACGAGACGGCGCGGTCGGAGCAGGCGGCCGTGCACACGCCCTCGGTGCTGCTGCCGCACATGCTGCGGTACAGCACGGGCAAGGTCATCGCCGACCGGTATGCGAACACGCCGGCGCCGCGCTGCACCTGCTCAGTTTGCAACGGCGTCTCCCTGGACCGCTTCAACAGCCTGGCCGGGGAGGTCCGGACCATCGCCCACGCCCACAACGCGGCGGTGTGGACGCAGTGGTTAGCCGACCTCTTCGACCACGCCACCGCGGCCGGGCGCCAGCGCTGGTGGCGAGGCTTCTGCCAGGCCGCGCTCGACGCCCACGAGCAGGAAAACACCCGGCTGCGGCAGAAGCACGCCTTCAAGCCGTCGCTGCATCTGACGAAGCTGGCCACCCTGCTGCTGCCTGACGAGTAGCGCTGACCGGTTCTACCGGTTCCGGTACACCATCTCCACAAACTGCCAGCCGGCGGCCGTGTGTCGAACCCGGTGAAACGGCGTCGGCTCGACCAACACCTGCGTGGCCTGGTCGCTGACGACGATGACGCCCACGCCGTAGAAGTCCGCCTGTATCCGCATCTCCTCGAGGTCGGTCGGCCGACCGGGCAGGACCATGGCGCGTGCGCAGAACGGGGCGAAGCGCCCGGCGACCTCCAGCCCTTTGCGCCAGGTTCGGGCCCCGACCAGCGCGAGGTCCACCGTCAGGGGTGCGGCGGCGTGACGAGTGACCTGGCCGTCCTGGACGCATACCGATCCGTGGGGTACCGCTCTCAAAGCAACGCGCTCCCGCTCGGTCAGTGACCGCACTGGCACCGGCATCGCCACCGGTAAGCCGAGCAGCATTTCGAGCACATCCGGCGACGACAGTGCCCCGGCCCCGACGCCGACTCGACGGGCGTGTTCGGCGCCGTTGAGGCTGTAGCAGATCAGCGCCTCCGTACCCAGGACCGACATTAGCGTGCGCCAGCCACCGGCTCGCATGCTCTGTGACGCTGCCCGCGCCACGGCAGCGAAGGGTTGCGGCGGGCCGCTCACGACCGCCAACCCACGTCCTGACCCCAGGCCGGGACCGAGCGCCGTGTTGGCCGCGAACCTGGCCGTTGGAACCTCCTCGAACAGGCGACGACGACAGAACCGGTCGCCGCCCCAACCTGGTCGTCGCCCCAGCACCGTTCGTACCATCGAGCCCCCGACGCGGACACTCGCCTGCGGTTCGAGATCCGCCACCGCGTGGCCGATTGCGGACCCGACACGGCCGTCAAACAGCAGGGCCGATCGTGCCCAGCCGGGCGCGTCACGATGCCGCCCGCTCTCCATCGCCCCGCACCGCGCTGGCGTGTAGCCCGTCCAGGCTCATCTCCAGGGCCGCCGCCAAACGCGCCACCGTCAAGAACGTAGGCGTCGGCACCCGACCCCGCTCAATACTTCGAACAGCGTCGATCGACACCGAGGAGTCGCGGGCCAGTTCGGGGGCCGAGCGCCGCCGGGCCACGCGTCGGGCCGCGATGAGCAGCCCGAGCTGTCGACCGTGCTGCTGTTCCTCGACGGAGGCCGCCTTCCGCGCCATGCCGATTATAATACATGTATTGTAATCGGCATGGCCACCGCGTCCGCCCGGAGCGGTTGGTGCCCTGAGTTGTGGACGTCCCGATGATCATCGCCTACTGCGGCGTGGTGTCCGCCGACCGGGCGTGGCCGAGCACGATGGGGCGTAGGTTCTGCATGCCGTGCTCGAAGTCGTCGAGGTCGGCCAGGCTGATATCGCTGCGCACGGCGACGAAGGCGGTGGCGGCCTCGTCGAGGGCGTCGAGGGACGGCAACCGCTTCTCGTCCACTCTGGATTCATTTGTGGCCGCGGCTGGCCGCGCCGACCAGGGTGGGTTCATGTCAGCGGACGCGGCGTCGGAGAACATCAGGTACTCGACGTCGGAGGCCGTGACGCCGAGCGCGGCTGCCCAGGTCGTCACCTTAGGCGGTGCGCGCGGCGGGCCCAATACCCGCCCAGGCCCGCCGCCAGGGTCCTGGACTGAAGACCCACCATGTACCGAGCCATGAGCGCGCGGCCGCCATGAATCGCACAAGCCGATCGCGCCTCAGTGCTCGCAGTCCAGGACGAAGAGGGGGATGGCCATGGGAGCGAGATGCGGCAATCCGTCGGGGCCAATTACCCATCGGAAAAACGCCCTGAATTTCACAGACATATGACAAATGGATGGCGGCTTAGGGGCCGGAAGCCTCGGAGTCGTCGGGGAGGTGTCGTCGAGCGGAATCATCTCCACCGGGCCCTGAGTCTCCAGCGGTGTGAAGACAACCTCGGCATTCATTGTTGCCACGGCCCCCACGCGAATACGCGTGTCGCGGCGACAGCGAACGAAGGCCAAGCCGCCACCAGGTGCTTGCTGCGTATCAACCACGGCGTCTGCCGGTATCTCCAGGAAGCTAATGAGCTCCGCGTCTTCGTAAAGACGGATGTGGTTAGGCATCTCGGTGCTGCCGGGGAGACCCGCGAAAGTGATCGTAGACCCACCACCGCCGGTCTGTCGAAGCAAGGCATCGACTGCGGATGTGTCTAGGTGGGTGGTGCGCGACTCCATCCTGACCTCCTCGGTACAGTCCGTCGGTATCCAATTGACAACCGGTATCCCTCTTCGCGTCTCGACCGTCATGGTGATCACCGATGACGATTGTTGTAAGGCTCAGTGGGGCCGGCTCATGATCGTGGGTCGTGCATCGCCGCCGCTCTCGTGGAACACCATCATTGTCCAACCGTCACGGCGCCGGTTCAAGCTAGCGACGGCGATGCTACACCCGCTCCTCCGGGGCGCAGATGCGACAACACCGACACCGTCGGCCAGGTGCCGCACGTCCCGTCACCGCGCGCTCGCGCCATCTGCGCCGTTGTCTGCAGTCTGCATGGCCGGATCTTGGTCCAGCCACACGGTGACCGAGAAGTGTGCCCCGGCGCGGCGGCAGGCGGCGATGAACGCCCCGCGTAGTAGACCGCGTCGGCGCGCACCACGATGGTGCCGCTTGCCGTGACCGCTCGGGCGGTGCCGATGGCCTCGGCCCCCAGGCTGGCCGCGCTGCGGGCGGAGCCGACAGACCGTTACGCGGAAAGGCTCAATGCCGCCACATCCGAGGCGCAGATCCATCGCCGGAATGGCACAGACGCCGAGGGTCCGCAGCACTGGCACTCAGGGGCGACTCTGACATCCAGCGCGGCCGGCACAACCCCGTTAACCAGCTCTTCGGACAAGCCACACCCCGGACTCGCCACCGACCCTACGCCATCCCCAAACCAATGCCTTGACCAAGAGGGGAGCGATGTGAGGGTGTTCCCGATGCCAGGCGGTTTGATTTACCCGAGTACCTCGACGCGGCTGCGCTAGTGTCCGAGAGCAGCCTGATGTGCGAGCCACGGCCGGTGGCGCCGGGCTGTTGACCGCCAAGCTGCCTGAGGATGACTGCGTCGTCGTGGGTTGATCCTTTTGGCGGTTCGGGGGCCTGGTCGGTTGGGGTCTTGCCGTCGGTGGTGTGCGACGTCGGGGTGATGATGTCGTGAGGTGGGCGACGGCCCTTCCGCATGTCTTGGCGGACACGGAAGGGCCGTCTTGGTGCATAGGGGTGCACCTGTGATGACGGTAGGGCTGGACGGCGCGGCGGTCGAGAATTCCCTGTGCGCGGGGTTGTTGGGTTGCCCGTTGGCCGATTGCGGGGGGCAGCTTCGGCCGTGGGGCTGGGCCCGGGAACGCGCCGTTCGTGGGGCCGGTCGGTTGCGGCCACGGCGGGGCAGGTGTCGGGGGTGCCGACGGACCCAGGTGCTGTTGCCGGCGAGTGTGTTGCTGCGCCGGGCCGACGCGGTGACGGTGATCGGCGCGGCGCTGCTGGCCAGGGCCGGTGGGGCTGGGCACCGCCGGATCGCAGTGTTGGTCAAGGTGCCGTGCTCGACGGTGCGGGGGTGGCTGCGCCGGATCGTCGCGGTTGCCGAGCGGGTGCTGGCCGTGCTGGCCGCGACTGCGGCTGAGCTTGGGGTCGAGTTCGCGGCGCCGGCCCCGACCGCTGATCCGGTCTGGACCGCCCCGGGTTTGATAGAGGCTGGGTTGTCCCGCAGATCGAGCTGATCTGACGGGTGCTCATTGTTGCCCGGTTCCTCCATCCTGGCCAAGTTCGCCGACGCGCAGGGGCGGTCCAGGTGGA
>Ga0210378_10001558_pt1 | contig 11980 bp, 11 predicted proteins | sample PLM1_60_b1redo_FD_155465 | JGI IMG/M metagenome (GOLD analysis project Ga0210378, IMG submission 155465) | Groundwater sediment microbial communities from an aquifer in East River, Colorado, USA - PLM1_60_b1 redo | ecosystem: Environmental > Terrestrial > Soil > Riparian zone | place: USA: East...
CGTACACGGTCCTGGTCACGGATGGCGTCAACCCCGTGCAGAACGTTCAGGTGCACTGGGCGGTTGGTCCGGCCGGCGGATTCATCAATCCATCCACTTCCCTGACCGACGTGAACGGCATTGCGAGCTCGACACGTACGCTCGGCATCGGTGTGGGGACGCAGACCGTCACCGCCAGTGTTGGCGGCCTGGCCAATTCTCCGGTGACGTTTACGGCGACGGCGCTCGCTGATACGGCGTTCCAGATCCTGCAGGTCGTCGGCGACAACCAGACGGTCACCATCAACGCCGCCGTACCGGTGCCTCCGTCGGTTCGGGTCACGGACACGTTCGGCAATCCGATCGCCGGGATCCCGGTCTCGTTCACTCCGGACGCGCTCGGTGGGATCGTGACGGGCGGCTCGCAGGTCACCGATACCGCGGGCGTCGCGACGGTCGGCAGCTGGACGTTGGGCGGCGTCGTCGGCACGCAATCGCTCACGGCGAGTGCGGGGAGTCTGACGCCCGTCGCGTTCACCGCCACCGCGACGGCGAGCGCTCCCGCGTCGCTCTCTATTGTCCAGGGGAATCTCCAGACCACAACCGTGAACACGGCCGTCCCGGTCCTCCCGGCGGTGGTGGTGCGCGACGCGAGCGGCAACCCCGTACCGGGCGTGCCGGTGACGTTCTCGGCCGGGGGGGGGGGCGCAAACGGCGCTGTGACCGGCGCGAGCCCAATGACAGACGCGTCGGGCGTCGCGACGGTGGGGACGTGGACCCTCGACAGGCTTGTGGGGGCCGACACGCTGATCGCGAGCGCCGCTGGCGTGCCGCCGGTCGCATTCACCGCGACCGGTGTCGCCGACGTTGCCGCACGGCTCTTGAAGCAGCTCGGCGACTCCCAGATCGGCGTCGTGAATACCGCCCTGCTGACGCGGCCAACCGCGCGCGTGACCGATCAGTACGGGAACCCGGTCGCGGGCCGGTCAGTCACGTGGGCGGTCGGATCGGGAGGCGGGGGTCTCGGCGTGCCCGCGACGGTATCGAGCGACGCGGCGGGAGTCGTCACTGCTCCGGCGTGGACTCTTGGCACCGCGGTGGGGCCCAACACCCTCACGGCGAGCGCGACGGGGCTGTCGGGCAGCCCGGTCAGCTTCACCGCCTTCGGCCTCGCCGGTGCCGCGACGCAGATGGCCGTCAGCGTTGGAAACGGTCAGAGCGCGGTCGTGGGAACGGTCGTGTCGAGCAAGCCCGCCGTGGTGCTGAAGGATCAGTTCAACAACCTGGTGGCCAATGTGCCGGTCACCTTCCTCGTGACGTCCGGCGGCGGCAGCGCCACAGGCACCAGCGCGCTCAGTAACGCCAACGGCGTTGCGACCGTGGGCAGCTGGACCCTTGGGAACATCGCGGGACCGAATACGCTGCGCGCGAGCGCACCGGGCGTGACCCCTCTGACGTTCATCGCGAGTGGCGTGGCGGGCGCGCCGGTCCAGCTCGCCTTCATGCCCGAACCCTCTCGTTCCCTGGCGGGTGACACGATCGCGCCTCCGGTGCGCGTGGCGATTCAGGACCAGTTCGGGAATACGGTCCTGCCCGTCACGGACGTCGTCCATCTCGACCTCGGCGCGATCGCGAGTCCGGGTGCGAAGCTCGTGGGCATCGTGGACGTCGCGGCCGTGAACGGTGTCGCGGTCTTCCCGGATCTGGCGATCGACTCCGCGGGGATCGGATACACCTTGCTGGCATCGACGCCGAAGATTGCCGGCAGCGTGGAGAGCGCCCGGTTCGATGTCGGTGGTGTGATCGCAACGTTCACCGGTGACCGGCTCCACCCCGTTGCAGCGGCCTTCAACCCCGCGAATGGGTTCGTGTACGTTCCCGGCGGCGACGGCGAAATACGGACCCTGGGCGTGCTTGATCCGAGCAAGGGGCTACTCACCTTGCTTCCGGTACTCCAGACCCAACCGTTCGGCGTGGCAGTGAACGCGCAGACCAATCGCATCTACGTCACCACGTTCGCGGTGCTGACCGGGGCTGTAGTGGTCATCGATGGACGTAACGACTCCCCGATTGGCTTGATCCCGCTGACGGGCGAGGCTCGGGGGATTGCCGTCGACGAGGCGACGGACCGCATCTTCGTGGCGGTCGCAGGGGATCCGGGGAAAGGCGAGCCCCCCGGTCTCGCCTTGATCGATGGAAAAGACAACCGGTTGATCACGACGATTCCGTTCCCCGAAGGCATGCCCGGTGGCGTCGGCGTGGCGTACAACCCGACCGATCGCCTGGTCTACGTAGCCATCCCGAACGTCGGCGTCGGCATCTTCGATCCCGAGCAAGCCAAGTTCGTTGACGCGATCTCGATTGTCGGTGAGAAGGGCGCGGCAGGCACGTACGGCGTGGCGATCGACACTCGGACGAACCTGCTGTTCGCCACGAACCGCGCCGAGAACACCGTTTCCGTCATCAACCTGGCGGACAACAAGGAGCTGACCAGGCTACAGGTGGGCCGCGAGCCCGAAGGAGTCGGCGTGGATGGGGATCGGGGCGCCGTGTACGTCGGGAACTCCGGGGAGAACACCGTCTCGTTCATCGACGTGGGCAAGCTGGAAGTCACTGCTACCCTGATCGTCGGTCCGACGCCGAAGGCCGCGGCGGTGAATCTCGGCACCGGCCAGTTCTTCGTGCCGACCTTCGGCGACGACCGGGTGCGGCTGGTACAGCCCTGAGGCTGTTTAGAGTCTCAACCGCAGGTTGATGTCCACCAGAATCCCGTCCGGCGTGTCCACGAACACGACGCGGTTCTCGACGCGCCGCACGACCATCTTCACGATCGGACCCTTCCCCTTGCCACGGCCCATGTTGCCGCGCCGGTAGTAGATCACCTGGTCGTTCCGGACGGTTTCGATCCGCACGACCTCGAACCCCTGGTGCACCAACACCTCGCGCGTGATCGAGATCGCGCGATTCGGGGCGACCACGAACTCCTTCTTCGGCCCACGACCCTGGGCTGCCAACGGCCAGGCCAGCAGGACGAGGGCCGGAACGATCCAGCGCAGACGTGACGTCATGGCGAGACCCCTCAATGAGGTGGAAGTGATACCCTCTTAAGAGCACGAAAGGGCGGCCCCGGTCACGGACCGCCCGTTGCCGCCCATTGCCGCCCGTTACCGCCTATTTCAGCAGCATCTTGGCGATCGTGTTCAGCTGCATGTTGCTCGTGCCCTCGTAGATCGTACCGATCTTGGCGTCACGGTAGAACTTCTCCACGGGGTACTCCTTGGTATAGCCGTAGCCCCCGAACAGCTCCACACACAGCGACGTGACGCGCTCGGCGACCTGCGAGGAGAACAGCTTCGCCATCGCCGCTTCCTTGGTGTACGGCTCGTGCGCGTCCTCGAGCCGAGCGGCGTGGTACACCATGAGTCGAGCCGCCTCGAGCTCCGTCGCCGCCTGGGCGAGCTGGAACTGCACCGCCTGGAACTCGGCGATGGGTTTGCCGAACTGCTGCCGCTCCTTCACGTACTTGAGCGTGGCGGCGAGCGCGCCGCGTGCCACGCCGATCATCTGTGCCCCGATGCCGATCCGCCCCGTGTTCAGCGTCTCGATCGCGACCTTGTAACCGACGCCCACCTCGCCCACCACGTTGGCCGCGGGCACCTCACACCGATCGAGGATCAGCTCCGTCGTCGAGGAGGCGCGGATGCCCAGCTTGTCTTCTTTCTTGCCGACGCTGAAGCCCTTGAAGCCGCGCTCGACGGCGAACGCGGTGATCCCCTTGTAGCCCTTGGCGAAATCGGTGTTCGCGAAGATGACGAAGAATCCCGCGTCCGCGCCGTTCGTGATCCACAGCTTGCGGCCGTCGAGGATCCAGGTGTCGCCCTGTTTGGTCGCTTTGGTTTGCAGGCCGAAGGCGTCCGAGCCCGAGGCGGCCTCGGAGAGGGCATAGGCGCCGACGAGATCGCCGGCGAGGCGGGGGAGGTAGCGGCGCTTCACGTCGTCCGACGCCCACTTCAGGAGCAGCGCGTTGACGAGCGTGTTCTGTACGTCGACAAAGATCGCCGCCGAGGCGTCGACAGCGGACAACTCCTCGACGGCGAGGACGGTCATGAAAAGAGATCCGCCGGCGCCGCCGTGCGCCTCGGGGATCTCAATCCCCATGAGTCCGAGCTCGAAGAACTTCGGGATGAGGGTGGGGTCGATCTTGGCGGCTTGCTCCATCGCCTGCACGCGGGGGCGGATCTCATGCTCCGCGAAATCACGGACCGCCCCCTGGAACATCCGTTCTTCCTCGGACAGCTGCGTCATCAGCCCTTCTTCTCCACCGTCCCCATCAGCATCTCGCGGATGCCGCCCAGCGAGCTCAGCACACCCGTGGCCTCGTAGGGCATGTACACGACCTTGTTGCCCTGTCCCGAAACCATCTCCTTCAGCGTCTCGAGGTAGCGGATGGCGATCAGGTAGCGCGCGGGATCGCCGCCCGTGCCCTTGATCGCGGCGGTGATGCGCTCGATCGCTTGCGCCTCGGCCTCGGCCACCTTGAGGCGCCACGCCGCCTCCGCTTCGGCGTGCAGGATCTTCGCCTGCTTGTCGCCCTCGGCGGTGTTGATCTCCGACTGCCGGATGCCCTCGGCCTGGAGGATGCGCGACTGCTTGTCGGCATCGGCCGTGATGATGGTCGCCCGCCGCTCCCGCTCGGCGCGCATCTGCTTTTCCATCGCGTCGCGGATGTCCCGCGGCGGATTGATGTCCTTCAGCTCCACGCGGCTGACCTTGGCGCCCCACTTGTGCGTCGCTTCGTCGAGAATCGCCCGCAGCTTGGCGTTGATGGTGTCGCGCGACGACAGCACGTGATCCAGCTCCATCTCGCCGATCACGTTTCGCAGCGTCGTCTGGGTCAGCTTCTCGATCGCGTCTGGAAGGTTGGCGATCTCGTACGTCGCACGCACTGGATCCGTGATCTGGGAGTAGATCAGCGCGTCGATCTCGACGACCACGTTGTCCTTCGTGATGACGTTCTGGCGCGGGAACACGTACACCGTCTCGCGCAGGTCGATCTTCTCGGTGCGGAACCGCCGCGAATAGCTGTCGCCTGCCGGCGTCACGAGTGTCTGATGCCAGTCCACTGCCCGCGGCTTATCGATCCACGGCATGATCAGGTTGATCCCGGACGTGAGCGTCTTGTGATACTTTCCGAACCGTTCGACGATCATCGTTTGGGCTTGCTGCACGATGCGGATGCCCTTGGCGATCGTGACCACCACGAGCAGCGCGACTGCTCCGACCAGCACGAGACCGGGACCCATCGTTCAACTCTCCTTTTCCACCACGAGGGTGGTGCCGTCCACCTGAATCACCGTGATCCGCGCACCGGCTTCGATGGGCGTGTCGTCGACCGAGACCCCGCGCCAATCCTCACCTTCCACCTTGACCCGCCCCAGCCGTGAGACGGGATCGATCCGCTCCAGCACTACCCCGCGCTTGCCGAGCAGGGCGTCGACTCCCATCCGCACTCCGCCGCCCGGACCCAGCTGGAAACGGCGCAGCATCAGGGGCCGCAGCCCGATCATGCTCGCCACGCTGGTGGCCGTAAACGCAATGGTTTGCAGCGCGAGCCCGGCGAACGGCACGAGACCGACCAGGCCTGCCGCCGCGCACCCCACCGCCAGGCAGGCAAGCCAGAGGCCGGGCGTGGCGATGAACATCTCCGCCACGACCAACCCGATCGCCGCCAGGAACCAGATCAGCCAGTCTTCCATGACGTCAAAGTTGCAACCCTGGCCCACGTTCCGCTATCCAACCAGGGAGTACCGAAACGGACGCCGCCCGCGTCTCGTATCGCCTTCAGCCATCCCTTCCGGAGATCCTATGACGACTCGCTGGTTGCCCCTCGCGTTCTGCGTCGTGTTCGCCACCTCCGGCGCCGCGCAGACAACTCGCTACGTGCTGAAAGGCGACTCCGTCGCCGTGTACAACCTGGTCGGTGAGCTGCGCGTCGAACCCGGCTCGGGCAGCGACGTGGCGGTGCAGGTGACGCGGGGCGGCGCCGACGCCGCGCGGCTCGACGTGCAGAGCGGTCCGCTGCGCGGCCGCGAAACCCTCCGGATCATCTATCCCGAAGACGTCATCAGCCTCCCCGACTGGGGGCGCGGCTGGAATACCACCCTGCGCGTCCGTGACGACGGAACCTTCGGCGACGGCGGGAGCTGGCGTCGCGACGGGCGCGAGGTGCGCATCACCGGGCGGGGCCGTGGACTCGAAGCGTATGCCGACCTGCGCGTCAGCGTCCCTGCGGGGAAACGCGTGGCGCTGCACCTGGGCGTCGGCAAAGCCTTCCTCAGCAACGTCGACGGCGTGCTTGTGGTGGACGTCGCGTCTGCCGACGTCTCGGCCGAACGCACGCGCGGCACGCTCAAGATCGACACCGGCTCGGGCAACGTCGATGTGCGCGATGCGAGCGGCGACGTCTCGCTCGAGAGCGGCTCGGGCGACGTGACCGCCACCGGTCTGCACGGGAGCACCAAACGCGTCAGGCTGGCAACGGGATCGGGCAACATCACGGTGACGGGCGCCGAAGGGGCCGAGCTGCACGTGGAGACGGGATCGGGCGACATCACCGTCACCGGGGCGAAGGCCGACGAGCTGTCGTTCGAGACGGGGAGCGGCAATGTCGACGTGGCACTGACCGCGACGTTCAGCGCGCTTTCAATCCAGACCGGCTCGGGCGACGTCACGCTGCGAGTGCCGCCGACCATCGGCGCCGAAGTGGAGCTCGACACGGGCAGCGGGGAGTTCGACCTCGGCGGGCTGACGATTCAGGTGCGGCGCCTGCAGGAAGATCACATCACCGGCACGATCGGCGACGGGCGGGGACGGCTGTCGATCGAAACCGGCTCGGGCAATGTGCGTCTGGTGAAAGCTTCCTAAGGTTCCTCGAGCCGCTCGATCTCGCGGCGCTCTTTCTTGGTCGGCCGGCCCTTGCCTTGATAGGTGGGGGCCGGCGCGATTTTATGCTGCTCCGCGAGCCGTTCGCGCGCCGCGCGTCCGTCGGCCGCCTCCGCGTACAGCGTCTGCGCCGCCTTGGGGGGGCCGCGCCGCTCCGAGAGTCCGCGCACGGTGACGAGCCACTCGTACGGTCCCACCCGGACACGGAGGCCGTCTCCCACCTGTAGCTGCTTGGCGGGCTTCGCCCGAGTGCCGTTGACCTGCACCTTGCCTCCCGCGACGGCCGCGGCGGCGAGGGCGCGCGTCTTGAAAAAGCGCGCCGCCCACAGCCAGCGGTCGAGGCGCACCCTGTCGGAGGTCACGCTGAAAGGTATTATCAACCGCCATGAAATGGGTGCTGATCGTCGTCGCCGGACTCGTCGGACTCATCGCCCTCATGGCGCTCGTCGGTGCCTTCTTGCCGCGCGATCACCGCGCCACCAGCACGATCAGCGTGCGCCAGCCGCCGGACAGCGTTTGGAAGACGGTGCGCGACCTGGGCGGCATCACCGCGTGGTGGCACGAAGCGCAGGAGTCGGTCCGCCTTCCCGACAAAGACGGCCATGAAGCGTGGCGCCAGAAGGTCGGTGGGTTCGACATGCCCCTCGTCGTCCTCGAGTCCCAACCGCCGCGCCGGCTCGTGACCAAGATCGATTCGCCGCCGGGAGCGGCGTTCGGCGGGACCTGGACCTACGAGCTGACACCCGAAGGTGGCGGAACGCGGCTCAGCGTGACGGAAGCCGGGTGGATCGCCAACCCGATCTTCCGGTTCATGTCACGCTTTCTGTTCGGGTACTACGGCTCGCTCGACGGCTATCTCAAGGCCCTCGGCAAGCGGTACAACGAAACAGCGACGCCCGCGCACTCCTAGCGACTGCGCAGCTTACTCAGCAGCCTGAGAATCTCGAGGTACAACCACACCAGCGTCACGATCAGGCCGAACGCGGCGTACCACTCCGCCACCTTGGGGGCGCCCTGCTCGGCGCCTTTCTCGATGAAGTCGAAATCCAGCACCAAATTCAGTGCCGCGATGACGACCACGAACAGGCTGAACCCGATGCCGAGCCAGCTGCTCTCGTGCAGAAACGGGATGCGGATGCTGAAGAAGCTCAGCCCGATCGCGACGAGGTAGAAGATCGCGATCCCGCCTGTCGCCGCCACAACGCCCAGCCGGAAGTTCTCGGTCACTGGAATCAGGCCGGAGCGATACGCCACGAGGAGTGCGAACAGCACGCCGAAGGTGAGCGCCACCGCCTGGATGACGATCCCCGGAAAGCGTGCCTGGAAGTACGCGGAGATGGCGCCGAGGGCGAGGCCCTCGAGCAACGCGTAGATCGGCGCCGTCACGGGGGCCCACGTTGGCTTGAAGATCGTGACGAGCGCAGCGACGAACCCGCCCAGAAGGCCGCCCAACAGGTACCCGCCGATGGGGACTCCCGCGGACGTCTGCGACCATGTCCACGTGGCAGTGGCGACGAGCAGGACGAGGAGGAAGGCCGTGCGGTTGACGGTGCCCTCGATCGTCATCACGTCGCCCGTGACCGCCCCGGGGCCGAACCGCTCGAAGGTCTTGGCATTGAGGGCCGGATTGCTGGTGCGCATAGATCGCTCCGCTGAGGTGGACCTAAGCTAGCGAGTGGCCGTCAGGTAATCCACGGCGAGGTGCGCCAGCGCGCGCACGCCGACCGGCAGCGCCGCTTCGTCCACAAAGAAGCGTGGGGAGTGGTTCGGCGCCGCGCTGCGCGGATCGACACCGGGGGGCGTGATCCCGAGAAAGAAAAACAGGCCGGGGATCTTCTCCTGGTAGCGCGAGAAATCCTCAGCCGTCGTCTTCGCCTCCGCCGACCCCACTTTGTCGGCGCCCGCGACGCGCCGCAGCGTCGGCGTCATCTGCTCGGTCAGCGTGGGATCGTTGTAGGTGACGGGCGGGCCGGAGTCGATCGTGACGGCGGCGACCGCGCCGGCGCTCTGCGCCACGCCCTCGGCGGTGCGCCGCACCCGCATCCAGATGTCTCGCCGCATCGCGGTATCGAAGGCGCGGATCGTCCCGATCATCACGACGCTGTCGGGAATGATGTTGTTGCGCACGCCCCCATGAACGGCGCCGATCGTCACGATCGCCGGCGAGGAGGTGATGTCCACCTGGCGGCTGGTGATCGTCTGCAGGCCCAGCACGATCTGCGAGGCGACCACGATCGGATCGATCCCCGACCATGGCTGGGCACCGTGCGTCTGGCGGCCGCGCACAACGATGCGCAGCCCATCGGCGCTCGCCATGGCGCCGCCCGCGCGGTAGTGGATCTCGCCCGCGGGATAGGGGAAGACGTGCAGGCCGAAGATCGCGCCCGGTTTCGGATTATCGAGCGCACCCTCCGCGATCATCATCTCGGCGCCGCCACTCTCGCCCGACGGCACGCCCTCTTCAGCGGGCTGGAAGATGAACTTCACCGTCCCCGGTAGATCGGCCTTCATCCCGGCGAGGAGCTCGGCGACGCCCATCAGGATCGCCACGTGCGCGTCGTGTCCACAGGCGTGCATCACGCCCACATCCTGGCCGTTGTAGGTCGCCCGCACCTTGGAGGCGAACGGCACGTTCACCTCCTCGGTCACGGGGAGGGCGTCCATGTCCGCTCGCAGCGCGACCACCCTGCCGGGCTTCCCGCCACGTAGCACCCCCACGACGCCGTTATGCGCGACCCCTGTCCGCACCTCGAGACCCAGCGCGCGTAAGTGGTCGGCGACCATCTGGGCCGTGCGGACCTCGCGGTTGGACAGCTCGGGGTGTGCGTGAATGTCGCGCCGCCACGCGACGACCTTCCCCTCGACCAGCGCGGCGCGGCGGTCGATTTCGGCGTCGAGCCTGCTCGACTGGGCGGCGAGAAGGGAAGGGAACGCCAGCAGGACGAGGATGCCCCGGAGGGATGTCATGAGGCGGTAACCTACGGGATGGCTGAATCCGGGCAACCCTTTCGCCGTAGGGAGTGTCGAACTATTGATCCCTGTCGGTCCCGTCCCCGTCTGGAGCCCACCATGTTCCGGTTCGCCACGTTGCTCGCTGTTGCCGCGCTGACTCTCCCAAGTGCCACACTCAAGGCCCAAGACTCGGACGACGAGTGGCTCGACGATTGTCGCCGCGACTCGTGGCGCCACGACTCGTGGCGGGACAACCGCGTCAAACACTGTGAGATCCGCGAGACGGGTCTCAAGGGCTCCGTCCGTGGCGGCGCGCTCACCGTGGATCCGGGGATGAACGGCGGGGTGGAGGTCGAAGGATGGGATCGGGACAGCGTCGCGGTGACGGCGCGCATCCAGGTCTACGCACGGAGCGAGGCCGACGCGGAAGCGATCGCCCGCGAGATTCGCATCGAGGCAGCCGGCAGGAGCGTGCGCGCCGTTGGCCCCGAGCCTACGGGCCGCCGCCAGTCGTGGTCGGCGAGTTTCGTCGTGATGGTCCCGCGTCGCACCGATTTGTCGCTCGCGACCGACAACGGCCCGCTGTCGGTGCGGGACGTGACCGGGCGGATGGAGCTGTCGACGCAAAACGGTCCGCTCAGTTTGGTGGGGGTCGCGGGCGACGTGCGTGCCCGCGCGCAGAACGGGCCGCTATCGGTGAAGCTTACGGGCACGCGCTGGGATGGAACGGGGCTCGACGCCGAAACGAAGAACGGGCCTGCCGTGCTACGGATTCCCGAGGACTACAACGCCAAGCTCGACTTTGGCACGGTGAACGGCCCCATGGACGTCGGGTTCCCGCTTACTGTGACGATCAACGGCCGGATCACCGACCGCATCTCCACGACACTGGGGAACGGCGGCGCTCCGATCCGCGTCGTGACCACGAATGGGCCGATGTCCGTTCGGCGCATGTAGCTCATCTCACGACCGTGCGGCGGCGATGATCCCGTCGTACTCGAAGACGTTGGGCCCGCGCGGTGCTTCTTTGGCGAGCTGCAGCATCGCCCGCGCCACGTCGGCCGCTTGGATCGGCCGGTAGCGCCGCAGCGGCCCGACGAGCAGCGGCGCCAGGACGCGCGCGACTGGGACGCCGATCCGCTCGGCGAGGCGGACCTCGGCCCGGTCGCCCATCAGGAACGACGGGCGGAAGATTTGAATTCTCTGAAACGGCAGCTGCCGCACCGCTTGCTCGATCTCGCCCTTCACTCGGCTGTAGAAGATGCGCGACGCCGGATCGGCGCCGAGCGCAGTGACGAGTAGGAATTGCCGAGCACCGGCGCGCTGAGCGGCACGCCCGAACGCGAGGACGTAGTCGTAGTCCACTCGCCGGAACGCCTCCTGCGACCCCGCCTTCTTGATCGTGGTGCCAAGACAACAAAAGCCGTCGTCGACCTGGGGCAGATGGGACAGATCGTCGAGCGCGCCCAGGTCCACTACGCGTTGCTCGAGCTTCGCGTGGCGCGCGTCGAGCTGGCGCCGCGCGAGCGTGATGACGCGCCCATACGCAGCGTCGGCGAGGAGCAGTTGCAGCAGATGACCGCCGACGAGGCCGGAAGCGCCGGCAACGAGTGCGGTGCGGCTCATATCCGCGAAAGTAGTTATTATCCCGTCCGTGGCTACCCTGCTCGTCGTGCTGTCGGGTCTTTCGGAGACGCTGCAACACCGCCCGCTCCTCGCGGTGCCGTTGCTCTTCGCGGCCGGTCTCGTGACGAGCACCAATCCCTGCATTTGGCCGATGATCCCAATTACCGCCGGTACTCTTGCGGGCGTGAACAGCACGGGTCAACCACGCCGTCGTACGATCGGCCTGACTCTCACGTACGCGACTGGCCTCGCGCTTTTTTATGCGATTCTCGGGCTGATTGCGGGGCTCACCGGATCGCTCTTCGGGACGATTGGCTCGAGCCCGTGGGCGCGGCTCGCCATCGGGAATGTCCTGTTGATCTTCGCGCTGGCGATGCTCGACGTCATTCCTATCCGTGTTCCGACTCGCCTTGCCGCCTGGGCGGGGAGCCTGGGGGGCGGATCGTACCCGGCCGTCCTCCTGCTCGGCGCGACCTCGGGA
>Ga0210378_10001559_pt1 | contig 11975 bp, 12 predicted proteins | sample PLM1_60_b1redo_FD_155465 | JGI IMG/M metagenome (GOLD analysis project Ga0210378, IMG submission 155465) | Groundwater sediment microbial communities from an aquifer in East River, Colorado, USA - PLM1_60_b1 redo | ecosystem: Environmental > Terrestrial > Soil > Riparian zone | place: USA: East...
CGGGGTCCTCGAGCGCAACGAGCATGGGCCGAACCCACACATCATGCAAATTACGGCTGACAAGCTACTAGGTCTGTCTTCCGCATGACTGGGCGGCCACCAGGTTGCGCTTCTGCTCGTAGAGTTGGACGGCCTCGGCGCTGATCGGTTGGGCCTCGTCGTGGCGACCGGCCGCCAGCAGGATCTCCGCAAGCCCGACGAGGAGGCTCGCCCGGAGGTTGAGCATGTCGTCTGGGACCGGCTTGATCGCCTCGCGGGCGAACCGCTCGGCCTCCCGGTGGTCCCCGCTTCCCAGAAGGACACGGGCGCGGGCCGCACCAGCCAGCGCCTGCGCCGTCACGCTCTCGGCAGGCGCCTGTTCGGCCGCAAGCGTCGCTGCCCTGGCGGCTTCGTGGGAGGCTCCCCGCCTGGAGAGCAGGAGCGACAGCTCCGCTGCGATCTGGGAGGCTTGGTCGCGGTCGGCGACCATGAGGGCGACGTCGAGGGCCGGCCGGAGCGCACGCTCGGCAGCCTCTGGGTTGCCGGCCAGGACCTCCACCCCTGCCGTGCGTAGCCCGACGAACGTGCGTGGCCGGGGGATGCGGAGGCGCTCCCGGAGCACATGCTGGGCGTGCGCGACCAGTTCGCGTGCCTGCTGGAGGTCGCCGAGCATGGCGTTGAAGTGGCCCATGGCGGCGAGCACCCCGATGTGCTCTATGCCCCCTGCGTCGACGAGCTCCTCGCAGGCCTGGAGGCACGCCGGGACCGGCGTGGGGCCGGCCAGCAGAGCGGAGACGATCCACCACGGTGCGCCCAACAGCTCGCGGAGGTCGCCGGACCGGTGGGCGTGCACCAGGCCGCGGCGGGCGGTCTCCTCCAGCTCGCGGATGCGACCGGCACGCAGGTGGACCGACGACAGGATGTAATGGGCTTGGGACATCCTCACCTGGTCGCCCTCGTCGCGGAAGGCTTCCAGGGCGGCCTGGGTCTGCTGCCGGATCGCCTCCAGGCTGATCGGGTCGGGGCCGGTGATCAGGCGGAACCGGGTCTGTTCCAGGCGGATCCCTCGGATGAGGCGGTCGTCCCCCCCGACCTCATCCAGCAGCTCCGCGAAGGCGGCCTCCGCCTCCTGGGGCCGCCCCATGATCGGGTATGCCTCGGTGAGCCGGCGCAGCACCATGGGCCGCTGGTAGTGGCCTGCGGGCAGCAGCGCCTTGGCGCGTGACAGCAGGTTCTCCGCGGCCGGCAGGTCGAACCGGCCATAGGCGCGCAGCCCCGCGCTGGCCAGCCGCTCCCCCGCACGCAGGGCCAGAGCCTCGCCGGTGGCATCATCGAGTCCGAGGTCGCGCCGGTGAACATAGGCCTGCTCGGAGGTGCCGGCCGATGAGCTCCTCGAGCTCTGCGACCCGCTCTGCTGCCTCGCGTTCCAGCCAGTCCGCGAACCGTTGGTGGAGCTCGGAGCGGTCCTGGTGGGTGAGGCTGCCGTAGGCGACCAGCTGGATGAGGACGTGGCGGAAGCGGAATGCCGTTGACGGCGGGGTGGGGCCGCGGACGGGCGTGACGAGTTCCTTGGCCTCCAGGGCCTGGAGGTGCCGGTCGACGAACGGGATGGCCTGCTGGGCGACCAGTGCCGTCACCGCCGCTGCCGAGAAGTCGAGCCCGATGACCGATGCGCAGCGCAGCAGGTCCTGTTCGGCGGGTCCGAGCCGATCCAGGCGGGCGGTCAGCAGCGCCTGCACGGTCGGCGGGATGCGCAGCTCGAGGTTGTCGCGGAGTGCCGCGAGCAACTGCTCGAGGAACAGCGGGTTGCCCTGGGCCGTCTCGACCACACGCGTCACTGCCTCGGGCGGCAGCGCCCGGCCGAAGCGCCGGCTGGTGAGCAGGCGCTCGCTGTCGCCAGGGTCCAGTGGCGCCAGCGGCACGCTCACGACGGTGTCGAGCTCCCGTGCCCAGCCCGTGCGCCGCTCGCGGAATTCGGGTCGGGCCAGGCACAGCAGCACCAGCGGCTGGCGCGTCGAGGCTGCGAGGTTCTCGAGCAGGTCGAGGAAGGTGGGCTGCGCCCAGTGGAGGTCCTCGATGATGATCACCAGCGGCTTTCGCCGGGCAACTGCTTCGAAGAGCCGCCGCAGCGCGCCGAACAGCGTGCTCGGATCTCCGGGCTGGTCGACCATGCCCACCGCGCTGGCAACCTCGGCGGCGGTGGAGGAGGGGTCCGACATAGGGCGTGTCAGCCCCGACACTCGCACCGACCTGTTGGACATTCACCAGCCGCCAAGCGATCCCGGATCCACCCAGGCGGTCCACCACCGCGCGGGTCGCCGGTTCGAGGACGGCTGCGTCGCCCACCAACCGCCGGGTGGGCTCGCCCAGCAGGACCTCGCCATCACCAGCGGCCTGCTGGAGGCGGGCCGCCAGCGCCACCGGTGGACCGGAGGTCGACGTTGCCCCGGAGCTGGGATCGCCGACCACGACCTCGCCCGTGCTGATACCGATCCGGGCGGCAAGCCGGACGCCGTAGGCGCGCTCCGCCTCAGCGTTCACTGCTGCAAGGTGCTCGCGGAGCGTGAGCCCGGCTCGCACCGCCCGCAAGGCGTCGTCCTCGTGCGCCACCGGCACCCCGAACACGGCGACGACGACGTCGCCGATGAACCCCTCCACGGTGGCTTCGTGGCGACCGAGCACCTCGACGGCGGCCCTGTAGGCCTGCATGACGACAGGGCGCACGGCCTCGGGATCCGCCGAGACGGTGGCCTGGGCGCCAGTGGACTCGGACAGGTCGGCGAACAGGACCGTTACGGTCCTGCGACCAGCCGCCAACCAGCGGTCGGCGCTGGGCTGCGCGACGTCCTCGGCCGTCGGGGTGCGGTCGTCGGGCTGCGGCCATTCCAGCGAGGGGTGCTGCGCGAGGATCGCCTGCTCAAGCCGCTGGAGCGCCGGACCCGGTTCGATGCCGAGCTCGTCGACCAGCAGCTCTCGCGTCACCTGGTACAGCTCCAGGGCGTCCACCTGGCGCCCGCACCGGTACAGCGCCAGCATGAGCTGCGCACGCAGCCGCTCCCGCAGGGGATGCTCGGCGACCAGCCCCTCGAGCTCGGCCACCAGCTCGGCATGCCGGCCCAGTGCCAGGTCTGCCTCGACGCGCTCCTCCAGCGCAGCCAGCCGCAGCTCCTCCAGCTCCGCGATCGCGGCCTGCGCGAACGGCTCGTAGGCGAACTCGTCCAGCGCCGGACCTCGCCACAGTCCCAACGCGTCCCGCAACCGAGCGGCCTTGGTGGCGACCGGCGCCTGTGTCGCCTCCGCCACGAGACGACGGAACCGGTTGGCATCGACCTGGTCGCGGTCGATGGCCAGCAGGTACCCGGGCGCGCGCGTCTCCAACACCTGCGGGGTTTTGCCGTCATCGCGTGGCCCGAGCCGCTTCCGCAGCGTGGACACCAGCCCATGGAGTGCCTTGGTGGCGGTGGGCGGTGGCGCCTGGCCCCACAACTGGTCGATCAGCCGATCGGAGGAGACGACCGCGCCGGCACGGAGTACGAGCACACCCAGCAGTGAGCGGGCGCGTCCCCGCGGCAGGGCGACACGACGGTCGCCCTCCACGACCTCGAGCCTCCCCAGGATGCGGAACTCCGTGATGTCCTCCCGCTGTTGCTGCCAGGAGTCGCACCTGATCTCGGTGGTGGCCTTGACCGATCGACCGATCCCTTACCCGTCTCTTACCAGGCCGGCGCATCCTACGGCTGTTCGGACCAGGACCAGCGTAAGGAGCACGATCATGGCCGAGCCGTTCATCTTCATCAACACCTACACCATCAAGCCGGGGAAGGAGGAGGCGTACAAGACAGCCCACCAGAAGGTCGCCGACCTCGTCGAGGCCAAGGAACCCAAGATGCTGTACTTCGCGCTCCACACCAGCGAGGACGGCTCCGAGGCCACCACCGTCCAGGTCCACGCCGACGCCGAGAACTTCGGCTACCACATGAGCGTGGTCGAGGACCACGTCCGCGCGGCCCACGAGTACGTCGACTACGCAAACGCGGCGATCAGGATCTTCGGCTCCCCGACCGCAGAGATCCTCGACCAGATGCGCCAGCTCGCCGGCTCCGGGGTCTCGGTGACGGTCAGCCCGGCCACCCTGGGCTTCAACCGGTTCGGGGACTCCTGACCGACCCCTCCAGGAAAGGTGTGGGGTGGACCTTCGGCCTCACCAGGTCAATGGCGCGGCAACGCCACGCAAGCGGCGTCAACCACCTCGGAGACGGACCTCTCGCCACCAGTCGAGTCGCTCGATCCCCACGCGCACCCATTCACCACGACGCCGGTCATGACGGCACCCTCGAAGGGTTCCTCGGAGGATTGTCGTATCGGGCGGCCTACCGATCGTCTTTCTGGTAGGAGGTCGGGCCGGCCGGGTTGCCTCGGGGTCGCCGGGCACCTTGCCGCCCGCGTCCCTCCGCACGACGCACATCCCAGCAAGGAGGAGAGTCAGATGGCACCGACGACCAAGCCCAAGCCGATCCCGGATTCCTACCGCCGCGTCACGCCCTGCCTGATCGTGCAAGGCGGCGTCAAGGCCCTCGCGTTCTACGCTGCGGTGTTTGGGGCGACCGAGCGCATGCGCTTCCCCGGCCCCGGCGACACTGTCGCCCACGCCGAGGTCCAGATCGGGGATTCGGTGGTCATCATCGAGGACGAAGTCCCTGAGCGGGGGACCAAGGCACCGCCGCCCGGTGGTGTCGCCGGCTCCCCGTTCTCGCTGTTCATCTACGTCGAGGACGTGGACGCGGCCGTCGCGCGAGCCGTGGAGCTCGGCGCAACGCTCCAGCGTCCCCCCAGGACCAGTTCTACGGCGACCGCGACGGTCACATCGTGGACCCGTTCGGGCATGGATGGACCATCGCGACGCACGTGGAGGACGTGGCGCCGGAGGAGCTGATGCGACGGATGGCCGAGCTGCAGACCCAGACCTAGCCGGCGTCGGGCTCTACCAGCTATTCGGATGGTGGTGGGCCGATGCCGTCGGCGCCCTGACCATGCTCCCGGTCATCGTCTGGCAAGGCTGGGCAACCTTCGGCGAGGCCCACGAGCACGACGACCACGACGACGCAGCGGACGTCCACTGAGATGCCGGCCTGATCTTGGCCTCATGGCCCTCGGGGGAATGGAGCGGCCTGACGGTCTGGCTCGGGACGACGTCGGCTTGAGTCCACCACGGACAATCCCGCCCTGGGCGGTGGTTCAGAGCCAGTCGAGGCGCTTGAAGAGGAGGTACAGGCCGCCAGAGAGCACCACCACGAGCCCGCTTGAGGTAATGACACCGGAGGGCTGGCCGGACCCCGGATAGGGCACGTTCATGCCGAAGTAGCCGGTCACCGCGGTCGGCACCGCGATGATGGCCGCCCAGCTGGTCACCTTCTTCGTGATCGAGGTCAGGCGGTTGCCCTGGATGGTCAGGTTGGTCTCAAGGATGGTGGAGACCAGGTCACGCAGCGACTCGGTCCACTCCGTCGCCCGCAGCACATGGTCATAGACATCCTGGAAGTAGGGGCCCATGGCCTCATCGACCAGCCCGAGATCACGGCGCAGCAGGGTGTTGACCACCTCCCGCATCGGCAGCACCAGCCGGCGCAGCACCACCAGCGACTTGCGCAGCTCGAACGAGCGTCGCTGCACCTCGGTCCCGTGGGGCCGCTCGTCGAACAGCAGGTCCTCAAGGCCCTCGATCGCCTCGTCCAGCTGCTGCACGGTGGCGAAGTGGCCGTCGACGACGAAGTCCAGCAGCCCCCACAGCAGGAACCCGACACCGTGGGCGGCCAGGTCGGCCGAGCCGTCCCAGCGGGCCACCATCCCGTCGATGTCGAACCCAAGGTCCTTGCGGACGGTGATCAGCGCCCGTGAGGTGGCGAACGCGGCCAGCTCGCTGGTGGTGAGCTTGCCGGTGGCCGGGTCCAGGCTGACCGCGTAGGCGGTGAGGAAGGCGTGGTCCTGGTAGCGGTCCAGCTTGGGCCGCTCGTGGAGTTGGACGGCGTCCTCGACCGCCAGCGGGTGCAACCCGAACTCCTCGGACACGACCTCCAGGTCCTCCCGGTCGGGCTCGCACAGGTCCAACCACACCACCGTGCCCGGCTCCTGGAGGTGGTCGGAGATCTGGGCGGCCGGGAAGTCCTTGGCCTCCAGCACCCCATCACGGTACAGCCGGGTATGGCGCATACGACCAGCCTATAGCACGAGCGGCGGGACACTCCTGGCCAGCAGCGACCCTGCTGCACGGTGACCCGACCGGCCCAGAACCCCGTCTCGCTGATCTAGCGTTTTGCGACCTCCTCTTCTGGCGGACCTTCGGCCCGCGCCGCCTTCGGCGGCGATCTCATGCCGATCACGTCGCCAACCAGGGAGGGTGCGGCGGCACACGCGGCGGAGAACGCATACCTGCACGCCGATTGAACCGATAACTCTGGCACCTACGTCGAACGTGACCTGCGAGAACCGCCTTGGCACAGCGGTTCCTGCCGTCAGACAAGGATTGGGTCAGCTCTCATAGTGGCCAGCCTGGAGAACTTCACCGCATGCTGAAGCGGCGCCGCCGTGCCGCGCAAGCGGCCCTCTGGTGCGGAGCCACGCAGTCGCTACCCGCGGTCCGCTTGCCACCCATTCTCTAGGTGCTTCAATCCTCTTAGATGCTTCGCCCGGGTTGCTGCGCCGGCGCGCTAACACAGGCTCAGCCCAGCGCAGGGACCCTGATCCAAGGAGGTGACGGGCGGATGGACGTACGTGTGGCAACCGGGATAGACGTTCACTTCGTGTCCGATGAAGGTGTCGAGCAGCATCCGGTCGGGGAGCTGGAGCAGCTGCTCGCCCGTGACGACGGGCTGGTCTGGGTCGACATCCCCGTCTGCGACGAGGAGGCCGCTCGGGTGCTGTCGGAGGTGTTCGGCTTCCACCCACTCGCCATCCGCGCCTGCATCGAGCGCAACGCCGTGCCCAAGGTGCGCGCCTACCGTGACCACGTGTTCGTCGTGCTGCACGCCCCCGAGCTCGGCAGCGGCGGCCACGTCCACTACGTCGAGCTCGACCAGTTCATCGGCCCCCGCTATGTAGTCACCGTCCACGGACCGCTCAACCCGGCCGTCACCCAGGAGGCCGCGCAGCGCCAGACCCGCGGGGTGCTGCGGCGAATGGAAACCGGACGACTGCGCCCCAGCTCGTCGTTCGAGCTGTCCTACGCCATCGTCTCCGCGCTGGCCCAATGCCAGGAGGCGTTCGTGGAAACCGTCACCCGGGACGTCTGGCCGCTCGAGAAACGGGTCACCTCCGGCCACCTGGGCGACCCCGAGCAGTTCCTGGAGGAGTTGTTCGGCACCCGCCACGCCCTGCTGGCGGTGGCCAACATGGCCACCCTCGGCCACCAGATCTACGGGAGGATGTCGGCGCTGAGCCGCTTCGTCCCCAGTGATGGACAGCCGCTGGTGGCCGACATCGAGGACCAGTTCGCCCGAGTCACCGGCGTGGCCGACGGCCAGGTCCGCTATCTGGAGGGGGTGATCGAGTTCTACAAGGCCCGGACCGACACCAAGGTGACGATCGCCGCTGAACGGCTCGCCCTGATCGCGGTCCTCACCCTGCCGATCACCGCGCTGTCGTCGGTCTACGGGATGAACATCATCGTCAACGACCGCACCGACTTCCCCCACCTGGCGGTGGTGCTGGCGGCCATGGTGGCCATCTCAGCCACCCTGCTGCGCTGGGCCAAGCGACAGGGATGGTTGTAGCCGCTCCCCGGCCGGCCTGTGAGAGCACCAGATTTCGATCTGGTGCTCTCAGCTTCCCAGCTTGCTCTGCTCGGTCAACGACGCGGTCAACGTTCTGCCTTGCTCTACGGATCTGGAGCTTGGGATCGCCGTGAAGGAACCAGGCGCTGGGGCGCGCCCGGTTCTTGAGCCCCCGCTGTGGCGGGCAGCCTGCCATCGTCCTCCCGATGGTGGTTGACATGCTCGGCCTGCCGGCCCAAGGTCTCCGTCCGTGATACTGGAGCCGGGGTGACGTGCATGCAGGAGCACGCTGGAGACCCGCTGACAACGGCCGACAGGCAGCCTCTGATGCGGCCACGCCGTCCGTCGCTGCGGCGGACCGCTGCCCTGGTCGCGGTGGTGTTGCTGGTCGCCATCGCGGCCGGGGTGCGCTTCGGGGAGCAGCGGGGCGACCTTGGCCGCCTGGAGCGGCAGGTGGCCGCCCTAAAGCGACAGTTGGCCGAGCAGCGCGCCGCCCAGGACAAGCTCGCCAGCCAAGTCGCCGGACTCAATAAGAAGCTGCGCCAGTAGGGCGCGTTGAAGCAAGCCAGGCACGAGCCGTGACGATCACCGGGCTCTCACAACCTGCACCTACCCGGGATCTCAGTGCCTGCTTGTCATCCATCCTCGAAGCCGTCTGGGCCAGCTCACCACCCTGCCTTCCGAACGGCATGGCGCACCCGCTCGGCTGCCACCATCCCCATCGGACCAATCATCTTGGACGTATTGCCTGGACTGCTTCAGACGTCTCGGCGCTCCCTGACGCCCGCTCGGAGGCTTCGCGATGGTCGCCAACTCCAAGGAGCCAGCCATCAAGGAGCGCTGAACATCACACACGGTGCGCCGGCCGGCGCGGCTGGCCCGCCCGGCCGGCGCGCTCCGTCGGCTAGAGGTAGGTCTCCAGGAACGTCTGGGCGGCGGTGGAGTCGACCCGGTACTCCAGGTTTGGACCCGAGCAACGCCAACTGAACGTCCAAGTGTTGATGGCCACCACGGTGCCCTCGTGGAACAGCGGCCCACCCGAATCGCCAAAGCACACGCTCGCGGTGATCTTCAGGAACCGGTCCGGGAACAAGTCGTGCTCGGTGATCACCGAGACGTCACGGTAGCTGCGGATCCCGTCGAACACGACCACCGGGTGATTGGCCGCAGCACTTCCGGTGATGTAGGCGTCGGTGCCGTAGCCGACGACGGTGAACGTCTCGCTCGTCAGGTCGAGCCCGGCCAGGTAGTCGGCGTCGGCGATCGGCGCCGGCGTCACACCGGCCACCGCGGTGTCGAGGAACACCAGCGCGATGTCCTCATGGGGAGGCGCCAGGTAGAGCATCTTGGAGTTGCCACGCCCGGGTGCCGCCGTCAGCCAGTCCGGGTGCACCACGATGTGGTCCACCGTGTAGTAGGGCGCGTCGCCCTCCGGGTCAAACGAGATCCGCAGGTCGTCGGGACCGAACCCGTCCGGCCCTTCCTCGATCAGGAAGTCGGTGCAGTGCGCGGCGGTGAGCACCACGTCGGCGCGAACCAGCGTCCCCGAGCAGAAGTCGAACCACTCGCCGTCCACGTTCAGCTGCAGTACGCCGACGTTGGCGAAGCGGTTGGCCGTGTCCGTGGTCCCCTTGAGCACCGCCCCGGCCGGGCCGGCGACCAGCAAAAGGACCGCTGCCGCTGTCGCCGCAAGCATCGCAGTCCTGCGTCTCAACCCCATGTCCCCTCCTTCTTGAGAACATTGCGGATGAACGTTACGACACGCCGAGAGCGATTCAAAGATCGGGTCTCGTGGCAAATCGTCGAGAACGCGGCCCAGAGTGGTAAGCCAGTGCCAAGTACGTATGCGCACGCAAGGCCCCGCCGGGTCCCAAGCGCCACAATCGGCTTGGCTGACACGAACAGGGTAAGAACGGTACGGCCGCCTCTTGCCCCTAAGCTATTTCCGCCAGTAACTCGGGGTTTGCACCTCTGGGTGATGCTTGGCTTGGTCGCTGGCCGGGTTGGTGGTGCCGCGACGAGCGCGTCTACGGCACCCCGTCGTACTCCCCGCGGGCAACCCGTAGTCGCTGGTTCATGTCGCTCAGCGCGCTGGCCAGACCTTCGCTGGCCGCGTCGGCCGAGAGCAACTCGTACCGCGCCAGGCGATCGCTGAGGTGCCGGGTCGTGTGGGGGGAGGCCTCGCCGGACCGCACCTCGCCCTCAAGCACAGCAAGGACCCCGATGAGGACCGCCATGTCCCGGTCGGCCAGCGTGACGGGGCGCTAGGGCGCAGCGCGGATCTGCTGGTGGTCGGTCCCAATGGCCACCTCTTTGTCCTGCTGTGGACCGTGGTCACCTTGGCAGACAGCGGCTTGCCTGGCTGCGTCGGGCGGGGGAGCATCACCGGCCCTCCTTTCCAAGAGGTTGCCGCCGATGCCCGCCTGGAGCGTACCGCGCTCGCTTGCTGACCTGCTCGCCTGCTTCCAAGCCTGCTTCACCGCCCCGACCTTCCAGACCTTCACCGCGCTGGTGGCCGGGTTCCTCGCCCAGCCCGGGCTGCGCGCGGTCACCGGGATGCTGACCGGCGCGTGGCTGGCCGCTCACTGACAGCCTCAACACGCGACTCAACCCATGAGTCTGCGGTAACCGGCTCCTCACAGAGGATCGTCGCTCTCGCCGACCACTGTCAGTGAGCGAGCCAGGTTCGGTGTCCATTCGGAAGCCATGTGCCCGTGGACGCGGCTGTTGTCGGCACGACAGGCTTGGCGACACCGGGGTGGGCAACAAGCACACCCCCGCCGGAGCCGGGGGTACAGCCACTACGGCTGGACCCCGACCATGTCCACCATGCCGACGACCCGCTTGCCCGGCGGGACGACGTAGATGAGCAGCCCGCCGCGGAACGGCACGGTGTAGGTGTTCGGCACGGCCGAGTACGGCTCGACGGCCAGCAGCGACTGGCCAGGCAGCGGCCCGCGGGCGAGCGCGCGGTAGACGGCGGCAAGCTCTGCCTGGGCCTGCTCGGACAGGGCGGCGACGAGCTGGGAGAACTCGGGATTGTGCTTGATCTTGTACGACCCGGCCACCAGGGTCGTCAGGTGAGGTAGCGGCTGATCGCGTCCTCCACGTCCAGCGGTTCGGTCTCCCACTCGGGCTCTTCGCCGCGGCGCAGCCGCGCCTCGGTGGCCGCCCACCGCTCACCGCCGTGCTGACGGGCGAACACCACCCGATACCACGCCTCGACGACGTGGCCGAGCGGTCGTAGGTCCCGGGTTGACCGGGCCGTGTCCAGCGCCTCGTCCAGTTGCTGCTCGAAGCGGGCGCGGTCGGCGTCGGGCAGGGCCGCACGGATCAGCTCGACCCGCTCTGGCAGGTCCGGGCCGGGCGCCCACTCGGCCACGCTCACCGTACGCCTCCTCGCTGTCTCGGAAACCGGTCTTCCGCTCGCCAGTGTGACACAGCCTGCTGGGGGTCTCGGGGGTGGTCAAGGGTAGGCAGGTAGCTGGTGATCGCCCGTCGGCGACTCATTGAGGGTGTCCGTGATGCTGCTTCACACCGGGACCCGATGCAGCCATCGGCCCAAGCAGACCAGCGCGCCGGCGGCCCGGTACACGTCGCGGACGCGGTACAGCAGCCCGCGCCAGCGGCGCAACCCCACGCATTGGCCAGGTGGCCGATCGCCTGCTCCACCAGCGCGCGCAGCCCCGCCTGGCAGCGGTTGAACGCCCGCTGCGCGTCGCTGAGCCGGTCTTTGGTGCGCCGGTCGCCGACCGGCGCGTGCCAGTGCTCGCGGCCCTTGGCCATGCCGCGGAACCCCGGTCCACCAGGCCGGCGACCTCGGCGGCGTCCAGCACCCCACCAAGCCCCGACAGCACCAGCAGCTCCTGCTCGTGGCAGCTGCCCGGCCAGCCCCATCCACCCACAGCAGGTCACCGTGGACGGTCGACACGGCCAGACCCTGCGCGGTGTGGGTGTGCCGCTTGGCGTCATACAGGACCTTCTGGTTGGCCCACCCGGCGGGCCGCTGCACCCGGATGCCCAGCCCGTCCACCCACACCGCCTCGCCGGCTTCGGCCATCTCCGCAAGCAGCGCGCGCAGGTCTTGGAGGGTGGTGACAAACGTGCCGTCGGGCTGGCAGAACCCCAGGCAGGCCAGCGGGCCGAGCAGCAGGTCCAGGCTGTCGCCGACCTCGGTCTTGGAGATCCCGACCGCCCGGCCCGCGCGCCGGTACGACAACCCGTCCCAGA
>Ga0210378_10001560_pt1 | contig 11974 bp, 9 predicted proteins | sample PLM1_60_b1redo_FD_155465 | JGI IMG/M metagenome (GOLD analysis project Ga0210378, IMG submission 155465) | Groundwater sediment microbial communities from an aquifer in East River, Colorado, USA - PLM1_60_b1 redo | ecosystem: Environmental > Terrestrial > Soil > Riparian zone | place: USA: East...
CTCGTCCTTCACATAGTTCAGGGCGTCGAGGATGACCATCTCGCCGCGGTACGGGACCTCGTACTCGTCGAAGTAGGGCTCGGGGCCGCGTTCCGGACGGTACCGGAAGATCTTGAGGACCATCCGTCGATCGCTCATCGATCGCTCAGTACTTCCGCTCGGCGGCAGGCCACTTGGTGATTGTGACGTCGCTGTAGTCGATACGCGGCCCCTCCGGCCCGGCGAAGGCCAGGCTATGCTTGAGGAACCGATCGTCGTCCCGGGTCGGGTAGTCGCGTCGCGTGTGCGAACCACGGGACTCTCGTCGTTCCAGGGCCGCCCAGAGCACGGTCTCAGCCACATCCAACATGTTCTCGAGCTCCAGGGCCGCTACGAGTTCGGTGTTGAAGGCCCGGTCGCGGTCGTCAAGTCGCACGTCCTTGTATCTCTCCAGCAGCCTGCCCACTTCTTCGACCGCCTCCTTTAGCGACTCCTCGGTCCGGAAGACGCCCGCCCCGCGCTCCATCGCCGTCTGGAGTTCGCGCCGAATCGGAGCGATCCGCTCGCCCTGCCCATCCCTCTCCAGGTAGGTGGCGACAAGCCGCTCCTGCTCAGCCTCCGCCAGCATCGCCAGCGGCTCCCCGGCAGGCGGCCTTTCCTCCGCTGCGTCCTGCGCTGCCTGCCTCCCGACCATTGTCCCGAAGACCAGGCATTCAGTGAGAGAGTTGGACCCTAGGCGGTTAGCCCCGTTGATGCTCACGCAGGCCGTCTCTCCCGCAGCGTAGAGGCCCGGCAGGCGTGTGCGTCCCACCGCGTCCGTGTCTACCCCACCCATCATGTAGTGAACCACGGGGCGTACGGGTATCGGCTCGTTCACCGGATCGATCCCGACGAACTTCGTCGTCAGCTCCCTGACGAACGGAAGCCTCTTGTCGATCAGCTTCTCCCCGAGGTGGCGTATGTCGAGGTGGACGTAGTGCCCGTAGGGGCCGTCGAAGGCGAGTCCCTTCTCGATCTCCTGGATTATGGCCCGCGAGAGGATGTCCCTGGGGCCCAGCTCCATCTTCGTTGGGATGTAGTCCTCAAGGAAACGTCGTCCCTGGTTGTTGGTCAGATAGCCTCCCTCACCCCGAGTGGCCTCGGTCATCAGGATGCCGGTCCCAGGCAACCCGGTGGGGTGGTACTGGACGAACTCCATGTCTTTGAGAGGGGCTCCCGCGCGGTAGGCCAAGGCCATGCCATCGCCCGTGTTAATCGCGGCGTTCGTCGTGAAGGAGAAGATCCGCCCAAGACCGCCGGTGCAGAGGATAACTGCCTTAGCGGTTATGCACCGGACCCGGGAGTCGCGCAAGTCGAAGGCCGCAACCCCGGCGCAGCGTCCTTCCTCGACGAGGAGCTTCGTCACGAACAGTTCGTCGTACCGGATGATCCGCTCGTACTTGAGCGAGGTCTGGAAAAGGGTGTGCAGGAGGTGGAATCCGGTCTTGTCGGCGGCGAAAACGGTCCTGTTCACGCTCATTCCGCCGAACGCGCGTACGGCAAGTCTCCCGTCGGGATCACGGCTCCAGGGGCATCCCCAGTGCTCTACCTGAACCATCTCGCCCGGAGCCTGGTGAACGAAAGCCTCCACCGCGTCTTGGTCCGCCAGGTAGTCGCTTCCCCGGATCGTGTCGAATGCGTGCAGGTCGGGGCTGTCGTCTGGCCCCAGTGCCGCTCCCGCCCCGCCCTCGGCGGACACGGTGTGACTCCGCATAGGGTAGACCTTGGAGACCAGGGCGATCGAGAGGGTGTCCGAGAATTCGGCGGCCGCGATGGCGGCCCGGAGCCCGGCGGCACCTCCTCCCACGATCACGATGTCGTGAGTGAACGTCTCCACGGAACATTCCTCCCTGCAGCTACAGGCGGTCGAACATGATGGCCCGCTTGACCTCCTGGATGGCCTTCGTGACCTTGATTCCGCGCGGACAGGCTTCGGTGCAGTTGAACGTGGTGCGGCAGCGGAACACACCCGTCTTATCGGCCAGGATGTCCAGGCGCGTGCCTGCGGCGCGGTCCCGGCTGTCGAAGACGAACCGGTGCGCGTTCACGATGGCGGCCGGCCCGATGTACTCCTCGTCCGCCCAGAAGATCGGGCAGGACGTCGTACAGGCGGCGCAAAGGATGCACTTGGTGGTGTCGTCGTAGCGCTCCCTCTCCTCAGGGGTCTGTCGACGTTCGCGATCAGGAGGCTCCTCGTCGTTGATGAGGAAGGGGAGCACCCTCCGGTACCCGGCGAAGAAGGGCTCCATGTCCACGACAAGATCCTTAAGCACGCGAAGGCCCCGGATCGGCTCGACGGTGACGCTGGGGGCGACGTCTTTCACCAGAACCTTGCAGGCAAGGGCGTTCCTTCCGTTGATGAGCATCGCGTCGGAGCCGCAGACGCCGTGGGCGCAGGAGCGGCGGAGCGCCAGGCTTCCGTCGTGGTACCACTTCACCTGGTGGAGGGCGTCCAGGAGCCGGTCGGTGGGCTCCATGTTCACCGAGTGCTCCTCCCACCAAGGCCCCGGCCGCCGCTCGGGGTTGTACCTACGGATGCGCACCGTGAGCTGGATCTGACCGGGGGCGGGGGGGCCGATCCTCTCCTTCGCTCCGGGCTCCCGAGGCGGGCCCTCTTCCCACTGCTCATGGTCCTCGGGCCCCTCGGGTTGGGTCTGCGGCCACAGCTCGTCGGTCATCAGTACTTACGCTCCATCGGTACGTAGGGCCCCAGCTTCACGTTCTTGTACTCCATAGTGACGGACCCGTCCTCCTCACGATAGGCCAGGGAGTGCACCAGCCAGCGCTCGTCGTCGCGAAGGGGGAAGTCATCCCGATAGTGGCCGCCGCGGCTCTCGTCGCGGGTCCTTGCGGCCGCCACCACCGTCCTGGATACGTCCAGCAGGAACCCCAGCTCCACGGCTTCCATCAGCTCGGTGTTGAAGTTCCTGCCACGGTCGTGAACTCCGATGAGCTTGTATCGCTCTTCCAAAGAGGCAAGGATGCCCTCAAGGCGGCGCAGGCCGTCTTCGGCCCGCACCACGCCGCATAGGTCGAACATGTGCTTCTGCAGGTCGGACCTGATGTCGGCGGCGAACTCAAGGTTCGGTCCCTTCAGCAGGCTCCGCAGCATCTCGACGGCCTCCCGCTCGGGGTCCTGCGGAGGCTTGGCTGGGTCCGATCCGGAGGCGAACTCGGCCATGTCGTGGCCTCCCCGCCGGCCGAACACCACGATATCCAGCAGCGAGTTCGTCCCAAGACGGTTCGCTCCGTGGACCGACACGCATGCGCATTCCCCGGCCGCGTATAAGCCGGGTACCGGGACCTCATCAGGGCCGATGACCACCCGCCCATGCACGTCCGTGGGTATGCCCCCCATTGCGTAATGAGCGGTCGGCTGGATAGGGACTGGTTCGGTGAGTGGCTCCACGCCGAGATATATGCGCGCGAACTCCGTGACGTCGGGGATCTTCTTCTCGACGACCTCGCGATCCAAGTGGCGGACATCCAGATACACATAGTCCTTCCGATCGATGCCCCTTCCCTCCTTGATCTCCTGGTAGATGGCACGGCTGACCATATCGCGCGGAGCCAGGTCCTTGATGGTGGGGGCGTATCTCTCCATGAAGCGCTCGCCCTCGCTGTTGATGAGGATCCCACCTTCGCCGCGGACGGCCTCGGATATCAGGATGCCCATCTTGTAGATGCCGGTCGGGTGGAACTGAAAGAACTCCATGTCCTCCAGAGGTATGCCCCGGCGGTAGCAGAGCGCGGGGCCGTCGCCGGTGAGTGTGTGGGCGTTCGAGGTGACCTTGAAGATCTTGCCGAAACCGCCTGTAGCGAACAGGACGGCCTTGGCAAGGAACACGTGAATCTCCCCGTCGGCAAGCTCGTAGGCGATCGCGCCGGCGCACCGGCCGTCATCGGTCATGATCAGATCCAACACGTAGAACTCGTTGAAGAACCGAACGTCCTGCTTGATGCATTGCTGGTAGAGCGTCTGCAGGATCATGTGCCCGGTCCGGTCGGCCGCGTAGCATGCGCGCCGGACCGGTGCTTCCCCGTGATTTCGTGTATGGCCCCCGAACCTGCGTTGGTCGATCCTCCCGTTCCTGGTTCGGTTGAAAGGGAAGCCCCAATGCTCGAGCTCGATGACCGCGTCGACAGCTTCATCCGCCATGACGATCGCGGCCGGCTGGTCGACCAGGTAGTCACCACCTTTGACGGTGTCGAACGCGTGCCACTCTGGATAGTCCTCTTCCACATTCCCCAGGGCGGCGCACATCCCCCCCTGGGCTGCTCCGGTGTGGGACCGGGTTGGGTAGAGCTTCGAGATGACCGCGGTCCTGACGCGCTTGGACGATTCCAGAGCGGCTCTCAGTCCTGCCCCGCCAGCGCCGACGATGACTGCATCGTATGTGTGAACGGTCGTCATCTCAGAGCGCGCGTCACGCGGGCCACTTGGAGGGGTCGAAGGTGAACACGACGATGGATCCCAATCCGAAGAGCACGATGCCGGTTATGTAGAAGAACCAGCTCACCGCGATCCGGACTCCAGGCCTGCGGACGTAGTCGAGGATGATCACCCTGAGCCCGTTGATGCCATGGACGATGGCCAGCGACAGGATGAGCCAATCCCAGGTCCGCCAGAAGGGATGCTGCCAGCGGACGGCCACGAACTGGAAGTTCACCCGGTCCACGCCCTTGCCGAACACGTGCATGATCAGGACGTGGCCGACCACGAGGAACAGAAGGATGAGGCCGGACACTCGCATGAAAACCCACCACCAGAACTCGAGGCCACTGCCGCCCGGGCGCCCCCGGCCAACTAGACCCGCGAGCTCGGCGCCTGTCGGATCCCGCCGGACGCCGGCCGCCATCAGAACCACCCCTCGACCACCGGCTTGCCGATCAGATATGTGATCGGGATCATGCCGAGCACGAAGATGGCCAGTGTCGAGAGGATCAGCTCGCGGTTGCGCTCTGAGGCTTTCGGGAAGAAGTCGATGACCATTATCCGCAGGCCGTTGAGGGCGTGATAGATGACCGCGGCTACGAGCCCCAGCTCGAGCAGCCTGATGAACGGATTGTGATAGACGCGGACTACGCGGTTGTAGGCGTCGGGCCCCCAACCGACCACGGCGGTGTCGACTATGTGTGCGAACAGGAACACGATGATGGCCACGCCGGTGACCCTATGGGCCACCCAGGTCCACTGGCCCTCGCGAGCGCGGTATAGCCGACCGAACTCGCTGGTCCGCCTGGCCATCCGTCGCGCTGCCACCGGCACCTCCGATCATCTCACGGCACGATTCGACCGACCGCCGGAGCGGCCGGAGTCTAGCAAAAGGGCCGCGCGCGGCCTCGGGATGTGAAGGCCGTGCCACTGTTCCCATTCCCGCGCATGCTACTTAAGGCTCAGCCAAGGACCATCGTTTGGCCAATTAAACGAGAAGTCTCTTGCGCAGACGCTCATCTCGTCTCTATGCTCTCCACCCTCGCGGCCCGCCCAAGAGGAGCACCTAGCCGTAGGAGAAGAACGGAGAAGCCTGAAAGGGGAAGTCATGCGGCGCATCTTCATCCTGGTCTTCGCAGTAGCCACGGTCGTCGTGGTGGCGCCGCGGGGCTCTGCCCAGCCTTCTGAGATGAAGAAGCCGGCGGGAACGAAGTCAGCGCTAGCCGACTTCAACAACGACTCTTTCGCCGACCTGGCCGTGGGGGTCCCCTCGGAGGACCTGGGGACCGTCACTGACGCCGGGCAGGTTCAGGTCTTCTACGGCGGGAGCGGTGGGCTGCAGGCCCTCTCTCCAGATGACCAGCTCTGGAACCAGGACAGCGCCGGGGTGCGAGGCGCCGCTCAGCCGGGCGACAAATTCGGCTCCTCCCTGGCCACGGGTGACTTCAACAACGACGGATTCACGGACCTGGCCGTGGGGGTGCCGTTCGAGGACGTCGGGACGGTTCCCGATGGGGGTGCCGTGGAGGTTCTGTACGGGTCGGCCGCTGGACTGCAGGCGATCACCCCGGACGACCAGTTCTGGAGCCAGGACAGCTCAGGAGTCAAGGGGGCTGCCCAGGACTCTGATAGGTTCGGTTCCTCGCTCGCCACGGGGGACTTCAACGGTGACGGCTTCGCCGATCTCGGTATCGGCGTGCCATTCGAGGATGTCGGCACCGCGGTGGATGCTGGGTCGGCGACCCTGCTTTACGGCTCGGCCGCGGGACTTCAGGCCGCGTCTCCCGATGACCAGCTGTGGAGCCAGAACGCCACCGGCGTCATCGACTCGGCGGAGGCCAGCGATCAATTCGCCTCCGTGCTCGCGGCGGGCGACTTCAATTCGGACGGTTTCGACGACATGGCCTTCGGAGTCCCGTTCGAGGATGTCGCGGCGATCGTCGACGCGGGAGCCGTGAACCTTCTGTACGGCCAGGCCGGTGGCCTTCAGGCCGCGTCGCCGAACGACCAGTTCTGGAACCAGGACAGCGCCTCCGTCCAGGACGATGCTGAGACCGGTGACGAATTCGGATTTTCGCTCGCGACCGGAGACTTCAACAACGACGGGCTTTCGGATCTCGCAACGGGGGTCCCGCTCGAAGACGTTGCCACGGTCGTCGATGCGGGTGGACTTGATGTCTTCTACGGCTCGGGCGGGGGCCTGCAGGCTATCTTCCCCGACGACCAGTTCTGGAGCCAGGACAGCACCGGGGTCCAGGATTCGGCTGAGACGAGTGACCAGCTCGGGATATCGCTCGTGACCGGCGACTTAAACTTCGACGGATTCGATGACGTGGCGGCAGGGATCCCCTTCGAGAACGTCGGGACGATCACGGATGCTGGAGCGGCCGCGACGCTGTACGGCTCGGCCACCGGCATCCAGGCCGACGCCCCCGACGACCAGTTATGGAGTCAGAACAGCACCAACATCCTGGAGAATTCGGAGATCGGTGACAATTTCGGGCTCGCGCTCTCCGTGAGCGATTTCAACGGGGACACCTTCGCCGACCTGGCGGTGGGTGTGCCTCTGGAGAACCTTGGAACCTTTCCGGACGGCGGCTGCATCAATCTCCTATACGGCTCGATCGGGGGAATCCAGGCCGATGCCCCCAACGATCAGGTATTCAACCAAAACGTGATCAACGTCCAGGACGACGTCGAGACTGGGGATCAATTCGGAGGCGCGCTTGCGGCTACGACGAACTCCTAGGTGAATCGGGGGGCTTGGACGGGCCTCTGATCGAGGCCCTGCGGCTCCAATGAGTTGCAGTCCCAATGAATGGAGGACAACGCTTTGATGGAGGCTGCCCTGTTCCGATGTGACCTCTACCTCAACCGCTTCACGGCTCCGGGGGCTCGGACTAGTCAGGAGAGGCTACCCTTGAACCACCCGATTGGGGGGGTGTGTCCCCCGTATGTCTGTGGGACAATGCCAGCCTTTACCAGCCCGCGACGTTTTTGTTTGGAGGGGGGACGTTTGGTGCAGGCGACGGACGGTCTTGCCAAACTCATCCCCGTCCGGTCTGGGGGTCCGAATGATCGCGACTAGCCTTCCCCAGGCTCGTAGTAGTGGCTAGGAGGGCGTTTCGGCGCTTTCCGGCGTGGACTCGGGGCGAGGGCGGGCTCGGGATAAGGGCAGGCGACCTCGAGGTCATCGAGGCCCTACCCCCGATCATCGCCTTCGAGGGTCGGGGATCGTGGCTCACCGATGCCGGCTCGAGGGCCAAAGGCAATGCGATCCGCCACTATCAGGCATTGACCTTAGGAATGGTGACCTCGGACGCCGTCTGCGTGGTCCTAGCGCTGCTGGTCTCCTACTTCATTCGCTTCGGCCGGGCGCCAATTCACCTCGAGTACGTGGTGGCGGTGGCAATCGCGCCGCTGGCCTGGGTGGCAACGTTCAAGGCGTTCGGGCTCTACGCACCCCACCGGGCATCGCCACCCGAGGAGTTCCGAGGAACCATCGCTGCGAGCAGTGTGGGAGTGGTTCTGCTCTCGGTGGGCATCTTCTGGTCCAAGTCGCCCCTCTCCAGAGCTTGGGTCGGCCTGACCTGGATCCTGGTGATCGCCTTTGAGCTGGTGTCTCGGCGGATGTGGAGGTCACACGCAAGTCGGCTTCGGGCCGATGGCCGTCTGGCCTTTCGCACACTGATCGTGGGCACGGACCCCGAGGCAGGACGACTGGCCGACGCCCTTCGAACCCGTGGATCCGGGTACTCACCAATCGGTTTCGTTGCTTGCTCTGATTCTATGGTCTCGCCAGACTCGCTTCCGGTCGTCGGACCGATCGGCCAGCTCGGACAAGCGATCCGTGATTACGCGGCCGAGTGTGTCTTCGTTGCTTCCACCGCCGTGCGCCCGGACCAGATGTTTCTGGTGACCCAGCTCGCCCGTCGTTCGGGCGTTGAAGTGCGTGTTTCGGCCAACCTGCCTCAAATCCTCACATCGCGACTCACGGTCCAGCAGGTGGGCTCAACCATGGCGCTGTCCCTTCGGCCCGTGCGTCTGTCTGGGACACAGACGCTGATGAAGCGGGTCTTCGACCTGGTCGTAGTGTCGGTCGGCCTGCTGGTGAGCCTTCCAATGTGGATCCTGATCTCGGTTGCCATCCGCGTGACCTCGCCTGGGCCCGTGCTGTTTCAGCAAGCCAGGGTCACGAAGGGTGGCCGGATCTTCACGATGTACAAGTTCCGGACAATGAAGAGGAACGGGGATCGGCTGCTGGATGACCAGGAGGTCGATTACAGCAAGCCCTTCTTCAAGCTCCATGAGGACCCTCGATTGACGGCCGTCGGGCGTGTCCTTCGGCGACTGAGCCTGGACGAGCTCCCGCAGCTCCTGAACGTCCTCAAGGGACAGATGAGCCTGGTGGGGCCGAGGCCTCTCCCTGCCGAGCAGGTCGCGGCGAACATGGAGCTGCTCGAGCCCCGACACGAGATGTCCGCCGGGGTCACGGGCTGGTGGCAGATCAACGGTCGAAGTGATCTCTCTGCCGAGGAGGCTCTCCGGCTGGATCTGTTCTACATAGAGAACTGGTCGTTGACGCTCGATCTCTACATCCTGTCGAAAACGGTGGGGGCTGTCATCGCCCGGAGAGGCGCCTTCTAGAGATGGGCGTCGCGCTGGTGACCGGTTCAGGCGGCCTTGTCGGCTCCGAAGCGTGCGCCCACTTCGGCGACCTCGGGTTGGACGTCGTAGGGATCGACAATGACATGCGTCGGGTCTTCTTCGGAGCCGAAGCATCGACCGCCTGGAACGTGGAGCGACTGAAGCGCGGGCTCGGGTCCCATTATCGCCACCACGATGTCGACGTCCGGGACCGAAGCGCGATCCAGGATATCTTCCAGCGCTACGGCGAGCAGATCCAGCTGGTGATCCACGCGGCGGCCCAGCCCTCCCACGACTGGGCGGCTCGCGAGCCTTTCACGGATTTCGACATCAATGCCAGCGGGACCATGAACGTCCTCGAGGGTGCCCGCCGCTACTCTCCGTCCGCGGTTTTCATCTTCACCTCGACGAACAAGGTGTACGGCGACACGCCCAACAGCCTTCCCTTGGTTGAGCTCGAGACGCGCTACGAGATCGATCGCGGCCATACCTACTGGGAGGGCATCCGAGAGGACATGTCGATCGATCACTCGGTCCACAGCCTGTTCGGAGCATCGAAGGTGGCTGCCGATGTCCTAGTTCAGGAGTACGGGAGATATTTCGGCATGTTCACCGCCTGCTTCAGAGGCGGCACCCTGACCGGGCCTCTGCACTCGGCCACCGAGCTGCACGGGTTCCTCGCCTACGTCATGCGATGTGTGATGACCGGCACGCATTACACCGTGTTCGGCTACAAGGGCAAGCAGGTACGGGACGCCATTCACAGCAGCGACCTGATCCGCGCTTTCCACGAGTTCTTCGATGCGCCTCGCGTGGCACAGGTCTACAACATCGGGGGTGGCCGGTCGAGCAATTGCTCGGTCCTGGAGGCGATCGAGCTCAGCCAGGAGATCGCGGGTAAGGAGCTCAGCTGGTCGTACGTCGATCAGAACCGCGTCGGCGATCACATCTGGTGGATAGGGGACAACGGAAGGTTTCAGTCCCACTATCCCGACTGGCGGCAGGAGAACGACATCGAGCGCATCCTCAAGGAGATCCACGAGGCCAATCACTCCAGGTGGACGCAATGAGGGACCTCGGGAAGCGAAACGTCCTGGGTGTGCTGGTGGATGCCACCGACTACGACGCTGCCGTCCAGCGGATCGTTGAGGCGGCGAGGGAAGGTCGCCCCTACGGCGTCACGGCTCTGGCCGTGCACGGAGTGATGACGGGCGTGATGGACCGCGATCAGCGCTATCGCCTGAACCACATCGACCTGGTCACCGCGGATGGGCAGCCGGTCCGCTGGGCTCTGAACCTGCTCCACCGCACGCGGCTCCGCGATCGCGTGTACGGACCGACTCTTACGCTCAAGCTGTGCGAGGTCGCCGCGAGGGAGGGGCTTCCCATCTACTTCTATGGGAGCTCGAACGCAGTCCTTCATCGTCTAACGTCGAGTCTGCAGGCTCGCTTCCCTGGCCTGATCATCGCGGGAGCCGAGCCCTCCAAGTTCCGGCGTACCACGGCTGAGGAGAAAGCCGAGACCGCCAGGAAGATCAGGTCGTCAGGAGCGAAGGTCACCTTGGTCGGTCTGGGCTGTCCTCGACAGGAGGCGTTCGTACACGAGTATCGCGACGCCCTCGGGATGCCGGTCGTAGCGGTGGGGGCCGCTTTCGACTACCACGCGGGGGTGCTAAGGGAGCCGCCACTGTTCCTGCAGCGGGTGGGGCTTCACTGGTTGTACCGTCTGGCTCAGGAGCCCCGGCGACTGTGGAGGCGATACGTACTGTTCAACCCTGCTTACATTGGATTGCTGGCTCTTCAAGCTCTAAGGGTCTGGCGGCCCGACCCAAGCGATTCGGATCCCCCGGCCCACGAGCTTCTGTGGGGATAGAGATGAGAGTCTGCGTGATCGGGACGGGCCACGTCGGTCTGGTCTCCTGTGTCTCGCTCGCCGAGCTCGGGCACGAGGTCATCGGGACTGATTCGGACCAGGAGAAGATCGAGCTCCTGCAAGCCGGCAAGTCGCCCTTCTTCGAGCCCGGGCTGGAAGAGATGCTGCGCAAGGGCATGGCCGAGCGCCGACTGCGTTTCACAGCGGAGCTCCCCGAAGCGGCCGCGGGTGCGGACGTGGTGTTCATATGCGTCGGCACCCCTCCGCGCGCCAGCGGCGAGGCGAATCTCATCGCGATCGAAAGGGCGGCCAGGCAGTTCGCCCGAAGCGCGACCGGGCCCGCTCTAGTCGTCGAGAAATCCACCGTGCCGGCCGGGACGGCCGGGAGGATCAGCCGGGTCTTGCGGCTCGAGAGGCCCGACCTGGCGGGGGAGTTGGAGGTGGTCTCCAATCCGGAGTTCCTTCGGGAGGGATCGGCGCTGGATGACTCTCTGAAGCCGGACAGGATCCTCGTGGGTGCTGGCTCACCGCGAGCCTTCCGCATCATGCGACGTCTCTACGGGCCATTGGTTGCCGACGGTTGCCGACTCATCGAGACGGACATTCCAACGGCAGAGCTGGCCAAGCATGCGTGCAATGCTTTCCTCGCCCTCAAGGTCTCGTATGTCAACGCACTGGCGCGCCTGTGTGAACGGGCCGGAGCGGATGTGGTCACGGTCGCAGACGTGATGGGCGCCGATCCCAGGATCGGGAGAGCGTTCCTCGATGCAGGCCTCGGGTTCGGCGGGTACTGCTTCCCGAAGGACCTGCAAGCTTTCGAGAGGCTGGCCTCACGTCTCGGCTACGAGTTCGGGCTTCTCCGCGAGGTGGCCAGGATCAACGAGCAGGCGGTCGAGCTGGCGGTCGAGAAGGTGAGAGAAGCGCTCTGGAACCTCGAGGACAAGCGGGTCGCACTGCTCGGGCTCTCCTTCAAGCCCGGCACCGACGACACGAGGTTCTCG
>Ga0210378_10001561_pt1 | contig 11964 bp, 14 predicted proteins | sample PLM1_60_b1redo_FD_155465 | JGI IMG/M metagenome (GOLD analysis project Ga0210378, IMG submission 155465) | Groundwater sediment microbial communities from an aquifer in East River, Colorado, USA - PLM1_60_b1 redo | ecosystem: Environmental > Terrestrial > Soil > Riparian zone | place: USA: East...
CGTGCGCTCGTACAGGTCGTCGGTGCCGAACGCGGAGGCGAAGACCGGCCGCAGCCTGCCGAGCGCGGTCGCCGGCTCGTGGGCGGGGTCGCGGCGCCACCCGACGTAGGCGGCCAGCGCCCCGAGCGCGGCCAGCGCGACCGAGAGCACCGCGGGGCCCAGCTCCGGCCGCAGCTCGTGCAGCCGCAGCGCGCCGAACCCCAGCAGCAATGCGGGTACTGCAAGTACCACCAACGGCCCGAGCATGATCCACGGCGCCTCGTGGACCGCCCCGTACGCCGTCCCGTCGGCCGGCCGCGCACCGGCCGGCCGGGCTCCGAAGAACGTCCGCAGCCACGCCCTGGTGGCGTACACCGCGGTGAGCAGCGAGGTGAGCAGCACCCCGGCCGCGACCAGGCCCGCGGTCGCGGCTGCCGAGTCGAACGCGGCAGCCACCACGGCGTCCTTGGTGAAGAAACCGCTGGTCGGCGGCACTCCGGCGAGCGCGGCGAAGCCGACCGTCATGGTCACGAAGGTGACCGGCATGGCGCGCGCGAGGCCGCCCATGTCGGCCATCAGGTTGCTGCCGACCGCGTGGATGACGGCACCCGCGCACAGGAACAGCAGCGCCTTGAACGCCGCGTGCGAGAGCAGGTGCCCCACCGCCTGGGTACGCCCGCCGACGGCGAGCGCCGCGAACATCACGCTGAGCTGGCTGATGGTCGAGTAGGCCAGCACCCGCTTGAGGTCGTCGGTGGCCAGCGCGGCGAGCGCGGAGCCGAGCATGGAGATCACCGCGAGCACCGCGATCACGTTCAGCGTGGCCGGCGCCGCCTCGAAGGCGGGGTACAACCTAGCCACCACGTACGCGCCGGAGGCCACCATGGTCGCGGCGTGGATCAGTGCGCTGACCGGCGACGGGCCGGCCATCGCGGCCGGCAGCCAGGAATGCAGCGGGAACTGCGCCGACTTGCCAATGATGCCAGCGGTCAGCAGCAGGGTGCCGGCCAGCACGGTGCCCGGGTCCATGGCTGGCACGGCGGTCAGCACGTCGGTGAGCCGGAACGAGCCGGCGGCCATGCCGAGCACGAAGATGCCGAACAGGAAGCCGACGTCGCCGAAGCGGGTCATCAGGAACGACTTCACCGCCGCGGCCGAGGTGGGCGGGTCCTCCCAGTAGTGGCCGATCAGGAAGTACGAGCAGATGCCCATGATCTCCCAGCCGACGTAGATCACCAGCAGGTCGTTGGCCAGCACGACGGTGAGCATCGCGGCGGTGAACAGCGAGATCAGGGCGGCGTATGAGGAGTACCGCTGGTCGCCGCGCAGGTAGCCGACGGAGTACACCTGCACGGCCAGCGCGACCACCGTGACCATCACCGCGACCGTGGCGGACAGCGAGTCGACCCGGACCCCGAGCGTGATGGGCACCATGCCGGTCGGGGTGAGCTGGGTCGAGCTCTCCCACACCGACGAGGACGCCCCGGCGACGTCCACCGCGACCAGGATGGCCAGCACCGTGGCCGCGGCCGTACCGAGCACCGCGATCGGCGCCGCCCCGAACGGCAGGCGCCGGCCGAATAGCATGCCGACCACTGCGGCGCCGAACGGGACCAGTGTCGCCGCGGCGGCCAGCGCCGTCGCCGTCACCGGTCGACCCCCGCCGGCTCCGGCTCGGCCAGCTCGCGCAGCGCGTCCACCGCGATGGTCTGCCTGTTGCGGAACACGAGCAGCACGATCGCCAGGCCCAACCCCACCTCCGCCGCGGCGATGACGATCACGAACAGGGTCAGCGCCTGCCCACCGTGCAGCGCGTCGTGCAGGTAGGCGTCGAACGTGACCAGGTTGAGGTTGACCGCGTTGAGCATGAGCTCGACGGACATCAGCACCAGGATGGCGTTGCGGCGGGCCAGCACGCCGTACACGCCAACCGAGAACAGCAGCGCGGCCAGCACCACCGGGTACGCCACGTGCATGTCAGCGCTCCCCGATGTCCGTGCGGGACAGCACGATGGCGCCGACCAGCGCGGCGAGCAGCAGCATCGAGAGCAGCTCGAACGGCAGCACCCACACCCGGAACAGGCTCGCCCCGATCGCGGTCGCCGACCCGGCCGGGTCGCCGCCGAGGTCGACGTAGGCCGTGCGGAACGCCCGCACCAGCACCGTCACCAGGGTGGCCGCCGTGCCGGCCGCGACCACCAGCGCGGCGACCCGGTTGCCGCTGTCCAGGTCGTCGGACCTGCCGATCGGGGCCCGCGTGAGCATGATCCCGAACAGCAGCAGCACCACGATGGCGCCCACGTAGATCAGCACCTGCACCCATGCCACGAACTCCGCGGTGAGCAGCAGGTAGCAGGCCGCCAGCGCGCCGAAGCTGACCACCAGCCACAGCGCGGCGTGCACGAGCTGGCGGGTGGTCACCACCAGCACGGCCGCACCCAGCGCGACCACCCCGAGCAGCACGAAGACGATCTCCACAGCGGTCACGCCGTACCACCGTCATGGGGCGGTGCCACCGCGAGCTGCTCCTTCGTCGGCGCCGCGTGCTCGTCGTGCGCCGGGGGCGGTGGCACCGTCCACATCCACTCGCGCAGCAGGTCCTTCTCGTGGGTCAGCTCGGCGATGTCGTAGGAGGCGTACTCGAACTCCGGCGTCCAGAACAGCGCGTCGAACGGGCACGCCTCGATGCAGATGCCGCAGTACATGCACAGCGAGAAGTCGATGGCGAAGCGGTCGAGCTGGTTGCGGCTGCGCGCCCGCCCGCCCTCCACCGCGGGCGGCACGGGCTCCTTGTGCGAGTCGATGTAGATGCACCAGTCGGGGCACTCGCGCGCGCACAGCATGCAGACCGTGCAGTTCTCCTCCAGCAGCGCGATCGCGCCGCGGCTGCGCGGCGGCAGCTCGGGCTTGACGTCGGGGTACTGCCTGGTCACCGACCGCCGCGTCATGGTACGCAGCGTGATCGCCAGGCCCTTCACGAACCCCATGCCGGGCACGCTCAACCCGCCACCACCCTCCACACGCCCGTTATGCCGAGCTGCAGCAGCGCGATGGGCACCAGCACCTGCCAGGCCAGCCGCTGCAGCTGGTCCTCGCGCAGCCGCGGGTTGCTCACCCGCACCCAGATCACCACGAAGGCCAGCAGGAAGACCTTGGCCAGCGTCCACAGCCAGCCGAGCTGCTCCGGGAACGGCCCGCGCCAGCCGCCGAGGAACAGCACCGCGGTCAGCGCGCACAGCACCACGATGCCGGCGTACTCGGCCAGCAGGAACAGCGCGAACCGCAGCCCGGTGTACTCGGTGAACGGGCCGAAGATGATCTCCGAGTCGGCCACCGGCATGTCGAACGGCGGCCTGGCCAGCTCAGCGAGGCCGGCGAGGAAGAACACCACGGCGGCCGGGGCCTGCCAGACCAGCCACCACGGCGACCAGGCCTCGATGATGCCCGACAGGGACAGCGTGCCGGCGGCCATCGCCACCGAGCTCGCCGCGAGTACCAGCGGCAGCTCGTAGGCCATCAGCTGTGCGGCCACCCGGAGCCCGCCGAGCAGCGAGTACTTGTTGGCGCTTGCCCAGCCGGCGACGAGCGAGCCGAGCACGCTGACGCTGAGCACGGCGAGCACGTAGAACAGGCCGATGTCCAGGTCCAGCGCCACCCAGCCCGGTGCGATCGGGATCACGATCAGCACCAGCAGGTACGGGATGAGCGCGATCGCCGGGGCCAGCGAGAAGATCGACCGGTCGGCCCTGGTCGGTACCACGTACTCCTTCTGCGCGAACTTCACCCCGTCGGCGACGAGCTGCGCCCAGCCGTGGAACGCACCCGCGTACATCGGCCCGAGCCTGGCCTGCATGTGCGCCATCGCCTTGTGCTCCAGCTGCCCGACCAGCAGCGGCAGCAGCAGGAACGCCGCCAGCACCGCCCCCAACCGCAGCACCACCTCCACCACCGTGGTCACCCCGACCCCTCCCCCGGCCCGTCCCCAGAACCGCGATACGCCCGCTTATCGCGGTTTCCGCGCGGTCCAGAACCGCGATACGCCCGCTTATCGCGGTTTCGGGGGCTCATCGGGGTCTCATGGGGGCGGCTCGGGGGGTGAGGGGGCGTGGGGGCCCCAGGTGTTGGGGGTGGGGACGCCGGGGGGGAGGTTGCGGCGGCGCTGCCTCGTCGCACCAAGCTCGCGCACGGACTGGCCGGGGTCGACCTCGCCGGGCCACTGCTTGGCCACCCTGGACGCGAGCACGAAGTCCTTGCGCAGCGGGTTGCCCTCGAAGCCGTCCGGCAGCAGCAGGGGCAGCGGGTTGGGGTGGCCGTCGAACCGCACGCCGAACATCTCGGCCGTCTCCCGCTCGTGCCAGTTCGCGCCGCGGTACACGCTCGTGACGCTCGGCAGCTCGGGCGGCCTCGCCGTGCCGGCGAGCAGCGTGCGCAGCAGCAGGTGGTGCCGCCCACCCGTCGAGTACACGTGCAGCACCACGCGGATACCATCGGCCTGCTCGTCCACCGCGGTGAGCCAGTCGAAGAACGCGCAGCCCAGCCCGTCGCGGGCGAACTCGACGGCGGCCACCCAGTCGGCCGGCTCGACGTCCACGGTGAGCACGCCATGGTCGACCGAGGCCGCCACCGGTGCGACCGGCCGGCCCGCGAACTCCTCGCGCAGCTCCTCCGGCGTCATTCGCGGACCAGCGACGGATACTGCGACCCCGACCCCGACCCCGAGCCCCGCCGGGCCTCGCCGCCGATCTTGTCCTGCAGCTTCATGATGCCGTGCAGCAGCGCCTCCGGCCGCGGTGGACAGCCGGGCACGTACACGTCGACGGGCACGAGCTGGTCGACGCCCTTGGTCACGCAGTAGGAGTCCCAGTATGGGCCGCCGCAGTTGGAGCACGCGCCGAAGGAGATCACGTACTTCGGCTCGGGCATCTGCTCGTACAGCCGCTTGATGGCCGGGGCCATCTTGTCGGTCACCGTGCCGGACACCACCATCAGGTCCGCCTGCCGCGGGCTGGGCGCGAACGGGATCACCCCGAGCCGGATGAAGTCGTGCTTGCTCATGGACGCGGAGATGAACTCGATCGCGCAGCAGGCCAGCCCGAAGTTGAACACCCACAGCGAGTACCGCCGGCCCCAGTTCAGCAGGTACTTGACCGGCTCTGGCACCTGCGGCAGCAGCCCGACGGTCGGCTGGCCCAGCCGTACTACGCCCACGACAGCACTCCCTTGCGCCACGCGTAGCCGATGCCAGCCGCGACGACTGCCAGGAACACGAACATCTCGACCAGGGTCACCGGGCCGAACCCCGGCTCGGCGAACACGATCGCCCACGGGAACAGGAACACCGCGTCGACGGCGAACACCACGTAGAGGAACGTGAAGACGTAGTAGCGCACGTAGGACTGCGCCCAGCCCTCGCCGACCGGGTCGACGCCGCACTCATAGGTGAGCTGCTTCTCGGCCGTCGGCCGGTGCGGCCGCAGCAGCCGGTTCGCGCCCAGCGCAACGACCACGAACGCGATCCCGACCAGCAACAACAGGCCGACCATCCCGTAAGACCCGAAGTAGCCGTCCACCGAGAGCACCCTCCGGTCGCGTACCTGCCGATCACCGATCGTAGTCTTCGCCGCCGCCGATGATTCTCTGTTGATCGCCCCATTGTCCATCACCACTTGATGGCGCGGCGCCGACCGATACCGTCTGGAAGATGAGCGCAACGCCGCAGGCCAATGCCGACTTCGCCGCGCTGGTCGAGGAGGCCACCAGGAAGGCCGGCATCGTGTGGATCGCCGCACCGGGCGAGCGAGCCTGGCCGGCGTGGCACCACTGGCACGACGGCGCTGACCACGTGGTCACCGGCGGCCTCGAGCAGCCGCTGCCGGGGCTGGCCGACGGCGGGCTGGCCGAGGTGACGGTGCCGAGCAAGGACACCGGCGGCCGGCTGGTCACCTGGGTGGCGGCCGTGAGCGAGGTGCCGCCAGGCGGCGAGCTGTGGGAGGTCGTGGTGCCGGCCATGCACGCCAAGCGGCTCAACCCGCCGGACGGCGACCACCAGCCGCAGCGCTGGGCCCGCGAGTGCACCGTGCTGCGCCTGGAGCCGACCGGCGAGGTCCGCGAGGCGCCGGGCGCCATGCTTGACGCCTCGGGCGCGGCCGTACCCCTACCCAGCCCGGCGACCACCAGCGGCCCGCTTCCCTACGTCCTCGGCAGACGCAAGCGGGCCTAGCTAGCCAGGGCCGTGCGCCCGGGGCCGTCTACGAGCCCAGTGGCGTCGTTTCCGGCAGGGACGAGGTCAGCTCGTCGCGGCGCAGGCCGTTAGGCGACGGCCGGTCGGTGTAGGCGGCCGCCTGCAGGGTGAACAGCTCCGCATACCCGCCGCCGGCTGCCATGAGCTCGTCGTGGCTGCCGTGCTCGATGATGCGGCCGCCGGCGAGGACGTAGATGCGGTCGGCGTCGCGGACCGTGTTGAACCGGTGGGAGATCAGCAGCACGGTGCGGCCGGCGTACAGCGATCGCATGCGGGTGAACAGGTCGTGCTCGGCCCGCGGGTCGAGGGACGCGGTCGGCTCGTCCAGGATGATCAGGGGCGCGTCCCGGATCAGCGCCCTGGCCAGCGCGACCCGCTGCCACTGGCCGACGGACAGGTCGCGGCCGCCCTCGTACTCCGGGGACAGGATGGTCTCGTACCCGTCGGGCAGCGCGGCAAGGTACGGGTCGGCGCCGGAATGCCGGGCGGCCGCGGTCACGGCGTCGGGGTCGTCGATGCGCTCGACCGCGCCGAGGCCGATGTTCTCCCGCGCGGTGAGGTCGTAGCGGGCGAAGTCCTGGAAGATCACCGCAATGCGGCTGCGCAGCTCGTCGGCGTCGAGAGCGGCGGTGTCGACGCCGTCCCAGCGGATGGCGCCGGCATCGGGCAGGTAGAGCCGGGACAGCAGCTTGGCCAGCGTGGTCTTGCCAGAGCCGTTCTCGCCGACCAGGGCGATCACCTGCCCGGCCTCGATCCGCAGCGACACCTCCCGCAGCGCGGGGGTGCTCGCGGCCGGGTAGGTGAAGGTGACGTCGTCGACGGTGATCAGGTCGAACGCGTCGGCGGCCGGCATGGCGCCACGCGCGCCGTGGTCGAGCGGCGCGGTGGCCAGGAAGGTCGTGAAGTCCTCGACGAACAGGCCGGCCTCGTACATGTCACCGACGGAGCTGACCGCGACCATGATCCGCTGGCCGAGAATGAGCAGTGCGCCGGCGGCGGTGGCGGTCTCGGCCAGCTCCAGCCGCCCGGAAAGGGCGAGTGCCAGCAGCCCGGCCAGGCCGCCGCCCAGCGCGGCGGACAGGCCGAAGGTCGACACCACGGCGATGCGGAACCGCAGGCGGGTGGTCTTGCGCAGCTCGGCCATGTGCAGCTCGTACAGCGCGGTGTGCCGCGCGGTGAGGTAGTCACCGAGGCCGAACGCGCGGACCTCCTTGGCCGGGTCCTTCTCGGTGAGCAGCCGGTACAGGTAACCACGGGCGCGAGCGACCGTGGTCATCCGCATGTGGAAGCCGAACATGGCCTGGCCGGCCTTCATCACCCCGGCCAGCAGTGGCACCCCGGCGAGCACCAGCAGCGGGACCAGCCAGGGCTGGATGGTCAGCAGCGCCGCGATGATGCCGCCGATCGAGGCGACCGCGCCGATGGTGCCGATCAGCCCGTCGACGAGCTGGATCGGCCGGTGCTCCTCCGCCGCCGCCCGCACCAGCCGGTCGTGGAACGCCGGCGTCTCGTACGCCGACAGCTCCACCCTGCTGGCCACGTCGATGATCGCCTGCTTGGTGTGCCTCGCGGTGGTCTCCGACAGGATCTCCCGCACCTCCCGACCCGCGGCGGTGACCAGGCCGAGGACGGCCACCACGCCGACCACCGCGGCCAGCTGCGGGGCGACGGCGCCGATACCGGGGGCCTGGTTGCCGGTGTCGGCGGACAGCACCGAGCCGACCAGGTCACGGCCGAAGACCAGCACCACGGCGAGGCCGACCCCGTTGACCAGCTTGAGCCCGATGCTGGCCAGCAGCATGCCAGGCGAGGCCGCCCAGACCAGCCGCACGGCGTCCGCGGTGATCCGCGGCAGCAGCCGAAGCGACCTCGACGTCGGCGTCTCCGGTTCACTCACGAGCGGCCTCCCCTCACGGGCGCCCGACCAACACTACAGCCGTAGATCGTCAGATCGAGGACGACGGCGACGGCGACGGGCCTGCCGCCGGCAACAGCGGCGCCCGAGCTTGACCCCCGGCCTGATGGCTGTAGTTAAAGGCCCATTTGCGTCACAATGGTGGTACTTGGAGGCACGCCATTACCGGCGGGTGCGCTGGCGGGCGCGGACGTTGACGCGCACCGGGCTGCCGGTGAAGTCGAACGTCTCGCGGAGCTTGCGCTCGAGGAAACGGCGGTAGCCTGCCTCAAGGAAACCCGTCGTGAACAGCACGAACGTCGGCGGCCTCGACTGCGCCTGGGTGGCGAAGAGGATCTTGGGCTGCTTGCCGCCGCGGACCGGTGGCGGGGTGGCGGCCACCACGTCGGCGAGCCAGGAGTTGAGCGCGCCGGTCGGCACCCGCCGGTCCCACGACTCGAGCGCCCTGCGCAGCGCCGGCGCGAGCTTGGCCACCGCGCGCCCGGTGAGCGCCGAGACGTTGACCCGCTGCGCCCAGGGGACCCGCACCAGCTCGCGGTCGATCTCCCTGGTGAGCTGCCGGCGCCGGTCGTCGTCGACGAGATCCCACTTGTTGAACGCGAGCACCAGCGCGCGGCCCGACTCCACCACCGTGCTGATCACCCGCAGGTCCTGCTCCGCGATCGGCTCGCTCGCGTCGATCAGCACGATGGCCACCTCGGCGGCCTCGATGGCGGAGCGGGTGCGCAGCGACGCGTAGTACTCCGTGCCGCTGGCGGTCTTGACCCGCTTGCGCAGCCCGGCGGTGTCCACGAACCGCCAGACCTGCCCGTCCAGCTCGACCATGGAGTCGACCGGGTCGACGGTGGTGCCGGCGACCGGGTCCACGACGGCGCGCTCCGCGCCGGCGAGCTGGTTGAGCAGGCTGGACTTGCCGACGTTGGGCTTGCCGACCAGAGCCACCCGCCGCGGCCCGCTGACCAGCGCGAAGTCGTCGCGCGGCGTCTCGGGCAGGGCCTCGAGTATGGCGTCGAGCAGGTCGCCGGAGCCGCGCCCGTGCAGCGCGCTGACCGGGTACGGCTCGCCGAGCCCGAGCGACCACAGCGCCGCGGCGTCGGCCAGCCCCCGCTCGTCGTCCACCTTGTTCGCGGCCAGCAGCACCGGACGGTCGGAGCGGCGAAGCACCCTGGCCACCGCCTCGTCGGTGGCGGTCGGGCCGACGGTGGCGTCGGTGACCAGCAGCACGGCGTCCGCGGTGGCCATCGCCAGGTCCGCCTGCGCCGCCACCGCGGCCTGCAGGCCGCGGGGGTCGGGCTCCCAGCCGCCGGTGTCCACCACGGTGAACCTGCGGCCGCTCCACAGCGCGTCGTAGGCCACCCGGTCCCTCGTCACGCCGGGGGTGTCCTGCACGACGGCCTCCCTGCGGCCGAGGATGCGGTTGACCAGGGTGGACTTGCCGACGTTCGGCCGTCCGACGACGGCAAGCACCGGCACCAGCCCGGCCTTGCCGTCCTCGTCGGGCTCGAGACCCGCATCGTCCACTGCCCAGTCGGACTCGTCCGACCAGGTGGCCTCGTACTCACTCACCGTGCCTCACGGTGCCCTCACGGTGCCTCACGGTGCCTCCTATCGTCCGTCCACTGTGGACGGTAGTACGCCGGCGCGGATCTCGTCGAGCTCGGCGACCAACGCGGCCAGCTCGCAACGGACCCGCTCCGTGGTGGCGGCCAGCGCCGCCCTGCCGTGACCCGCTGTCACCGCGACCGGCGCGCCGACCAGCACGTCCACCCGTGGCCGGAACCGGCGCCGCACCCCGGCCGGGCGGCGGGTGCCGCGGCAGGCCACCGGCAGCACCACGGCGCCGCAGGAGCGGGCCAGCCAGGCCGCGCCCTGCCGTGCGCTGGCCACGTCGCCCTCGCCGCGGGTGCCCTCCGGGAACACCCCGACCACCCCGCCGGCCCGCAGCGTCCGCACCGACGCAAGCAAGGGAGCCCGCTCGGCCTCACCGCGGCGCACCGGCAGTTGGCCGATCCGCCGCAGGTACCAGCCCAACGGGCCGCGGTACAGCTCGTGCTTGACCAGGAACACCGACCGCCTGCCGAGCAGCCCGAACAGCATCGGGCCGTCGACGAGAGCGCTGTGGTTGGCAACCAGCACCACCGGGCCGGTTGCCGGGATGCGGTCGCCGCCGTGCACGTGCAGCCGGTACACCAGGTGGAACAGCCAGCTCCCGATCCAGCGGCTGAAGTCGTGCAACGCCGGCCAGCTTCCGTCCGGCAGCGGCTGTGCGGTCACCGCGTGCTCACGGCAGCAGGGAGACCGCCGGCACGACCATCCCGCGCTCGGCGATCAGCGCGTGCAGCCTGGCCAGCACGCCGTCGACGTCCAGCTCGGTGGTGTCCAGCTCGACGGCGTCGGGCGCGCGGCGCAGCGGCGAGGCCGCCCGGCTGGAGTCGTACCGGTCGCGCCGCCGCACGTCGGCCAGCGTCGCGTCCACGGTCGACTGCCGTCCGGCCGCGCTGTCCTGGTCGGTGCGCCGGCGAGCCCGGATGGGCGCCGCCGCGGTGAGGTACACCTTCAGGCCAGCGTCGGGGGCGACCACCGTGCCGATGTCCCGGCCCTCGACCACGATGCCGCCCACCTCCGCTGTGGGCCCGTTGATCGCCTCGTCGATGACACGTCGCTGCCTGGCGACCAGGTCGGCGCGCACCGCCGGCACCGCGGACACCGGCGAGACGGCGATGGTCACAGCGGGGCCGCGGATCTCGGCACCGACGTCCTCGCCGGCCAGCCGCACCGTCGGGTGCCTCGGGTCGACGCCGACCTGCAGCGACAGGCCGGGCAGCAGCGCGGCCACCGCGGCAGCGTCGTACACGTCGACGCCGGCGCGCAGCGCGGCCAGCGTCACCGACCGGTACATCGCACCGGTGTCCAGGTAGGCCGCGCCCAGCCGCAGCGCCAGCCGCCTCGCCACCGTGGACTTGCCGGTGCCGGACGGACCGTCGATCGCCACAACGCCCCGCAGCACCTGCTCCACGCCCCGCGCCTCCTCTGCCGGCTCCGGCTCAATCGTCCATTCTGCCTGACGGCCGGCCGTGCTGCGCCGCCATGTCGGCCGCGACCCCCCGCATGCGCCGGTCGCCGGGCTCGGCGCGGCCGGCTCTCTACTCACAGCACGGTGGCCGGCAGCCCGAGGAACCGCCCGTGTCGCTGCGCCGCCACCCGAAGTGCACGGCGCCGCGCCTGGTCCAGCGGGCGATAGGGCCGGGTCTCGACGAGCACCTCGGTCGCGGTGATCCGCCGCTTCCAGTGTCCGACGAGCTGGCCGTCCAGGACGACGAGGCCGTTGAAGACCCGGCGGTCGCCGCCGAGGTACGCCCTGGCCGCCCCGGAGGCGTCCAGTAGGTACTTGCTGTCGCTGAACGCCACGACGTACTCGTCATATGCCTGCAGCAGGTGCGCCGTCGGCGACGGCGGAACCGGAACCGGCGTCGGCCGGGTCGACGAAGTGCCACGTCGGCCGCAGCGCGTGCGTCCGCAGGATCGCGCCGCTGTCGAACGCGGCGTCCACCGCCGCGTCGGTGGCGCCCTCCACCCGCTGCCCGAGCGACCACTTCGCCGGCCCGTAGTCCTGCGACTGCACGGCGCCGAACCACCGCACCACCCGCTCCGGGGCCTCGAACCGAGCCGCCGTCAGCCCGGCATTGTGCAGCCGCCGCCGCGCGAGCTCAGCACCATCGGGGTCGGCACCATCGGGGACGCCCTCGGCCGGCGTCACAGGCCGACGGACTGGTAGAGGGCGCCGACCTCGGCGCGGGACAGGGCACGCAGCGAGCCGGGGCGCTGCTCG
>Ga0210378_10001562_pt1 | contig 11964 bp, 12 predicted proteins | sample PLM1_60_b1redo_FD_155465 | JGI IMG/M metagenome (GOLD analysis project Ga0210378, IMG submission 155465) | Groundwater sediment microbial communities from an aquifer in East River, Colorado, USA - PLM1_60_b1 redo | ecosystem: Environmental > Terrestrial > Soil > Riparian zone | place: USA: East...
TTACGCGTTCAACAGACGGAGCGGGAGCGGCTTCAACTGTTTATCCGTGGCCTTCGGCGCATGTAGGAACGGACAAACCGGTCAGATCTTTTGTTGACCGTCGATTCAGTTTTCGTCTTTCCTGCGCTCAAAATCCGACCGGATCTCTTGCTTGGTCAATTCCATATCCGTTGGGCGTGATCGTGTGCCGGCTCGGGGTTTTGGCCGGTAATTCTCTTTCATAATGGTTCAATATTAGACAGCAAATCCTTGCGAGCCATCGTAAGTTTAAACTCAAAGCAAAGGATTTTCGCTCCGGACAGTCACCGCCTTGGGCAGAGATTCAGAATGACCATCGCCCGCATGGCTTGTTTCACGGCGAGTTCGTATGGAAAGGCTGCGTGGACGGAATAAGGATGGCGGGTTTTATCTATGGCTAATCAAAGCGAGGTTGACGAAGTCCTACTGGATGTCAGTGTAGCCGAAGCTTCCAGGCTCTATCAGTTCTATCTCACCCAGGAAAAGAAGATTTTAGGAAGCGTCGCCGTCGTGCTTTTCCTTGCCATATGGGAGTTCATGGGAGGGGCGTGGGCTGTCTATAATCCGATTTCCGTTTTGCGCATCAATCCGATGTTCATGAGCGCGCCTTCGCTCGTCGCGACAGCCGCTTACAGGCTAATCGCTTCGGGGGAGATCTATAACGATCTCTATGTGAGCGGAATTGAATTTTTCTGGGGATATACCCTTTCGGTTATCGTCGCCATTCCCTTCGGCATCGCCATAGGTTGGTATAAAAAATTGAGCTACATCTTCGATCCTTTAGTCAACGCGATGAATGCTACCCCTAGGGTCGCGCTTTTGCCGCTGATCATTATCTGGCTAGGTATCGGAATTCTGTCCAAGGTCGGCATCATCTTTCTCGGCGGCGTCTTTCCCATGCTCATCAACGCCCGCGACGGAGTGAAAACTACCCCGCAAAATCTTTTAAACGCCGCTCGAAGCTTCGGCGCTTCGGAATGGCAACTCTTTAGAAGCGTCGTAGTTCCTTCGACTGTGCCCTTCATTCTCACGGGGTTGAGGCTGGCTGTCGGCAGAGCCTTCGTCGGTGTGCTCGTCGGAGAGCTTTATGCCGCCACCGCCGGGGTTGGTTTTATGATTACGGTCGCCGGTGCGACTTTCCAGACCGACAAAGTCTTTGTCGGTGTACTGATCTTTTCCCTATCTGGAATGGCCTTAACGGAGTCATTAAACGCATTAGAGAGCCGCTTCGACAAAGTGGCGGCCAAAAGTCGGCGCGGTCGCATAGGCGTGATCGAGCAGGAGTAGCCCGCCCACGGGCCAAAGGCTGCTATAGCCTATAAACTCTGTGGCTCGCTACCAGGCGCTCGAACTCGACCCGGGGTACACACACACACGGAGTATCTCTAAGCGGGACGGTGTTCTGTGTCTGGGGGGTGGGCATAACTACTTCAGGGCCCGTCCTCTCGGCGAGCGTTACGAACCACCGCCATGAGCTGTCACTTCAAGCGAGATCTTGCTCTTCTGCGGTAACTTCTTCAAAACCTTCTCGAGACACTGACCGCAACTGTGATCCATTCTCGTGCAAATCGACGCCAACAACAGATTCCTTGGTGGTCTCCTTTGTCTATTGGCCGCTCATTGCCTAACGAACCTCTCGGAGTCCATCCCGTTTTTGGTCTCGGGCTACTTTTTGCTCTTAAAGCCGTAGACACTTGACTCTTCTCTATCCGCAGAGCTATAGGTGCGCCATCTCAAATGAGTAGCAGAGGGATGAGGGATGAAGCGCATTCTTGCTTTGCTTCTGGGAATCCAATGTTCGGCATGTGCGATCGGGAGCCGTGAGCAACCGCCGGCTCTTTTCGTCAATCCAATCACCCGGGACATCATCGATTGCGAATCAGAAGGACGACGGGCCGGCAATTCTGCCGAGGCGAATTGCATTCTGAAGGGACAGCAGGCTGCCGGCTATGTTTCGCTAAGAGACTTAGAGTCGTCGGTGTCAAAGCCGATGCTGCCTCAGCCAGCGCCGGCGTTAGACAGTCAAGCCAAGGCCAAACAGTCGGGGATGATGTCCGGAGTTGAAAAAAGTCGCGCCGAAGTGATGGAGAAAATGACCGAGACGCACACCGGCGCGGAAAGGCTTCTGGCGCTGCGCATGGAGGAAATGAAGGAACTCACAAAAAATTACCGGCAGCGCCGTGAGCTTTATGACGGTGGAGAGATTTCGCGGCATGATTTGGAGCAGTCGGAGCATGATCTTGCTGCGGCCGTGGAGCGAGTCGAAGAGGATAGGCGTTGGGTCGCCGAGACGGAGAGCGCGCTGAATGAGATGAGCACGCGAGATGAACGATTACGGAGCCCGAAATAATATTAAGAGCGGGTTTCCGGCGCCTGGCATCACAATTGTATCAATGTGTCTGCGCAATGGAGGCGAAAGACGACCGCAGACGGGTAACTTCAGACGGGCGAACCTCTGGCGAGACCGGCACAGTGCGGAGTCCTTTGTCGACAACGAGTTCGTCGGCATGATCGAGGTTCGCTTCGGGGTGATAGCCACCCTCGATGAGAACTTTCCCAACCCGTTCATCATGAACAACGGCTCGGGTGAAATTCTCTCGTGGGTTGCCGTCGCGCCTCGCCGGCGGATGCCCGACGAAGTCGATCCGGGCAACGACGCTTTGATCCGAGTTATCTTCCCACCAACAACAGGATCCCTGCTAACACCGCAAGGATTCCCGTCGCTTGAGCGGGTATTGGAAGGCGTATGAGAGATGACAGACCGGTCAATATAAGCCAGAGTGCCAACAGTAATATTCCGATCGATACAACTCCGATGGTCATTTAACTTCTCCTCCTTGTTCATTCCGCCTGATCCCTTACAATGGCGTGGGAACGAATACAACCTAAAAGTTTACAGCCTGATGCTTGCGCATAGTGCAAGTGTGGTGGGTTTACAATTGTGCCTAGGCGAGAATAATGGGCCAGCTCAAGCTGACCTCCAGAGCTGTCCGCGGGACTTGCTCGACTTCGATAGCTCCCCTGATCCGGAAAACTCCCTTCCGAGAGCTTTGTGCTCCACTAATGGAGATCTCCGACGCAATAGACGGAAGTAAGAGTCGTCGTTCAGGCGTATGGACTCCCGAAAAAATCACTGTATTGTGAAAGGAGCGAAAAGCGACGCCTTAAGGCAAAAAGGGGATTTATGAACGAGCATAAACATTGGAAAATACTTCAAATCATCCCGGCACAGGACGGTTGGAAAGCCGTTCATTGCCAGGAGACAGAAAATAAAGAAATAGAAATTTCCAATCGGTCCGTCATCTGCTGGGCGCTTGTCGAGTCGATCGGAGAAAATTCGGTTGTAGGAACACAGGTGCGAGCTATCGAACAAGCGTCCAGTGACTTGGTGGTCGTGGAAGACTTAATTGAAACAGAAAATATTGATGGAGATACCACAGATCGAAATTGGTATTTTCTTGGATACAATGATCCGGACTCTCACAAAGAATCCGACTATTGGATTCAGCAAGGCAACGAGCGGCTACGGGCAGAAAAAGAGAAAAGATTGGAGAGGAAAGGCAGGCAAGCTGCTCTCCGGGCTGCGGGGTAGAAGGAGTGCCGGCAGCGGGATCTGACATAACAATTGATTCTGCTGATAAACTCCCTCTCTCGGAAAATTCGGGACATCAAAAATGATTAACCAAGCTCCGATCGTTCGTTATACGGCATCTGTGTGCGAAAATTTTTTTCTGATTTTCGGAGAAGGACTTTTTCAGCAGAATCACAATCTGTACAATCCTTGCTCTTCAGATTGTTACTCCGATTCTCACTCGACACGCACCGCTAAATTCTTCTTCGTATTATGGAAGAAATCCACATCTTGCCCTTGACTAGCGCGAGACGAGAAAGGCTAATCTGGCCTTGCAATGGTGCGAATTTGCAGGCTCTGGCCTGGACGGCGTGATGATTGGTTACTAGCAGCCTGCTCGAAAGGGCGACGATCATGAAACAATACAAAGGCTATCCTATTTATGGAATAGCAGTTCCCGCATCTGAGCATCGCTGGTGCTCGAGCGGGCTGGTTTTTGATAGGGATCTCACCCAGACAATAGAGATCAAACGAATCCAGAGCCCGCCGGATTTAACTTTTGAGGCCAAGCATCAAGCCGAAGAACACGGACTCAAATTATGCAGGGAATGGATTGATGGGCAAACTTCCGCCGCTAACTGAAGACTCATCTTCAAATTCGGTGACATCGGGGTCAAGCCAGCCTTATCCTCATTGAGCATGGTCGAGTGAAAGCGCTATGGTCTGACTTGAGTGATTAGCTCAATGAATAACCCCGCAGCGAGCTACGGGGTATCAGAACTCGGCGATGAGATTTGTCTTAAAGGCGTCACTCCTGAAGGTTTTTATCGGGGGTCTACCAGTTCCGAACGCGCCTGTGGTGAGCCCAGTCGAACCACCGCTTAAAGCATGCGGGGATGACGGACTTCGGATAGGCAATTTACTTAACGCAGCAAGCTGCGGAGAAGCGACCCACAGAGTATTGAAAAGATAGAGCGGCAGGGCGTGATGGCACGACGATTCGGACTCGAAAACCCGCTGCCCCGACTCGGCAGACCGAAAGTAGAACGCAAAAGGTAGCCCCCCTCAATTCCACGCCGCGTTTCTCGTTTTGAGTCAGACCAGGATTATCCTGCCTGAGAGCTTCGCAATAATTCTTTTCAGAATTGTTCAATATTAGACAGCAACTCCCGCCGAGTCAGCGCAGCATGAACCCTACTAGATTCTGATGACTCAAGCTCAGAGCGAGGCTTGCCCGGAAGAAGGAAGACAAGATGGCTTTTTATGCGGTTGATGTGCGCGACCGAGTGATTGAGCGGGTGACTGAAGGATACAACGGGATGGACAACAAGCGTATTTTTTTAATCGAAGCCGGTTCGGCAAATCAGGCCTGGGCAAAGGCCGGCAGCGCATTGGAACCGGTTGGCAGCGCTGTTTGTAGTGGCTGCCGCCACCGTCATTGCCGCGTTTGTGAAGAATGCTCCTTGACGAAACAATACTCGGACTACTGGATTTGTCACTGCTGCGGGGCGTTGACCGCGCGTGTTCCAAACTTGGATTTAAGGGAGGTGTTCAATGGATTGGGAAAAAATTAAACTGGGTTCGTGGAGTGCCGTCGGAGGCGCGATCGTATTAGCCATTGTCGGATTCAACTGGGGTGGCTGGGTGACGGGCGGTGCCGCCGACGCAATGGCAAAGGAGATCGCTGCAAATGCCGTAGCTGAGCGCTTGGGATCGATCTGTTTCGCACAGTTTAACCACGACACGGAGAAGGGCCAGAAACTCAATGAAATGAAGGAAAAAGATCCTTGGGACAAAGCCCGCTATATTGAAAAACAGAGTTGGGCGATCATGCCGGGTGAGGATAAACCCGATAGTAAAGTCGCCGATGCATGCGCCAAGCATGTTGCGGCGAAAGCATAATTGAACCCCGTGCAGCGATTCCTTAGAATCGCTGGTTAACGACCAATTTAATCGAATCGGGGTCCGTCGGTCCAACTGATCAGCGCTGAAGGAACATCGGTTCTTTTCGGCTCTGGTAGGAGTATGGGCCCCGACATTGAATCATTGGTGGGTCGTCTCTTTTCATCGGGCCGAGCGTGCTTAAATCTCATGGTACGCGCCTGTAGTCCGGTCGTCCGTCCTACGACATCCAACAACTCACGCAGTAACCGCGCCTTCTACTCTCAAACCGGAACGACGTTTAGTTCGTAACGTCGAAAGTTGTGCTCGCTTCGCGGATCGGCAGGTCAGTCAGGCCGGTTTAGGCAGTTCTTCGTCTACGATGTGGATGGCTTAAAGATCTGCACATTTGTCTGTGGGACAGAATGCAAACAATTCCGGGCAGTGAAGACAATGCGATACGATTCGGTTTTGTCGGCGTCGCCGATATTAGCAGAGGCATTGGCTGGCACAATCGTTGCCTCCGACCGAGGTACACAATGGCGACGCCTTCGCCGCCGACGGCTGCAATGGATGGCGAGAAACCTAGAGCATCGGTCAATCCCGCGCCGCGCTTGCTCGATCTGAAAGCTCCGAAGTCGGCTGATGCTGATATTCGTAACGCCAGAAAACGAATTGATCCACCAGGACAAGTGACCGGGTATAAAACACGGCGTGTGGTGTCGCTAAGGGAAGAACCTCGTTACGCCGCGAGCTCGAAGTCTCAGATCGGAACCGGAACCTCGATCAGCGTTCTCGAAGCGAAAGGCGATTGGGTTAAAGTCCAAACTCGACTGTCGGGAGATGTTGGTTATGTGAGAAGAGAATACCTCGTTCGCCAAACGACGGCTCGGTAGTGCTGGCCGTTCTCTCCGGATGGCTTATACCCTGGCTATTTGTCCCGCTCGGTGTTCTCGGCCTTTATGCGAGTAAATTCGGCGACGATCCCTTCATCGAATGGCTGCCGGTTATTCCCAAGTTGCATCTACGCCTCCAATGCGGATTTTTCTCCGCAGCAGACTCGGGCAGTGCAGGGTGAAGAACTTTCTGTGTGCTCCGTATCGCTGTGGTGAAAACGAAAGATGACCGGAGACGGAGGACTTCAAAGCGGTCTTCGATCTCCGGTCGTTGGGCAGGGTTTACCCGCCGAAGGTCTGCTGAAGCTGGCGGATGATCGGGCGGAACCCATGCGGTTGTTGGGTGGTGATTTACTGCACGCCTTTTACTATTTTGCCGTCCTCTGTAAAGTAGGCGTCATGCTCTTTGCCATCCTTCATAAACTCAACTTCATAAGTCACTTTGCCGCCGGATTCTATTTTCTCGATTTGTTTGATTGTATTGCCGGCCGTTACTTTTTCGATGGCGCTTCTTACCGGCGACGGCACCTGAGCGATCGTGACGACCGTTTCTTTCTTGCCTAATAGAGTACAACCGGTTGCGACCGATAGACTAAATAAAAGAATACCGCCCATATTGACCAATCCGGATCTTTTCATGATCTGATCTCCTCTTTATAGTGAATGTCGCTTAACATCTTTCTAGAGGCAAACAGCATGCCAGATGATTCGAGTAAAAACTCTGAATTAAATAAGGGTTCCAGTTTGCTTTCTTCAACTGTCCGAAATGGGGTTGTCAGACGTTCGCCTGACTCGCCGACCGATAAAACGGGTGTAGCGAAATCAAGATCGAATAATCTTACCGCGGAGGCGCAGAATGCGCCGAAACAGAGTTTCAGGAGTCGCTGAAAAATTGCGGATGGCTTTCAATGAGCTTTTCAAAACGACGCTTCTCATCATTCGACAGACCGGCTGGAAATTTTGCATCGCTCCGGCGCCATCGCGTGAGCCACTCTTGGCCCAATAGGCGCGGAGATAAGGGATGATCTCCAGCTCCTCTCGCTCTCGCGAATGCGATGGTTGTATCCGACTTGGGCCCTGAGCCGACTCCTTCTGCTACAAAAAAGCCTGCCGTCAGAAAAGCGACCCTCACGGCAGTCGAAGCCGAGTAAGTGTAGAGTTCCGCTGATTTTGGCAGGCTGCGCTCTAGAATTCGCGTAAAGATCTCGCCGGTCCAAAGCGCGGAGTCGGTTTTGGATGAGAAAGGATCGTAAAAAATAAGGTCAGGAATTGTTGCTGATTCTATATAATCGCGGAAGTCCCCCTTGAGTAGCTCCCATAGGAGCAGGCTTGAATCGTGTTGCCACTTGCCGTTCTCAAGTAACTTACGAGGTGCGCCGTGGCGAAGATGGGGAAAGCAAGCTGGATGTGTCGCCGCGAGGATGAGCGGATCGAGATCACATTCGAAACTCACAAGGCGTAGAGGTCGGAGCGCGCTTTCTTCTTTTTCTCCATAACATCTTTCAAAGCAGTGAATAGCGGCCATGACATTGAACGCCGCGCCGAGTCCGACATCCCAGATAACCAGCTCGTCCACTGTGGTGTCGCGCTTTAGTAGGCGAGAGGCGAGACACGATTGTTCTATATAGAGTCGATTAGCTTCGTCGTTTGGGGCATTCACCGAGTGCATCACCTCGCCGGAGCTAATTTGGCGAATGCTGGAAAAGCCCTGCGGAGAGTTATGAATTTCGTAATCGCCCAACCGGGCGGGCTGAGCGGTCTTGACCTTTTTCGGAAGGCGAGCCGGGTTCTCTTCGTCGGTTCGCACAAGATCGCGTCGTTTCTTTTCAAAGTAGGAAAGAAAGTCATCGCGTAAAATGGTATCCCTCATCTCGCGCATCAGGCGATGATAAAAAGCCATATTGTGAATGCCTAAAAGGTGCCAACCCAAGAACTCATCTGATTTGATGAGATGGTGAATGTAGGCCCGCGAATATTGTTGGCAGGTCTGACAATCGCACTGGGCGTCAACGGGAGTTTCTCGCAATTTATACACGGAACGGCGTAACTGAAGTTTCCCCTGAGATGTGAAGGCCACTCCTCGCTGCGCCAACTGTGAGGGGATAATGCAGTCGAACATATCGATCCCGCGGTGAACGCCCTCGAGCATATCAATCGGTGTGCCGACGCCCATGAGATAACGAGGAAGATTTTTCGGCAGATGTTCGGTCACGAGTTCCGTCAGATCGTAGCGCTCGTGATGAGTTTCGCCCACGGCCAACCCTCCAATCGCCAGGCCATCAAAGGGGAGCTCGCTCAAAATCATCGCACTGTTTTTTCTGAGATTGCGATGGCCGGCTCCTTGAACAATGCCGAACAGCGCTTGAAGTGACTCGCCTCTGGCCCGTAGAGATCGCTCGGCCCAGCGATGGGTGAGGTCCATGGCTGCTTGTGCTAGAGGGTAAGGGGCGGTGGAATCGATGCACTGATCGAGAACCATCATGATGTCGCTGCCGATAGCTTTTTGCATCTCGATGCTCGATTCAGGTGAGAGGAGATAAGATTTTCCATCCACATAACTTTGAAAATGAGCCCCCTCTTCATTCATTTCTCTGGAGTGCGGCAGAGAAAAAATCTGAAACCCGCCGGAATCTGAAAGCACCGGGCCGGTCCAGTTCATGAATCGGTGGATGCCGCCGAATTTCTTGAAGACTTGAGGCCCGGGACGAAGTAGCAGATGATAAGTATTGACCAGCAGCACACGCGTCCCCGTCATTCTTAAACTATCAACCGTCTGCCCTTTCACCGTACCTTGTGTTGCAACCGGCATGAAGATCGGGGTTTTGACTTCTCCATGGAGAGTCTGGAATGTCGCCGCACGCGCCTTTGATCCGGTCGCCGCTTTGTCCAGCGTGAAGTTCAAGCGAGTTTTGAGTGGACGGCAATCCTTTCTGACTGGGGATATTTCAAGATCGGGTAAAGAGTTCGCCATCTAGCCTTCTTTCTTGTCACGTAACGCCAACATGTTCTTTGCTGGAAATTTCGTTCCGCTAGCGGCCCTGACGTTCCGCAACAGCCCATACTATCATCGCTAACGTATCTGTGTGTACTGGTATTGGAGATCCTACCGCCGAGGCGATGTGAAATTTTAGCGTCGGGAAGAATTTTGGCTCAAATCTCACCGCGCAGATCCTGAGCAAGCGGAGACCAGAGTGTGAAAGCAAAACTCCGTCACCAATGGCGACCTTTCTCCAATCTATCTTACGGTGGTGCGCCGAAGAAAATAGGCTGCTGGCCAATGGGTAGTTGGGCGCCGACGTTGACGCCTTGTCAGCGGCTCTTTTAATACTGACGAGTGATCGTTGTTTCAGTTAATTATTTTGTCGCATTCTGTCTCGGTCCATAGTCCCTGACGGCATGCTAACCCGTGGAAGGGACCCACCATGACGAGTACCTATGACGCAGTCTATGCACGCTGGTTAGACGATCCGGAAAATTTCTGGACGCAGGCGGCTGAAGCGGTCCATTGGTATAAAAAATGGGACAGGATTTTTGACGCTTCGCGCCCGCCATTCTATCGCTGGTTTGCCGGCGCGATGGTGAACACTTGCTATAACGCCCTTGACCGGCACGTCGAAGGCGGCCGGGCGAATCAGCCGGCGCTGATTTACGACAGCCCGGTCACGGAAACCGTCAAGACGTTTACCTATCGCGAGCTGCTGGATCAGGTAGCGCAGCTGGCCGGAGTGCTCGTTGCGCAGGGGGTTCAAAAAGGCGACCGGGTGATCATCTATATGCCGATGGTGCCGGAGGCGATTGTTGCGATGCTCGCCTGCGCTCGCATCGGAGCGATCCACTCGGTGGTCTTTGGCGGATTCGCCGCCCAGGAACTCGCCAACCGCATCAGTGATGCCCAACCGAAGGTGATCGTTTCGGCGTCCTGTGGCATCGAAGTCGGTCGCATTATTCCCTACAAGCCTCTGCTCGACAAAGCGATCGAGCTTGCTTCGGTCAAGCCTGAGCACTGCATTATTCTCCAGCGTTTTCAGGAAAGGGCGTCCATGATTGATGGACGCGATGTCGATTGGTCGGAGGTGATGGCGAATGCGAAGCCGGCCGACTGTGTTCCGGTCGCCGCCACTGATCCGCTGTACGTTCTCTATACTTCCGGCACCACCGGTATGCCCAAAGGGATCGTGCGCGATAATGGCGGTCATCTGGTGGCGCTCACATGGAGCATGCAGCATATTTATGGAGTAAAACCGGGTGAGGTCTACTGGGCAGCCTCGGATGTCGGATGGGTCGTCGGACACTCCTACATCGTTTATGCGCCTCTGTTCAATGGCAATACGACGGTGCTTTACGAGGGAAAACCGGTCGGCACTCCCGATCCGGGCGCGTTCTGGCGACTCGTTTCCCAGCATGATGTGAAGACCTTATTTACGGCGCCGACGGCGTTTCGCGCCATCAAGCGCGAAGATCCAAACGGCGATTACGTGCGCAAATACGATTTGAGCGGCTTCCGCGCGCTCTTCCTGGCCGGCGAACGGTGTGATCCGGACACGCTCTTGTGGGCGGAAAAACAGCTGGGTGTGCCGGTGATCGATCACTGGTGGCAAACCGAAACCGGCTGGCCCATCGGCGCGAATTGCGTCGGCTTGGGAATGCTTCCCGTGAAGCCGGGGTCATGCACAAAGCCCGTGCCCGGCTATGATGTCCGCGTGCTAGGAGACAACGGAAAAGAGCTGCCGTCAGATCAGATCGGCAGTCTCGTGATCAAGCTGCCGTTGCCGCCTGGTTGTCTACCGACGTTGTGGAACAACGATGAAGGCTACCAGAAGTCCTATCTCGACGCATTTCCCGGCTACTACCTGACGGCGGACGCGGGCTACAAGGATGAAGACGGCTTCCTTTGGGTCATGACCCGCACCGATGACATAATCAACGTCGCCGGGCATCGTCTCTCCACCGGCGCACTGGAAGAAGTGCTGGCTTCTCATGCCGATGTGGCCGAATGTGCCGTGTTAGGAATCGCAGACGAGATCAAGGGAGAAATTCCACTGGGCCTAATCGTACTCAAGGCCGGTGTGCGCCGTTCTCATGGCGAGATCGTGACCGAACTGATCCAAATGGTGCGTGACAAGATCGGACCGGTGGCTTCTTTCAGAATCGCAGCCGTTGTCAAGCGGCTGCCTAAGACTCGCTCGGGAAAAATTCTTCGCGGCACGATCAAGAAAATCGCAGATGGTGTGGCATACCACATGCCGCCGACCATCGACGATCCGGTTATCCTCGATGAAATCACCGCGGATTTGTCGGCGTTAGGCTATCCCATGGCGGGCCACGCAGTGGGCTGAACGCCGCGGCTAATCGAACTTCGGCGTAAACGCAGCTCCGCTTTGGGCTCGCGTTCATTCACCGATGCTGTCGTCGGCTCGAAGACTAACTACGCCACGTTTTTATCGTCGGGAAAGTTCGCCGTCAACGTGGCGCTTGACTATTTTTCTCGCGTTCCGGAAGCGACTTTTTTTCACCGCTCTGATTCACCCCAAGTTTCGCAAGAGTTTTTTCATCCAATACTCCCGTGGCCGGCAAATTATTGGATTTTTGAAAGTTCTG
>Ga0210378_10001563_pt1 | contig 11956 bp, 8 predicted proteins | sample PLM1_60_b1redo_FD_155465 | JGI IMG/M metagenome (GOLD analysis project Ga0210378, IMG submission 155465) | Groundwater sediment microbial communities from an aquifer in East River, Colorado, USA - PLM1_60_b1 redo | ecosystem: Environmental > Terrestrial > Soil > Riparian zone | place: USA: East...
GCCCGCGAGGTGTGCGAGCGCCAGCGGCCAAGGTAGCGGGAGTGCGAGCGCCGAGGTGGCGATCAACATGGGCTGGTTCGACCGAGCGGAGTTCGGGCCCAACGTCGGGCTGATCGACGAGATGTACCGGAAGTTCCTCGACGATCCCGAGTCGGTGAGCGAGGCGTGGCGGGAGTTCTTCGCCGAGAACGAGCCCGACGAGGACGGGGAGGCCGAGGGTCGGACCGAGGCGGAGCAGCTCCCGGCGCCAGCCGCCGAGCGGCCCGCCCCCGCGGCGCCGGCCAAGCCCGCCGCCACGGCCGAGGCGGACGCCAAGCCGGCCGAGAACGCCGAGGCGAAGGCGAAGGCCGAGCCGCGCGCGAAGGCCGAACCGGCCGCCAAGGCCGAGGCGGACGGCAAGCCGGACCAGACGGTGCCGCTGCGGGGGGCGGCGGCCCGGATCGTGGAGGCGATGGAGGCGAGCCGGGCGGTCCCCACCGCGACCTCGGTCCGCACCGTGCCCGCCAAGCTGCTGGAGGTCAACCGCACCGTGCTCAACGGCCACCTTCGCCGGCGGCAGGGCGGCAAGGTGAGCTTCACCCACGTCATCGCCTACGCGGTGGTCAGGGCGCTGGACGCCGTCCCGGTGATGAAGTCGATCTACCGCGAGGTCGACGGCCGGCCCCACGCCGTCCGCCCCGAGCACGTCAACCTCGGGCTGGCCGTCGACGCCCGGCGACCGGACGGCTCCCGGACCCTGCTGGTGCCCAACATCAAGCAGGCCGACACCCTCGACTTCGGCGCCTTCGTCCGCGCCTACGAGGAGATCGTCGGCAAGGTCAAGGCCAACAAGCTGACCGTGCAGGACTTCGCCGACACCACCCTGACGATCACCAACCCCGGCACCATCGGCACGGTGCTGTCGGTCCCCCGCCTGATGGCCGGCCAGTCGGCGATCATCGGCGTCGGCGCGATCGACTACCCGGCCGAGTACCAGGGCGCCGACCCGCAGAGCCTCGCCGACATGGGCGTCGGCAAGGTCGTCACGCTGACCTCGACCTACGACCACCGGGTCATCCAGGGGGCCGAGAGCGGTGAGTTCCTCGCCCGCATCCACCGGCTGCTGCTCGGCGAGGACGACTTCTACGTCGACCTGTTCGCCAGCATGACGGTGCCGTACGTGCCGGTTCGATGGCGCATCGACCACCGCACCGGCGAGGACGCCCTGGAGGCGGTCGAGAAGCAGGCCTGCGTCCTCCAGCTCATCAACATGTACCGGGTCCGCGGGCACCTGATCGCCAACCTCGACCCGCTCAAGGCCAAGCCGCCGCACATGCACCCCGAGCTGGACCCGACCACCTCCGGCCTGTCCATCTGGGACCTCGAGCGCCGCTTCGCCACCGGCGGGCTGGCCGGCAAGCGGGAGCTGCCGCTCGGCGAGATCCTCCACATCCTGCGCGACGCCTACTGCCGCACCGGCACCGTCGAGTACATGCACAACGCCCAGACCGACGAGAAGCACTGGATCCAGGACCACGTCGAGGGCGTCCCGCACGAGCTGCCGAAAGAGGACCAGCTGCAGATCCTCCACAAGCTGAACGAGACGGAGGCCTTCGAGCGCTTCCTGCACAACAAGTACACCGGGCACAAGCGCTTCAGCCTGGAGGGCGGCGAGAGCCTCATCCCCATGCTCGACGCGCTCCTGGACCGGGCCGCCGACGCCGGCATGGACGCGGTGACCATGGGCATGAGCCACCGCGGCCGGCTGAACGTGCTCGCCAACACCGTCGGCAAGAGCTATGGCGAGATCTTCAGCGAGTTCGAGGGCAACCTCGACCCCACCCTCACGCAGGGCTCCGGGGACGTGAAGTACCACCTCGGCGCCGTCGGCAAGCACGTCGCCCGCTCCGGCCGCGAGCTGCGCGTGGAGCTGGCCTCCAACCCGAGCCACCTGGAGGCGGTCAACCCGGTGGTCGAGGGGATCGTCCGCGCCAAGCAGGACCTGCTCGACCGCGGCGAGGAGGCGCCGATCCTGCCGCTGCTGCTGCACGGCGACGCCGCCTTCGCCGGGCAGGGCGTGGTCGCCGAGACGCTGAACCTGTCGCAGCTCCGCGGCTACCGCACCGGCGGGACGGTGCACATCATCGTCAACAACCAGGTCGGCTTCACCACCAGCCCCGACTACGGCCGCTCCTCGACCTACGCCACCGACGTCGCCAAGATGATCCAGGCGCCCATCTTCCACGTGAACGGCGACGACCCGGAGGCCTGCGTGCGCATGGCGCGCCTGGCCTTCGACTTCCGCCAGGCGTTCAAGAAGGACGTCGTGATCGACATGTGGTGCTACCGGCGGTACGGCCACAACGAGGCCGACGAGCCGTCGTTCACCCAGCCGCTCATGTACGAGCGCATCAAGAACCGCCGGCCGGTCCGCAAGCTCTACACCGAGGCGCTGGTCAACCGGGGCGACCTGTCGGTGGAGGACGCCGAACGGTCGCTGGAGGAGTTCCGGACCCGCCTGCAGCGCGCCTTCGACGACACCCACGAGGACGAGCGCAAGGTCGCCCAGGTCGAGCTGGAGCGCCCGGCGCCGATGGCCACCGACCCGGCCGTCAAGACGGCCGTGGACCGCGGCACGCTCGACCGGCTCACGGTCGGCCTGACGACCGCGCCCGACGGCTTCCACGTCCACCCCAAGCTCGTCAAATGGCTGGAGCAGCGGCGCGCCTCCCTCGACCGGAACGCCGTCGACTGGTCGTTCGGCGAGGCGCTCGCCCTCGGCTCGCTGCTGCTGGAGGGGCGGTGGGTGCGGCTGTCGGGCCAGGACACCCGGCGGGGCACCTTCAGCCAGCGGCACTCGGTGCTGGTCGACCAGACCAACGAGGACCAGTTCATGCCGCTGGCCAACCTGAGCGAGGACCAGGGCAAGATCTTCATCTACGACAGCCTGCTCAGCGAGTTCGCCGCCATGGGCTTCGAGTACGGCTACTCGGTCGGCAACCCGGACGCGCTGGTGCTGTGGGAGGCCCAGTTCGGCGACTTCGTCAACGGCGCCGAGATCATCGTCGACCAGTTCATCGCCGCCGCCGAGGACAAGTGGGGCCAGCGGTCCAGCCTGGTGCTGCTGCTGCCCCACGGCTTCGAGGGGCAGGGGCCCGAGCACTCCAGCGCCCGGCTCGAGCGGTTCCTGCAGCTCGCCGGCGAGGACAACCTCCAGGTGGCGGTGCCCTCGACCCCGGCCCAGTACTTCCACCTGCTGCGGCGGCAGGCGCTGCGTGCCAACCGCAAGCCCCTGGTGGTGATGACCCCCAAGTCGCTGCTGCGCCTGCCGGCGGCCCGCTCCACCGCCGAGGAGCTGACCGGCGGCCAGTTCCACGAGGTCCTGCCCGACCCGGAGGGCCCGGAGCCCGACGCCGTCACCCGCGTCATCTTCTGCAGCGGGAAGGTCTGGTACGAGCTTGCCAGGCGACGCCGCGACGACAACCTCGCCAAGGTCGCCCTGCCGCGGGTGGAGCAGCTCTACCCGTTCCCGGCCGAGGCGATCCGCCGCCAGCTCGACGGCTACCCGAACGCCGAGCAGCGGCTGTGGGTGCAGGAGGAGCCCGAGAACATGGGCGCCTGGCGCTACATGCGGCTCAAGGCGGAGGAGGAGCTCGGCGTCACCCTGGAGCCGGTCAGCCGCGACGAAGGCGCCGCCCCGGCGGCCGGCAGCCCGACCCTGCATCAGCAGGAGCAACAGGAGCTACTCGACCGCGCGTGCGCGGGGCTTTAACGTAGCGGCATTCCGATCCGCTCCCAGGAGGTGCCGCCATGAAGGTACGGGACGTGGCGAGCAGCGCGGTGGTGGCGGTCGGGCCGGCGCAGTCGCTGCGCGAAGCGACCCAGCTCATGGCCAAGCACCGGGTCGGCTCGGCCGTCGTCCAGGACGCCGAGCAGCTCGTCGGCATCCTCACCGAACGTGACGTGCTGAACGCGGTGGCGTCCGGCATCGAACCGGAGGCCGTGACGGTGCAGGACATCATGACCGCCGACGTCGTGACGGTCGGCCCGGACTGGGACCTGGTGGAGGCGGCCGGCGAGATGGCCCGCCGGCGCATCCGCCACCTGGTGGTCTACGAGGGCGGCCAGCTCCTCGGGGTGTTGAGCGTTCGCGACGTGCTCCCCGCCCTGCTGCCCGGATAGCCGGGTCCGTCCTCGACGGGGCCGGGGCGCGCTGTAGGCTGCGCGCTGTCGTGTGGATGGGAGGTCGGCGATGGCGGCTCGACGACGGCTGGCCGACACGCTGCTGTTGAACTGGATCGTGACCCTGTCGCTGCTGCTCATCCTCGGCGGCCTCGTGACCTTCGTCGTCTTCCTGACCGATCCGAGCGCCGACCGCTGGACCGAGGCGGGCAGGCTGATCGGGGCGACCCTGTTCCAGGTGGGGGCGGTCACCCTGCTCCTCGAGCTGGTCCATCTCGAACGGCTGCTCGGCACCAAGGTGCCGGAGGCGCTGCTGGAGGGCGGCTACCTGGACCACCTGAAGGACGACCGCCTCGACGACCTGATCGAGCGGGTGATCCGGGCCCGCTTCAGCGGCATGAGCGTCGACGACGTGCGGCTCGGCCGCGACTGGCTGCTGCAGTCGCTCTCGGCGCCGAGCCGCCGCGACTACACCGTCACCCTCGAGCTCAAGCGCGACGACCCCATAACCGAGCCGTTCCCGGGCGCCCCCCCGGCCGGCGACGACGTGCTCTGCGTGCAGATCACCTACGAGTACGTCACCGACGTGAACGCCACCAGCAAGCCGGTGCTCATCAACGGCGACGGCGTCGTCCAGGCGTTCCGCAACACCATCCCGGACACGCTCGAGTTCGCCAGGCGCTTCCGTTCCGGCGCGCTCACCCCCGCCGACGAGCTGGCCTGGGTCAACGCGATGGCGCGGCCGACGATCGAGCTGCGGCCCAGCTCGGGCACCTCGCCACTGGTGGTGGATCCCGAGATCGACAACCTCGTGGTGACCAGCGGCGACGAGGGCCGGCTGCTGCTGGCGTTCGACGTGAAGTGCGCCCACCTGGTCCTGCCGGGGGAACGTGTCAAGGTCACCTACCGGCACCGGGAGTACGTCGACCGCTGCGGCTACTTCCCGTGGCGGGCGACCGCGCGGACCTACAACCTGCGGGTCAAGACCATCGGCTTCGAGGGCTTCGACACCTACCCGATCCCGTCGCCGTCGCTGCCGTCGGAGGACGACAAGCTCGAGGTCTTCGACAACGGGATCTACTACCGCGGCGTGCTGTACCCCAACTCCACGTTCACGTTCTTCTGGACCGAACGCGCCTCGTCCGGGCAGCCGGCCACGGGCGGCCGCTGAGGAGGACGCCATGGCCAAGAAGCGGGACCGCCCGGCCGACCCGGTGCAGCGCGAACGGGCGCGGGTGCTGGACGCCTGCGAGCGCCTCGGCCTCGACCTGGTCCGTTTCCTGTACGTCGACCACGGCGGTGTCGTGCGGGGCAAGGCGACCTCGCGCGCCCGGCTGGAGGAGCGTCTGGCCACTGGGATCGGCCTGACCGTGGCCATGCAGGCGATGAGCATGCTCGACGAGCTCGCCACCGAGGGCTACGAGCTGCTCGCCGCGCACGACGTCGCGTTCGAGTGCGCCCAGCATGCCGCCAGGTTCTGAGGCCCGAGACCGGTGACCGAGATGAGCGAGGCGGGTCCGGCCGGAGGGGTCCGGGGGACCCCGAGGGGGTCCCCCGGAGGATCGGGACCCGGGGCGGCGGCGCGGGTGCTCGGCGACGTGCCGCTGGTCGACCACCACTGCCACAGCCTGCTCGCGACCTGGCGGCGCACCGGCGGCGGGCCGTGGCCGAACTGGCGGCGCTGCTTCACCGAGGCGACGCGGCCGGCCAGCCTGGCCCGCGACGCGCCCGGGCTGCTCGGCTACCACCATTTCCTGACGGCGCTGGCCGAGCTGCTCGGCGTCGAGGCCAACCCCGCGGTCACGGCGGTCGCCGCGGAGGAGCTGGAGCGGCAGGTGGTCGCCCGCCGCGACGACCTGGCCGGCGCCGACCCCGGCCGCTACCTGCGGCTGCTGCTCGACCATGCCGGCACCGCCGCGCTGCTGGTCGATACCGGCTTCGACCGCGACCGGACCCTGCGGCCGGACGAGCTGGAGCGGGCCGCCGACCGGCCGGTGCACGAGATCGTCCGGCTGGAGGCGATGGCGGAGGAGCTGCTGCAGCCGGGCAGCCCGACCGCCCGCTCCCTCCCTCGCTTCCTCAACGGCTTCGAGGAACGGCTGGGCACGACCCTGGAACGCGGCGCGGTGGCGCTCAAGTCGATCGCCGCCTACCGAGGCGGGCTGTGGCTGTTCACCGAGTCCGGCCAGGCCGACCGCCGGCGGGCGTTCTCCGGCATGGACAAGACCGCGCAGGCCAAGCGGTTCGACGATCCGGTGCTGCTGCCGTTCCTGGTCCGCAGGGCCGCCGAGCTGGCGGCCGCCCGCCAGGTGCCGCTGCAGTTCCACACCGGCTTCGGCGACCCGGACGTGTACCTGCCCCACGCCGACCCGGCCCTGCTGTGGCCGCTGCTTCGCGACCCGCGCACCGAGGACTGCCCGGTGGTGCTGCTCCACTGCTACCCCTACGTGGGCGCCGCCGCCTACCTGGCCGGCACCTACCCCCAGGTGCACATGGACCTGTCGCTGGCCATCCCGCTGGCCGAGCCGATCGCCACCAACCTGGTCGCCGAGGCGCTGGGCCTGTGCCCGCCGGGCAAGCTGCTGGCCGCCTCCGACGGCCACTCCTACCCGGAGATGCACTGGTGGGGCGCGACCGTCTGGCGCCGCGCGCTTGCCAGGGTGCTGTGGGCCGAGGTCGAGACCGGCGGGCTCGACGACCCGGCCGCCCGGGCCGCCGCCAGGCGGATCCTGGCCACCAACGCCACCCGGCTGTACCGGCTGTGACCCGTCGCGCCGCTCGCCCTATCGTGCTGACCCGCCCAATGCTGCGAACCCGGTACGCCAGCTCGGGTTCGCCGGATGCCAGCCCAGGTCCCGCTTGGCCTTGGCGTTGGACGCGCCACGGGCGTCGGTCATCACGGCGACGCCGTGCTCGCCGATGACCAGCCGCGCCAGCCACGCCGGGATGCGCCGCGGCGGCCTCGCCCCGAGGGCGGCGGCCAGCCCCGGGAGCCATGCCGAGACGGGTGCCGGGTCGTCGTCGACGATGTTGTAGACGCCGCGCGCGCCGTGCTCGATGGCGGCGGCGGTGGCGGCGGCGGCATCCTCGATGTGGACGAACGACCACACGCCCGTGCCCCCGCCCACGATCGGGAAGCGGCGGCGGCGGACGGCGTCCGCCTGGGACCCTCCTTGGCCGAGCGAGGTGCCCGGCCCGTAGAAGGCTCCGTAGCGCAGGACGATCCCCGTCATCCCCGCGGCGCCGAGCACCGCGTCCTCCAGATGGCGGATGGCCTGCAGGCTGCTCCGGAGGGCGGCCGGAGGATCCGGGTCGAGCGGGTCCTGCTCGCGCTTCACCGGTCCCCCAGCCCGAGCGTACGGCCAGCCCGCGAAGCTCTGCGCCACGAACCGGCGGGCTCGCGCCGCTCGGGCGGCGGCGAGGAGGTGGTCGGTCCCTTCCGTCCGCAGGCGGTTGGTGACCCTGAACCCCTGGTCGAACTTGCGAACGTCGGTGAAGCCGGCGAGCGCGGTCAGCTCGTGCACCACCACCTCGGGTTCGGCCCTGACGACCGCGGCGATCACGGCGTCCCGGTCCAGGGCGTCCAGGACGACCGATTCGGCGCCGGCGTCCTGGACGATCGCGGCCTTCGCCGGCGAGCGGGTCGTGCCGACCACCTCGTGGCCGTTCTTCACCAGCAGGGGAACCAGGTGCCGACCCAGCGCGCCCGTTGCACCCGCGACGAAGATCCTCATGCCCGTCTCCTCTCGGTTGTGGCTATTAGAGCAGGAGACAACCCGGGACCCGCCGGCGTGACACACCGGGCCCGGCTCCGCCGGATGTCACACGGGGACGGGCCGCGTTGTCATGAGCGACGATGGGAGCCGACCAGGGCGTGAACATGGAGACCGGCGAGGCCTACCAGGAGCTCCGACCGCTGCTGTTCTCGATCGCCTACCGGATGGTGGGCAGCGTGAGCGAGGCGGAGGACATCGTGCAGGAGACCTTCCTGCGCTTCCACCGCGCCGTGCGGGCGGGCGCCCAGGTCGAGTCGCCGAAGGCGTACCTGTCGACGGTCACGACCAGGCTGGCCGTCAACCACCTCCGCTCGGCGCGGGTGCGGCGGGAGCGGTACGTGGGGACGTGGCTGCCCGAGCCGCTGCTCACCGACTCGGCCGTCGACGCGGCACAGCACGCCGAGACCGCCGACTCGGTGTCCATGGCGTTCCTGGTCCTGCTCGAGAGCCTGTCACCGGTCGAGCGCGCGGTGTTCCTGCTGCGCGAGGTCTTCGGCTACCCCTACGACCAGATCGCCCGGGTGGTCGACAAGACCGAGGACAACTGCCGCCAGCTCGCCGCCCGCGCGCGCCGGCACGTCGAGGCGCGCAAGCCCCGCTTCGAGGCCTCGCGCAACAAGCGGGAGGAGCTGGCCAGGCGGTTCTTCGCGGCGGTCGAGGATGGCGACACCGAGGGGCTGGTGGGCGTGCTGGCCGCCGACGCGGTGATGTACGGCGACGGCGGCGGCAAGGCGCCAGCGGTCGCCAGGCCGGTCCACGGCCGCCAGCGGGTCGCTCGCTTCCTGCTCGGGCTGGGTCGGCAGGCACAGCAGCTGGGGGTGCACCTGCGGGTCGCCGCGATCAACGGGCAGCCCGGAGCGCTCGCGTTCGACCCTCGGGGCCGCCTGGTCGGCGCCCTCTCGTTGGACATCGCCGACGGCCAGGTGCAGACGGTCCGCTCGGTCGTCAACCCGGACAAGCTCCGGCACCTGGGTCCGGTCGGCGACGACTAGGCCGACGACCCGGGTCCACCGGCCGCCCGGCGCGACTCCAGGCGCCGCTCGGCCGCCAGCCGCCCGAGCTCGACCTCGTCGTGGACGACGAAGCGCATCGCCTCGGCGACGGCCCGGTGGCCGGCCTCCTCGGCGACCATGCGGTGCATCCGCTGGGCGACCGACCGGTAGGCGGGGTGGCCCTGGGGGGTGGAGCGCAGCTCCGCGAGGTGCATCAGCTCGCGGGCGTTCATGGTCATGGCGAAGCGGACCCGGTGGGCCATGCTCACGGCGTAGGGAGCCTGTGCCGGGAAGCGGGGCCGCAGCGCCCCGAACAGCGCCGCCGACTCCGCCATCGCCGCCGCGAACCGGTCGGCCAGGCCGGCGTCGGCGACGTCGGCCGGCAGCTCCCAGCCGAGGTCGGGCGTGAGCGGCTGCCAGACGATCGTGCACATGCGGTGGCGTTGCAGGTCGCGGAAGGCGCCGTAGTCGGCGACCACGTCGAAGGTGTAGACGGCGCGCTCGAAGGCGCGGCCGGGGCGGTGGCGCCGGTTGCGCCGCTCCCCAACGTAGGCGGCGAGCAGCCGCGCGCGCTCGTCGGCGCCGAGCCGCGCCACCCGCGCCGCCACCTCGGCCTCGCCGACGTCGAGGTGCGGGTAGGCGATGGCGGTGAGGACCTTGTCCTCGCCGGCCGGGTCGAACTCGGTGAGCCGGACCGACGGCAGCGGGTCACCGACGCCGGCCACCTCGCCCAGGACCGCCTCGACCACCTTGGCGGTCTCGTCGGCCGTGTCGGCCAGGTAGCGCGACCAGGCGACCCCCCGGTCGTCGCGGTCGACCCGCACCAGGAAGGCGGGGATCACCTGGCGGAGCTCCTCGAGCAGCAGGTCGGCGTAGGAGCGGGCCTCCGGCAGCGGGTGGGCGCGCAGCCGCAGCAGCAACGCCTCGTAGGCCTGGCCGCTGGCGAAGATGCCGAGGTTGGAGGTGGTCGCCGCGGGCAGCAGGCCGCGCAGCCCGTCCAGCGCCCGCGCCCGGACCGCGCGACGCCAGGCGGCCTCGCTCGACCCGGGCTCGTGGGCCACGACCCTGGCCAGGTGGTCGGTGAGGGCCGGCAGCAGCTCGGCATAGGTGGCGAACAGCCCGTCGAGGACCCGGCGGTAGGAGGGGCCGAGGTCGCTGGCGTCCACGTCCGGGTCGAGGTGGTAGCGCCAGCGGCCGCCCGGGCGGTCGGCGTAGGAGACGTAGCGGGTGGACTGCTCGAGGTAGGCGGCGAGCCGCCCCCATTCCAGCGCCTTGGTGAGCAGGTTGGAGGCCTGCTCGCAGGCGACGTGCGCGCCGCCGAGCTGGGCGACCGAGTCGTCGCCGTATTCGTGGAATACGCGCTCGTACAGCGCCGCGGCTCGCGCGTGGCCGACCTGGCTTGCCTCATCGACCGGGGGGGCAGAAAGCGCCCCCCCGGACCCCCCCGGCTCCACCTGGTCGGCGAACTCGTCCAGGAACAGCCGGCGGACGGTCTTGCCCGACCGCGAGTAGCGGGCGAACAGCGCCCCTTTGACGGTCTCCGGAAGGTTGCGGAGCGCGAACACCGGCCGGTCGAGGTTGGTGAAGTAGGGCGCGAGGCGGGCCCGTTCGGCCTCGGTGAACTCCTCGACCCACCAGGCGGGGGCGGGCCGGGGTGTCATGCCAGCCCCAGCAGCGGCTCGAGCCCGACGGTCAGGCCGGTGCGGGTGGTCACCTCGCGGACGGCGAGCAGCACGCCGGGCATGAACGAGGCCCGGTCCAGGGAGTCGTGCCGCAGCGTCAGCACCTCCCCCTGACCGCCGAAGAGCACCTCCTGGTGCGCCACCAGCCCGGGAAGGCGGACCGAGTGCACCCGCACCCCGTCGACCTCGCCCCCGCGGACGCCCGCCACCGACTCCTTCCCGGCGGGCGCCTCCGCGGACCCGGCCGCTCGGGCGGCGGCGATGGCGCTGGCGGTACGGATCGCCGTGCCCGAGGGAGCGTCGACCTTGCCCTGGTGGTGCAGCTCGATCACCTCGGCGGCCGGATACCAGCGGGCCGCGATGGTGGCGAAGTGCATGGCGAGCGCCGCCCCGAGGGCGAAGTTCGGCGCCCACACGGCGTTGCCGTGGTCGGCCTTGCCGGCCACGGCGGCGAGCTGGTCGAGCGCCGCGGTGGGCAGCCCGGTGGTGCCGGAGACCAGGTGGATGCCGTCGGGCAGCAGCCCCTCGACGGCCGCCATGGTCGCCTCGGGGCGGGAGAAGTCGACGACCACCTCGGCCTCGGCGGCCACCAGGTCCGAGAGGCTCTCGCCGACCAGCAGGTCCGCCGGCGCCTCCGGGACCAGGTCGCGCAGACCGCGACCGACCCCGCTGGACCTGGCGACCGCCGCCACCAGCTCCAGGTCGTCGGTGGCCAGCACGGCCCGGCAGGTGGCCTGGCCCATCCGCCCCGTCGCACCAAGCACTCCAACCCGCACCCGGTCGCCTCCTCCCAGCGTGGACGTTCAGGCAGGATAGCCGTTCGCTCCGACGCCGGCCCTCCCCGACCCTCGGCCTCGGCCGGTACGCTGTTGCCATGCTGGCCCCCGTCGACAACCTGGCGACGGTGCTGGCCGTGCTCGCCGAGCGGTACCGGCTGCCGGCGGACCGGCTGGTGCCCGGCCAGGTCGTGGTCGCCGAGCTGCCACACCCGCGCCTGCCGCTGCGTGCCCTCGCCCGCGAGGGCGGCGCCGTGGTCGCGGTGGCGCCCGAGTGGGCCGGGCTGCTCCGCCAGCACCTGGACGGGCCGGACACGGTCCTGTCCAGCATGGCGGCGGTCGCCACCGCCATCCCCGGCCACCTGTTCTCCGGCGTCGCCCGTACGGGGGTGGCGATCTCGCCGCCGGCCGTCCCGGTGACGGTCATCGACGCGACCGACCCGCGGCTGCCCGACTGGGTGATCGGCCACTTCACGGGGGAGACGTGGGTGGTCCTCGGCGAGCGGGGCGAGGTGCTGTCGACCGCCGTGCTCAAGCGCTACGACGACCGGCTGCGGGAGATCTCGGTG
>Ga0210378_10001564_pt1 | contig 11955 bp, 11 predicted proteins | sample PLM1_60_b1redo_FD_155465 | JGI IMG/M metagenome (GOLD analysis project Ga0210378, IMG submission 155465) | Groundwater sediment microbial communities from an aquifer in East River, Colorado, USA - PLM1_60_b1 redo | ecosystem: Environmental > Terrestrial > Soil > Riparian zone | place: USA: East...
GTTCGAGGTCGATTCGGCGTGGGACTTGGTGAACACGTCGACGCCGTATCCCGCGGCGTTGCCGATTCTCTTGGAGCATCTAGGACGCCCTTACCCCGACAGGGTGCGAGAGAGCATCGCCCGCGCGCTGGCGGTCCGGGACGCCAAGTTCGGATGGGAGGCGCTGACCCAGCTCTACCGCCAAGAGGAGGCGGGGACCGATGCCAAGGACGGTCTTGCTGTCGCGCTTGCCGCAGCGTCGGACGACAAGGTCGTCGACGAGGTGATTGCACTAGCCCGAGATGCTGGGCACGGTGAGAGTCGGCTGCTGTTGCTGCGAGGGTTGGCTCGGTCGAAGGCGCCGCAGGCTCGCTCGGCGCTGGAGCAGTTCTCCGACGACCCGGTATTAGGCCAGGAGGCGCGACGGCTTACTAAGCAACGACGGCCCAAACGATGATTGTCCAGGCCAGCTTCTCGTCACGACGACGACGGCTGGCCGCGTTGGTGGGAGCCTTGGTGTCAGGTCTTGCGTTGCAACAACTAGACGACGCGCAGTAGCGCACAGCTCTTCGCGCGCTTGCCTCCGCTGTCTACGGCGACGACGCAAAACGAATAGACGCCCGCAGGAAAGGACGTCTTGATCGGTCGGGGCGTCCAGCGGTCGAGGTTGTCCCAGTATGGGGCCACGCGCCTCAGCGTTCCGCTAAGCGCCAGCCGACCGTTGACGCGTAGGGTCGCATTGACGGTGACCGGGCCTTCGCCTTGCGCGCGAAAGTGGAGGTAGATGCGGAAGCCACGGCGCGCGAGGCCGGCGTATGCCTTGGCTCTCGGCGCAGCGTCGGCACTTTGAGACGATGCAGGCGACGGAGAGGCCTGAGCATGGTCACCGCTCGACCACCCGAGAGCGCCGGCGAGAACGACGACTAGGACGAGCAGGAGACGGAGAGCTCGAGCGCTAGTCATGTCGGGGTTTTTCCTCGGCGTCGCTGAGGATCACGGCGATCCCTCGACCGAGGCGAGGCGGCGCTCGAGGAACCTGCGCTCGATCGGGTTCGGGTCCAGTGCGAGGGCTTTTCGGTAGGCGTCTGCCGCCTCGGGGCGCCGGCCGAGCCGCCGAAAGAGATCGGCCCGGGCGGCGTGCAGCAGGTGGTAGTCGTCGAGACCCTCGATCACGCTGATCAGATCCAGGCCCTCTTCCGGGTCTCTCGCCAGCGCGACGGCGACCGCTCGGTTGAGCTCGACGATCGGTGACGGCGCCATTCCGGCGAGCTGATCGTAGAGCGCGGCGATCGCCGGCCAGTCGGTCTGCTCCGCCCCGAGCGTGTCTGCGTGGACGGCGGAGATCGCTGCCTGCAGCTGGTAGGGGCCAGTTCGGCCGAGGCGAACCGCCCGCTCCAGGACGCGGCGTCCCTCCTCGATGCGGGCCGAGTTCCAGAGCGACCGGTCCTGGTCCTCGAGCAGCACCAGCTCCCCGTCGGGGCCGGTGCGGGCCTCGCGCCGGGAGTCGTGGAACAGCATCAGTGCGAGCAGCCCGAGCACCTCCGGCTCGTCTGGCATCAGGACGGCGATCAGCTTGGCGAGGCGGATCGCCTCGTCGCAGAGCTCACGCCGGACCAGATCGTCGCCCGCGGTCGCGGTGTACCCCTCGTTGAAGACGAGGTACAGCACCGCGAGCACCGGCTCGAGCCGATCCGTGAGCTGCTCGTCCGGCGGGACGCGGAACGGGATCCCCGCCTGCCTGATCTTGCTTTTCGCCCGGACGAGGCGCTGGGCCATGCTCGGCTCCGCGACCAGGAAGGCGCGTGCGATCTCGACGGTGGTCAGGCCGCCGACCTCGCGGAGGGTGAGCGCCACCTGCGCCTCGGGAGCCAGAGCGGGGTGGCAGCACGTGAAGACGAGCGCGAGGCGCTCGTCCGGGATCGCGCTCACCTCGTCCTCGGCCTCGGGCAGCTCAGCGAGGCGCTGAAGCAGCTCCGTCTTACGCGCCAGCGTGTGGTCGCGTCGAATGCGGTCGATGGCCCGGTTGCGGGCCGTCGTGACGATCCACGCGCCCGGGTTCCGGGGCTCGCCTTCGCTCGGCCAGCGCTCCAGAGCCGTCGCGAACGCGTCCTGAACCGCGTCCTCGGCGAGGTCGAAGTCGCCGAGGACGCGGATGAGGATTGCGACCGCATGCGCCCACTCCTCCCGAAAGGCACGTTCGATCGCGCTCAACGCTCGACGATCGGACGCACCTCGATCGAGCCTCGCTCAGCCGACGGGATCTTCGCTGCGAACTCGAGCGCCGTGTCGAGATCGGGCAGGTTGATGTCGAAGACGCCGCCGATCTGCTCCTTGGTCTCGACGAACGGGCCGTCGGTGACGAGCACCTCGCCGTCGCGGACTCGCACCGTCTTCGCCGTCCGGATGTCGTCGAGCTCCCGGCCGATGAACTCGGGATCGGCCTTGCCGAGCTCGTCGAACAGCGCGTACCACTTCGGCAGCGACTCCTCGCGCGCCTTGGCAGCCTCTTCCTCGGAGAGGTCGAACCAGGGCTCCTGCTCGCTGTAGACCATCAATGCGTAGCGCATGTCAGCTCTCCTCTCCCATGTGGACGGGCCGGACTTCGACTGCACCGTGCTCGGCGGCCGGGATTTCGGCGGCCAGCTTGCAGGCCTCGTCGATCGACTCGCACTCGAGGATGAAGTAGCCCCCGAGCGCCTCCTTCACCTCGGCGTAGGGGCCGTCGGTGACGAGCCGGTCGCCCTCTCGGACGCGGACCGTCGTTGCCGTGCCCGTGTCGTCGAGCTCGGCTCCGCCGACGACCTCGTCCCGGTTCGAGAAGCTCGTGTAGCGCTGCATCATCGCCTGGCGCTCGTTGTCGCTCAGGCTCTCCCAGCCGTCTTCGCTTCCGTGGATCAGGGTCAGAAACTGCATCGGTCTCCTTTCCGTCGTGGTCACAGGTACGACGAACGGGCGAACGTCAGATCGACAGCATCCTCTGCAGAAGCGTCAGGGCGCCTCTCTTGTCGAGCGGCTCGTTCAGGTTCCCGCACTTCGGCGACTGCACGCACGAAGGGCAGCCGGCGTCGCAGGGGCAGCCCGCGAGCATGCGCGCCGTGTCCTCGACCCAGCCCTCGAACGCGTCGAAGCCGCGCTCCGTGATCCCGACTCCGCCGGCGTGGCCGTCGTAGACGAAGATCGTCGGCCGGCCGGTCTGGAAGTGGATGTTCGTCGAGAGCCCGCCGATGTCCCAGCGGTCGCACATGGCCCAGAGCGGGAGGATTGCGATCATGGCGTGCTCGGCGGCATGGAGGGTCCCGAGCAGGGTCGGCATCTTCTCTAGGTCCTCGAGCTGCGCGGGCTCTGGGACGTACCAGACCGCTTCGGTGTCGAACGTCGTCTCCGGGAGGTCGAGAGGGAGGAGCTCGATCGTACTCTGGTCGCGGATCGACTTCTTCTGGTAGCCGACGACCTGCTCCGTGACGCTGACACGGCCGAACGCGAGGTCTAGCCCGAGCCGGCGCTCGGCGCGGAGGGTCTCCTCGATCGCGGTCGTCGACTCCTTCTTCGCCTGCGTGTAGTAGTCGCCCGTGAACGGCTCGATGATCGCGCTCCGGGACGTGAGGTCGAGCGCGACGACTCGGTACTGCTCGCCGAGGTGCAAGTAGATCGCGCCTTCGTGCACCGTCGAGTACGCCTTCTCGTGTTCGACAGCGCCGAGCACCGAGCCGGACGCGGCCTCGACCACGGAGAAGACGTCCGGGCTCGTCGAGCGCAGGCCGAAGCGGCCGGCGGGGTAGTCGCGCCCGGCCCAGACGTAGCCCGCATCCGTCTTCTGCAGATCCGGGTGCAGAGCTGCGCGGCGGAGTGCCTCGGGGCCGAGAACCTCCGAGTCGGCCTCGTCCAGTGGCGCCTCGAACGCGGCCGCCGCCACGTGGCCGTCGAGCACGCGCGGATTCTCGTGGTCGAGGATCGCGGCCTCGACCTGGCGGTTGAGGAGCATCTCGGGCTCGCGCATGAAGTACTGGTCGAGCGCGTCGTCGGTGGCGACGAGCACGGCGAGGCCGTGACCCCGGCGGCCGGCGCGTCCCCACTGCTGGCGCAGGCTGGCCATCGTTCCCGGGAAGCCGACCGAGACGACGCCGTCCAGGGCGCCGACGTCGATGCCCAGCTCGAGCGCGTTCGTAGCGCTCACGCCGAGCAGTTCCCCCGAGAAGAGGCGCTGCTCGATCTCACGGCGTTGCGCCGGGGTGTAGCCGGCTCGATACGGCGAGAGCAGCGACCCGTCGCCCAGCCGCTGTGCAGCCAGTCGGTGGATCAGCTCGGCGGCGCGTCGGCTCTTGGCGAAGACGAGCGCTCGGAGTCCCTTGGACACCAGCTCGGCCAGGAGCTTTGACCCCTCAGCGAGCGAGCTGCCTCGCAGGCCGAGCTCCTCGTCGAGGAGCGGTGGGTTCCAGAGCGCGATCGTCCGCTCAGCGCGCGGCGCAGCGTCGTCTCCGACGACGGTCACGTCGAGGCCACTGAGGTCATGGGCGAGCTCACCCGGGTTCGCGATCGTCGCCGACGCGAAGAGGAACTGCGGGTCCGCGCCGTAGACGCGCGCGAGGCGGCGCAGCCGGCGCAGGACGTTGCCGACGTGCGAGCCGAAGACGCCGCGATAGACGTGCGCCTCGTCGACCACGACGTAGCGCAGGTTCGACAGCACGTCGCCCCAGCGGTCGTGGTGCGGGAGCACGCCCAGATGCAGCATGTCCGGGTTGGACAGGATGAGGTTCGACGACTTGCGCACCTGCCAGCGCTGCTCTGACGGCGTGTCGCCGTCGTAGATCGCAGCGCGCATGCCCTTGAGCCCGAACGCGCCGAGCCCGCGCACCTGATCCTGGGCGAGCGCCTTCGTCGGGTAGAGGTAGAGCGTCCGGTTCTTCGGATCGTCCGCGAGAGCGGCCAGCACTGGCAGGTTGAAGGCGAGGGTCTTGCCACTCGCCGTGCCGGTCGTGACGATCACGTGCTCGCCGCGGCGCGCCGCGTCCCAGACCTCGGCCTGGTGCTCGTACAGAGACTCGATCCCCTTGGCCGCGAGCGCGTCACGAACCACGTCGGGCACGTCGGGCGGCACGGGCACCGAACGGGCCTTCCGCGCCGGCTCAGTACCGAGGTATGAGAGCTCCTCGCCCTCGAGAACGTTCCCCCAGATCGTTGTCCGCACGGCCATCAGCCGATGGTAGCCTTGAGCCACCGGGGTGCCCTGTCGCCAGGGCTGAGAACACACCCGCTGAACCTGATCCGGGTTATGCCGGCGAAGGGAGTTATGGGAATTCGACGTTGTCTTACGATTGCGGGCTCCGATTCCGGAGGCGGCGCCGGCATTCAGGCCGACCTGAAGGCCTTCGCGGCCGCGCGCTGCCATGGCATGAGCGCGATCGTCGCGCTGACCGCGCAGAACACGCGGGGAGTGACCGCAGTGCATGAAGTCCCGCCCGACTTCGTGCGCGCCCAGTTGGACGCGGTCTTCTCCGACATCGGCGTCGACGCTGCCAAGACCGGGATGCTCTTCTCGCGGCCGCTGATCGACACGGTTGCGGATTACCTGGCCGGCCACCGCGTGCCGCTGGTGGTCGACCCGGTGATGATCGCGAGCTCCGGGGCCAAGCTCCTGCAGGACGACGCAGTCGACGCGCTCGTGGCGCGGCTCTTCCCGCTCGCGACGGTGGTCACCCCGAACCTGTACGAGGCTGAGACACTCGCGGGCCCCGGCTCGAGGCGCGAGCAGGCCGAGCGGCTGCACGAGCTGGGCGCTCCGGCCGTGATCGTGACCGGGGGCCACGGCGACGATCCGGTCGACCACCTCTTCGACGGCACGAATCACGTCGAGATTGCCGTCGACCGGCACGACGTTCTGACCATCCACGGAGCCGGGTGCACGCACTCCGCCACGCTCGCGGCGCGGCTCGCTCGGGGTCAGACCCTCGAAGAAGCAGCCCGTGGCGCAGCGGCGGCTGCCTCGACCGCGGTGGCGCGCGGTCTGGCCGAGATCGGCCACGGGGCGGGCCCCGTCGACGTGTTCGGCCTTAGAGGAGCCGCATGACCCTGCAGACCGGCAGAGATCTCCGCGAGCTTCGCGAGCGCAAGCCCCTCGTCCACCAGATCACGAACTACGTGGTCATGAACGAGACGGCGAACGCGACCCTCGCGCTCGGCGCACTCCCGGTCATGGCACACGCCCAGGAGGAGGTCGAGGAATTGGCGAGCGTCGCCGGCGCGCTTGTGCTCAACATCGGCACGCTCTCGCGGCCGTGGATCGAAGCCATGCTGCTGGCGGCGAAGGCCGCCAACGAGGCCGGTGTGCCGGTCGTCCTCGACCCGGTCGGCGCCGGGGCGACGACGCTGCGCACCGAGACCGCGAAGCGGATTCTCGACCAGGCCGAGATCGCCGTCGTGCGCGGGAACGCCGCCGAGGTAGCGACGCTCGCCGGGCGCGAGGCCGAGATTCGCGGCGTCGAGTCGATCGGCGCCGAGGGCTCCGGCGCTGAGCTCGCGCACGCGGCGGCGCAGGCGCTCGGAACCGTTGCCGCCGTGACCGGACCGGTCGACCACGTGTCGGACGGCGACCGGGTCATCGCCGTCTCGAACGGCCACCCCCTGCTCAGCACCGTGTCCGGGACGGGGTGCATGGCGACCGCCGTCACGGGCTGCTTCCTCGCCGTCCGGCCCGACGCGCCTCTCGAGGCTGCATCCGAGGCGCTGATTGCATTCGGCGTCGCCGGCGAGGACGCGGCCAAGGGCGCGAAGGGGCCCGGCACGTTCCACGCCCAGCTGTACGACGCGCTCTACAACCTGGATCCTGAGACGATCGACGGAAGGGCCCGGGCGAATGAAGCTGCACGCGTTGGTCAGTGACCTCGAGACGGCGAAGCTCGCCGTTGAAGGAGGCGCGACCGTTCTCCAGCTGCGTCTGAAGGGCCGGACCACCCAAGAGGTTGTGGACGAAGGCAGGCCGTTCCGCCACCTTTGCGCGCTGCACGGCGTCACCTTCGTCGTCAACGACGACTGCGAGGCTGCGGTCGAGCTCGGGGCCGACGGCGTCCACCTGGGCCGCACCGACGAAGGGCACGAGGCCGCGGTCGAGGCCGGATTGATGCTCGGCGCGTCGGCGGCGAGCATCGAGGAGGCGGTCTCGGGTGAGCGGATCGGCGCTTCCTACATCGGCGCCGGGCCGGTGTGGGCGACACCGAGCAAGCCCGACGCAGATCCGCCGATCGGCCTCGACGGACTGGTCGCGATCTGCGAGGCCGTGTCGATCCCGGTTGTCGCGATCGGCGGTATCGACGCGTCGAACGCGGCCGACTGTCTCGCGGCCGGAGCAGCCGGAGTCGCGGTCGTTCGCGCCGCCGCAGATGCACGCGCGGTGAGGGCCGCGATCGATGAAGCTCTCGCAGCTCGGTGAGGCGGGCTTGCTCGCCGCGCTCGAAGGGCGCGGGCTCGTCGAGGGGATCGAGAACGACGCAGCCGAGCTCGACCAGGGCCTCATCGTCACCCAGGACGCGCTCATCGAGGGCGTTCACTTCAGGCTCGACTGGCTCTCGTGGCGCGACCTCGGGTGGCGCGCCGCCGCGGTCAACCTGAGTGACCTCGCCGCCTCCGGTGCCGAGCCCGAGGCCCTGATGGTGACCCTCGGCGCGCGTCAAGACACCGACCTGGACGACGTCCTGGAGCTGTACGAGGGAATCGCCGAGACGCATGTGCCGGTGCGAGGAGGCGACACGACGCGGGCCGACCGCGTCGTGCTCTCGGTCACCGCGCTTGGCCGTTCACGACGCGTCCCCGGGCGCACCGGCGCCCGACCCGGGGACCGGCTCGTCGTCACCGGCCCACTCGGCGCTGCGGGAGCCGCCTTTCGCCGCAACGGCTACGTGCGCCCTCCGCTCAGGCTCGAGGAAGGGCGCGCTCTGGCGGAGCACGCCCACGCGATGCTCGACGTCTCGGATGGGCTGGGAGTCGACGCGGGTCACATCGCACGGCGCTCCGGCGTGCGCTGCGTGATCGACCTCGAGCACGTGCCGCTCGCCGCAGGCGCCGAGCTCTCCGACCTCAGCTTCGGAGAGGACTTCGAGCTGCTCGCCGCGGTCGACCGCGACACGGTCTTCGCCGAGATTGGCCGCTGCGAGGAGGGCGCCGGCGTCGAGGCTCCCCTGCGGGGCGAGCCCTACGAGCTCGGCGGCTGGGACCACTTCACGGCTTGACACGGCCTCCGGGCCACTGCCAATCTGGCTGACAGCTTCGCTCGTGGCCAGCTACGTCATCAAGCGGCTTTTCTGGGCGGTCGCGCTCTTCTTCGCGATCACGCTGGCGAGCTTTGTCCTCTTCTTCGTGATCCCGACCGAGCCGGGCCGGATCGGCCAGGGCCGCTCCTCGGAGGCGATCGACCTCCGTAACTCGCTCGGCGTCCAGGGCCCGATCTACGAGGAGTACGGGACCTTTGTCTGGAAGGCGCTCCACGGCTCGTTCGGCGAGTCTTGGACTCTCCGCCGCGACGTCAGCGAGGTCGTGCTCGAAGCCGTTCCCGTGACGGCCTCGCTCGTCTTCGGCGGGGCGATCATCTGGCTGCTGATCGCGATCCCGGTCGGAATCCTCTCAGCCTTCAGGCCGCGATCTCTCCTGGACCGAGTGGCGACGGTCTTCGTCCTGATCGGCATCTCGACGCACCCGGTCTGGATCGGCCTCATTCTCTCCTACTACCTCGGCTCGAAGATCGAGCTCTTCCCCGTCGGCGGCTACTGCGACCTCATCACCCCGACGACCCGGTGCGGTGGGCCGACGCAATGGGCGTATCACCTCGTCCTGCCCTGGCTGACCTTCGGGCTGCTGTACGCAGCGATCTATATGCGGATGATCCGCGCGAACGTGCTCGAGGCGAAGAACGAGGACTATGTCCGGACGGCCCGGGCGAAGGGGGCCAGCGAGTCGCTCATCCTCCGCTCGCACATCCTGCGCAACGCGTCGCTGCCAATCGTGACGATGCTGGCGATGGACCTCGGCGTTTGGATCGTGAACGCGATCTTCGTGGAGCGGGCCTACGGCTTACCCGGGCTCGGGTCGCTGTTCGCGGCGAGCGTGCGCCGGAACGATCTGCCGGTGGTGCTGGCGATCTTCGTCCTGATCTCGACGACGATCGTGGTCTTCAACCTCATCGTCGACCTGGTCTACGCAAAGCTCGATCCGCGCGTCTCGCTCCAGGAGGCAGACCACGAGGGCACGGTCCGAGAGTCGCGGCGCGGGCGCGCGGCCCCCCGCGAAGAGGCGCCGGCCGCTCAGCCTACGTAGACAGCCAGTCCGCCCAGGCTCGCTCGTAGTGCGAGCGCGAGCGGGCCCCGACGACGGTCTCGCGGGCTTCGCCGCCGGCGAAGAGGATCGCCGTCGGGAGCGAGAGCACGTTGTAGCGGGAGGCCGTCACGAAGTTGTCGTCGACGTTCAGCTTGGCGACCTCGACGCGACCGGCCTGCTGCTCCTCGAGCTCGGCCAGGACGGGCTCGACGGCGTGGCAGGGGCCGCACCAGGGGGCCCAGAAGTCCACGATCACGGGTCGCTCCGACTGGAGCACGTCACTCTCGAAATTCGCGTCGGTGACCTCGCGCATCGCCCAGAAAAGCTACAGGCGCCCAAACAGGGCGCGGGCGCGAAGCAAGGGCACCTTCCACACAGCCTCGAGGACGATCGCCTTGCTCATCTTCGAGCCACCGACCTCGCGGTCGGCGAACGTGATCGGGACCTCGACGACCCGGAAGCCGGCTCGGAGCGCCCGGTACGTGGTCTCGATCTGGAACGCGTAGCCGAGCGAGGAGATCGAGTCGAGGTCGATCCGCTCGAGCACCTCGCGGCGATAGCACTTGAAGCCCCCGGTGAGGTCGCGGATGCCGAGCTGGAGCAGGACCTGTGCATAGAGCGACCCGCCTCGGGAGATGAAGCGGCGCAGCAGGCCCCAGTTCCTGGTGCCGCCGCCCCGGACGTACCGCGAGCCGAGCACGAGGTCGGCGTCATCCGCGGCGGCCGCGAGGCGCGGCACGTCCTTCGGATCGTGGGAGAAGTCGCAGTCCATCTCGAAGATCCGCTCCGCGCCCATCCCCAGGGCGCGGACGAATCCGGCCAGATAGGCGGGGCCGAGGCCCTCCTTGCGCTCTCGATGGAGCACATGCACGTGGTCGTCGGCTGCGGCGAGGCGGTCGGCGATCTCGCCCGTCCCGTCCGGCGAGCTGTCGTCGATGACGAGCACGTGCAGGTCCTCGACCGGCTGCTCGCGTAGCGCCTCGAGCATCGGCTCGAGGTTCTCGCTCTCGTTGTAGGTGGGCAGGCAGATGAGATGCCGCATCGCCATATCATCGTTGGCGTGGCCAAGACCCTTCCGAAGAACGCCGACGTCGCCGATCAGTTCGACCTGCTCGCAGACTTCCTCGAGCTCGAAGGGGGCGACCAGTTCAGGCCTCTGGCCTATCGTCGCGCGGCGCAGAGGATGCGCGAGACGGGCGGCTCGATCGCCCAGCTGGCAGTCGAAGGTCGCGCGAAGGAGCTCTCCGGGATCGGGAAAACGATCGAGGAGAAGATCGTCCAGATCGTCGAGGACGGGCAGATCGAGGCGCTTGCCAAGCGAATCGAGCGGATCCCGCCAGGCGTCGTCGAGTTCATGCGCCTCCCGGGGCTCGGCCCCAAGACGGCCCGCCGGATCTGGCAGGAGCTCGGCATCTCGACGGTGGAGGACCTCAAGCAGGCCGCCGAGGCGGAACAGCTTCGGACGCTGACCGGCCTGGGCGCGAAGACGGAGGAGAACGTCCTCCGAGCGCTCGCCCGGCCTCAGAAGGAAATCGAGCGTCTCCCGCTCCTGGGCCAGGCGCTGCCCGCGGTGCGGGCCGTCGTCTCCGTCCTCAGGGAGCATCCCGCCGCCGACCAGGTGTCCGAGGCGGGAAGCGTCCGTCGCCTGAAGGAGCGTGTGCGCGACCTCGACATCATCGCCACCGCCAGCGACCCTGGTGCGCTCACCGAGTACCTCACGAAGTTGAAATGGGTCGAGGAGGTTGCGGCCCACGGCAAGACGAAGGCCGTCGTCGTCTCGAACGAAGGCCTGCGCTTCGACCTGCGCGTGGTGCCCCCCGACTCCTACGGCAACCTGCTCCAGCACTTCACCGGCTCGAAGCAGCACAACGTCGCTCTCCGCGAGGACGCGGTCCGCCGGAAGCTGTCGGTCTCCGAGTACGGCGTCCAGAACACCGAGACCGGCGAGATGTTCACCGACCGGAGCGAGCAATCGCTCTACGAGCGCCTGGGCTATGCGTGGATCCCGCCGGAGCTGCGCGAGAACATGGGCGAGCTCCAGGCTGCCCGCGAGGGCCGGCTCCCGCAGCTGGTCGAGCTCGCCGACGTTCGCGGCGACATGCACTCGCACTCGACCTGGTCCTCCGACGGCAGGAACACGATCGAGGAGATGGCCCTCGAGGCCAAGCGTCTCGGGCGCACCTACCTGGCGGTCACCGACCACTCGCACTACCTCCGCGAAGGACGGTTGGAAGCTCAGAACCGGGAGCTCGATGCCGTTCAGGAACGACTCGGGCGCTTCAAGCTGCTGCGTGGGATCGAGGTCAACATCCGCGCGAACGGCGAGGTCGACGTCGACGACGACACGCTCGCCGAGCGCGACTGGGTGATGGCCTCGGTGCACTCGGGGTTCGACAAGGACTTGACCGCGCGCGTGCTGGCCGCGATGGAGAATCCCCACGTCGACTGCATCGGCCACCTGACCGGCCGCAAGCTGAACCGGCGGCCCCCGGCCGACGTCGATCTCGAGAAGGTCGTTGAAAAGGCCCTGGAAACAGGGACGTTCCTAGAGATCAACGCCCAGCCCGATCGCCTTGACCTGCGTGACGCGCACGCGCGGCTGGCCGGCGAGGCGGGTGTCAAGATCGCCATCTCCAGCGACGCACATCAGATCAGCGCGCTTTCGAACCTCGAGTT
>Ga0210378_10001565_pt1 | contig 11952 bp, 3 predicted proteins | sample PLM1_60_b1redo_FD_155465 | JGI IMG/M metagenome (GOLD analysis project Ga0210378, IMG submission 155465) | Groundwater sediment microbial communities from an aquifer in East River, Colorado, USA - PLM1_60_b1 redo | ecosystem: Environmental > Terrestrial > Soil > Riparian zone | place: USA: East...
AGGACCTGGGCGAGAAGGTCACGGAAGCCGAGTGGACGCTGTTGTGGCTGGCGGCTGAGACCGAAGATCGCGCTCGACGGCATGAGCCCGAAGCAACGGCACGGGAAGATGGGCATGAGGTTGCAGATGCACCTGGCGAAGATACTCGGAGGGCTACGGCGTGGGCGTGGTCATCGCACGAACCTGTGCACGACCAGGACGCGACCAAGGCGTGACCTGAGCGTGACCTGGCCTTCTCAGGGCACTTTCCCCAGGTCTCACCCGAGCGCTCGGGGGCCTGCGCTGACGACGTTCTGGCCCGCGGGCGATCAGGCGGTTTGGCGGTCGAACCCACTTTATTGTCGTTCAGGAGGCGGCTTCGGCACGACCCTGTCAAACGCCAGCCCGCTCGATACTTCGCCGCGCCCGGTCGTGCGGTAATGGCTGAGCCACGTCACCACACGCCCGCGCGTCCATCGGCAGCGTTGCCATCGCGTCTCGACGACGGTGCCTGCACGTTCGACCTCCTCCTCGGCGACGTAGTAGGAGACCTGGGGCACCTCATCGAGGCCTTCACGCATCAACCCCGTACGCGGGACGATCTTCTCGGGGGTGACGCCTTCCTCACCCTCCAGCAACCGGGGCATCGCGGCGCGCTGCAGCTGAATCTCCCGATTGTCGCCTTCGATATGGACGGGAATGAACGGGATCCAGTGCTCGGCTACTGAGGTCATCAGCGTGTATTTGATCGTAGCGTCGTTCTCGGGGCCCGCGTGCGGAGTGAAGACGACGGCAGCCTGGTGCTTCGCGTGCAGCTCCAGCGCGACCTCGCGGCCGCGCCGCGACGAACCGTCCGCCAGTTGGACGGTTGTCTCGATGCCCCAGACCATGTTCGAAATCTCGTCGCGGACGCAGGCGACGGCTTCCACCGGGGAGCTTTCCAGGCCAATCGGCGTGGTGGCTGGAACGAACAACCTGTCCTCGAACGCGCCCTTGTCGGTGAGCCGGAACATCCGCCAGTTCTGAATCTCTGCAGATGTGACCGCTGGTTCGATCCAGAACCGCTCGCCGAAGACGTTCGTCACGGCCAATCCCCTGATCGCGGTGAACGACCCGACCGGCAGGTCGATGGGCAGGAGAAACCAGTCGTTCGCGAAGACGAGCCCGAATTCGATGAGCAGCAGCTTCGCGATGTCGGTCGTGTCCGGATCGATGTCTCCGAAGTTCGTGGCGCCTTCCTCGAATGCCCAATGCCGCGTGTTGGGCATGCCGTCGAACTGCACCGTCGTCGGCATGAAGCTGGTCACCTGAGGTGTCTGCTTTGTTCCCCCTGTGTAGCCTTCAGTGGGAGCAACCGCGTCGAAGCTGAACCAATCGAGCCGTCCCCCACGATACTCCGGCGCAGACAGAGCCCCTGCTCGCTCCTGGTTGGGCGCCGACAGCGCCATCGCGTATTCCAGATGCCGCGGGTTCCAGGTCTCGACGGTGTCCGGCTGCTCGAAGTAGAGGTGCTGCGCCCACGCCACAAACTCGTCGCCGAGATCGTCGATCTCCTGCTTTTCAGGATCGATCAGGCCCAGCCCGTCGGAGGCACGTGCACCCGCGGTCGAGAGGTGAAGGAGCAGGCGTCCTCCGTCGATCGCGCGTTCCGCAACCGCAGCAATCGTCTGCCACGCAGCCGCGTGTGCGGTGATCGGGAAATCCGCTTCGGCGTCGGGATCCGGCGCGACGAACCCGTACGCCGTCAGGAAGGTCGGCACTCGCCCAGCGTGGCCGGTGCTCTCCAGCAGGCGCTTCCACCGGCGTCCAAGCGCGAGCCGCAGATCCGCGTTGTGCACGCGTCCCGCGCGCACGAGCGGCACGGGGCGTGCTTCGATCACAGCCTCCAGCGGAAGGTCCGGATCGTACGGTTCCACGCCAGCAGCGGTGTGCAGCTCGGTCACGGCATCCGTGTTCCAGGCCACTTTGGCTGTCACAGGCGACCCTGCATCCTCACCGAGGAATTCACCAATCTGCCATTGCCTGGTGATCATCCAGAGAGGGTCGCGCACCTCCGCCTTGAGGGCGCGCGTAAAATCCGCGCGCCGCGGCCGTCCTTCGAGTCTGTTCCACATCACCACGGTGGGGACACGGATCTTGCTCGAAAGCACGTTCTCGATTCCCTGGGCGACGACGTACCTGTTCATTGCACCGGCTCCGCCAGGACGAGGTGGACGTTGTTGTTGAAGGCGAGGTTGAGCATGGCCGTAATCGGAAAGGTCGTCACGGAAGACATGACCGCCGGCAGCAGCGGGCTTAGGGCGGTCTGGTCCAGTTGCGCCGGTTCCACGGCGCGCAGCCGCGCGAAATCCAGCGTTTCGTGCAGCGTGTCGACGATGTCCTGCCACTGCCAGGCGCCGCGATACATCGGCGGCGTGGCCAGCAAGATCGCCTGCGGCGCCTCGGAGTTGGGCCGATCGAAATGGAACGCCAGCCCGGTGCTGGCCTGATCGGTCGGAATCACCTCCACCCACTCGTCGAGCAGCAGGCCCGAATAGGTCTTGTTGGGTTGCGTCGGATCTATTTCGGCTCCGTCACCGAAGTGGGCCGAGTAGAGCAGCTTGTCCTCCTCGAGGACGAAGGGCTTGCCGTCTGGGAACGTGTCAGGAAATCGGAGGCCCAGCCAGGAGTCGTCCGGCCTGTGGGGGAACTGGAGCGCATCCAGCGCGGGCGGGCTTGCGGCGCTGAGCGTTTCGGCGAGCAGCGTCGTCATTTCGAGATGGCGCACGCGATCGCGCACGCGCGCAACGCCGTGCAGCCAGTCGTCCACGGGGAACGGTGTGGCTTCTGGTCCGGCCATGAGGTGCGCCAGCAGGCTCGCGCGGTTGGTCCAGACGTTGTCCCACTCGGCGAGCCGGTCGCCGTCCAGCCTGAACTCCGGCAGCACGATGAACGCGTCGCCCAGCAGCGCCTTGGTCGCTTGTTCCACCGCTGCCTGCGCCTTGTCGCCGGTGGCGGCCGCTGCCCGTGCGAGTGCTTCGGTCGCGCTCGTGACGCGGCGGTTGATGTCCTCGCGGAGGAAGGCCGCCTTCTGAAGGAGGTCCCGCGCGAGGGCCCGCACGGAGTCGCGAAATGGAGCGAGGTCGAACGGCGTCTGATCGATTGTCTCGATCGTTGGCAGGAACGCGGTGAGCGCGATCAGGGTTGCGCCGGCCTGCGCGGCATTGTCACGAAGCACCTGCAGGTTCGCGAGCCCGGTGTCGAGCGCGGTGCGCAGCAGCGCGACGTCGTTCTCGAGCGCGGCAATCGTCGCCGGCGGCGGCGCAATCACGACGGTCGATACGATGCGACCCGCTCTGATCAACAGCGCCGTGCGCTCCTCGTCAGTGGCCGTGCCAGGCAGCGCGGCGTACTCGTTCATGACGGCGTCGTGCTCGTCCTGCTTCTTCTCCCACCGGTCGACGACCTCGTCGATTGCGGCGAGCATGGTCGTAAAGCGTGGCCGCCTGCCCTCCACCGCGGTCGTGAGGCTGGCCGCCTGCAGGCCGAAGGGCGTCACAGGGCGCACCGCCGCGGCATACTCGCCGATCCAATCGTCGATGTTGTCTCGTGACGCGTCGGCCGCATCGTCGGGAGTGACGCCTTCCCCGATCGCCGTCTCCAGGGTCGCGATGAACGTGGTCACCGCGGGCAGCGTGCCCTGCAGACCCGTGAGCACCGCCTGCACCTTGTCTGCACGGATGATGAGGCCTGCATCCTCGGCGGAAGCGGCCTCGTTCTGGAGCGCGAAATCAGTTGGACGAAGGGAACGCGCCCCGAGCACCAGGCCTCTCAAGGCCCGCACGAGCGGCGCCAGCTCGAAGAGGGTGATCCCTGCAACTCCCGAGGGTTTGTATTCCAGCGTGAATACCGCGTCGTGTCTCGGCGATGGTGCGCCGTTCCGCTCGGCATGATCGATCAGCAGATCGTCGAATCCGGGCATGTCGCGGGCGCCGCCCGCGTCGAGCATGTAGAACAGGTCCACGCGCGTGAGCCCGAGATCCGCCATGCTGGGGGTCAAGGAATCGACCGTGTCCGCGGCTGCGTTCCGCCACGTGACCTTCGCGAACACCGTCGCGGGGCCAGGCATCTGATCGGCGAGCCATTTCGCGAGCGCCGGTTCCCCTTTCGATCGCGGCGTCGTGTTCGCCGGATGGCCGGGCAGCAGCCCGCCCTGCAGATGCAGCGCGACACGATGCGTCAGCGATCGGCCATTGCGAGGTGTCGCCGTGACTTCCGGCAGCGGTGCGTGCGTCCCCTTGGAGAACGCGTCGAGCGTTCCGGCCGCGCGCTCGTAATTGCCGCGGACGACCTGATACACGCCTTCAGCGATTCCCAGGTCGGCGACCGCATCCGCGACACGACGCATGTCGGTCACACAGCGGTCAACCAGCGCGCCGATTTCAGCCGCGGTCGGCGAGCCCGGGTGCGTGAGGTCGTTCAGGTCCGGAAGATCGGACAGGTCGTATGGGTAAGTAGCGTTGCCCGTCTCCGCGATGTGATCGACAAAGGCCACGCCGTCCACGACGTTGCGTGCCTCGGCCTTCCTGATGTCATCGAGATCCGGCTTCCGGGTGAGCTGATTTCGGTTGGCGGCGAGCGGAAACGCGCGACGGAACTCATAGATCAGTTTGTCCAGGAACACAGTCGGCTGGTCGTGCAGCGCGCGTTCCAACCGGTAGCCCAACAGCGCTCCGAGAGATTGCCCGTTGCGAAGTCCCTTGATCGTCTGCTGCGCCCATCGCACGCGCTCGGAGCTCAGATCCACGGCGAGCAGGTCCGGCGCTTCGGGCGTCGCGTTGGCGAGATGACCGTTCCGCAGGATCGCCGCGGTGACCGCCTGGTCGAGCGATGGCGCGTGAATGTGGCCGAAGTTCGCGGTATCGCGAACGAGGGGCGGCTCTTCCTCGCGCTCGAAGATCTCTGCGAGGTCCTCGTCGTCGATCGGCACGGGCTCCAGCGTGTGCGCCTCTGCATGGACGTTCTCCAGCCAGCCGTAGGCTCCGAGGTAGATGCCAGTCTTGCCGAAGCCCTGTGCCGACTCGTTCCGCATGTGGGAGAGCTGCACCGCCTGAATCCCGAGCCGCCAGGCGTCCATCCGATACGTGAGGCAGTCGAGATGCTCGACCAGGGCGCGCTCCAGCGCGCCGGTGGTCGCCGCCTTGAGCGTGTCGAGCGCCGACAGCTGCGTATTGAGATAGGGATCGCGCGTGAGCAGCGCGGTTGGGATGTAGTCGCCCATACGCAGTGCCGCGTCATTCGTGACCGCCGGCTCCGGGCGATACAGACCGGCCCAGCGGCTGCGTTGGCCTGCGTCCGCGACGTGAATGAACTTGGGCTCCTTGCGCTCCGCCTTGTAGACGGCGTCGCTCATTCCCAGCGCTTCGCGTCGAAAGGTGAGGTCGGTGTCCACATACCCGACGTCGAGCGCGTGGTGGAGAAGGAGGTACAGCAGTGCGGTGGGCACGCCGTCGGCGAAGCCTTCCTGTTTACGCAGCGTGTCATGCGACGTGCGCGCCGCCCATTGCAGCCAATCGATGTAGTTGCGTCCGTCCGCCCGCGTGACGGTCAGCCGCTTCTTGTCGGACAGCTCCGCTTCGACGAGGTCCCCCTTCAGCAGGTTCGGCTTCTTCAGGAAGATCTTCTCGAGCAGTTCCGGGAGAGGGCTGCCCGGCGGCGCGGTCCATCCGAACTCCGCGAGCGCCAGAAGTCCCGCCTGGACATACGCTTTCGCGGCGGCAGTCACGGGCGCGCTCACCGGCTCGGTCGCGAAGCCGAGCACGTTGTAGTACTGCGTGAAGCTCTGCGAGTAGCGCTGGTAGAACTCGGCGGAGGTGGGATGGAGACCGACGATGTCCAGGAGCGTCTGCTGTGGCTCGGGACCGGGATCGCCGACATGGGCGACGGCTTTCGCAAGCTCACGCCACAACTCGACCGCGCGTTCGGTCAACTGGAACAGGGCATCCACGTAACCGGCGGAGGGCAGGTTCAGGGCGCGCGCGGTGCGGGCGTATGGCGCCTGCTTCCACCACGACATCCTGGACCAGACGGTCGCGGGCAGAATGCCGTACGGCTGCCGCCCGATCCGGACCAGCGGCACGGTGCCGCGTCCGATCACGAAGCGGTTGAAGAAGGCGCGCGTGTCGAGCACGGTCTCCTCCTGGAAGACCGGCTCCATCATCTGCTCCATGTAATAGCCGAGCGTCGCGGGCCAGAGCGTGACGTTCATTGCGCGTGCTTCAGCCTGGTCGGTGCCGTAGTAGTTGATGGAATTCCGGAGCACTGCGGGGGCGACGCCGAGCATTCCGGCGAGCCACGCTCCATCCTTCCGCCGTTCCCACGACAGGGGATCGTCGGTCGGATCCGTTTCGAAGTAGTGCCTGAAGCTCTCGTCCGGGTCCTCCCACCACGTGTACCCGGCCGTCGATCCGTCCGTGTTGTTCGTCGCGCGGCCCTGCGGCAGCACTGACAAGCCTTTGCGGCTCCGCTGATGGTGCGCGATCAGTTCCGACAACTCGGCGGCGCCTTCGGTCGCGTCGCTGCCCACGCGAATGCCGAGCACGAAGAGACGATCGAACGTCGGCTCGATGCCGAGCTCGGTCAGGTTGACGCGAAAGCCCATCCCCTTGGCCACGGCTTCGTCGAAATCGACGGTCCAGCGGAGCGTCTCTGGAATGGCCAGGTCCGGACCGTCCGCTTCGACCTGTTCGTCGTCGCTCGCCGCAGGATCCGGACCCACTTGCAGTTCCGCCGGAATGGGTTCACCGACGCGAAACAGCACCTGCTCGTTGTTGCGAAAGCCCAACAGCACCAGCCGCTCCGGCAGCAGTCGCGCACGCGCGCCGCGCGTCCACGCATCCTGCGAGATCGGCAGCGTCGAGGGCTCAGGCAGGTCGAGGAACGCGACCACGGGTGTCAGCGACGGGCTGGGCTTTACAGCGACATCCCGCAGGTTGACGGGCTCGAGCTGGGCTTCGATCTCGGCGGCGCGAGCGGCGCCGACATCGGCGGCGAGATCCGCGAACGCCGGATCCCGCTCCGCGCCGCCGGACGACCAGACGCGCGCCCAGAACTCCGCGATTGGTGTCCGTTCCGCCGCCGCGATCGGTGAAGGTGGGCGGATCACCAGCACGTGCTCTCCAGGATCGATGGAAGGCTCGTCCTGCGGATTCAGCGGTGCGACCTGTTCGCTGAGCCACTTCGCGCGCCCGGCGCCGTGGCTTCTCACCAGCTGTGCCCACGCGGCGCGATGCCCCGCCGGGTTGCCGCCCGCCCGCCATCGCTGAATCCAGTAGATGACGACGTTGTCCAGCTCCGCCGCGCCGATCTGCGGCTGGAACGAATCGATCTGCGCGTCGTCGGGAAACACCCGCAGACAGAGGACGCGTTGCGCCGGGCCCTGGCGTGAGATGGTCTTGAATCGCGTCTCGAGGCGCAAGGGAAACAGCGCGATTGGGACGTCATCGGGCAGTCGTTCCACGGAACGGGTCGGATCGGTGAAGACCGCGAACTCGGCAGTGGCCCGCGCCGTTCGATCGCGTGCTTCGACGAACGCACGGCGCCGCGCCGCGGCTTCCCGCTTTGCATCATCGAGCTGCCGCTCGACGTTGCGGACCGGGCTGGTGGCGCCATGCGGAGCCGGCCGGGCGCGACGTGCCTGGTTCCTCGCGTAGCGCTCCAGCCACTTGACCTGCTCGACCGCCCGCATCAGCGTCAGCTTCGCTGACGCTTCCGCGGCCCGCGCCTCGGCGTACTGTCGTTTCGCGTTGTCGAACTCAGACATCCGCGTCCTCCTAGTTCGGCAGCAGCTCCGACGCATGAACCGCCATGATGACCGGGGTCTGCAGTGCGATATACGCAAGCTCGGCAGCACTGACCTGCGCATCCAGCGGTACGTGCTGGTCGAACTCCCACTGCGGGTGTTTCTCGATCACACTGCCTGTGGGCTCCACGAGGGTGCGAGGCGGGATGCCCGCCACCGTGATGTGCATTCCGTCGGAAAGGCCCGGCACCACGTCGGCCCACGCCAGATCGTTCCAGACGTTGACCGGTGACTGCGGGTCACGCGAAATGTCGAATCCGAAACGCGCGTCCCCGGGCACTTCCTCGATGCGGAAGAACCACCCTGGCTTGTCGTTCGCCGTGTCGTCACCTCTCGCATCCTCCGCCTTGAGATCGAAGCCGAAGAAATAGATGTCCGGTGCGACCCGGGCTTCATAGAGCGGAACGATCGGCGTCACGCTGTCGTCGAGCTGCCGCTCTTTCGACTTGTCCGGTTCGCCGTTCGTGAGCTGCCACTTCGCAGGCTGCGCGCTGATGATGGTGTTCGGATACTTCTTCAGAAGCTCGCCGCGGATGACGAGCACCAGCTCTTCTTCCGGCTCGGTGCCTTCTTCCCGGTTGTCGTTGTCGCCCAGATCGTTCGTGATCGGCCAGCGATGCAGCGGCTTGATGTCCTTGAAGGCCTCGCGGGCCGCTTCCTTGTCCGACGCCTCGGCGATCTTCTTTCGCACGTCCCAGAACTGGCGGAAGTAGCTCCCGCGCTGGTCGGTCGGGTATTCGCGCCACAGGAGCTCTCGAGCGAACTCGTGATTGACGCCCACCATGTACGACTCGATGAACCGCTGGTTCGTCTCGAGGAGCGTCACACTGTCAGGCTCGACGAGATGGAGGTTTGGCACGAACCCGTCCTTGTCGGACTTGACGAGCGGCTCGTACATTGGTGTGTCGAATTCCGGATACGCCATCACCTCGACGAACCGTTCGCCGATCTGATCGCGAATGCGCGGCGGAATCGTGATCCCCGACCACGTCCACCTGGGCACCGTGAGCTCCGGCCGGATGCCCGCGACGATGTCGGCGGCAACCCGGTCCAGGCGGAGCGGCACGGCGATAGGCACCTCGCCGACGCTCCGGCTGGTGTCGAGCAACCGGTACTCGTCGCGCAGTGCAGTCTTGAATCGTGCCGCATCCGCATTGTCGGTCTCGCCGCGCTGCACGGCGACAGGGGTTGGATCCGTGCGCGGATCGACGTCTGGAACCAGCGTAAAGCCGCTGGAACCGGGCATCGTGTCCACGACCGCAGGAGTGAGACCGTCCTCGCGCAGGCGATCGGATGCCGCCTGGCGGTCGGCCGCTCGACGAGCGCGCCGCCACACGGCAACGGCGCCGGCTGCGACTGCAGCGGCCACGACAAACCCGAGCGCCCCGAAACCCAGCACGATCAGCACGAGGAGCACCAGCGCGAGCAGCAGCAGGATCGCCAGAACGAAGTGCTTCTGAATCCACTGGCCGATGCGCACCCACACGCGTTCGGCCTCGGGCGGGGCAGCCGCATCCGCCAGATCGTCCGGCGTCAGGATCCCGCTCGGCGGCAGCCTGGGAGGCGCGGCCGAGATGACGCCGTCGTTCGCGCGTCCGACGATGTCGCCTGCGGTGTGCGGGTTCGTCAGCGCAAGTCGTGTGGCGATCTTGCCACCCGGACGCATCGCGCGCCGCATCGCCGAGGAGGTCATCGCCACGCTCAGCGGGCTGTGCGCCAGGCGATGGCGGACGGTGAGCCCCTCCGACACGACGCGTGCTTTCACGGGCGCCATCTTCAGGAGCAACGTGCCGGGGGAGACCTTCGCAGCCCCCTGCACGTGCAGCTCGTGCAGGTGTCGTCCGGCGATCTTGGCGAGCTGCGCCTGCCGGATTCTGCGGTTCGCCTCCAGCACGTCGCCGATCTGCTCCCACGCCGCCTCCATGAACGCTTCCTGGTTGTCCTGAATCACCTTCGTGCCGAACCCGGCTGCCACGCGCCAGCGCGGATCCAGGTTGAGGTCGTGCACCCAGTTCGTGCGATGCTCGACATCGGACCCGTGGCGCTCGGTCAGCAGCCTCTCGGTCAGCGCGTGCCATCGGCCGTAGATCGGGGGAGTGATCAACGGGTCGGTGTCGTTCTGGATGCTTTCGTCCAGCACGGCGTTTGCGTTCGCCGCCGGTCCTTCCTGCTGATAGCTGTCGGCGAGGTTCACGAACGCGGCCAGTTGCGCCTGGAACGGCTGTGGATACGGCGTCGCCCACTGGTCGAATGCCTCGAACTCCGCCTTCTCCGCCGCAGGAAGCGTGGTGAACGGTGCCTTGAGCGCTCCGCCCAGACGGAGCACGCCGTCGAACTTCTCGATGCCGGCGATGTTCGGCGCCGGATCGGCGACGTCCATGTCTCGGTGCCCGACCCGGCTGTCCACGATCCTGGGCTTGAGCAGCCGGACCAGCGACTCGAAATCGCCGTTCTCCGCTGTACGGAAATACCACCGGAAATAGAACGGGAAACTCGACGGCTCGGGCCGGTTTGCAGGAACGCCGTATGGCCCCCATGACGATGACGTGGCGGCGACCCCGTTGGCCGCATCGTTGAAGAGCGGCTTCGGGTCGCGCCCCAAGCCGGCGAGCCGGCCGCTCTCGAAGGCAGGAACCAGGAACGCGTGATATCCGGTCTTAGGCTTCAGCTTCCGGGGGCACAGCAATCGTGAACAGGCAGTGTCCGGCGCGGTGTCGATCACGTGCTGCGCAGCCTGTGCGGCCTTCGTGGCGTCGGTCTCCACCACCGCGCTGGAAAACTCGGCGTTGAAGTGCGCGTGTGCCCACGCCCACGCCTCAGACGCGTCAGGAAAGACGTCCGCGAAATCCGCCCTGACGTTGACGTAGGAGAGCGGCTTGCCCGCGACGTCGCCCCCTTCCTCGAATTCCGTCTGCTCCTCGAGCACGATCAGCGCGAGCCACGGCAGCAGCTTGCGGCCATCCGGCGCGGCGGGCGTGTAGCGCCACGGGAAGTCCTCGTCGTAGAACTCGATCGCGACAAGATAATTGGCCTCGAAATTCGTGACCCAGTTCGGAGGTTCCAGGCGGCTGATCTGCGCGCCATCGACACCGATGACATCGCCCGGGCCGTACAGCTCGACCGCGCGTTGCACCGTCGCCGGTGTCGTGCCCCCGCCCTTGCCGGTGCCTTCGATATCGAGAGTGACCTGAACGGACGGCCGCATCGCCGTGACGGCGCCGATGCGGTTCGCCAGACCGTGCCGCACCCACGGCAGGAATGTATAGGTGCCGATCGGGTCGCTCATGCCGCCTTCACCTCTGCCGCGGGAATCACGTGATACTTGCCGGCCATGGCGGGATCGGACTTGATGTGATCGGCGAGCGCATCCTTGGTCTTCGCATGCGACAGGTACGTCGGTGTGCCGCCCCACGCAGAGTTGTCGCTCATGTCGGCGATGACGAATCCCGGCGCGTCGGCCTTGACGTGATCCGCGAAGGGGACCTTCGCAGCCTTCGTCGCCTTCGAGAGCGTCGATCGCGCCGTCGCGTTGCTGCCGAGCAGCTGGATGAACCAGAGCTTCCCGGCGTTGAAGAAGCGCTGCAGGTGCTCCTTGTAGTTGTTGTCGATCGTGATCAGCTCGTGCAGCACGATGCGCTTCACGGCGTGCGTCGTCTGCGTGTCGGTGCCCGACGACGAGACGTCGGCGCCGGCGACCTGTTTCTCGTAGCCGGGCGCAGACAGCTTCGCCGCAGCATCCATGTCGCGGAACTGCGCGGTGGCAAACGGTTCGCGGACCTGCGCTTTCTGCACGAGGCCTGGCGCAGTGACCTTGAGGACCGCCTTCTCGATGTCGGAGACCTTCTGGTTGCCGATCCTCTGGATCGACAGCTCGAGCGGGACCGCGCGCTGGCTGATGCGCAGCGCGCCGAGCGGATGCAGCACCAGCTCCTCGGCGACGTCCACCTCCCGCAGGCTGACCGACAGCTGTGCGCCGGCAGGTGGAAGCGCCACCCAGTTCTCGCGCTTTTCGAGCTCCGCCTTGATGATCGGCAGCGCGGGAATCTCCGGCAGCACCGTGTCGGCGGATTCCCCCCAGGTGTGCGAGAACGGCACGTCGATGTCGAAGAAGAGCACGGAAATCGAGCCCTCTC
>Ga0210378_10001566_pt1 | contig 11951 bp, 12 predicted proteins | sample PLM1_60_b1redo_FD_155465 | JGI IMG/M metagenome (GOLD analysis project Ga0210378, IMG submission 155465) | Groundwater sediment microbial communities from an aquifer in East River, Colorado, USA - PLM1_60_b1 redo | ecosystem: Environmental > Terrestrial > Soil > Riparian zone | place: USA: East...
CGCGTACTTCGCGGCGTACGCCAGCGTGGCGACGTCCGTGTGGCCGGCGCCATCCAGCGCCGCGCGCACCACGGCGACCTGGCCGTCCATCATCCCGGACAGGCCGAGCATGTGGGCACCGGCGTCGGCCTGCGCGACGGCCAGTTCGGCGTACCGGAGGAGGGTGGCGTCGTTGTCCACCGAACCGTCGGCGGCCAGCACGCCGCAGTGGCCGTGGTCGGTGAACTCATCGAGGCAGAGGTCGCTGATCACCACGATGTCGTCGCCGACCTCGGCGAGCACGTCGCGCATGGCCGCGTTGAGGATGCCGTCCGGGTCGGTGCCCGCCGAACCGACGGCGTCCCGGGAAGCCGGCACGCCGAAGATCATCAGCCCGCCGACACCAGCCGCGACCGCCTCGGCGGCGGCCTTGCGGAGCGAGTCGCGGGAGTGCTGGACGACGCCCGGCAGCGACGAGATGGCGCGCGGCTCACCGAGCCCCTCGCGAACGAAGAGCGGCAGCACGAGGTCGGCCGGGTGGACGCGGGTTTCAGCGACCATACGGCGCATCGCCGCGGTGCGCCGGAGCCGGCGCGGCCGCACCGACGGGAAGCCACCGGTACCGGAAGAGGACACCGTGTCCAGCCCCGGGCAGAGGTTCCGTAACACCGAGCTACTCATCCCAACCTCTCCTCGCTCCGCGGACCTACGACGCTACCGCGCCAGCCGGCCGGCGGTCGGCCCCTGCGCCTTGGCTCCACGACGGCTCTTGGTCGGGGTGGTCGCCGCCTTCTCGCGCAGCTCCAGCGCGAACGTGGCGAGCGCCTCGACCAGCGACGGTACGTTCGCGACCTCCGGCTGCACATCCACCCGAAGGCCCAGCTCACGCGCCGTCTCGGCCGTCTTCGGGCCGATGCAGGCGACGACCGTCCGGGCGTGCGGCTTGCCGGCGATACCGACCAGGTTCCGCACGGTGGACGACGAGGTGAACAGCACCGCGTCGAACCCGCCCGACTTGATCGCGTCGCGGATCTCGGCGGCCGGCGGGGCGGCGCGGACGGTCCGGTACGCCGTCACGTCGTCGACCTCCCAGCCACGCTCGATGAGCCCGGCGGCGAGCGTCTCGGTGGCGATGTCGGCGCGGGGCAGCAGTACCCGGTCGATCGGGTCGAGCACCGAGTCGTACGGCGGGAAGTCCGCCAGCAGACCCTCGCTGGACTGCTCCCCGCTCGGCAGCATCTCCGGCTTGACGCCGAACGCCTCGACGGCCTTCGCGGTGGCGTCGCCGATGCAGGCGATCTTCACACCGGCGAACGCGCGGGCGTCCAGGCCGAACTCGGCGAACTTCTCCCAGACGGCCTTGACGGCGTTGGTCGAGGTGAAGACGACCCACTCGTACCGGCCGGTGACCAGGCCCTTGATCGCGCGCTCCATCTGGGCCGGCGTCCGCGGCGGCTCGACCGCGATGGTCGGCACCTCACAGGGGATCGCGCCCCACACCCGCAGCCGGGCACTCATCGCGCCGGCCTGCTCCTTGGTACGCGGGACCAGCACCTTCCAGCCGTACAGCGCCCGGCTCTCCCACCAGGAGAGCTTGTCGCGCAGGGCCACGCCGGCACCGATCGTGACGACGAGCGTGCCGTAAAGGCCCACCGCGGCGTCCACCAGCCCATCAAGCGTCGAGGTCGAGGTCGACTGGGTGTCCGTGGTGCCGTCACCGGTGACCGAAAGCGAGGTCTGGCCGGACATGCCGGCCGCCAGCAGCCCGTCGCGGACGGCGCCGAGGTCACCTGCGCCGACGGTCAGCGCCAGCGTGCCGGGCGTGGCGACGAGCGCGTCGAAGTCGATCGCCGCCGGGTCGCGGACCTCGACCTCGGTGCGCAGGCCACCGGCCGGTACACCCGCGAACGTGCTCACGCCGTCGACGTGGCTCACGCCCGGGACCACCTCGAACGGGATCGCCGTGCGGGCGATCGCCTGGGCCTCCTTGACGACGCCCTCGCTGCTGAACGGGTCGCCGGCCACGAGCCGGACCACCGCGAGCCCCGACCGGGCACCGGAGAGGAGCACCTTGGCGATGTCGCCTGGAGCCCCCTCGGCCACGCTCACCTCACGCTCGGTCGGAGCCTCGGCGAGCACCGCGTCGAGCAGCGCCAACGGGACGGACGCGTCATATACCAGGTGGTCGGCCGCGGCTATCGCGTCGAGCGCGCGCCGGGTGAGCAGGCCAGGGTCGCCTGGGCCGGCACCGACAAAGCTGATCCGTCCAATGGTCTTGCGGCGGGTCATGTGGTACTCCCCATCAGGGTGGTGGCGCCGGCGTCGAGGAGCTCGGCGGCGAGGCGTCGGCCGATCGCGTCGGCATCATGTAGCGGTCCGGAGGCCGATAGCCGGATGGCGGCGCTGCCATCCAGAGCGATTACGGCTCCGTCCAGGTGAACCTGGGTCTCTCTGATCTGGGCGAGGGCCCCCACGGGCGCGCTGCAGCCGGCTTCCAAGGCGGCGAGCAGTGCGCGCTCGGCGACGACCGCGGCCCGGGTGGACGGGTCGTCGAGTGCACCGAGCAGGGCGACCATCGCGGTGTTGTCCGTACGGCACTCGATCGCGAGCGCGCCCTGTGCCGGCGCCGGCAGCAGAACCTGCGGGTCGAGCACGTCGGTCACCTCGGCGATCCGGCCGAGGCGGGAGATACCGGCGTAGGCGAGCACGACGGCGTCGAGCTCGCCGCTGGTGGTCTTGCCGATGCGGGTGTCCACGTTGCCGCGGATCGGCACGCACGTGAAACCCGCCTTGAGCGCGTTCAGTTGCGCGACGCGGCGAGGTGCGCCCGTGCCGATGCGGGCACCGGCCGGCAGCGTGCCGAGTGTCAGCCCGTCACGGGCGACCAGCACGTCACGGGGGTCCTCGCGAGGCGGCACGGCGGCGATGACCAGCCCGTCGGCCGGCGCGGTCGGCAGATCCTTGTACGAGTGGACGGCGACGTCGATGTCGCCGGCGACCAGCGCCTCGCGCAGCGCGGAGACGAAGACGCCGGTGCCACCGAGCTGAGCGATCGGGGCAGAGCTGACGTCACCGGCGGTGGTGATCTCGACCAGCTCGACGTTCCGGCCTGACTGCGCGGAGATCGCAGCGGCGACGAGCCCGGACTGGGCCATCGCCAGCGCACTCCCCCGGGTGCCGAGGCGCAACGGACTCACGCACGTACCTCCGTCTCGACGGCCACCGCGGCTGCGGCCGTCGCGTTCGCCACGTCGAGCTGGAACAGGTCCCGGACCGCGGTGGCGTACCAGTCGCCGCCCGGCGCGCTGGCCAGCTCCTTCATCCGTACCGTCGGCAGGTGCAGCAGGGTCGAGACGACGCGGCGGATGGCCCGCTCGGCCTCGGCGCGGGCGGCCGGCTCCAGGCCGGAGATGCGCTCCAACTCGGCAGCGACCACCTGGTCGGCGCGAGCGCGCAGCGCGGCCACCGTGGGCGCGACGTCGTTCGACCGCTCCCAGCTGAGGAACGCCTCGACCTCCTCGGCGACGATGCCGCGCGCGGCCTGCACGCCGGTGGTGTCAGGGGCGTCCGCCAGGGCGGCGCCGAGCTTCTCGATGTCGAACACGGTCACGCCGGGTACCTCGTCGACGAGACGCTCCGTGTCGCGCGGCACGGCCAGGTCGAGGATGAGCAATGGCCGCTCGCCGCGAGCCCGCTGAGCTGCGGCGACGGCATCACGGGTGAGCACCGCCTCGGTCGAGCCGGTGGCGGTGACGACGAAGTCCGCGGCCGCGAGCACCTCGGGCAGCCGGTCGGTGCCGACCCCGGTGCCGCCGACGGTACCGGCGATCCGGGCGGCGTTCTCCAGCGTGCGGTTGGCGACGGTGATCTCACCCGCACCAGCACGGCGGAGCGTGGCGGCGGCGAGCGACCCCATCGAGCCGGCGCCGACGACCAGGGCGGGACGGCCGGTGACGGAACCGACCGCGGCCTCACCAAGCCGGAGTGCGGCGCTGACCACGGACTGCCCGGCCTGGTCGATCACGGTGTCGGTGTGTACCCGCTTGCCGACCCGCAGCGCCTGCTGCATCAGCTCGTGCAGCAACCGGGCGGGGCCGTCGTGCTCCTGCGCCGCGCCGTAGGCGTCCCGGAGCTGGCCCAGGATCTGCGCCTCGCCGACGACCATCGAGTCGAGCCCGGCGGCGACGTTGAAGAGGTGCCGCACGGCCTCGTCGGCGTAGTGGATGTAGAGGTGCTCGGCGAGCGGTGCCAGGTGCACGGCCGTCCGCTCGGAGAGCCACTGACCGATCTCGTTCAGGGCACCGTGGAACGCCGAGACCGCCGTGTACACCTCCACCCGGTTGCAGGTGGAGAGGATGACGGCTTCGCCGACGTGCTGCCCGGCGAGCAGGGTGCGCAGCGCCTGCGGCAACTCCTCGGCCGAGACCGAGGCACGCTCCAGCAGCCGGACGGGCGCAGTCCGGTGGTTCAGGCCGACGACGAGCAGACTCATTCGTTTACCGCCTCACGCGCGTCCGGATCGCCCTGCGCCCCGCCGGGCAACCGGGTCAGCGACGCCGCGCCATGCTGGGCCGCCTTGCGGTGCTCGTGGAACGAGAGGATCTGCAGCTCGATAGAGAGATCGACCTTCCTTACGTCGACGCCGTCCGGCACGTTCAGAACGCAGGGCGCGAAGTTGAGGATGCTGGTGACTCCGGCGGCGACGAGCTGATCGCAGACATCCTGAGCGGCCTCGGCCGGGGTGGCAATCACCCCAATGGAAATCCCCTCATCTGCGACAACGGCGTCGATCTCGGTGACGTGGCGGACATTGAGGCCGGCGATCGCCTCGCCCACGCGCGCATGGTCGGCGTCGAACAGGGCGGCGATCCGGAATCCGCGGGAACTGAACCCGGCGTAGCCGGCGAGCGCGTGGCCGAGGTTACCGACACCGACCAGTGCGACCGTCCAGCGCTGGGTGAGGCCGAGCGCGCGGGATATCTGGTCGATGAGCAGCGTGACGTCGTACCCGACGCCGCGGGTGCCGTACGAGCCGAGGTGCGAGAGGTCCTTGCGGAGCTTCGCCGAGTTGACCCCGGCGGCGTTGGCCAGCTCCTCGGACGACACCGTGTCGGCGCCGCCGTCGGCAAGGGTGTGCAGGGCGCGCAAGTAGACCGGCAGCCGTGCGACCGTGGCCTCCGGGATGCCGCGCTCGCGGCTGGAGGTCCGCGCGCTGGGGCGCTGGTCGCTCATCGGGCTCCTGGACAGCGAAGGGGTACGTCAGGCCCCGGATGGCGCCCCGCGGTGACGCTGTGCTATCCGCGAGCTGACGTGGCCCACGGTACCGCTTGTGAACGCCTGCACAAAGTTGAACGAGAGTGAGCCTCACAAGCGCGTGGCAGGGCTCACAGTCGCTTGACACCGTTTCCGCCTGTGAGGCCGCGGCAATCTGTCGTTCATCGGACAATCAGCAGCGGCGTCTCCTCATGCCGGAGCAACCAGCTGCTCACCGATCCCTCGGCGATCCGATGCAGCCGCGCCCCGACGCCACTGCCACGGGTGCTGACCACCAGCATCGACGCCCGCAGGCTCCTGGCCACCCCGTGCAGTTCCTCGGCCGGATCGCCGTCGCGGGTGACGTACCGCCAGCGTGCGCTGCACCCGTCGACCACCTCGTCCACCAGCCGGCGCGCCTCGGCCTCCAGCTCTTCCATCGGGATCGTCGGATCCTGGTCGGCGAGCGGGATGGCGTGCGGCATCGGGCGGCGCCGCACGTGCACCACGACCAGTTCGGTACGGGACCGGGCGGCCAGGCCGCAGGCGTAGCTCAGCGCGCGGCCGCTCGCCTCGGAGCCATCCACGCCGACCACGATCGGCCCCACGTCCACGGCGCGAGCGTATCGGCGCCGCACACCCCGATTCAGGGATTCGAGCGACTCAAGCGGGCGCGTGTACTGGCAGGCCGATGTCGGCGGCTGCCGCCGCTAGCCGCTTGTCGTAGGTGACGAATGCGGTGAGGCCGTCCTCAAGCGCGGTCGCGCTGGCGAGGTGAATGGCGTCGAGGCTACGGAGCACGCCGCCGCCTGCCCCGGCCGCGTCCAGCAGCGGATCGACCAGCGGCATTTGATCGATCTGAGCCAGGACTGCCACTGCCGCGTCCACCGCCGCCGCCCCGCCGAGATTGCGCATTGCCCGGACCACTTCCACACGCGTCAGAGCCGACGTGACGGGGAGTTCGTCAGGACGCCCGGCGAGAAATTCGCGCAACGCCGCCGACTCGCTCTCCGCGACGACCAGCTTCACGATGGCGCACGAGTCCAGATAGATCATCGTCAGCGCTCGTCGGCGCGCATTCGCTCCAGCACCGTGGACGGCGGCTCAGCGCCTTCGGGCAACGGAAGCGGCTCAATCCCAAGGAGGCCGCCAGCGCCCTTGCGCAGCAAGCCCCGCTCCTCCAGATCCTCCCTGATCAGGGCCTGGCGATCGGGCGGCGAAATTATCGCCACCAGCTTGCCACGCTCGGTGATTTCGATCCGCTCACCAGCCTTGACCATGACGAGATACCGGCTGGCATTCTGCCGTAGCTCACGGACACCAATCCTCATGCCCAGAACGTACGTCGTTGTGCTACCAAAGACAATGCTCAGGTAGCACAGCTACGCCGCTGCGAGCTCGACGGCCTCGGCGAGAGAGTCGACGACGGGCACCCCGGCCTGAACCAGCGTGGCCCGCGCGTAGAACCCGCCGGTGTGCAGCACGCACCGCGCGCCGACATGCTGTGCGGCCCAGGCGTCGTCGATGCTGTCGCCCACCACAACCGCGTCACCGGGATCGACAGCCAGCGCCTCAAGGTGCCGGACCAGGTGTTCAGCCTTGTGCCCGCCGTTCGGCCCGATCCGACCGTCCACCCGAACGAAGTGCCGCGCCAGCCCCAGCGACGAGACCAGCGGCACAAGCGCCTCGTGGTGCCACATCGACAACAGGGACTGGGTGCCGCGCCATCCGGCGAGCAACTGGTCGGCGCCAGCCGCCAGCCCGCACCGCAGCCGCTCGATCTCGTACTGCTCGTGGAACAACGCGTCGAGACGGTCCCACTCGCCCTCGGCCAGCGGGCGCCCGATCAGCCGCTCGTAGAACACCGGGATCGGCATCGTGGCCAGCTCGCGGTACCGCTCCAGCGTGACGGCGGGCAGGCCGTGCACGGCGAAGCTGGCGTTCGTGGCCGCGACGACGGCCTCCACGTCGTGGAAGAGGGTGCCGTTCCAGTCCCAGACCAGGTGCGTCATGCCAGCAACGGTAACCAGCCCCTACGACACACCCAGATCGCGGAGCAGGCGTTCCTCCTCGACCCGCCAGTACCCGTGTTCCTTGCCGTCCAGCAGGACCACCGGCACCCGGTCGCCGTACTCGTACGCCAACTCCTCGGAGCTGTCGATGTCGACCTCGGTCCACGCTTCGCCGGTGGCGTCCTGAATCCGGGCCAGCGCCGCCTTCGCGTCCTCGCAGAGGTGGCAGTTGACCCTGGTCAGGAGGGTGAGCCTAGACACCGGACGGATCGAGCCCACGCCGTGCCGCCATCCGCAGGCGACCCTTGCTCACCTTGCCGGTGGCCGAGTGCGGCAGCGCGGCGGCGAACTCGACCGTCGTCGGGCACTTGAACCGCGCCAGCGCCCGCTCGCAGTGCGCGATCACGTCCTCGGCGGTGAGCTGGACGCCCGGTGCCGTCACGACGTACGCCTTGACCGTCTCGCCGGTGTACGGGTGGGGCGCGCCGATCACGGCCGCCTCGACGATGCCCGGATGCGTGACCAGGACGTCCTCCACCTCCCGCGGGTACACGTTGAACCCGCTGACCAGGATCAGCTCGCGGATCCGGTCGACGAGGAACAGGTCGCCGTCCTCGTCGGCGTACGCCACGTCGCCAGTACGCCACCAGCCGTCCGCATCCGGGCCGTCGCGCCCGTCGGGCCAGTACCCGGAGAAGAGGTTGGCGCCGCGCACGACGATCTCGCCGGGATCGGCGGTGTCGTCCTCGTCGTCCTCGTCGTGCTCCTCGGCGAGGTCGTCCAGCCGGGCCATGACGTCGGCGCCGCTGACCACGTCGATCAGCCGCAGCTCGACCCCGGGAATCGGCCGCCCGATCGAGCCGGGCTTGGGCTCGTCGCTCATCAAGGTGCTGGTGAGAACGGGCGCGGTCTCGGTGAGGCCGTACCCCTCGAAGACGTACCGGCCGGTTGCCGCACGGAGGCGCTCCTGGGTGTCGGTCGGGAGCTGGTCAGCCCCGCAGATCGCCACGCGCACGTGCCCGAACGACTCGGCGAAGTCCGGCAGGAGCGACCACGCGACGTACATCGGCGGCGCGCCGGGCACGTTCGTGACCTTGTGCCGGGCGATCAGCCCCAGGGTGCTGACCGGGTCGAACCGCTCGGCGAGCACCGCCGTGCACCCCTCCCACAGGACCTGCCCAAGGCCTGGGTTGAGCCCGTACACGTGGAAGAGCGGCAGCACCAGCAACACGACGTCGTCCGGGTTGAGCACCCGTGGCTCGATCCGGCTGCACTGTTCGAGGTTGGCGAGCACGGCACGGTGCGAGAGCATCGCGCCCTTGGGACGGCCGGACGTGCCGGACGTGTAGATGAGCAGCGCCAGATCCTCGCCGCCGCACTCGGTGGTGACCGGCCCGCCGGGCGTCACAGCCTCGTCGAGCGCGGTCGGAGCGAGCAACTGGACGAGCGCCGGCAACTCCGAGCGGATCCGCTCGATCTCGGCGAGCACACCCGGTCCGGCGATCACCGCGGCGGCGCCCGAGTCACCGAGGACGTGCGCCAGCTCGCGGCCGGTGTACCCGGGGTTGACCGGCAGCACGACCAGCCCGGCCCGCAGCGCACCGAGGTAGGCGACGGGGAAGTCGAGGCCGTTGGGCAGCGCGATCGCCAGCCGCTCGCCCTCGGCGAGGCCCAGACCTCGCAGGATGGCAGCGGCCCGGTCTACCCTGCTGTCCAGTTCGGCCCAGCTCAGCACGGTGTCGCGGAAGATCAACGCACGGCCGGTGCCGTTGCGGCGGGCGGCACGACGCACCAGATCCGCGATGTTGCGGACCGGATCGGAGACAGAGATTTCGTCCACAGGACCTCCACGGCTCACCGTCGGGGAGTCTGTCACAACTGCTGTGCTGCCGTGCGAGCGAGCCTCGCGGTGCATGCTTCTGGGCGGGTATCGGGGATTCGTGGAGATTCCAGCGCAGAACGCGAACTATCGGATGTTTTTCCCGCAATGTGAATTCGACCCTGGCGCGATCCCCGGAGACACGTATGATCCCACCGTTATCTCCCGTGCACCGGGTGTAATCACCTCTGCTCAAGGAGCGAGCGAAGAGTTGACCACGTGAACGCGCGCACCGAGGGACGACCGTGACCGCCGCCGTAACCGACGCTGCTCTTCTGGCGGTCGTCCGGTTAACGCTCCGGCTGGGGCTCGCGGAACTCGCCCAGGTGGTCTGGTCCGAGCGCCTTTCTCCACGCCCCTCCCCCCGTCCGCGGCCCTCGCCGCGCCCCCACCGCGCCGGCGCCCACGCGGCGCCGACCGCCGACGCGGAGACCGCACTCCTGCCCGCGGTCCCCGGCGCGCCCACCGCCCGGCCCGACCTCGACGAACCCCAGCCAGGTGACGTCTGGACGATCGTGCGGCGCGCGCAGGACGGCGACCCCGAAGCGTTCGGTGAGATCTACGACCGCTACATCGACCAGGTGTTCCGTTACATCTATTTCCGGGTCGGTTCGCGCCCGCTCGCCGAGGATCTGACGAGCGAGACGTTCCTGCGCGCCCTGCGCCGGATCGGCAGCGTCAGCTGGCAGGGCCGGGACCTTGGCGCCTGGCTGGTGACGATCGCCCGGAACCTCATCGCCGACCACTACAAGTCGGGGAAGTACCGCCTCGAGGTCACGACCGCCGACATGCTCGACGCCGACCAGGAGGACAACGGCCCCGATGGCAGTCCAGAGGCCGCTGTACTGGAGCGGCTCACCAACGTGACCCTGCTGGAAGCCGTCAAGAAGCTGAACTCGGAGCAGCAGGAGTGCATCGTCCTCCGGTTCCTCCAGGGACTGTCGGTCACCGAGACCGCGCAGGCCATGGGCAAGAACGAAGGCGCGATCAAGGCACTCCAGTACCGCGCGGTCAGATCCTTGGGCCGCCTGCTGCCGGCGGGGTTCACGCCATGACCTCGCGTCTGACCAGTACCGACGTGATGGTTGCCACATCAACGTTCTGCTGCGTACCCGTAACCAAGGGTGCCTTTCATGCGTTGTGTCCGTTGCCGGCACGACAACATCGGGGACAACATCGGGGACACGGAGAAGGGGGGTACGTACCGTGATCATCACCCCGTCCGAACGCCGCAAGGCCGAACGGTTCGAGGAACTCGTCACCGGGCGAGCGCAGCCTGACGAGAGCGAGGCCACGCATTTCGCCCTCGCCTCCCAGCTGCAGTCTGCCCCGATCGGCGGTGCCGTCGACCCGGCCTTCCGGGACCGGTTGCGCCAGCGCGTCCTCGCCGTGGCCCACGTCCAGGGCACCGCCGCCAAGGCCGACACCCGACCCACCCGCAGCCAGCGCCACCTGCACCGGACCCCGCAGCGGCGGCTCCCGCGCCGGCTCGCGCTGGCCGGCGGCACCTTGGCCGCGCTGGTCGCGCTCTCCGGAGTCGGCGCCGCCAGCGGCGACGCGGTCCCTGGCGACGCCCTGTACAGCGTCAAGCGCAGCCGCGAGGCCGCCCAACTCGCCTTGGCCCGCTCTGACGTGAGCCGCGGCCAGCTCCATCTCCAGTTCGCCCGTACCCGCCTCACCGAGGCCGCGAGCGTCCAGGGGAACGAGAGCGAGCTGCGCCGTGTCCTCGACGACATGGACGCCGACACCCGCACCGGTATGCGTGATCTCAGCGGCGCCGCCGTCGAGCGCCAGGACCGCGCCCCGCTCGACGCGGTGGACGAGTTCGTCGCCGTGCAGCGCCGCCAGCTCATCGCCCTGATTGGCACCCTCCCGGAGAAGGGCCGGATACGCGCCGTGGACTCGCTCGCATTGCTGGAGCAGATCCGCGAACGGTCCGGCAACCTGCGGCCGTCGCTGCTCTGTACCGCCGGCTACACCGGCGCGAACCGCACTGACGAGCTGGGTCCGCTGCCCCGCCGGTGCGCGGCCCTGCCGGGCGTCGAGCCGGGCGGGTCGAGCGCGCCGGGCGGTCCGAACACCTCCACCGGCCAGGATCCGACGAAGCCCGGCAACGTCGTGCCCCGTAGCTCCGTCACCACCGGACCGAGCGCGACAACGTCGGCGGATCCCTCCGGCGACCCGACCGAGCCCGGCATACCGGGTTCCCCGGAGCCGACCGGCCAGCCGGTGCCCTCGCCGTCGCCCTCGGGCGGTACGCAGGGGCTGCTCGGTGCGGTCACCGACACGGTCGACGGTGTGGTGGGCGGCATGCTCGGCGGTGGCGGCGGCAACGGCGGCTGATCCCGGGCCGGTGCCGGTGAACATCCGGTAGCCGGTCGTCGTCGATCCCTGTGGATCGTCGCTGGGGCGCCGAGCGGTGCCGTTACCCTGGTTGCAGCAGGCCGCGCGCGTCAATGGGGACGCTTGGCCGCTTCGCACACTTGGAGGGCGCGTGACCTCGCTCATCCAGCGGCGGCGACGCCGGCGCCAGCGCGATGAGGAAGTTCGTCATGTCCTCGCCGGCGCGGCCAGCGCGGCCGCCGCTGAGGTCGAGGCCTCGCTCGCCGTCCCAGCCGATCCCACCGCGGCCGCCTTCTTCGACGTTGACAACACGATGATGATCGGCGCCTCGATCTACCACTTTGCCAAGGGCATGGCGGCGCGGAAGTACTTCACGACCGGCGACCTGGCGAAGTTCGGCTGGCAGCAGCTGAAGTTCCGGGTCTCCGGCGCCGAGAGCCACGACGGCATGGTGCAGGCCCGGGAAGCCGCGCTGGCGTTCGTGG
>Ga0210378_10001567_pt1 | contig 11951 bp, 11 predicted proteins | sample PLM1_60_b1redo_FD_155465 | JGI IMG/M metagenome (GOLD analysis project Ga0210378, IMG submission 155465) | Groundwater sediment microbial communities from an aquifer in East River, Colorado, USA - PLM1_60_b1 redo | ecosystem: Environmental > Terrestrial > Soil > Riparian zone | place: USA: East...
AGACGCGCAGGTCTCGATCGAGGGCGGGTCCCGTACAACATGGGAACGCACCACGGCCAGCGATGGAATGACATTCGTGCTGGTAGAAGGCGCGTGGCCACTACCCCCACGGGGCTGATCATGCGGTGGGTGGCATGTCGGTGTTCCCGATGGATCATCGGGGACACCGGCGCCCTCCAATTGCGACAGGCGCTGTGCCGCGAGGCACTACGTCTGCAGCACACCTCAAGCGCCCGGACGCTGCCGGCAACATCTGCGGAAGCGCGAGACACGCCTGACGATCCACTATCTGTTGCTGGATGGCGACCACCGGGTCTTCGCCCGGTCGAGGAAGGACGGCTGCGGGGCCGGGCCGGTTCCGGTCACCACTTCATCGAAGCCGGGCAGGAAGCTCGTCTTGCGGCTGTGCTGCGTGTACACCTCATCGATGACCTGCTGCCACTGGGCTGGCTGGCCTGCCTGCTGGTAGCAGCGCTTGGTGTGTTCGAAGTACCGCAGCGCGGCGCCGTAGTACTTGCTCTTGCCCGCCTTCAGGATGCGCATGCCCTGAGCCCGCCAGATTCGGGCGGCCTCGCCGGGGTGGCCTGGTTCCAGCGCGGTACCCGCTTGTTCTGCCGTGTGGTGGCCGATCCCTTCCAATGAACTGTCGGAGGCGCGCGCTGCCAGCTGCCCGAGGGGTCCGGTCTCGTCGGTGTGCAGCAGCAGTTCGATCACCGCAGGCAGGTAGCGGTCGCCGTCCAGGGCCGCGGTGATGGCTCTGTCGTGCCAGGCGGGGCGCTCGGCTTGCGGGACGAACGTCATCAGGTGGTCGTAGGAGTACCGGTCGGGGTGCTTGCGGTAGCTGGCCCAGGCCGTCTCCAGCGCCTGCTCACCGTGACCCACGTCGGCCAGGAGCCGGGGTTTGAGCTCGGTGAGGCTGTGCGCGGCGAAGGACGGGTACGGCCGGTGGGCGTCGAGTTCCAGGCCACGCTCCACCCAGGACAGAGCCTGGGCCGGGTCGCCCCGGGTGACCAGCTGGTTCGCGACCGTGAGGCAGTCGTCGGTGGTCAGGCCGGTGGGGTCGGCGAGATCGACGTACGCGTCGAGGTCACCTCGGGCGGCGTACAGCGACCGCAGCGTCTCGGCCCACCGTAGTGTCTCGGCCCGTCGTTGACGGGCGGCCTGGTCCGATCCCACCGATGCCGGGGCGGCCTGGTCGGCGGCTTCGAACCGGCTCCGGATCTGGTCGATGAACGCCGCGAGGCCGGCTTCGTCGAAGACGGTGGCGATCTCTCGTTCCAGCCGGTGGCAGAAGCCGTACTCGTCGTTGTCCATCCAGGCCAGCAGGTGGGCCGTGGTCTGCTGCGGGCATGCCTGCGCGGCCTGGCGGGCCGTGATCCAGCCACTGATCACGCTCTGGGCGAACATGCCGAAGCTGCCGCTGGAGTCGTCGACATCTTCGGCCTTCTCGTGGCACCCGGCCAGGAACGTCTCGTACAGGGTGGCCGCCCGTTCAGGTTCGTCGGTGACCAGCCGGCCGATGGTCGCCGCGACCTGTTCGAGGCTGTCGACGAACCGGAAGCAGCCCCGGTCGGACACGAACCGGCCTGGATCGAGGGCGCGTTCGATCTCAGCTTCCACGGGATCCGGGCGGCTGCTCGTGGCGCTCACCGGGGCCTCCGCCGGGGACGTCTGGCCGTCGGCCCGGGTTCGGCGCGGACCGCGTGGAAGCCCGAGTCGTCGCCGAGGTGGAAGAACATGCGACCGTCGAGCGTGCCGTCCTCGGCGAGGGCCGCCCAGCCGCGACCGGTGACCTGGTCGCCCTCGTCGTTGCCCTCCCAGGTGAACTCGACGCAGGGCCGCCCGTCGCGGGTCGTCTCGCGGCAGTCCATCCATCCGTCGACAGCGATGAACCCGAACCGCCCGGTCCCGTCGCGGTCGAACTCGATGAACGCGGGCTCCACCAGGTCGATGGCGTCGGTATCCCACAACTCCATCGACGCGATCCGCCACCGGCCGGTGAAGTCCGCCAGGCTCGTCATCCGGGTCCCTCCGCGTCCCTGCGGGGTCGCAGGAACGCCCGCTGCCGGTTGCTCAGTGGGGTGACGCCGGGCAGCGGGGTTCGGTCGAAGAAACCCGCCTTGTACCGCCGCAGCAGCGCATCCCCGTCGCGCTGCCAGGTGAAGCGGGGCTTGCCCAGCAGCCGGGCGAACACCCGGCTGGTTTGGTTTGGATCCTGCTCGGCCAGCCTGCGCAGCGCGATCGGGGGAATGCTATGACTCTTGAGATACCCGCTGACCGCGTCCCGGTAGCGGGGGCCGGCGATCAGGGCCGGGTCGGCGAACACGTCGCGGACGAGCCGGTACTCCGGCAGGAACCACAGCCCTTCGACCTCGTCGAACATGATGCCGACGGTCTCGGCGTGTTCGAGATCGGAGGACATTGACATCTGGGGCACCGGAGGTGGCTGCTCTTCGTCCGGGGCGTCCCGGTTCTTGGACGATGTCGTCTCACCAGGCGCCCGACTCTGACCAGCACTGATCCGTGTGGCGTGGTAGTTCCAGAACCCTGCCATCCGGTCGGCGAGTTCGTGCCCGGTGACGACGGCCAGGTCGGCACCGAAAAACTCGACGAAGTGCCCGCGTAGTCGGCGATGGAGCTCCCAGCCGAGGGCGAGCTTGGCCGGGTTGCGGAACACCGCGGCTGGACAGGTGTTGGCCAGTTCGGCCGCGGCCCGGCACATCTCGCGGCGACCTTCGGGTGGCGCGGAGTTGAGCGCTCCGGACATCAGCCAGTCATTGCCGAACGGTACGACCCTGGCCCATACGATGGTCTCCGGTACGAGTTGCTTGAGCAGTTGCGGACCCAGGTTGGAGCGGACCCGGTAGGTGAGTTCGTCGACCAGGTTGACCATGATTGCGGTGTCGCCGTCATGGCGCTCGACCTCGAAGATGCCTTCGACCACCTTCGCCCAGTCCAGGAGCACGGCGCGTTCAGCCTCCGGCAGGTCGGGCCGGGACGCGACGAACTGTTCCACGATCGTGCGACCGTCGCGGGTACGGTGCTCCAGCACGAAGCGGTCCAGAAAGTTGATGTAGTCGACCTGGTTACTGGGCTCGACCGTCGCGAACCGGTCGGCGTATGCCGAACGGAACTCGCGGGCGAAGCGCTGGCTCTTCCCGAAGGCGACGAGCGCAGCCTTCAGCGGGCCGCTGCGGTGGAGCAGGTCGTCCTCCGCAGCGGTGGCGGAGGGGGCCGGGATGCTCTGGTTCACCGGGCGATTCTGCCAGAGCGCATCGATGCGTCGTCGTGTCCGGGGCAGAACGCCCTTCGACCGGGCGCCGTTCAGGTCGGGATCCCGAGCTCCTTTCGGACCCATGCGACGTCCATGGTGGGTAGGTCGCCGCGGTCGAGGCTGCGGTCGCTGTGCCACTGCATGTCGTCGAGGATGGCTTCGAGTTCGGCACGGGCGTCGCCACCTGCCCTGGCCGCCTCGCGGGGGGTCATACCCAGGCGGTTGACGGGGATGTCCACCCAGGACTCCCGAGTGGCACGCAGTATGTCGTCGCCGGCATGGACCACGTGGTTGTCCACCACGAGCGTGCGGACCCCGCGGCCGTCGCTTGGCGGCTCACCGCCCAGCCGCTCGGCACGCCGGCTGACCTCGCGTACCGTGGGAGCCTCGGCGCGGACCAGCGACTCCAGCGCGGCCAACCGTTCACGCGAGTTGGCGTTCAAGGTCCACCGCCGCCCCGCGCGGTTGACCTGGCCGAGGCTGACGGTCTTGCCGTCACGTTCGCCGTGGCGTTCCAGGGTGTGGGTGTCGGTGCGAACCAGGCGGTCGGACAGTTGCTGCCAGGACCGCTCGGCATCACCGGTCACCTCGAGGACGACCTCGGCGTCGGTGTAGTCGTGGCCGTCGCTGTTTTGCAGGTACGGGTCCGGCTGCGGGCCGACGAACGCCGCGAGCTGCTCGGCCGAGGGCCCAGACGCCAGCAGGTCGAGCAGGTCACGGCGACGGTCGCGGGTCACCAGGACGGGGAGGGCCAGCAGTTGTGGGCGGGTGCCGTTGGTCAGGATCCGGCCGCAGTACAGGTCCAGGGGGCGTACGCAGGTGGAGAACTGCCGGTCCTGCAACACGATCAGCTCGCCGCCGGGCAGCAGCCGGACCGTGGCACCCACGCCGCGGCGGACCTCGCGGATTTCGAACGCCCCGATGGGGATGGCCGTCCACGAGGCGACCAGGTGTCGTTCGTCGTCGCGCAACCAGGCACCTCGCGCGCGCAGGAACCGCTCGGCGGCGCCTTCGTGGGTCAGGAGCAGGTCGACGCAGAGCAGGGCGCCCTGCGGGTCGCCGCCGAGCTGGTTGATCAGCAGGCCGAACCGGTCCCCGGTCGCCGGTCGCTGCGCGAACGTGGCCACCAGGGTGTACAGCAGGCCGGCCCGGGCCGGCAGTGGCACGACGGCCGAAGCTTGGCAGCACACCTTGTACTTGCGACCCGACCCACACGGGCAGGGCTGGTTGCGTCCCGGCTGGCCGGCTCCAGCGGTTGCGTCGAGGACCGACCGGACCGCGCTGCGCAGGGTTTCGGCGACCGGATGGTCCAAGCGCCGCAGTAGCCCTTCGGCCACCCGCAGCTCACCCCGGCAGGCCGCGTACTCGGCGGCGTCCAGCAACGCCGGCTGGAGATCGCGCTGGTTGGTCAGGGCCTGCGCAACCAGGCGGTGGGCCGTCGCGCTGTCGCCAGCGCCCTCGGCCGCGCGCGCGGCGAGCAGGGCCGCCGCGGCCCACTCTGCGGGGGTCGCTGCGGCGGTCGCCAGCCTCTCGAGCACTGGGGCGAACGAAGCGCCGGCGGTCGCGACCCGCCGCTCCACCTCGTCGGCCAGGTAGCCAAGGATCTCGGGGACGGCCAGCGCCTGTCGCAGTGTGCCGATCGTGGCGTCGCCGTCGGGCTCGGTTTCGTCCCAGGTCAGCAGCGCCCCGAGGGCCAGCATGGCGGTCATCGAGGCCGCCCGGTCCAGGCGGCGCAGTGGGGCGGTGTTCCAGGCGGTACCGGCGAGACCGACTCGCCCACCGAAGGTCTCCCAGCGCACCGACCTCAGCAGGGAACCCAGCGGGGGCAGCGGCTCGGCGAGCGCCTCCGGCCGGGTCACGAGCAGATCGGCGAGCACCCCGGAGATGTCGGCTGCCGGGGTCTCACCATCGCCCTCGCGGTAGCGTTCCATTCCCCGTTCCAACGCGGCCGTGCATGCGGCGAGCAGCGCGGCGACGTGCTCGGACCGGTACTGCGGTGGGGTGGTCGTCTCCACCGCCAGCACGCCGTCGCGCAGCCCGACCCGTAGCAGGTCCCCCGCCTGGAATCCGGCCAACCAACCAGCTGGCCCGACGAGGCCCTGACCGATCATCCCGCAGCCGGCCGGCAGCCCGGAGCGCATCGCGGCCGGCAGCTCCGGGAACGGGCGCGCCCGGATTGTGCCACCCCCGGCCAGGGGCAGACCGTCCGAGGCGAGGACCGCCCAGAGCGCAAGGTCGTCATCGGCGACAAGCGTGTCGGCCTCCCGTTCGGTAGCGCTCAGCTCGTGCACGAGCGCTACGCCATCGGCCAACCGGAGACCGTCGACCCAGCCCGTACCGGCCTTCAGCAGGTGAGCGCGCCGCTGCAGGAAGGTCAGCAGGTCACCGCGCCGCGCGCCCGTTCGCTCGACGAACTGGTGCAGCGACACGGGATGCCCGTCGGCCAGGGTCGCCAGGACATCCGTGGCCCATCCAGGGGCGGTAGGTTCCGCGGTCATGGAGGTCCACGGTAGCGGCGTTGGACTCCGCAGAGCACAGCAGCCTCCATCCTCGGTACGACCGCCGCCGCCCGCCGGCCCGGCGCGGGTGGTGCTCCCGCCGCCGGCTGCGGTGGGCGGTGCGGCTACGGTGTCGCGGGTGTGGTCGGGGAAGTCAGCGTTGGAACTGCGCGTCGAGAAGCTCATGGAGCGGGTCGACCAGGCAGGCGACGATCACGTGCGGCTGGTACCGGTGCTGGAGGAGTATCTGCGGCTGGCCGAGGCGCACGAGGATGACCCGGAGGGGTTCTTCTTCGACACCGGTGCCTGGTGCGAGACCCTGTCGGACAGCTATCTGGCGGTGGGACGGGTGGACGACGCGGTCCGGCTGATCGGCGACGCGACCCGCCGCGGGCACAGCGAGGGCGCCGAGATGCTGTGCGAGCTGGCGGAGAAGCTGATGCACTCCGGGCACGAGCCGTACGCCCGCAGGCTTTGGCAGCAGGCCCGCACGGATTTCGGCGACGATGTGTGGGTCTATGTGCAGGCGGGGATCCAGTACGCCGATCTCGGCGATCACGACACCGCGCTGGGCTGGTTGACCCCGGGCATGGAGCTGGCGCTGCGCACCGGTGATCCGGAGCAGGCACTGGAGCAGCTCGTTCCGCTGCGCTCGGCGAGCCTGGTCGCCACCGGCGCCACACCGGACGATCTTCAGACACGAGCGGAACAGACCTGGCCGAGACATCAGGTGAGGTGAAGCAGTGACAGATGAGGCGCTGGTGCGGTTCCTGCCGGGCCGGTCGCAGTCCGATGCCCCGGTGGCGTTGGCGGTGGTCTGGCCCGAGCCGCAGTACCGTGCGGTGATTGCCCGCTGGCCTGGGCAGGCGGCGCTGCTGGGTAGTACGTGGGATGAGTGCCGGGTGCGCACGCAGCGGTACTGCGTGCTGGCCGACGGGCATGGGCTGCGGATCATGCAGGTGGCCGGGGACGCTGCCGCGCTCGGTGAGCATCTGGCCGCCGAAGGCGTGGCGCAGCCCTCAGAGCGCGATCTTGCCGCCTACCCGGACCTGCGCACGGTCGCTCCGACGGCGATGACGGCGTGGCCGCCGGAGCGCAATGCCCGCTGCTGGTGCGGATCCGGAGCCAAGCACAAGCGTTGCTGCCGGCCCCGGGCGTGACCGCGGACGTATCCCTTGAACTGGATGGGAGCCCGATGTCCGACGACCTGACCCTGTTCGACCTGCCCGCGCCAGAGCCTCCGCCGGCCGCCAGCCGCTCCGATCGGGGCCGGGCCGGATACCGGTATGCCCGGAGCGTGGCCGCCGAGGTGACGGTGCAGCGCATTCCGGTGCTGCTCGACGCCGCAGTTCAAGCGTTCGACGCCAGCCCGATGTTCGATATCGGCGAGATCGACGCCGACGACGAGGCACCGGACACCCGGGAGCAGATCGGCCGCGACCCGGCCGCGGCGCTGGGTTGGCTGCTCGACCCGACCGATGGGATGTGGCCGTTGCTGGAGGCCTGCTCCGCCACGGTGCTCGAGGTGGACATCGACACATCCGAGGTGTCGCCCGCCCGGTACCAGGTGCGCTGGACGGTGATGATCCAGCTCCGCGACGTCGCCGCGTTCCGCCGGGTCGCGGTGGACGCCTGCCCGGCCGAGGACACCGCGGCGCGTGCCGAGATCGCGGAGAGTCTGGCGGCGGCGTGGCAGCGGGCCGCCCCACCGTTCGCCCCGCTGCACCGCATTCCCGGGATCACCTGGTCACCCGTCGAAGCCGTCGTCGCGCACGTGCCCGCCCGCTGAGGTCGGGCTCCGCAGGGGGCAACGACCGGTGACGAGCGGAGTGCGGTGGACCTCAGCATGGTACGGCGGCCTGGCCTGGCCTGGCCTCACCAGCATGAGGGCAGCGCGGCGCGTCCCAGCGGGGTGAGCGCCACCACGTATGCATCCGGTGGGCCGTCGAGGCGCAGCGCGCCGAAGCGGGCCAGCACGCCGACGGCGGCGCGGACATCCCGTTGCACCGCCGCCATGTGTCCCCTTGGGCGGCCGGGACCCCAGCGACCCGGCCACCGCGGCTGACCGCATCCCAACCCCACCGGCACACCAGGTCCAAACCGGCCGGACCGTCGTGCTCGGAGAGTCCGTGCAGCACCGCCCGGATGCCGTCGGCGAAGTGGCCGCGCAGCGGCGACTCGCCCCACCCGGGTGGGCAGATCGCCGGCCCGAGCGCCCCGAACGTGGCGAACATCCGCTCCCACAACGGCACCGGCTGCTCCAGCAGCACGGCGTTCTTCTGTACGGCGACCAGCCTGCCGCCGGTGACCCGCACCAGCCGCGCCGCCTTGGCCCACGCGCAGGTGGTGTTCAGCTCGGGGAGTTCTTCGGTACTGGTGGTGCGGTGCACCCGCCCGTGGACCACCGGATCGATGACGTCCCCGGTGTCCAGCGCCGGCACGAGTTCGCGGGCCTGCGCCAGGGTCAGCCGCCCGGTCTGGGTCACCCGGCGTCCCGCGCCGACCCACTGGGTAAACGCCACCACCCGGGTCGTCCACTGGGAGACCGCAGCATCACCGGTACCCGTCGTCGGGTGGGGGATGGCCATGCTTCTCCTCATCGTTCCACCCGAACCGGTCCACCGCGCCCGACCTGTGGCAGCGGTACCTTGCGCTCGTCCTCGACGACTGCGCGTCACCGACCGGGCCGCGGCCGCCCATGCCTACGCCGGTCGAGGCGCTGCCCGAGAAGCCCACTCAGAATGGGCAATCGCCGTTGACAGCCCTGAAGTCGCCCAACTCCCTCTCGTCTTCGACGCTTTCGTACAGCGGCTCGTCTTCGTCAAGGTCACCCGACTCCATCTGATCGTTTTCGTCTTCGAAGATGCCGTACGGCACGCCGCCGGATGTGAAGCCCGCGACGAAGAACCGCCTCCCATCCAGCATGATCCATGAGTGGTCGACCGGCCCGTCCCCGCCGCTGGCGACGTGGCGCGGGTTCGACGACGGGCGCTGCGCCCACCGTCGGGCCGAGGCAGGCAACGTCACCCCGAGCGCGGTGAGATCGTCGTAGGCGGTGTAGCGGTCAACGCCGAACCGTTTCGCGTAGCTGCGCACCGTGACCGTCGCACCGGAGCGGAGCCGTTTCCGCGCCGAGTCGCGGCGTCGACGTATCCGCTGCTGTCGTGACGGCACAAACCGGATGCTACCGATGGTCGGTGTGTCAATGCGGTGGCTGGAGGGTGAAGGTGCCCTGCTGGTCGGCGGCCAGGGCGCAGATGCCGGTGGTCGGTCCGCTGTGGTCGGGTTGGCGGTGGTGGGCGAGGATCGCCGCGATGGCCACGGTGAGCCGCTGCACGGCGGTGCGGTCCAGGTCAGCGGGGCCGTGCTGGCCGGTGGTCAGCCACACCGGGGTCAGGTCGACGTCGGCCGGCCAGCCGTACCGGGCGGCTTTCGCGCGGAACTCCTCCGGCGCGTCGGCCGGCGGGTCGAGGTAGAACAGGATGCTCCCGGCCGGCACAGTCGCCTTCGCCCCGGGCCGCCAGCCGACCAGCGTGTCGGGCAGTGCCCCGCCCGGGTACAGGACGAGGCCGTGCTGGACGCCTTCGGCACCGATGACGATCGTGACGTACCGGGCTGGCGTGTCGTCGATGCGGATCACCAGGTCGAAGTGGTCCTGGTCAGTCCACCGCCGCCACAGCGCGGCCCGGCGGTAGGCGTCGGCGTGGTCGACCAGCATCGCCCAGTCGCCCGGGGCGGCGAACTCCTCCGGTTGTCCCCGGCCGGCCATGTGGCCCACGAACGAGTCGAAGATGTCCTCGGCTTCGGCGCTGACCACCTCGGTCACCTCGGGCAGCGGACTGTCGCCGAGCACGACCGCCAGTTGGGCGGCTACCGGTTCGCGGTGACCGACCCCGCACAGCACCCGGATGGGCCGTTGCGGGGGCAGGCCACCGGCCGGTTGCGTCAGTGCGGTCCGCATCGCCTGGGCGTACGCGCCAGCGCCGGTCCGGTCCACCGACATTCCCCTGACGAGGCCGGTGTCGGCATCCAGCACCAGGCTGGCCACGACAGTCGATTCGCCATCGATGCGTACCGCATGTGACACGTCACGGATCAGCACGATCCAGGTCTGCTCGTCCACCACACCGGGCAGTTTGCCAGCACGCGGCCCCGACCCGGTGCGCGAGGTGGTGTACCTCCGGGTCTGGTCATACCGGGGCGCGAACCTGCGCGCAGCAGGATGGCCACTACCAGCGAGAATATGGCCGCGTTCCCATGTTGTCGGTGTCAGCAGACGCATGTGAACGCGATGACCAGGGGAAATGTAAGATCAAGATGTGCCCCCGGCAGGAAACGCAGAACATCCCACCCTCGATCTGACCTGCGGAAATGCTCGCAGCTTCATGTCGAGCAGCGCTTGGTTTTGTCGACGGCGTAGCCGGGCACCCTGGTCCTCGGCTGGCCCGCGAGCCTGGCATGCCACAGAGCGAGAACGGTCAGGTCACCCTTCTTAGGCCATTGCGACTGGGCGGAATGTGGGGTTCAAGTCGGCGGATCGACACTTGGCCGTTACCTACGCGATCCCAATTGCAGGCGAGGGCTCTTCTCAAGCTCGCACAGGTCGATTGTGGACTACCGATGTGTCTAGTGGTCTGGAACAGCGGAGTCGTCGAGCTCGTCCAGGGAACGCTGGGGCCCGCACGGCGGCAAGGGCGGCTAATACCTGCATCGACGTTGGCGCGCTCCAGTTGGGCAGGCTCGACGTCACCTGCGGCATCGACATGTACGCCGTGCGCACCGTCAGCTGAGTGACGGGTCGTCAGCCGCCGATGCCTGCGGCGGGCAGGGTGACGGTGAACCGGGCGCCTCGTCCGGGGCCGTGGCTGTGCGCGCGGATCCGTCCGCCGTGGGCCTGCACCAGCGCGCGGGTGATGGTCAGTCCGATGCCGCTGCCGTCACCGTTGTCGTGGGTGCGGGACCGGTCGACCTGGTAGAACCGTTCGAAGATCTGTTCGAGGAGTTCGGGCGGGATCCCGACGCCGGTGTCGGCCACGCTGAGTGACACCGTGCCGCCGCGGGCGTCGATCGAGACGGCGACGCTGCCGCCGGCGGGGGTGTGGCGTAGCGCGTTGCCGAGCAGGTTGGCCAGGATTTCGCCGATCCGGTCTGGGTCGGCGCGCAGCGTCGGCAGGCGCCCCTCGCGGTGGGAGGTGAGGGTCACGCCCTTGGTGGCGTACGCGGGTGTGACCGCGTCGATGGCCGCGGCGACGAGCTGTCCGACGTCACAGTCGCTCGGGTGCAGGTCGAGCTGGAGCTCGTCGGTGCGGGAGACCGTGTTCAGGTCGTCGACCAGGCGGCGTAGCCGCGCGGTCTGCGCGCGCAGGACCCGCGAGGTTTCATCAGTGGACACGATGCCATCGGCGAGGCCCTCGAGGTACCCCTCGATGGTGGCCAGGGGGGTGCGCAGCTCGTGGGCGAGGTCGGTGAGCAGCCGCTGGCGCCGCGCCTCGGAGGTCTCCAGGGCGTCGGCCATGGCGTTGAACGCGCGGCCGAGCGCGGCGAGTTCGTCGCCGGAGTCGGGTGGGGGCACCCGGGCGGCGTAGCCGCCGCGGGCGATTGCGGCGGCCGCGGCGGCGAGGCCGCGGATCGGGTCGACGATGCGGCGCGCCACAAGCCAGCTGGCGCCGGCGGCGGCGCTCAGACCGACCCCGGTCGCGGCGGTCAAGCTCAGCAGCAGAGACCTGGCGAGTCCCTCGTTGATGTGCCGCATGGTGTCGGGTGGCAGGACGCCGGGGGCCATCGCGGCGTGCTGGCTCAGCAGGGTCGGGGCCAGGGCGAACGCCACCGCGGCCAGGGTCACGCTGGCCGCGGCCACGACGAGCAGCTGGGCGGTGAACAGCTTGGCCGCGAGGCCGCGTCGCAAGCGGAGCGTCATGGCTGCGGTCCCATCCGGTAGCCCACGCCGCGCACGGTGTGGATGTAGCGGGGCGAACCGAGCTTGCGTCTCACGTTGGCGATGTGTACGTCGATGACGTGGTCGTCGCCGTGCCAACCCGGTCCCCACACTCCTTCGAGGAGCTGCCGGCGGCTCAGCACCACCCGGGGATTGTGCGACAGCGCGTCGAGCAGGTCGAACTCGAGCCGGGTCAGCTCGACCGGTCGGCCGCCCACCTGGACCTGGCGGGCGGCCGGGTCGA
>Ga0210378_10001568_pt1 | contig 11948 bp, 12 predicted proteins | sample PLM1_60_b1redo_FD_155465 | JGI IMG/M metagenome (GOLD analysis project Ga0210378, IMG submission 155465) | Groundwater sediment microbial communities from an aquifer in East River, Colorado, USA - PLM1_60_b1 redo | ecosystem: Environmental > Terrestrial > Soil > Riparian zone | place: USA: East...
GTAGCGCCTCGGCGTTGAGCCGTAGCCGGGTGAGCGGTGTGCGGAGCCGGTGGGAGAGATCGGCGGCGAGTTCGCGTTCGGCGGCGAGCAGGGCGAGGAACCGGTCGGCGAGGTGGTTGAACGCCATGGCGGCGCGGGTGACCTCGGGCGGCCCGCTCGGGCGGACCCGGACGTCCAGCTCACCCTCGCCGAGGCGGCCGGCCGCCTCGGCGAGGGACTGGGTGGCCTTGACCGCACCGGCGGCCAGCCGATCGGCGAGCACCGCCGACCCGGCAAGCAGGCAGATGGCGAGGATCACCAGGATGCCGTGGGCGCGGTTGACGCCACCCCGCATCGCCGCGTCCGTGACGTGAACCTCGATCACCGAGACGCCACCGCCAGCCGTCGGCGCTGCGCGGAGCCGGACGACGCCGTCGTCCACCTCGGCGGTCGTGGCAGCACGGAACGCCCGTACGTCGTCCATCGTGGCCTCGTCCGCCCAGCCGGGATCCGTGCCGACGGTCTGACCGTTGGGCAGGTGGACCGAGATGTCCTTCTGCCGGCCGGCTGACGTACTGGCGATCGCCCTGGACACGCCGAGCGGGTTAGCCGTGACGACGAGCACGGTGGCGACGGCGTCAGCCTGGCGTTCGGCGTCGCTGAGGGCTCGCCCTTTGGCGACAGAGGCCACCATCACCGCCAGCGGGACCGCGAAGGCCAGCGTCACCATGACCGTTACCGCGAGCGCGACCAGCACAAATCGCCGCCTCACCGCCGGATCTCCACGCGCACGGCTTGATTATGACTATGTCTTTTAGCGTGCAGAGTCTCTTAGCGTGCAGATTGAGCGAGCCGTGATCCAGACGGTGATCCGGCAAGACAACGCAGTCCGGTCGCCGTCCGGGCGCGGCGCAGCCCCTCAGACGTAGCGTTCGAGGATGGAGGATTCGGCGAGGCGGGAGAGGCCTTCGCGGACGCTGCGGGCGCGGGCGTCGCCGACACCGTCGACCGTCTGGAGGTCGTCGACAGTGGCGCCGAGGAGTTTCTGAAGGCCGCCGAAGTGTTCGACGAGACGCTCGATGACCGTGCCGGGGAGCCGCGGCACCTTGGCCAGGAGGCGGTAACCGCGCGGGCTGACGGCCGCTTCCAGGGCGTCCGCCGTGGCCGGGTATCCGATCGCGCGGGCGACGAGGATGAGGTCGAGGAGTTCACTGGCGGAGAGTTCGTCCAGCTCGCGGATGACGTCGTCGACAGTCCGGGTGCGGCGCGTCGGCGGCATGTAGTCGCGGATGACCAGTTCGCGGTCGGCGTCGACCCCGGCCATCAGCTCGTCGAGTTGGAGGGACAGGAGGCGGCCATCGGTGCCGAGTTCGATGACGTAGCCGGCGATCTCGTCGGCGATCCGGCGGACCATCTCCAGCCGCTGCGTCACGGCCATGGCGTCGCGCACGGTGACCAGGTCTTCGATCTCCAGCGCGGAGAGCGTGCCGGAGACCTCGTCGAGGCGGAGCTTGTACCGCTCGAGCGTGGCGAGGGCCTGGTTGGCGCGGGAGAGGATGGCGGCCGAGTCGTCGAGCACGTACCGGGTGCCGGCCACATACAGGCCGATCAGGCGCATCGACTGGCTGACCGAGATGACCGGGTAGCCGGTCTGCTTGGCGACGCGCTCCGCGGTGCGGTGCCGGGTGCCGGACTCGTCGGTATGGATCGACGGGTCAGGCATCAGGTGTACGGCCGCCCGGACGATCCGCGAGCCGTCGGACGCGAGCACGATGCCGCCGTCCATCTTCGCGAGTTCGCGCAGCCTGGTGGCCGAGAACTCCACGTCGAGCGAGAAGCCGCCAGTGCAGAGCGCGTCGACGTCCTTGTCGTACCCCAGCACGATCAGACCGCCAGTGCTGCCCCGCAGGATCCGTTCGAGACCGTCACGCAGCGTAGTGCCGGGGGCGACCAACGCGAGCGTCTGCCGGAGCTTCTCCTCTCGCTCCGTCCCCGCCACGGTGCTACCTCCCGGTGTTTGATTTACCGGCAGTCTACGGGGGCGAGCGTGCGATCCGCTGCACACCCTTGGCCGGCACAGTGTCAGGAACGCGTCACAACCATGTCCCACGTCCACGTATCAGGGTACGAAGGGCGGTGACGGGCGCCGGGTAACCAGCGCCCGACGGCGTCGCGGGGGCGGCTCCGGGTCCGTTCCGGTGTGCGTGCGCAGGCGTCGCCCATCGCGTGGACTCAGCTCGCGGCGGGCGCGGCGGGGAAGCGTCCGACGAGGTTGGGCGCTGACGGGGGGCGTCCAACCTCTCCGCGGGGGCCCACGTCAGCCCAGCTGCCGCAGCGCGGCGCCGAGATCGTCGACCTCGGTGACGGCCATGCCGCGCGGCGGGTTGTCGCAGCCGGGTGGGGCGAGCGCGCGCCGGTACCCGAGCCGCGCGGCTTCGGCGAGCCGCCGTCCCACGCCGCTCACGCGCCGCACATCGCCCGACAGGCCCACCTCACCGACGGCGATCAGGTCGGTGGGGAGCGGTGCGTCCCGGGCAGCGGACGCGACCGCGAGCGCGATGGCCAGGTCGGCGGCTGGTTCGGTGACCCGTACCCCGCCGACGGTGGCGGCGAAGACGTCCCGGTCGGCGAGCCGTACCCGACCACGCCGTTCGACGACTGCCAGCACCATCGCCACCCGCGCGGAGTCGAGGCCGCTGACCGCGCGGCGCGGAGTGGCCAGCGCGGAGGCGGCCACCAGCGCCTGGACCTCGGTCATCAGCGGGCGCCGCCCCTCGACAGTGACGGTGACGCAGGTGCCCGGCACGGGCTCGGTGCGCTGGGTGAGGAAGAGGCCGGACGGGTCGGGCAGGCCACGGATGCCGGCGTCGTGCATCTCGAAGCAGCCCACCTCGTCGGCAGGGCCGTACCGATTCTTCACGGCCCGCACGAGCCGGAGCGTGGAGTGGCGCTCGCCCTCGAAGTGCAGCACCACGTCGACGAGGTGTTCCAGGACCCGCGGCCCGGCGATGGCACCGTCCTTGGTGACGTGGCCGACGAGCACGACGGCGATGCCGCGTTCCTTCGCGACGGCGATCAGCCCCGCGGCGACGGCCCGTACCTGGGTGACGCCGCCCATCGCACCGTCGACGGCCGGCGAGGCGATCGTCTGCACCGAGTCGACGACGAGCAGCCCGGGCCGGACAGCGTCGAGGTGGGCGAGGAGCGCGGCGAGGTCCGTCTCGGCGGCGAGGAAGAGCTGGGGGTGGAGCGCACCGAGCCGCTCGGCCCGCAACCGGACCTGGGCCGCGGACTCCTCGCCGGTGACGACCAGGGCCGGCGCGCCGCCCGCCGCGGCGTACTTGTGGGCGACCTCCAGCAGCAGCGTGGACTTGCCGACGCCGGGTTCACCGGCGAGCAGCAGCACCGCGCCCGGCACGAGCCCGCCGCCGAGCACCCGGTCGAGTTCGCCGACGCCAGTGGGGCGGGCACGGGCGGCCTCGACGCTGATATCGCCGATCGGCAGGGCCGGCGCACTCACCGGCCCGGCGCTCACCGCGTGCAGGCCCGCGCGGGCGGCGCCGACTTCGTCGACCGACCCCCACGCCTGACACTCGGGGCAGCGACCGACCCACTTGGGCACGGCGAAGCCGCACTCCGAGCAGCGGTACGTGGGACGGTCCTTCGTGGAGCGGGTGGCCATGACGGCGACCCTAGAGCCCTGCTACGACGATTCGCCGGAGCCAACCCGTCAGGCGCCGCCCTCGGCCTCTTCCGGGTGCTCCTCCGACTTGCGCGGCAGTGGCGTGGCCGGCGGCTCGACCGGGAGGACCAGCTCGACCGAGCCGGCACGCTCGAAGGTCAGCTTGACTGTGACGAGGTCACCCGCGCGGATGCCCTCCGTGGGCGTGATGCCAACGAGGACCAGCTTGCGGGTGTGCTCGTCGAGGATGACGAGGCAGCCCGGCTTCACCTCGATGTTGAGCGGAGCCAGCGTGGGCGGCTCAGTCGGAGGGGTGGACGCGGACGGCGTGGCGCTGACCGACGGCGAAACGCTGGCCGACGCGGACGGCGAGGCGCTTGCGGACGGAGCTGCTGATGCCATCGTATCTGCGCCGGCACAGCGGTCCGGCGCGGCGGACGGGGAAGCGGACGCGGTCGGGGCGTCGTCGCCCGCCCGCAGCTCCACCCGGGAGGCGACGTCGCTGGTGGCGCCGACGAGCGCGTCCGGCTGCTCACCGGTGTTGACGATCCGCATCTCCAGCGGAACCTCACTGCCGGGCTTCCACACCTCGTCCTCAGGGAACGCGATGACCGCGTTGCGGATTGCGATGTCGCCTACCTCGGCGTTGACGCCCGGCACCGACGGGACCTTGCGAGCGGTCTCGGCGATCTGCCCGGCGCTGCATCCAGAAAGCAGGGTGGCCGCACCGGCGGCGGCCGCGACCAGCACTGCTGCGTGGCGGGCCAGCGGCCTCGCGGACCGGATGGTCGAGCGGCTCACGGCGACGTTCCTCCTCCTGGCGCGGACGCGGTACAGCGTAGTGGCCGCTCGCGGCGGGTCGGGGGACGGGTCCGCCGGGCGCGTCAGCGGAGTGACGCACCGCTCAGCAACAGCAGCCCGATGTCGATGACGGCCACGATCAGAACCGCCCGGAACGGCGCCCGCGAGCCGGTCCGGCGCCCGCGCAGCAGCCCGTAGCCGAGCACGACGACGACCACGGCGAGCGAGGCGATCCCGGCCGGTGCGACGGGCCCTGGCGGCCCGAACGCGAGCGTGACGGACGCCAGCCCGAGGAGCGCCGCCGCGGCCACCGCACTGCCGGCGGCACCGAGCCGGTGCGGCAGCCCGCGGACGCCGGTCGCCGCGTCGTCCGCGAGATCCGGGATGACGTTGGCGAAGTGCGCGCCCGAGCCGAGCAGCGCCCCGGTGGCCACCAGCCATGCCGGCGGCGTCGGCGCGCCCGGCAACCCGAGCACGACGAACGCCGGCGCCGCCCCGAACGCGACCGCGTACGGAAGCACCGACGCGGGGGACGACTTGAGCCATGCGTTGTACGCCCAGCCGCAGCCGACGCCGAGCAGGCTCATCGCGCCGGCCCGCCAGCCGGACGCCAGCGAGAGCGGCACGGCGGCGATCGCGGCGATCAGCGCGGCGCCTCCGACCGTCCGGGCGCTGATCTCCCCGGCGGCGACCGGCTTGTCCCCCCGCCCGGCGCTGATGTCGCGGGCGGCGTCGATCCAGTCGTTGCCCCAGCCGATCGAGAGCTGGCCGGCGAGGATCGCGAGCGCCACGAGAACGACTCCCACCGCGTCCCGCCCGGTGGTGACCGCGAGTGCGGTGAGCCCCGCCGTGACAGCGAGCGTTGGCTCGGGATGGCACGAGCGCACGAGCGCGCAAACCACACTGCCGTGTGACATTGCCCGCTGCCGCATGAGCCGCAGTGTGTCAGGCTGGGGCCGTGACCAGCGTCGGATCGCGGCTCAAGTCGGCTCTCGCCCGTCCCCGTAACGACCCTGGTCAGTACGACGACCTGGCCGGCGAATGGTGGCGTCCCGGCGGCGCGTTCGAGGCGCTGCACTGGATCGCGGAGGCACGGGCGCGGCTGATCCCACCCGCCGATCGCCCAGGCGCCGTCCTCCTTGATATGGCCTGTGGCGCCGGCCTGCTCGCGCCGCACGTCGCCGGCAAGGGGTACCGCCACGTCGGCGTCGATCTCTCGGCCACGGCGCTCCCGCAGGCCGCCGACCACGGGGTGACGCCCGTCCGGGGCAACGTCGTGGCGCTGCCGTTCGCCGACGACTCCGTGGACGTGGTGAGCGCCGGCGAGATCCTCGAACACGTCACCGACCTGCCGGGCGTCCTCGCCGAGGCGTGCCGCGTGCTGCGGCCCGGTGGCCGGCTGGTGCTCGACACGATCGCCGCCACCGCCATCGGCCGGTTCGTCACGGTCACGGTGGGGGAGCGCATCCGGGGCGGGGCGCCGAAGGGCATCCACGACCCGGCGCTGTTCGTCGACCGGACGGTTCTGGTGGCCGAGTGCGCCCGGCACGGCGTGCCGCTTCAGCTGCGCGGGCTGCGCCCGTCCTTCCGGAGCCTGCTCGCCTGGCGTTTGGGCCGCACTGACCGGGTACGGATGGTGCCAACACGCTCCACGTCGGTGCTGTTCCAGGGGTACGGCATCAAGGAAGAGGCGCTATGACGAGCACGGTGCCCGCCCTCGCCGATCCGGCGGCGGCGCTCGCGGCGGCCCGGGAGCTGGCGCCCGGGCTCGCGGAGCGGGCCGCCGGCCACGATCGGGCCGGGGTCTTTCCGGAGGCCGACTTCGCCGATCTGCGTGACGCTGGCCTGCTCGGCCTCATGGCGCCTGCCCGGCTGGGTGGCCCCGGTGCGGGCTTCGCCGACTACGCCGAAGTGGCGATGGCGCTCGCAGCCGGCAACGGCGCCACCGCACTCGTCTACAACATGCACGCGTCCGTGACGGGCGCGCTGGCCCAGACGCCGGACGACGTGGCGCGCGCGCTCGGTGTCCCGGAGACCTACTTCGCCGCCCGGGACGAGGTGCTGCGCGGCGCCGTCGGCGGGGCGTTCTACGCGGTGGCGATGAGCGAGCGCGGCGCGGGATCCCGGCTCTCCGCGCTCACCACGGCCTACGAGCGCACCCCGCATGGCTTCCACCTCAAGGGCTCGAAGACGTTCGTCTCCGGCGCCGGCTTCGCGGACGCCTACCTCGTGGCCGCGAAGTCGGGCGACGCGGTCTCCCACTTCCTGGTGCCGGCCGGCGACGGAGTCACGGTCGAGCAGACCTGGGACTCCCTCGGCATGCGCGCCACCGGCAGCCAGGATCTGCACCTTGACGTGACCGTTCCGCCCGACGCGCTCCTCGGCGGGCTGGAAGGGCTGACCCTGCTGCTCGCTCAGGTGATGCCGCAGTGGCTCGTGGCGAGCTACGCGGCGGTGTACGTCGGCGTCGCGCAGGCGACGGTGGACGCGGCCGTGGCACACGCCCGTGAGCGGAACCTCGGCCGGTTGCCGGCCGTGCGGGCCCGGATCGGCCGGGCCGAGGCGCGGGTGGCCGCTGCCCGGCTCGGGGTGCTGGAGGCGGCTCGCCGGATCGACGCCGCGCCCGGCGAACCGGCCACCAACCGGTGGGTTTGGCGGGCGAAGCTGCTCGCCGGCGAGACGGCGATGGACGTGGCCGCGTCGATGCTGGAGGCCGCTGGTACCTCGGCCACGCGTCGCGGGCATCCGCTGGAACGGCTGTACCGGGACGCCCGCTGCGGCTCGCTCCAGCCGGCCACCTCGGACGTGTGCGCCGACTGGCTGGGCGTCGCGGCGCTCGGCGGCGATCCCGAACAGGACGCGGCGGTACCTCGATGGTGAGCGCTGTGATCGTCGGCGCCGGGCACGCGTACCCCGACACCGAACGGCAGGACGTCCTCTGGGACGGCTTCTTCGCCGGCCACTTCGATGGCAGCCGGCTCGCGAAACGCATGTTCCAGTCCTCGGGCGTCGTCACCCGGCACGGCGTGGCGAACCCGCTCGTCGAGGACGTGTCGTCGTGGTCCACCGAGGCCCGGATGCAGCGGTACGTCACCGAGGCGATGCCGCTCGGCAAGGACGCCGTGGCCGCCGCGCTCGACGCCGCCGCCGTGCCCGCGTCCGAGGTCGGCATGTTCGTGGTCGCATCGTGCACCGGCTACACGACGCCCGGGATCGATATCCGGCTCGCCCGCGACCTCGGCATGGGCGTCGACGTGCAGCGCCTCTTCGTCGGGCACATGGGCTGCTACGCGGCGATCCCGGCGCTGGGCGCGGCGAGCGACTTCGTCGTGGCGCGGCGCCGGCCGGCGGTGCTGCTCTGCCTGGAACTGACCAGCCTGCACGTCCAGCCGCCGACCCGGGATCCGCAGCAGCTCGTGGCGCACGCGCTGTTCAGCGACGCCGCGTCGGCGGTGGTGTTGCAGCCTGGCGCCGCGGCCGGGTACGAGATGATCGACGTGGCCGCCCGCACCGACGTCGCCACCGCCGACCACATGACCTGGGACGTCACCGATCTCGGCTTCCGGATGGGGCTGTCCCCGCGCGTGCCGGACGTTCTCGCCGAGCACGTCCGCCCCATGCTGACTGCCTTACTGGCGCGGCACGGCCTCACCGTGCCCGACGTGGCTGGCTGGGCGGTCCACCCCGGCGGGCCGCGCATCCTCGACGTGGTCGGCGCCGAGCTGCAGTTGGCGCCGGACGCGCTCGACGTGTCCCGCACTGTCCTCGCCGAGCACGGCAACTGCTCGTCGGCGACCGTACTCATGGTCCTGGACGCGATAGGGCCACGGCCGTCCGGCGCGCACGTGGTGGCGCTGGCGTTCGGCCCGGGCCTCACTCTCTACGCGGCCCTGCTGCGGGCTCGATGACTGGCCTCAGGTGATCGCGAGGCTGGCGAGGTCGGCACGGAGGAGCCGGGCGTCACGCAGGCCCGGTACGACGGCGGCGATGACGCCGTTGGCACGGACCAGTACGGCGATCGGGCCGGCATCCAGCGCGGACGGGTGGGCGCTCGCGCGGCCCGCCAGTCCGCCAGCCACGGCACTGGTGAGGGCACCGCTGGAGTCAGTCAGCGCGAAGACCCGGTCCCTGGCCGCACCCGGCGGCAGCTCCGGGGGCGCGTCGGCGCCGACCAGCTGGACGGAGATCAACGCGCCCTGGCTGATTCGGACCAGGTCGGCGGCCACGTCGTCGCACCCGCAGCCGGCCGGCATGAGCAGAACCACGGCGGGCCGGACGTCGCGCACGGCGACCGGCCGCCCCTGGTCGTCGGTGAGGCGGACGTCAGGCAGTAAGCCACCCTGGTGACCGACCGCCGTGCCTGGGGCCGCCAGGGGCGCGCGGACCGGCCGCGACGGCGTGTACGGCAACGCGACGATCACCAGGCTGCCGATCGCCGCGACCAGCATCAGGACCAGCCCGATCAGGGGACCGGAGAGGCCGGACCGCTGCCGGCCGTCGCTGGTGCGCTCCCGCTCTTCCGCCCAAAGTTGCGCGCGCACCGCCTCGGCCTCGGCGGCGAGTTCGCGGGGATCGTCCGGCACGACGAATTCGGCCGGGAGTTCGGGGAGGTCGCCGTCGCCCGGCTGGCGGGAACTGTCGTCGCTGCCTCGTCGCTGGCTCATGAGGCACCTCCCACGGAGTGTGCTCTCCACTCTCGCGCACCCTGCGTCCTCGCGCCATACCCGGGCGTGAGCGGTACGGAGGGACAGGGGCCGAACCAGAGCCCGGCGTCGTGCTCCGGCCACCATGGGTGGTCAGCCCGGAGCCGCCGTGAGCACTACAAAATGCCGCTTGTCAAGTTGAGACGGTGGTTGAAAGCCCTTCTGACCTGCGGTTTTGACCACACTGCCACTGCCGTAACTGGCCGTACCCGTGTTATCCTTGACACAGCGAAAGGGGTTTCCGACTCATGACTTTCACTGTCGGCGAGACTGTTGTTTACCCCCACCACGGGGCCGCACTCATCGAGGCCATCGAAACCCGCGTCATCAAGGGTGAGGAGAAACAGTACCTCGTTCTGAAAGTCGCCCAGGGTGATCTGACCGTACGCGTCCCCGCCGAGAACGCCGAGATCGTTGGTGTTCGTGAGGTGGTGGGCGAGGAGGGTCTGGACAAGGTCTTCCAGGTTCTCCGCGCTCCCCACACCGAGGAGCCGACGAACTGGTCACGGCGGTACAAGGCGAACTTGGAGAAGCTCGCCTCGGGTGACGTGAACAAGGTGGCTGAGGTCGTTCGTGACCTCTGGCGGCGTGACCGGGAGCGGGGGCTCTCGGCAGGGGAGAAGCGGATGCTCTCCAAGGCGCGCGACATCCTGGTCGGGGAGCTCGCCCTGGCCGAAGGCGCGTCGAAGGACGAGGCCGAGCTGCTGCTCGACAAGGTTCTGGCCTCCTAAGTGAAGACCCCGGCCTTCGTGCCGGGCGCTCCAGACACCGCGGTGCTCGTCCCGGCAGCAGGCCGGGGCGAGCGCCTTGGTGTCGGTGTACCGAAAGCGCTCCGCAACCTCGGTGATGAGCCGCTGCTGGTGCATGCGGTCCGCCGGTTGGCCGCGGCGCGAAGCGTGGCTCTGATCGTCGTCGCTGCCCCTCCGGGCGCCCTCGACGACGTCCGTGACCTGCTGAAATCCGCCGCCGGGTCGGTGCCGCTCAGCGTGGTCGCTGGCGGTGCGAGCCGGCAGGAGTCGGTCGCGGCGGCGCTGGCGGCGGTGCCGGAGTCGATACCGATCGTGCTAGTCCACGATGCCGCCCGCCCGCTCGCGCCGTCCGAGCTGGTCGACGACGTTGCCGCGGCTGTGCGCGCCGGCCACGAGGCGGTCATCCCCGTGCTCCCGGTGGTCGACACGATCAAGCGCGTCAATGCCGCGGGTGCCGTGGTCGATACGGTGGAGCGGTCCGTGCTGCGCGCCGTCCAGACCCCGCAGGGCTTCACCCGCGCCACCCTGCTGGCCGCCCACGCGGCCGCCGACGTGGACGCCACCGACGACGCCGGACTCGCCGAGCGGATCGGCGTCACCGTGCACACCGTGCCAGGCCGCGAGGAGGCGCTGAAGGTGACCCGCCCGTTCGACCTGATCGTGGCCGAGGCGTTGCTTGCCCGGGCCGGCGGTGGCGCTCAGTGACGGGCTTCTCGCGCGCGGTCGGTGACACTCCGTGACGGCACTTCCGCGGGTCGGCATCGGCACCGACGTCCACGGGTACGACCCCGAGCGGACGTGCTGGGTCGCCGGACTGCGGTGGGACGGCGCGCCGGGGCTCGCCGGGCACTCCGACGGCGACGTCGCCGCGCACGCCGCGTGCGATGCGCTGCTGTCGGCGGCGGGTCTGGGTGACCTTGGCAGTAACTTCGGCACCTCCCGTCCCGAGTGGGCGGGCGCGTCGGGCGTGACGTTGCTCACCGAAACGGCACGGCTGGTGCGGGCTGCCGGGTTCGAGATCGGCAACGTGGCCGTCCAGATCATCGGCGTGGCGCCCAAGATCGGACCTCGCCGCGCCGAGGCTGAACAGACTCTGTCTGCGGCGGTCGGCGCCTCCGTGACGGTCTCCGCCACCACCACGGACGGCCTCGGCTTCACCGGACGCGGCGAGGGCGCCGCAGCGGTCGCGACGGCGCTCGTTGTCCATGTGGGGGCGCCGCGCTCGTCATAGCAAGAGGAGGTGACGTGATGCGCACGAAGCTCTACCCGATCCTCACCGCGGCCGACCTGTCCCGGTCGCTGGCCTTCTACCGTGACCTGCTCGGTTACGCCGTCACGTACCAGTTCCCGCCCGACGGCGAGCCGGCGTACGTCGGGCTGCGGTCCGGTGAGTCGGATCTGGGTATCGGCGCCTTGGAGCCGGGCGCTGCCCCGCTACCCGCCGCCGACGGCCGGTTCGCGCTCTGCGGGTACGTCGAGGACTGCGACGAGGCGGTCCGGCAGCTCCGCGAGCACGGCGTCCCGGTCCTCGCCGAGCCGGCGGATCAGCCGTGGGGCGAGCGCATGGCGTACGTGGCCGATCCGGACGGCAACCGGGTGATGCTCCTCCAGACGCTCTGAGCGGCCTACGCGCTCGAAGCGATGATGCGCGCGGCCACGGCTGCGGCGCGGTCGATGGGGATCGCGAAGCCGATGCCGATGCTGCCGGTGTTGCGGTCCGAGCCGACGGTGGCGATCGCGGTGTTCACGCCGACCACCTGACCAGCGGCGTTGACGAGCGGCCCGCCGGAGTTGCCCGGGTTGATCGAGGCGTCGGTCTGGATCGTCGTCTGCGGCCGGCCGCTGTTGCCGAGGTTGGCCTGGCGGTTCACGGCGCTGACGATGCCCGCGGTGACCGTGCCGGAGAGGCCCAGCGGCGACCCGATGGCGACTACCGACTCGCCGACCCGCAGCTGCGCCGAGCGGCCGAGCCGGACCGGGCGGATCACGCCGGCGCCGGCCACGCGGACCACGGCGATGTCGGCTGCGGCGTCG
>Ga0210378_10001569_pt1 | contig 11938 bp, 9 predicted proteins | sample PLM1_60_b1redo_FD_155465 | JGI IMG/M metagenome (GOLD analysis project Ga0210378, IMG submission 155465) | Groundwater sediment microbial communities from an aquifer in East River, Colorado, USA - PLM1_60_b1 redo | ecosystem: Environmental > Terrestrial > Soil > Riparian zone | place: USA: East...
TCTCGGGGACGCGGATGAAGACGCCGGAGTTGGCTTCCTTGCCCGCCGTCTTGTAGACGACGCGTATCGTCGAGTTGCCGATCTTCCTGGGCGTGAACCAGAGCATGCCCATCCCGCCCGTGCTCTTGAGGACGCCATCCTCGAGGACGAACTTCCCCGGCCCCACCTGCTCCCACCCGGAAAGGTCCCGGCCGTTGAAGAGCGGTTGCCATCCGCCGTCGGCCATCGCCGGCGCCGCCGCGCCCAGCGCGGCGAACAACAGCATGACGGGCTTCATCATTTCGGTCCTCCTTAGCATGATTCCTACTTCTCCGGATCCCCGGTGTCCAGGGGAAGCTGCTCGGCCCCTTCGGCGTCCTCCGCCTCCTCGGTGTCCTCTGCGAGAGGTGTCTCGACCGGTCTCGGCGCCTCGATGGCCCGCTTGAGGCCGGCGACGTCGACCTCCTCGCCGAGCACCTCCGCGAACTCCTCGATCTTCGGCAGCTCCGCGAGGTCCTTCAGGCCGAAGTGGAGAAGGAAGTCCTTCGTGGTCCCGTAGAGCATCGGCCGGCCGACGACGGGCTTGCGGCCGGTGATGCGGATGAGGCGCTTCTCGAGCAGCGTCTTGATCACGCCGCCCGACTTCACGCCTCTCAGCTCGATGATCTCCGGCAGGGTCACCGGCTGCTTGTACGCGATCACGGCGAGGGTCTCCAGGGCCTGGATCGAGAGCCGCGTGGGCGACTTCGGGTCCAGCATCTCGCGGACCCAGTCGTTGTATTCGGGCCGGGTGGTGATCTGCCAGCCGCCGGCGATCTCGACGAGCTGGAGCCCGCGTCCGTCGCGCGCGTAATCGGCCTTCAGCTCGTCGAGCGCGGCCTGCCACGCCTCGCGCGGGACGCCGCCCATGACGCGGGCAATCTCGCGGGGGGTCACCGGATGGGGCGAGGCGAAGACGAGCGCCTCCAGCACCGCCCGCACTTCCGCGGGGGGAAGTATCGGATCCTGGCTCTCTTCCAATGGTCCTCCGGTCAGGCGGCGGGCGCGCCCGGAGTCGGCGCTCCCGCCTCCGGCCCCACGGGCCGGAACACGCGAATGGGGCCGAACAGGCCGCGCTGGTAGACCTTGACCTGCTTCAGGCGGATGAGCTCGAGCAGGGCGAGGAAGGTCAGGATCATGCCCGCCTTGGTCTCCTCGCTGGCGAACAGCTCCCGGAACTCCAGCGACTGGCCCGCGCCGACCATCGCCAGCAGCTCGTCCATGCGCTCTTCGACGCTCTTCCCCTCGTGCTCCACCTCGTGCGCCAGCAGCGTCTTGCGGCGCTCGAGCAGCTCCTTGAAGGCGCCGATGAGATCGTAGAGCCCCGCCTCGATCATCTCCTCGCCCGCGTCGTCGAAGGCGGGCAGGGCGGTGTCGGGCCGCGTCCACGTGGCGGCGCGGATCTCGCGCTTCTGGTGGAGCAGGCCCGCCGCCTCCTTGTACCGCTGGAACTCGAGCAGGCGCCGCACCAGCTCCTCCCTCGGGTCCTCCGTCTCCTCCTCGCCCTGGGCCTCCGTCGGGTTCACCGGGACCAGCAGCTTCGACTTGATGTGGATGAGGGTGGCCGCCATCACCATGAACTCCCCCGCCACGTCCAGGTTCAGCTCCTTCATCAGGTCCAGGTACTCCATGTACTGGCGCGTGATGGGGGCGATGGGGATGTCGTGGATGTCGACCTCGTTCTTCCGGATGAGATAGAGGAGCAGATCGAGGGGCCCTTCGAACTCGGGCAGGCGGATCCTCGGCGCGTCCTCGGGGAGGACGGACTCGAGGCCCGCAGGGGGCGTGGCCGGCTCGTCGGTCAACGTGGTCGCTCTCTCAGCCGATGGGGTAACGGATCTTCATTGCCGATCGTACTTCTTCCAGGGTGGCCCGCGCCGTCTCCCGTGCGCGTTTCGAGCCTTCCTCGAGGATGTCCCAGACGTCGTCGGGACGCGAGGCGTATTGCGGCCGGCGCGCGTGGATCTCCTCCAGGCGGTGGAGCAGGTGGTCGATGAGGCGGCCCTTGCAGTCGAGGCAGCCGATGCCCGCGGTCCGGCAGCCCTCCGCCGCCCACGCCTGCGTGTCGGGCGGAGAAAACGCCTTGTGGAGGTCGAACACGGGGCAGATCTCGGGGGTGCCGGGATCGGTGCGGCGCTTGCGGGCGGGGTCGGTGACCATCGGCCTGATCTTCTCGCGCACCATCTCCGGCGGGTCCTTGAGGTAGACGGCGTTCCCATACGACTTGGACATCTTGCGCCCGTCGGTGCCCGGGATGCGCGGCACCGGGGTGAGCAGCGTCTTCGGCTCCGGGAACACCTTGCCGTAGAGGTTGTTGAACCGGCGCACCACCTCGCGCGTCAGCTCGATGTGGGGGGCCTGGTCCTCCCCCACCGGCACCGCATCGGCCTTGTAGATCATGATGTCCGCGCTCTGCAGCAGCGGGTAGCCGAGGAAGCCGTAGGTGGAGAGGTCCTTGTCCTGTATCTGCTGCTGCTGTTCCTTGTAGCTCGGCACCCTCTCCAGCCAGCTCACGGGCGTGATCATGGACAGCAGGAGGTGCAGCTCGGCGTGCTCGGGCACGAGGCTCTGGATGAAGAGCGTGGAGCGCGCCGGGTCGAGCCCGGCGGCCAGCCAGTCGATCGTGACCTCCAGGATGTTCTGCCTGATGTCCGCGGGGTTCGCGTAGTCGGTCGTCAGCGCGTGCCAGTCCACCACGACGAAGAAGCACTGGTAGGTGTCCTGGAGGGCGCGCCAGTTGTCGAGGGCGCCCGTCAGGTGCCCCAGGTGGAGCGGCCCGGTCGGCCGCATTCCGGACAGGATCCGCGGGCGTGTCATCCGAGCAGCCCGAACAGCGCATGGAGGATGAGGTTCTGTATCGGCGCCAGCACGTAGCTGAGGGCGCCCGACATCAGGAGCAGCATGAGGATCACGAACCCGTACGGCCCCATGACTCGGTCGTACCTGTCGCCCAGCTCCCCGCCCAATCCGAACGATGCCACCTTGGATCCATCGAGGGGCGGGATGGGGACGAGGTTGAACAAGGCGAGCAGCACGTTGAGCTGGATTCCCAGCAGCGCGAGCGTCAGCAGGAAGTTGTCACGGCTCTCGACCAGGCCGCCGCGCACGAGCACCACCAGAACGCCGGTGAAGACGAGCGCCAGGAGGAAGTTCGAGACGGGCCCCGCGGCGGCCACGAGCATGTGCCCCTTCCGCAGGCTGACGTCGCGCCGGAAGTTGGCGGGGTTGTAGGGCGTCGGCTTGGCCCAGCCCAGGAGGGGAACGTTCGTGAAGATCTGGATGAGGGGGAACAGCAACGTCCCGATGGGGTCGATGTGGACGATGGGGTTGAGGCTCACGCGCCCGAGCCTTTGCGCGGTGTCGTCGCCCAGCTTCCACGCCATCCAGGCATGGGCCGACTCGTGGACCGACAGGCTGAAGAGGAGGACCACGTAGGTCGTCAGGCCCAGCGCGATGTGCTCAGGAGTCAAGTTGCCCAGACGTCCTCCCGTTGCCTACCCAAAGAGCCCCGGATGGTAGCACGGGGCCCGGCCGAGTTTGACAGCCCCGGAGCCGCCTTCTAGAATTTTCTATCGGTCCCTGCTCCAGTGCCGGAGTGGTGGAATTGGCAGACACGCACGTTTGAGGGGCGTGTGGAGAAATCCATGCGGGTTCGAGTCCCGCCTCCGGCACCAGATGAAGAGCGCTCCGTTGTTCACCGGCGCATCCTCTAATCCCTCTCCCCGCAGGGGAGAGGGCCTGGGTGAGGGGGGAACGGCTCCGTCGTTTACCGGCGCATCCTCTAATCCCTCTCCCCGCAGGGGAGAGGGCCTGGGTGAGGGGGGAACGGCTCCGTTGTTCACCGGCGCATCCTCTAATCCCTCTCCCCGCAGGGGAGAGGGCCTGGGTGAGGGGAAGCGCTGACACTCCCCTGACACTTCTCCCTCTGCGCGGGGCAAAATACGCCCCGATGAGCCGGCCCGTTCTCCTGCTCTTCCTGGGCCTGGCCGCGGTCCTGGCCGGCTTCGGCTTGCTCGCCGATCGCGCGCTCGTCCGTGAGGCGGCGGTCTCCGCGGAGCTCTCCTCGGCCCGGACCGAGCAGGACGCGCGCGCGGCCGCGCTTTCGGTGCGCGGTGTGCTGGGGCAGATCGAGCAGGACCTGCTGGCCGGCCGTAGCCGTGCGGGCGTGCGGCAGCAGACGCTCGCCTTGCCGCCCTCGCTTTCGGCCTGGAGCGGCCGTCCGTACCATGGGCGCCCACGCGAGGAGCTGGTGTCCCTGCTCCTGTCCACGGAGGTGACGCCGTGGGGTCTGCCCGAGGCCCTCGTGGCCGCGATCGCGCTCGGCGGACCCGAGTCCCGGCGCGACGTAGCTGAGCGGCTCCTGGCCGGGCAGCTCCCCGTGCGTCCGGAGGACCTCCCGCACCTGGCGAGTCTCATGGCCGTCGAGGGCGACCCGCGCGTTCCCGATCTCCAGCGCAGGCTGCGGAGCGCTCCCGACCCGAACGACCTTCCAGAGGTCCCCGTGTTCCGGCGAACGTTGACGGAAGCCGGCACGGTCGAGGGCTGGACGCGGCGGGGGCGGGCGTCCCTTCGCTACGAGGTGCCGGCGCGAGCGCTGTTCGAAAGCTCCGGCGTGGCGGAACGGGCCAGCATCGCCACGAGTTCCCGCCGCGGTGCCCCGGTCGGGACGACGATCGGGGTTCCGGACGTCGAAGGCTTCTCGCTGACTCTCACGCCGGTGGCCGCGGCTCGCGGGCGTCTGCTCGCCGCACGAGGGGCGCTGTGGGTCGGCGTGGGTGCTTGTCTCCTGGCCCTGATCTTCGTCCAGCGCGGGCTCGCGCGGGAAGCGCGGGCGGTGGCGCGCGAGAAGGCTTTCGTCGCCGGCGTCACGCACGAGCTGCGCACGCCCGTCACCGCCATCCGCGTCTTTGGGGAGACGCTCGCCGAAGGCCGGGGCGATCCCCTCGAATACGGGGCGATGGTGGCCGAAGAGAGCGAGCGTCTGGAGGCGTTGGTCGAGCGGGTACTCGCCGCCACTCGGATGGACGAAGCGCCACAGCTCGCCGCGGTACGGCCCGGGGAGCTACTGGCTTCTGTTGTGCATCTGATGCGGCCGCGGGCCGAGCGGCGCGGCGTGACGCTGAAGGTCCGCGCCGAAGAAGGTCTGGGTGATGCTCAATGGGATGCCGATGCGGTGCGGCGCGCCCTCCTGAACCTGATCGACAACGCCATCAAGCATGGGCGTCCGAGCGGCAAGGTCGAGGCCGGCGCCGCGGCCGATGGCGGGGACATCCGGCTATCCATTCGGGACGACGGACCGGGCATCGCCCGGCGCGACCGCCGCCGGCTGTTCGGGCGTTTCCAGCGAGGCGCCACGGAGGCTCCCGGGGCCGGCCTCGGCCTCTATCTCGTCGACCAGGTGGCGCGGGCGCATGGCGGACACGTGGATCTCACGACGGCGGAGGGTCAGGGCTGCGCGTTCACGCTCGTGTTACCCCGGCAGCCGGTCAGTGTCACCCGTGACTGATACCGTGCTGCTCGTGGAGGACGAGCCCGCGCTCGCCCGCGGCCTCGTGGACAACTTCCGCGACGCGGGATACGAGGTGCGGCTCGTCAGGAGAGGCGATGCGGCGGTCGCCGCCGTACGCGACCTGAAGCCCGACATGGTGGTGCTCGACATCATGCTGCCCGGACGCTCGGGGCTCGACGTCCTGCGTGACCTGCGCGAAGCCGGCATCCCGGTTCCGATCTTGATGCTCACGGCAAAGGGCGACATCGTGGATCGGGTCTTCGGGCTGGAGCTGGGCGCCGACGACTACGTGCCCAAGCCGTTCGCGGTGCACGAGCTCCTGGCGAGGGTGCGCGCCCTGCTCCGGCGCGCGCGCCGCGAGATCCGGTCCCCGCCGGAGACCCTGGTGCTTGGCGGTGTCCGATTCGACTTTCGCGCCTTGAGCGCCAGCGGTCCGCCGGTCGCCGGCGGGCTCACGACACACGACGTGCTCGTCCTCAAGGTGCTGGCGGCGCGGCGTGGCGAAGTCGTGTCGCGGCTCGACATCATCGAGGAGGTCTGCGGGCTCGACTCCGACGCCACGCTTCGGACGGTCGACAACCACATCGTCGCGCTGCGGCGGGCGATCGGCGACGACCCGAAGCGGCCGCGCTTCCTGCACACGGTACGGGGCGAAGGCTATCGATTGAGCCTTCCTGAAGCCTGACAGGCGGATGACACTCGCCTCCCACGGCTGCGCCATCCTCCTTCCGACGTCGAAAGGAAGGAAGGCCATGAAGAAAACGCTGTCTGCGCTGCTCTTCGCGCTGTTGTCAGCCCTCGGCGTCCCTGGAGGCTCGCCGTTCGCGATCGCCGGGACCGCGGAGGAGCTGATGACGAAGGGAAAGCTCGCGGCGGACCTGGGCGATCCGCTCGGCGCCGAGCAGGCGTTCACAAAGGTGGTCGCCGATGCCGCCACCCCCGCGAGCGCGCGGGCGGAGGCGCTCGTGCGCCTGGGCGTGGTTCAGCGCGCCCTCGGCAAGACGAAGGCCAGCGGGGCGGCCTTCCAGAAGGCGATGCAGAGCGCGGGACGGGACGCGCAGGTCACGCGCCTTCTGACCCTGGCGCTGGCCGGCGTGGCGCCCGATCGCACGCGATGGGCAAGTGAATGGCCCAAGGTGCGGCTCGTCACCACGTCCGGATCTGCCGACTCGCATCCCTCCATCCAGTGGCCGGGCCGGGGCCCCCAGCGGGTGCGAGAGGCATTTCCGGCGACGGACCCAGTGATGTTGGATCTCGAAGACGTGTCCCTGACCGCCTTTCTCCATCATCTGTTGATTGAGTGGCGGCCCGATGAAAAGAGCTGGCCGGGGCCACGGACGAGCGTTGGGTTTGAAAGCTGGCCGGAGACCTACCGGCCTCCCGCTGCCGTGCAGCGCCTGGACTTGGTGATCCATGCCGGCGTCCAGGGGCACGGGGTCAAGATCGACCCGACGGCGGGGCCTCGTGTGACGGTGAAGGTTTCGGGCATGCCGTGGAACGAGCTGTTCGAGAACGTCCTCGCGAGCAACGGCCTCGGCTTCGTCCTCGAGAAGAACCTGCTCTTCATCGCGCGCGTCGCGGACCTCGGGGCCTTCGAGCGTGTCCGCGGCCGGACATATGGCGGCTGGCCGGCCACCCTCCACTTCCTCTACGGCAACCTCCTCCCGGATACGGTGATCACCGGAGATCCCCGCGACAAGCAAGCCTGGAAGCTCGTCCCGGACGCCGGCCTGCTGAGCCTCCTCGGCGGCGACATCTTGCCGGGGTTCCGGATGGTGCCCGACGCGAATCTTCACGGGACGGTGACGCTGCGCCTGCGCGACCGCCCCACGATGCAGGTGCTCGACCTCTTCCTGGCCGCCAACGATCTGGCTTTGACACGGATCGCTCCACCGGCCGACGCGAAGCCCGGAACGACGGCTCTGCGGGTCAGCAGACTCGCCGACGTAGAGGCCGGCGCGGTCGATCTGTCCCGTTTGACGCCGGCCGCGAGGCCTCAGCCATGAAGAACACTCTGTCTGCGCTCCCTCTTGTGTTGTTGTCGGCGGTCCAGGTAGCCGGCACGCCGTCCGCGATGGCCGCGACGCTCGAGGAGCTGATGACGAAGGGGAAGCTCGCGGCGGACCTCGGCGACCAGCGCGGCGCCGAGCAGGCGTTCGCTAAGCTCGCGGCGGACGCCGCCACGCCCGAAAGCGCGCGGGCGGAGGCGCTCGTGCGGCTGGCGGTGGTTCAGCGCGCTCTCGGCAAAGCGCAGGCGAGCGCCGCGACGTTCCAAAAGGCGATGCAGAGCCCGGGACGGGGCGCGCAGGTCACGCGACTCCTGACGCTGGCGCTCGCCGGAGTGGCTCCCGATCGCACGCGATGGGCAAATGAATGGCCCAAGGTGCGGCTCGCCGCCAGATCCGGGGCTGCCGACGCGCAGCCGTCCATCCAGTGGCCCGGCCCGGGCCCGCAGGGCGTGCGAGAAGCCCTTCCGGCGAGGGATCCCGTGAGCTTCGATCTCGAAGACGTTTCGCTGACCGCCTTTCTGTACAAGCTGCTCACGGGCAATCCACCGGGTCCGCCGATGATTCCGCCTGGCTTCGCAAACTGGCCTCGGTCGTACCAGCCTCCGGCGGCGGTGCAGCGGCTGGAATTCGCAATTGCGGCCGGGACCCTCCCGGATCCGCGAGTGACGATCAAGGCTTCGGGCATGCCGTGGAATGAGCTGTTCGAGAACGTTCTCGCGAGCAACGGCCTGGGCTTCGTGCTCGAGAGGAACCTGCTCTTCATCACGCGCGTCGAGGACCTGGGCGCCATCGAGCGCGTTCGCGGTCGCGTGTACGAGAGCGGCAACCCGGTCAGCTGGACGATCATCTGCGGGACGCTTGCGGACTTGTTCCGCATACTCAGCGATGTCACGGGCCTCCAGCTCGTGCCGGACCGAAGCGTGAATTGGATGTTTGCGCCGGGAGTCCATCCGGCGACGAACGTGAACTGGCTGTTCGCGCTGCGCATCTCCGAACATCCGGCGCTGCAGGTTCTCGATCTCATCCTGGCCGCGAACGGCCTGGCCGCGACACGGATCGACGCGCCGGGGGCAGAACCGGGCAGGACATCCTTGCGGATTTGCAAGCTTTCTGACGTCAGGGGCGAGGCGGTCGATCTCTCCAAGTTGGTGCCAGTGGAGAGTCCCAAGCCCTAGATAGCAGCTACGACCGGACGTCTTCTGCCGGCGCCCGCTCGTTGTTTGTAATGGCGGCCAGCGCGATGAGGGCCAGTGCCGTCGCGACGGCGTGCGGGGAGGCTGAGGGCAAGAACCACAATCCCATGAGCCAGGCGGCGGCCGCCGTCCCGAAGGCCGGTGCGCTCATGGCCCCGGCGAGGACGGCCGCCCCCGCGAGGCCGATGGCCGCGAGCGTCAGGACGATCGGAGCTACCGACGCCTGTGCGCCCCAATAAAGAAAGACGTTGGACAGCCCGAGGCCCGGGCCGATAGCCGACCAGCGCGGGCCGCCGGCGACGACCGCGACGGCCACCGCCGTCAGCAGCCCGCCGGCCAGCAGCCCTATCCGCACCGGCCACCCCCGCGCGCGGGCCAGAAGAGCGCCGCCGGCCAGCCCTGCCAGCACGACCGGCTGGGGAGAGCCGAAGACCATGGCGAAGACCATCGCCGGCGACAGCATCGCGCCCGCCAGGACGAGCAATCGGCCGCGCGGCGGTGCGAGGCGCGCGAGAAGAAACGCCGCGAGGCCGGCCGCGGCGAGCGTCAGCGGCCGCGGATCGCGAACGGGCGCACGCGGTCCGGCCGGCGCGGCCTCCGCGCCTCCGATCAGCGGTCCCGGTGGGTCGCGCCGGAAGCTCATGCTCCACGCCTCGAGGGCGGGAACGGGAGCCACGACATGGGCCAGCCATTCGTCCTGGGCGCGAGCGACGCCGGTGCGCTGTCCCGACCAGATGACGAAGACAGTGGGGACGACGACGGCCGCCATTGCCCCCGCCGCGAGCCACGCGCCTCGCCGCCACGGCGGCGCGCCGAGCAGGCCGTCGCACAGCATCGCCACCGCGATCCCCGCCACCGCCGCCGAGATCGCCAGCCCGAAGGGATCGACCGCCAGAAGATGCGGGGGCAGCGCCTGGGCCCACACGGCCCGGAAGACCTCGCCTTCGACCATCTCGACCGCCACCGCAAGCAACAGCAGCGGAGCCACCGCCACTTCGACCGCGGCCCGATGGCCCATCAGGAACGCGAGCGGCAGCAGCACCGCCGCCAGCACGAGGTAGTTGGCGTGCACGACCCGGGTGAAGTAGAGCGAGGCGAGGAGCGCCGCGCTGCCCGCGGCAAGGGTCGCGGCCAGCGTCGCTTCCCGGAGGACGAGGCGGAGGAGCACGAGACACAGGGGAACGAGCAGCACGTAGAAGAGTCCAAAGGGAAACGAATCGCGAAGGCTCGTCACTGCACGGCCGACGATGAGGAAGTTGGCGAAGCCGAAGCCGGGAGTGCCACCGAGCGGATAGGTGTCGCCTCCGGGCAAGCCCATGTTGTACGCGATGATGTCCGCGCGAAACGCGCGCGGATCCAGCGCCGCGACCGGGACGACGACCGCCATCATCACCAACGCCGCGGCGGCGACCGGCCACGCCATGCGGGCGAGGGCGGGCCGCGCGAACAGCTCACGCAGGCTCCGTGCGCCGGACAGATGGGCTAGGAGGAAAGGCGCGAAGGGCCACGCGAGCTGCTTGGTCGCGCACGCGAGGCCCAGGACGAGGCCGGCGGCGACGGGGCGATCGCGCTGGATCAGGACCGCCGAGCCGAGCAGCAGCGCCCCCACGATGAGGTCGTTGGCGCCGAAGATCTGGTGCCAATAGACGAGCGGGTTGACGAGCACGACGGCCGCCGCCGCGAGCCGGCCTTCGGGCGATCCGACCAGCCTCGTGACGAGCAGCGCGGCCGCGACCCAGGCGAGCAGGGTCACGATGCGCGGGTCGAAGCCCCCGAGGAGACCGAGGCCGGCCAGGTAGAACGGCATCATCACCAGGTGCGTCCCGGGCAGGTACGCGTGATGGCGCAGGATCGGGTTCCCGCCGTAGGGCCCCCAGAAATCGGAGGCCCGCGCCTGCTTGCCCAGCATGCTGTCGGAGTAGTCGGCCCCGTAAGGGCTCTTGCCTTCGAGGAGGCGATCGAGGGCGAGGGGAAGCTGCACGACGCCGCCGTCCTGGCCGTACGGCCGTCCCGTCGCGGCACCCATCGCGATGAAGGCCAGCGTGGGAAGCACCACGAGCACGAGGCCGGCGGCCGCCAGCAGGGCGGCACGGACGCGGGCCCGGGCGCGCGTCAGCGATGCGACGAGGTAGGCGGCGGCCAGCGCGACGGCGGCCGCGGCCAGCAGCATCGCCGCCGGGTCACGGTCGAAAGCACCCGAGGGACGCGGCACGAACGGCGTGAGCCAACCGGGAAGCTGCGCCAACTGCGGCTCGTGGAGCACGCGCCAGGCCAGAACTCGCGGCGGGTCGTGGAGCAGCAGGTCGCGCGCGACGAGCAGGAGCGCGCCAGGCACAATGGCCGCGTCGATCGGGAGCCCTCCCCGGGGAAGGCCCGGCGGGGAGGACGGTTTACTTGCCCTCGGCGGGGGTGGGGCTGACCCGGGCGCCACAGGCGCACACGATACTCCGTGTCGCCCACTGGATGTTCAGCAGCCGTCCGCAGACGGTGCAGCTCAGGTAGGTGCCCGGTCGTTTGGCGGGCCCGGCGGGCCGAGGAGAGGTCGTACCGGCGCGGTCTTTTATGTTCACCGACTTGCAGCGTACGCCCCCCCTCGGCAGGGGTCAAGGACTGGCGTCACATCACATCGCGCGCAGGCGGCCGTTCCTTATGTACACAGCGGCCGAGACGAGCGCGAGGAGGCCCGAGAAGGAGCCGAGCACCAGCGGCGCGCCCAGAACGCGCACGAGGACCCCCGCGACGAGGCTGCCGAGAGGCATGCCTCCCCGGAAGGCGAGGCCGTAGATGCTCAGCACGCGGCCGCGCAGCGCGTCGGGGGCGTTCTCCTGCACGAGCGAGTTCAGCGTCGAGAAGGCGGTGACGAGGCTCCAGCCCGCCACGAACAGGAGCGCCATGGAGAGGATCTGCCGCGTCGCCGCCACGGCCACGAGCGCGGTCACGCCGTAGAGGGCCAGCGTCGCCAGCATCAGCCGCCCGCGTCCCGGTACGTGGCCGCGCTGGGCGGTGGCCAGCGCGCCGCCGATGGCGCCCACGCCGAAGCTCGAAAGCAGCAGGCTGTAGCCCTCGGCCCCCGTCTTCAGGACGTCGCCGGCGATCACGGGGAGATACGTCATGAGCGGGAACGCGAGGAAGCTCCCGGCCAGGCCGAGCGCGGTGAGCACCGAGAGGACGGGGCTCTCCCATACGTGGCGCAGCCCGGCGCGCAAGTT